>Ga0302320_10004257_pt1 | contig 32578 bp, 30 predicted proteins | sample Bog_T0_3_FD_202130 | JGI IMG/M metagenome (GOLD analysis project Ga0302320, IMG submission 202130) | Peat permafrost microbial communities from Stordalen Mire near Abisko, Sweden - Bog_T0_3 | ecosystem: Environmental > Terrestrial > Soil > Wetlands > Peat | place: Sweden: Abisko, Stordalen Mire... | reverse complement strand
CGGGCAAAGACTTGAGGGCGCCCTTTGGCAGCGCATCACCATCGGTCCGCAGTAGGTGGCGGACAATGACGATGCGTCGATCACTGAGGAACGGGGCCGTCCCGCATGCCGCAATCCAATCCTTCGGTGAGCCGAGGCCACCCTCGAAGTATTCGAGGTCGAAACCATCGGCATCGTAGCCCGTTGCGGCCAACAGATCGGTGAGGGCACGGCGGCGTAGCACCTCCTCCTCACCCCCAAGAAAAACAGCACGGTGACCCAGCGCCCGCGCCGCCTGAAAAGCCATAGGGGCATTATGGCGGACTCTCCCGCGTCGGTGGATCTAAGCAATTTCGCCAGGTAGGCGCTACTTCGGGCTTCCCGATAATTGGGAGGGTCTTGTTCCAGAACGAGCTTAGCCAGACCAAGCCGCGCATCGCTGCCGGCACTTCCTTTCCACCCATGAGTACCGCAATCACAGGCAGCGTGCCAAGTTCCGCTACCGCCGCTTCTGCGGTGAGTTCGGATGTCCGGGTTACGACCCTGAAGGCCCAGATTCAAGACTGGAGCACTTGCCCAACCACCGCTCCCCAAGTAAAACAGGAAAAGGTGACCGCGCTTCAGGCGAAGCTCGACGTCGTCGAGCAATCGATCAAGACCGACCTGGCAAGAAAGGGGAGCACATCGCCCGGGTCGCTGGACATATTCGCATAGTTGCCAATCAGGCCCGGTCGGCAGCCACGACCTCTCGGGGTGTTATCTCCACGGTTCGCTTTCGGGGCATGGGTTCGCCCGCGCCGCCAGATGGCCTCCGAGGCGCACCAGCGTCACTTGCGACGCGCCCGCCACGCGGCTGGGGTTAACCGCCACCGCTCGCACGGGAAACGACCGGACACGAACCCGCGCTCTTCGATCCCAATCAACTGCGCGCCGGCGCTCTCCTTCAGACGCCGCGAGGCAACGTTGCCCGTTGCATTGCCGAGCAGCAGTTCCTTCATGCCTAGCGGGCCGAAAGCGAAATCAGTTACGGCCTCAGCGGCCTCGCCCATGTAGCCGTGGCCCCAGTAGGGCTCCCCCAGCCAAAAGCCGCGGCTATCATCATCCGAGCCGGGAGAGAGGCTGATCACCCCTATGAGCCCAACCTCTCGTTGAGACTTGAGCATGATGGCCCAGATGTACACCTCCATGGCCTCAATCTTCGGCATGGTCTGCTCCAGGTATTCGCGGGCGCCACCGGCTGGGTAAGGCCAGGGGACAACATCCGACAGGTACTTCAACACGTTCGGGTTGGCAATGAGAAGCTGGATGCGAGGCGCATCCGCCAATTCGATGGGCCGCAGAATCAGCCGCGCCGTTTCGAACGCGACGATCGGCAACTTGATGTACTCGGCCATCGACCGAATCTACCTGGAGTCGCGTTTATGATCTATTCTCCATCATGCGCATCCCTATCTATCAGGTCGACGCATTTACCGAGCGCCTATTTGGCGGGAATCCGGCAGCGGTGATGCTTCTTGAACGGTATCCAGAAGATGCCGTGCTCCAGGCGATCGCCGCCGAGAACAACCTGGCGGAGACCGCCTTTCTCGTGCCCGACGGCCAAGACTATCGGCTGCGATGGTTCACGCCAGGAGTCGAGGTTCCCCTTTGCGGGCACGCAACCCTTGCCAGCGCAGCGGTCGTCATGGAACGCATGCACCCCGGTCGCACAAGCGTCGTCTTCCGCACCCTGAGCGGCCCGCTGCCGGTCAGGAAGTCTGAGATCGGTTATGTCCTGAACTTCCCTGCGAGGGTCGCGGTTCCTGTCCAAACAACGCCGGACGTCGCCAAGGCCCTGAACGCGGTTCCGGTTGAGTTGTTGATCACCGACTTCAACTATCTGGCCATCCTCGAAAGTGAGCACACTCTGCGCAGCCTCCGACCCGATATGGGAGCCGTCGCAGCGCTCGACCGGGCCGGCCTCATCGTTAGCGCTCCCGCCGAAGGTCGTTATGACTTTGTCAGTCGCTACTTCGCGCCGGTGAAAGGCATTCCGGAAGACCCGGTCACCGGCGCCGCCCATTGCACGCTTGCGCCCTACTGGGGATCGCGGTTGGGCAAGACCGCACTTCGCGGCTTTCAGGCATCAACAAGGGGCGGAGAGGTGCTGTGTCAAGTCCTCGGAGACCGCGTTGAACTGGAGGGCGCAACCATCTTCTTTCTCGAAGGTCACGTCAATATCTAGGCCGCCATGCCGGAAACGTTGCGCGGTTCGCGAAATTGACGAAACTTGTCTTCTAACTGGGCCGGCCGGAATGGCTTGGAGAGATAGTCATCCATTCCTGCCTGAAAACAGGCGTCGCGATCGCTATCTAGGGCGCCTGCGGTCAAGGCAATCACGTGGAGATGATGGCCTGACGCATGTTCGTCACGTCGAACCATTCGAGTGGCCTCAAGTCCGTCCATTCGGGGCATATGCACATCCATCAGAACAAGATCAAACTTGGACCTCTGTATGGCCGCTAGCACCTGAATGCCATCTTCGGCCGCTTCAAATGTGCAGGCCATTTTTCGCAAGACCCCTTCAACCACTTTGCGATTCACGACGTTGTCCTCGGCAATGAGCACATGGAATCCAAACTGCGTCAGGGGCATGCTCGGCGTGGGTCCAAGGGTAGAGGCTCCAAGGGCCCTTAGGAGCATCGCGGCAAGGTCGTGCTGCTTCACCGGCTTCGAGAGGCAAGAGTAAACACCTGCTTCCATAAACGCGTGCGAAGACTCTGAATCCAGGCCAGATGACAACACGATGACGGCGGGGGCGGTTGGACCAAACTCCCTTTGGATCCGCTGGGCCAATTCGACCCCATCCATCTCGGGCATGTGGTGATCCGAGATCATCAGTTCGTAGGGCCGCTCCTTGGCATTCTGTAGCAATTGGAGGGCCGCGCGTCCGCTTTCGCAAACCATACAGATAGCGCCCATGGTTTCCATTTGTATCAAGAGAATCTGGCGGCTGGTCGCGTTGTCGTCCACGACCAAGACACGGCGTCCTTTAAGCTGCTCCGTCCCAAGGGGCAGGCTCACAATCTCGCCAGGGGCGACCTCCCACGAGAACCCAAGCCAAAACTCGCTCCCGGCGCCTGGTTCGCTCCTAACGCCAATCTGGCCATCCATCAGTTCGGTAAGCCGACGGCTGATGGTGAGCCCAAGTCCCGTACCACCAAACCGACGGGTGGTCGAGTTATCCGCTTGAGTAAAGCTCTCAAAGATTGTCTCGAGCCGATCGGCGGGGATGCCGATGCCCGTATCGATCACGGACATCCGAATAGCTATCCGCTCATTTGCACCCGCGTGACGCTGGACAAGGATTGTCACTTGCCCACTTTGTGTGAATTTAAGCGCGTTGGATGTCAGGTTGCTTAGGACCTGGCCCAGTCTTCCCGGATCACCGTAGAACCAAGGTAAGTCCGGCGGCACCGAGATCATGATTTCGAGCCCCTTATCAAAGGCTAGCGGTGCGAATAGGGCGCCCACTTTGTAGACAACCTCGCGAAGATCGAATGGAATCCTCTCGATCTGAAGTTTGCCCGCCTCAATCTTGGAGAAATCCAGGATGTCGTTGAGTACCGAGAGGAGGCTATCGGCGCTGGCCAGGATGGTGTTGGCATAACCGGCCTGGTCTTCGTTCAGGGGCGTCGACACGAGTAATTCGGCCATGCCAATGATGCCATTCATCGGGGTCCTGATCTCGTGGCTCATGTTCGCGAGGAATTCGGACTTCGCCTTGTTGGCCGCTTCGGAGGCCAGAACCGCATTCTTGAGCGCCGCCTGATCCTCCAGCGCCGCCTGGTGAAGGGCAATTCCCCTCATTTCGCGACGTCCTCGGAGGATGGACCAGATGAGAATGCCATCCTCGAAAGCAACCCAAAAGAGGTGTTCGAGCCAGCGCCAATTGTCAGCGGTCAGTATTCCGAAGACCGATTGTGGCCAGAAGATGCCGCGTATCACGTGGTCGGCGGTGACCACGACTGTCGCCGTCAGCAACGCTTTCCAGTCTCGATAAAACGCGATGAAGGCAAGGGAGCCAAAAACATGAAAATGCGTCTCGATGCGTCCGCCCGTAAGATGAATGAGCAGGGCCGACCATAGCATCTGGCAGATCGCCATCGTGTGGCGGGTTACCGCCTGGCCGGGGAAGAGACGGGCAGTGAGGATCGCGCCACCACTGATGAGGCCCCCCAAAAACACGGCCGCATAGACATGAATGTGGGTTTGGCTGGCGCTGCCCGACCATGCCCGAGGTGAGATCCAAACGCTCACCCCGATGGCAAAGATCCACTGGGCGATCATGAGCCAGGACAGAAAGATGTCAGTCTCTGCCCAGATCTTTCTGAGGTGCTCGTGGTAGAGTTGCGCGGACCGAGCTGAAAGGGTGCGTTCATCGAAACCCACAAGGCTTGATGGGCACGTGGCAGCGAGGTTCATTTTCACTTTCCGAGTTCTCCTAGCGAGCAGCCGTAGACCGGCGTAGATTTCAAAATCGAACGACCTGATAGGACGAAGGTTTCGATCGCATCGCTGCCTGCGTTGTCGCCCTCGTGACCTCTTGACGGCGTGATGCCGCCCTGAAAAGCCTTGTTCCCAGCCGGATCCCAGAGGATCACAAATCCAGAAGTGGAAGCGCCAAAACGTTTCGCCTCAAGGCCCCCGGGGTCAGGCACCGTCTGCCAGCCCGCATTTGCCTTTGCGCGCCGTACAAGAGGCGTGGCAAGCCAATCGGACTCATGACCAACTGGATACTCCTCGAAAATGGTGATCGCCAATTTGGGGGCGGTTCGGGCTTGGATCCGCTCCAACTCGCTAAGCGTCGCTTCGCTGCACGGACACTGTGGCAAGACGAAGACGTAGAGCCGCGCCACCGCGGTGAGTGAACCATCAATCCGGCCGGGAGCCTGAAGCTGTTTACCCGGATGCATTTGGTAATCGGTAAGCCGAACGAAACCAAACATTGTAAGGGCCATCCAGCTTGGGGCTATTACTGATAGCAAGAGATGGCGCCGGCAACGCCCCCGGTGCGCGCCGTCGTGTTGGGTCATCCGGGGCATGACTAATACCTCGGTTCGCCGTGCCGTGTTGTTACGCCGCAACTTTGGGGGAATATTTAGCAATATGCTCGACGTGCCAATCCATAGTCGAGCCCGCATCCTGACACCCGTATAGGTTTGGCGATGTGCCTGACTGCTTGTGCAACCTTCGCCGAGGACGGCGAATCGATCACCTATGAGGGCGAAATCTTTCGGGCGGGGGAGTATGCCGACAAAGGCGTCTCCGCGACACCGGAGGACCTGACCGGTCTGGCGGCCGACGCTTCGCCAGTCATCCCTGCAAAGATCCAGCACACCGATTGTGCCTTCGACGCCGCCCTGCGCGGCTTCGGCCTTGAGAAGGTCGAGGCTCGCGAGGGCGGCACCTGGCTTTGGGGCCGCGTTCGGTTGCCGAAGTGGGTCGCAGACGCCCTCGGGCGCAGTTTCCCTGTGTCCCTTGCCCTTTCGATGGAGGGCCGCCACCCGGTGAGGATCGAAGAGATCAGCATTGTGAACGAGGCCCGCATCCCTACTGCCCACATCGCCGCCGCATTCGCGGCCGCCCAGACATCACTTCAACCGGCCAGGCCCCTGTGCCCGGCCAAGGAGCCAACCATGAATCTACTTGAAAAGGCCCGCGCCTTCTTTCGGGGCAACCCCGAAGCCGGCGTTCAAGCCGGCATCACTGAGGACGATCTCGCCGATCACGATGCCGCTGAGCATCCTGACCCTGCCCTAAGTGCCCAGATCGCGGCATTTGAGGCCCAGACCACCGCCGACCGGGCAAGGGTGTCGGCCATGGAAGCCAAGGCGTTGGATGATCGTGCCGCCGCCTTCGCCCGAGATGCAATCGAAGTCCAAAGGAAGGCACTTCCCAGCGAGGCCGCTTCCCTGAAAGGGCTGTTCGTCATGGCCGCCACCGCCGATGGCGGGGGCCAGGCCCGCTTCGCCGCCAACGGCTCGATGGTGGAGGGGGAGCACCTCAAGATAGTCCGCGACTCGGTGGCCTTGCGCCGCACCCTGACGCTCTTTGAGTCGGCGATCCCCGACCGAGCCGACGAACCGCAGGGCTACCGACACCAGGCAGCCGCCGCTCTCCGCTCCGGCGCCTTTATTGACGCCTACAACCAACGCGCGGGAGGCGCTCACTCATGAACAACCCTTCTATGGATTACGCAGCCCAATTCCTCATCAGCGAGGCGAACGGGACTCTGTCGCGTGACCAGGCGACCCTGCTGGGGCTGAACGATGGCGCGACCATTCTTCCCCCTGCCACGGTGCTCGGCGTGATCACGGCAGGAGCGGCCACCTGGGCGCCGGCGGCGGGAAACATCGGCAACGGTGTCTTTGGCTCGATCACCCTCGGGTTCGGTGCCAAGCCTGGAGCCTATTCCCTTCAGTGCGTCGCCCCCGGAGCCGAGGCCACCTTCTTGCTGATCGATCCCGTCGGCAATGAACTTGGCGAGGTTCGCGCAGGGACCGCTTTCAATGGGCCGCTTGCTTTCACGCTCACGAGCGGCTCGTCGGCGTTCGCCATTGGTGACACGTTGACGATCAACATCGCCATCGGCTCGGAAAAGTATGTCGCGTGGGATCCGAGCGGGACCGACGGACGTGAAAACGCAGCGGCAATCCTCATCACGCGTGCCGATGTGTCTGGTGCTGCCGACGCCCAGGCGGCGGTCATCGCTCGCTTTGCCGAGGTGAAGAACCTGCTGCTCAATTGGAAGAGCGGCGCCACCAGCGGCCAAATCGCTATGGCGACCTCCCAACTTGCTCGCAACGGCATCATTGTGAGAGCCACCCAGGCGTGATCGGCTCTAAGCCAATGCCGATTCCGACCCATCACGGACTGCAAAGCAGCCCCATGCCTCGGCGCCGATGCGCCGACCCGTTGAATAGGAGAACCCATTGAGCGCACCACAGATTCTCGGTCAGATGCGAGGGCTTCTGGCCCAGCTTGGCGGCGATGCCGCCGTCCCCCCCTACGTACCCATCGGACAGTTGATCGCGAACGGCGATCTTGCCTCCGGGGAAATGACGACGCTCGCGGCGTCGGTAAACGCGGTTCCTTTTGAGCCGTCGCAAATCGGTTCACGTGGCCTCTTCGAATACCAACCCGAGTTGACCGCGACGGTCGCGGTAGAGTTCGACGGGCAGGTGATCAACGTCGTACCGACCACCGCACCCGGTGCGCCGCCCAGCGACATGGATCTTAGGCAGCGCAACGTCCACATTCTCAGCGCGCCGCGCATCGCCCGCCGCATCACGGTCAATGCCATGGAGGTCGCCGGCATCCGTGCCCTCGCTTCCACCGCCATGGATACAGTCGAGACTCGCGCTGATCGCAAGCTCCGCAACGCAGTGCGCGACATTCGGGCGACGCTGGAATATCACCGCCTGGGCGCCCTCTTCGGCATTGTGTTGGATGCCGATGGGGCAACCGTGCTGCAGAACTACTTCACGCTGCTCGGCGTGGAGCAACCCACTTTCGATGTTGCGTTCGGCACTGCCGGGGCGAGCAAGTTCATCGGGATCGGCGCCGACCTCCTGAATGAATTGGAAGACGCCCTTGGCAACCTCGTGCCGACCTCCCGACCTCCCGTGGTGTTCTGTGGAAGAGCGTTCTTCCAACGCTTTGTCGAATCGGCCGACGTGATCAACGCTTACCAGTACTTCCAAGCAAATCAGCAGCGTTGGAATCCCCTGCGCGAGGATGTCCGCTACGAGGACTTCGAGCACGGAGGCATCATCTGGCGACAGTATCGTGGCGGCACCAACAACACCGGTCGTTTCATGCCCGACGATGAGGCGATTTTGGTCGCCGAGGGCGTGCCAGGCACCTACTTGGGTTTCTTCTGCCCACCCCAAGACATCACATCAAAGGTGAACACCTTGGGCCAGCCGATCTACCCCACCGTGAAGGTCCTTGACCACGAGATGGGTTATGACATTCATCTGCAAAGTAACCCCTTGCACGTGATGACCCGCCCCGCTGCAGCCATCAAGCTGTTCTCAAGTAACTGAAAACAGGCTCCTGTCCCCGGATACCGTCCCCGGGGACGAGGAGCCAAGGAGATCATTACATCGTCATACCCACGTATTTTTACTTAGGCAACCTACTGTTTTTACTGGGTTCGTTTGGCCACCTTAGCGTTAACTGAAGCGAAGGATCCTCATGGAAATCCTCTCACCGGGTTTGCGCGTAGAATAGTGTCGAGGCGTGTGGACGGGCCTCTTGAACATGACGGTTGACTTTGCATTCCTCTGCGATAACGCAGACAAGACGCTCAGCGGAAAGCTGGTGGCCATGGGGATATTCCGACACATCATGGCCGCCGACTTCCCTGCCGTGCACCCTATGGTGACCCTGGTGGCGCGTTTTGAAATTCCCTCTTATGAATATCACAGCGCCAAGCAGCTCACCCTGCTGCTGGTAGGGCCGGACGGCAAGGAGTTGGCGAGAATGGAGAACCTTCTTGAAGTTCCCCCCAACGATGAGCCAATGGTCATCATGGAGCACATCGTTCATTTCCAGAGCCTCACCTTCCCTGAACCAGGCGATTATGCGTTCCATATCCAGATCCAAGGGGAGACCCGCAAGTCACTGCCTCTTCGGCTCGTGAAGTACCAACCGGAACCCGTTCGCTAACCGCCTTAGAACCGTGACTCTAACCGAAAACATCCTTGCCAGCGTCCTCGGTGTCGGGCTTCCCTTGCCAATGAGGCCGGTTCGCGGGTGAGACGAACGCTTGCCTCGCCCGACATGGCCTCGTCTCGATGGCAGGCGGCTATGGACCTTTATTACGAAGACAAGGTCACCGGCGCCTACGATGTCGCCTCCACCCAGGCGGGTGCCTTCGGCGGCTCCATGCTTCGCGACTATGCCCGATTGGAAGGCGAAGCGCTCACCCGCAAGTTGGGTCAGCGCGCGAAACTTGCGCCATGGCTGGAGTTCGAATGGGTGGATGCGGAACTGCCCCACCACGAGGCCGTTGGGCAAGTGGTGCTTCACGCTGTCAGCGAAACCAACCGACGGTTGCAATGGGACGCAAGCGAGTCGGTGCTGGTCAGCGTTCTCACGACTGAAGCCGACACCCGGGAATACGGCGGATACTGCGTCGACAAGGTCCCGTACGACAAGATTTGCCTTCCCCGATCCGCGTGCAGCCATCCCGAGCGCCTCGCTCACGTCGTGGCCCACGAGGCCGCCCACGTTGTGGTGCTCAACACCGCACAAAAGGTTGCTCCACAGTGGCTGGATGAAGGCATCGCGTGTCTCATGGAAGGCCGAGACGCCGCCACCGCCTCCGCGCGCCTGACCAGCCATGATGCGTGGCGAGCAGCTTTCCAAATGGGAGGCGCCTTCGAAGTCGACCGTCGCGATCCTACCGAAACGCCCGGGGTAACCGCAGCCTATGACGAAGCGACCGTTCTCGCCAGCTACCTCCACTCGTTGAAAGGGGACGAAGGTCTGGTAGAGCTTCTCAAATGGATGGCGCCAAAGCTCAATTTGGGGTTTGTTTTCAAGAGGCTTGCCCGCATGGACCCGGTAGACATGGCCCTGCGTCAGGTGTATGGCTTCGGACAGAGGGAGTTATTCGCGAAGGTACGCGGGGGTCCAAGGTAAAGTCGTCTCATGTCGACCGGTCGTCTGGTGGTGGGTGTGACGGGGGCGAGCGGAGCGATTTATGCGAGGCGATTCCTGCGCGCGGCCGCTGAGTCTTACCGAGAAATCTATCTCACGATGAGTGCCCAAGCCCTGCAAGTGGCGGCCACGGAACTCGGAATTCACTTGGACCCGCAGAAGCCGGACCTCGAAGCCTGGCTCGGAGAAAGCTTCCCGAACATCCACCTTCTTGACGATAAGAACTTCTACACGCCGCCCGCCAGTGGCTCGTTCCGCCACGACGGCATGGTGGTGGTTCCCTGCAGTATGGGTACCGCCGGGCGGATTGCCCATGGCATCAGCAATGACCTTCTCACGCGAGCAGCCGACGTCTGCCTCAAAGAGCGGCGCAAGCTGATCCTCGTCCCGCGCGAGATGCCCTGGAACCTCATCATGCTGCGAAACATGACCGCCCTGACCGAGGCCGGCGCGATAATCTTGCCCGCATGTCCGGCCTGGTATTACCAACCGAAATCGCTGGATGATTTGGCCGATACCGTCGTTGCGCGCATACTGCAAACCTTGGGTGTGGAGCAGAACATGGTTCGGGAGTGGATGGCGGAGGAATGAGCAAGCACGTCGTGTTGGCTGGAGGCTCGGGCTTTCTCGGCGGTCACCTCACCCTTCGCTTGAAAGCGAACGGCTACGACGTGAAGCTGCTGTCTCGACAAAGTGGGCACGAATACTTCTGGGACGGCCGCACCGAAGGGCCCTGGATGCGCGCCCTTGAAGGCGCCGAGGCGGTGATCAATCTCTCTGGTGCACCGATTGCCACCCGGTGGGTGGCCGGGTACCGGAAAGAAATCGCTGCTTCGCGTGTAGAAAGCACCCAGGCAATTGGTCGGGCCATCCGGCAATGCGAGATACCCCCCAAGGTGTGGGTCAACGCGAGCGCGGTCGGCTATTACGGCGACGCCGGCGACCGAGTGCTCGATGAAAGCGCTCCCCAGGGCACGGATTTCCTGGCCAAGGTGTGTGGACTTTGGGAAAAGAGCGTATTCGACGTTCAAACGAGCCACACGCGCAAACACGTGATCCGGATCGGCTTCGTCCTGGGCGCGGACGGCGGGGCGCTCCCGACCCTCGCCAAAATGACGAAGTTCTTCTTGGGCGGACGAGTCGGGAAGGGTCGTCAGTGGGTTCCGTGGGTTCATGTCGCGGACCTTACGCGAATGTTCGAGTGGGTGATTCAAACTGACGACGCTCCCGCCATATTGAACGCCAGCGCCCCAACGCCGGTCACGAACGCTCACCTCATGCAGTCCATTCGGCAAGTGCTGCACCGCCCATGGGCCCCGCCGGCGCCCGGCTTTGCGCTGGTGGCGGCAAACGCCATCACCCGTTTCCCTACTGAGCTCGCCCTCGCCGGACAGCGGGCGATCCCCAAAGCAGCCCTCGCCGCCGGCTTTACCTTCGAACATACGCAATTCGAAGCGACCTTGGCCGACCTTTTGCGAAGCTGAGGCAACCCTTGACCCGGGGGGTAAAATGCCAGTAAATACCCCGTCGTGGCCGCAACCCATCTCCCCCGGGGCCACGTATCGCCGAGAAAGAAACATGCAAATCACCCGCGAAGATCTAAACCCCTGCACGGTGGCGCTTGGCGTCGCCTGTGATACGACTCAAGTCGCTGAGGGGTACGAGCGCGCCTTCAAGCTCCTCTCCAAGAAGGTCCGGTTGCCGGGCTTCCGACCTGGCCATGCACCAAAAACGGTGCTGGCCAAGATGATCGATCAGCCATCGCTTGATGAGGAAGCGGCCGAGATCATTATCAAAGACTCGTTTCGCCACGTTATCGAAAGCGAGAAGCTGGAGCCAGAGCCCACCATCCGTCCCTCCGTCGAGTTGAAGGCGATCAATCAAGCCGAAGGAAAATGCGAATACACCCTCACCGTTTCGTTGCCTCCGGTTGTCGAACTGGGCGAGTACGTTGGGCTGCCAGTTATCGACCGTCCGATCGAAGTGACGGAAGCCGAAATCGACTACCAGATCGAAGAATTGCGGAAGCGCGGAGCCACTCGAGAGGAGGTCACCGACCGCGGGGTCGTAGAGGGTGATGTGTGCGTCGTCAACATCAAGAAGTCCGGCGATGACGGGAGTGGACGCAGCTTTATGAGCGTGGTGGGACAGACCTTCCCGCAGCTTGATGAGGCCCTCCTCGGCATGGGGGCGGAGGAGATGAAGAACCTCACCCTCAAGTTTCCCAAGACCTTTCAGGACAAGGACTGGGCGGATACCGAAATGGAGTGCCAGATCACCGTCAACTCCATCACGTCGACCAAACCGAGAGATATTGAGGACCTGCTCAAGAGCACTCGCGCGGAAAGCATCGAGGAGTTACGGACACGCTTCCGCGAATTGCTGGAGCGCGTGAAGACGCAGAGCACCCGCGAGATCATGACCGAGGAGCTTCTTGATGCGCTCGCTAAGCAGAGCCGCGTCGACGCGCCGCAGGCCATGTGGGAGAGTCTCGCCGAGCGGCGACTTGCGGAAACCGCCGAGGAGCAGCAGCGAGCCGGCAAGACGCTGGCGCAATATGCCGAGGACAACGGGATGACCCTCGAGCAACTTAACCAGGTTTGGCTTGAGAAGGCCAAGCTCCACGTGGAGCGCGCACTGCTGATCCGCGAAGTATTCCGGAAGCAGGATATGAAGCTGGATGAGCAGGCGCTCGTTCAGGAACTCGAGGAAATGTCCCGTGAATACGGCACAGATCCTGCCACTCTCCTTTCCGCGCTGAAGAAGTCCGAGTCGATGGAGGAAATCCACTTCCGGGCGATCAGCCGAAGGGTAAGCGACTTTTTGATTGAAAATGCCGATAAAAAGGAACCGGTCGGCGCGAAGGCCTAAGTGGACTCGTCATGGATAGAGCCACCCAGGTCAGCAGGGAGGATACACGCACATGCTCATACCCGTAGTCGTTGAAAAGGAACAGGGCGGTTGGCAGTCGTACGACATATGGTCGCGACTGATGAAGGACCGGATCGTCTTTCTGGGTCGTCCGGTGGACGACGATGTGGCGAACATCATCATTGCCCAGTTGCTCTATTTGGAAAAAGAAGATCCTGACAAGGACATTGAGTTCTACGTCAACAGTCCGGGGGGTTCGGTAAGCGCCGGTCTGGCGATTTACGACACCATGCAGATCATCAAGCCCGAGGTTGCGACCATCTGCGTTGGCATGGCGGCAAGCATGGGAGCCGTCCTTCTGTCAGGCGGAGCACCCGGTAAAAGATCTTGCCTTGAGAATGCACGCGTCATGATTCACCAAGTCAGCGCTGGTTTCCAGGGCACGGCTGCCGATATTAATGTACAAGCGGCGGAAATCAACCGTACGATGGATACGCTCATGACCATCCTTTCCAAGCACACTGGCAAGTCCGAAGAGCAAGTGCGTCAGGATTGTGATCGGGACCATTGGCTGTCAGCCGAAGACGCCGTATCATATGGAGTGGTGGACAAGGTCTTAAAGCCTGGCGTCCGTTAGAAAAGTAAGGAGCATCGATGGCGAAAATTCCCGAACGACGAGATCAGTGCTGCCTATGCGGAAAAACCAAGGAGTCGGTTAAGAAGCTGATCGTTGGTTTGCATGGGGCGGTCTGCTCGGATTGTATCGACCTTTGCAATGACATTCTGCACAACGAGCCCGATCGGGGTTCTCAACTCAGTGCTCCCGTTGTTCGACCGACTTTGTCGACCTCCCTCAGCGGAGTGCCGAAACCAAAGGAGATCGTCGCGTTCCTGAACACCTATGTGGTGGGCCAGGACCACGCCAAACGAGCGCTCAGCGTCGCCGTCTATAACCACTTCAAGCGCATTACCGACCGAGGATCCAGCGATGGTGACGTTGAACTCCAAAAGAGCAACATCCTCATGGTTGGCCCCACCGGCTCTGGCAAGACCCTTCTTGCTCAGACGCTGGCGCGGCTGCTGAATGTGCCGTTCGCCATCGCGGACGCCACCGCGCTGACTGAGGCCGGATACGTGGGTGAGGACGTGGAGAACATTCTCCTCAAGCTCTACCAAGCCGCCGAGAGCATGGACCCGCGCAATCCCAAAGCGCTCTGTGAGCGCGGCATCATCTATGTCGATGAGATCGACAAGATCGCCCGCAAGAGCGACAACCCTTCGATCACTCGCGACGTGAGCGGCGAGGGCGTGCAGCAGGCTCTTCTGAAGATTCTGGAAGGAACCTTGGCCAACGTGCCTCCCCAAGGCGGACGGAAACATCCGCAGCAGGAGTACATCCAGATCGACACCACCAACATCCTGTTCGTGTGCGGCGGCGCATTCGAAGGGATTGAGGAGATGATTCGACGCCGCAAGAAGGAGTCCGTTATGGGCTTCCGCGCCAACCCCGAGGCGAAAGCCGACCGAGTTGTCAACCTCCTGCGCGACGTGTTGCCAGAGGACCTCTTGAAGTTTGGGCTCATCCCCGAGTTCATCGGCCGCCTGCCCGTCATCGCCACCTTGGATCAGCTTGACGAGGAGACCCTGGTGCGCATCCTCAGCGAGCCGAAGAACGCGATTCTCAAGCAGTACGCCAAGTTCTTCGAACTCGATGGAGTGGAGCTTATCGTGGAGGAGCCCGCCCTCGGCGAGGTGGCCCGCGAAGCGATCAAGCGTAAGACCGGCGCCCGCGCCCTCCGTGCGATCATCGAGCAGGTGATGCTCGACGTCATGTACGAGGTGCCGAGCAGCGAAGAAATCAAGCGCGTCGTCATCCCGAAGGGCGTGATCGACGACAAGTGCCCGCCCCTGCTCCTCACCGAAGAGCAAATCAAGCAGGCTAGCTGAACTAGGAAAAGGGGCCCGACGCGTTCGGCGTCGGGCCCCTTTGTTTTTTGGTAGCTGGACAGCTCCGTATATCCTGGACATCGCTCGCGGCCAGTTCATCGCAACCCCAGCCGCGTTACAAGCGTTCTTCGGGGTGCTTGCTCTTCGCGCTATCCGGGCTACCGAAGAGGGTCCGCACATGAATGCGGAAACGATCCTCCGGGCTCAACGCCGCAATGGCCGACGCGCGATAGGAAGCCCTGTTTGCGCGGCGGGCGCGCCTCGCCTCTCGATCATCACTTTCGAAGTGATCGGAGCGGTCGCGCGGTGGCTCGGTGATGGCAACTTGATGTGACCCGGGAGTCGATGCCCGCCAACGCTGATAGCCCTCCTCGAAGGGCTCGAAAGCAAACGCACGGCTTGTCTTCCTGAAGAACCCCCAGGGGCCGATAAAGATCAACCACCACAATTCGCCCCCGTGGCTAAACGCAAACCACAGAATGAGGCCCATGAAGGCGAGCGGCCCAATAATCGACAAGAGCCGACTAAACACCTCGCTCCGCCGCTCGCGCCGGTAGATTTCACGAAGGCGTTGATCATTTTCCAACGCTTCTTTTTCATGCTTGGCGGCAAGGTGCCTCGCTTCAGCGTCCGCAACCGCTTCCGGCGAGATGCCAAGCTCGGCCGCCGCTTGGACCAATTGATCGTGGGTCATCTTGCCCGTGGATGACTGAGCGGCAAGACGCAAGATTTCCTGGGCGTCGCTCTCTTCGTAAAAACTCTGACCGTTCATCGCACCTGCTTACTCAATCTTAAACGCGTTGCCCAGCTTCCAAGTTGCAGCTTACACCGAGTATTACTCAGCAACCTTCAGCACGCTCAAGAAAGCTTCCTGGGGGAGCTCGATGCTGCCGATCTGCTTCATGCGCTTCTTGCCCTCTTTCTGCTTCTCCAAGAGTTTCCGCTTTCGGGTCACGTCGCCGCCGTAGCACTTGGCGATGACGTTCTTTCGAAACGGCTTGATGGTGTCGGCGGAGATGATCTTGGCCCCGATAGAGGCCTGGATGCGCACCTCATATTGTTGCCTCGGCACCACTTTGCGAAGCTGCTCCACCATGGCCCGCCCCCGGTTATAGGCGAATTGGCGATGCACAATGAACGACAGCGCATCCACGATGTCCCCGTTCAACATGATGTCGAGCTTGACGAGATCGCCCCGCACGTAGTCGGAGAGTTCGTAATCGAAGCTGGCGTAGCCCCGTGTCGATGACTTCAGCTTGTCGAAGAAATCGAGAAGGATCTCGCCAAGGGGCAACGTGTAGTGGAGAATCACGCGCTGGGGTGTGGGATACTCGGTGCGCAGGTACGTTCCCCGCCGGTCTTGGCAGAGATTCATGACCGTCCCCACATACTCCGTGGGCACCATGATGGAGGCATACACCGTGGGCTCCTCAATGAGTTGGATCTCATTGGGCGGTGGCATCATGCTTGGATTACTGAGATGCTCAACGTCGCCGTTGGTCCGGTGGATCACATAGTCCACGCTCGGGGCGGTGAGGATGAGGTCGAGATTGAACTCGCGCTCCAGCCGCTCGCGGGCGATATCCATGTGGAGCAGGCCAAGGAATCCGCACCGAAAGCCAAAGCCCAGTGCCGCCGAAGTCTCCGGCTCGAAGTCCAATGAGGCATCGTTCAGCTTCAGCTTTTCGATCGCGTCGCGAAGGTCCTCGTATTGATCGGCGTCGGTTGGATAGAGGCCGCAGAAGACCATCGGCTTTGCCTTTCGGTAGCCGGGAAGGGCCTCGGTGGCCGGGTTGGTGGCGCTGGTCACCGTATCGCCCACTCCAGCGTCGCCGATCGTCTTCATGGCGGCCGTGATGAAGCCCACCTGCCCGGTCTCCAGCGCGGAAGTGACCTGAAGTGAAGGCCGGAACACGCCCACCGAATCGACCTGGAAGGTGCTGCCGGTGGACATCATCTTGATCGCGTCACCCGCCCGCACGGTGCCGTCGACCACCCGGACATAGGCGACGGCGCCCTGATAGCTATCAAAATGGGAGTCGTAAATGAGGGCTCGGAGGGGCTTGTCGTTGTCACCCCTTGGATGGGGCACCAAGTGGACAATGGCCTCGAGAATATCGTCAATGCCGATCCCCGACTTCGCGGAGGCGAGGATGGCATCGGAGGCATCGATCGCCACCGCGCTCTCAATCTCCTCGCGCGCCCGGATGACGTCGGCATGGGGCAGGTCGATCTTGTTGATCACCGGGATGATCTCCAGGTTCTGGTTCATCGCCATGCCCGCATTGGCGATCGTCTGAGCTTCCACTCCCTGGCTCGCATCCACCACCAGCAGCGCCCCTTCACAGGCGGCCAGGGCCCGGGAAACCTCATAAGTAAAGTCCACGTGGCCGGGGGTATCGATGAGGTTGAGTTCGAAGTCCTGCCCGTCCTGGGAGGTGTAGTTCAGCCGCACTGCCGCCATCTTGATCGTGATACCGCGCTCCCGCTCGATATCCATCTGGTCGAGCATCTGTTCTTTGGCGGCGCCACGCACGGCGCCGCATCGCTCAATGAGGCGGTCCGCTAATGTCGACTTTCCGTGATCGATGTGGGCGATGATGCAGAAGTTGCGAATGTGCGCCTGATCCATGGTGCAAGGCGCCTATACGCCGAATTTCAGAGTTTACCGTTGCATTGCCCCCTCGCCCCGGGGATGTTGAAGTTCGCCAGGGTGGCGGCCCATCTCGGGGCGCGAGCGTTCGTGACACTCATGGCCCAGTCGCGCAAAATAGGGCTGCCTCATACCAGCGAATCGCGAGAGGAAGCGGACCCTTACCTCGTCCGAAAGGCTTCCCTCGCCTCAGCGAACGCCTTCTCGTGATAGGCGTCGTGCAGGGGAAGGGTGGTCGTGATGAACTCCAGGCTGATGAGCCCGATCTCAGGGCGGTTGCCGACTCGGGCCCATTCGGCTGCGGAGCGACCTTGCAGAAATGCGACCAAACGCACCCTCCCAAAATGAAGCCTCTCAACCTGCTCGGCCACCTTCGCCGAGGCGTAGTCGTGGTCGATGGCGACCTGAGCCTCATCAATGTCCGGCAGAACCGGCACATCCTCGGCGCAGATGCGCTCCATTCTGGCGAGGTAGATTTCATCCCAATCTGCCAGGTGGGCGATGCCCTCGCGGATGGTGAAGCGCTCAGGATCGAACCGGAAGTCCGCCTCCTCGTCACTCACTCCTGCCAAGAGCCTCGCCACGACGATGGGAGTCGCCTCGATCGCGGTGAGGAGGTACCGCTTGGCGTAGGGGTATTCGATCAACATACGGGGATTCTACCGGCCTTAACTCAGCGTTAACCCGCGTCGGCCAGACTTGGTTCACCAAGGGCGTGATAGACTTTCAAACTGCGGGGAAAGCCCGCGTGGAGGAACATATTGGGTAGCGCATATACGCCTGGCTTAACCGTCAGTGGGGATACGATCGTCCGCCGGATTCGGCGTCTGCCGATCAAAGGCGAGGTCTTGGTGAAAGAGGGGCAAGTCGTAACACCCGACACCATCGTTGCCCAGGCAAAGCTCCCGGGCCCGCTTCAGACCATCAAGCTAGCGGAAAAGTTGAGTGTTGAGCCCAAGGAAGTGCAGGCCTACCTCCAAGTCTCGGTGGGCGCGAAGATCGCCAAGGGTGATTTGATCGCAATCAGCAAGGGCTTCCTTGGCCGATTCGGCAAGCGCGAGGTGTATAGCGACTTTGACGGCACCATTGAGGCGCTTTCCGAAGTGAGCGGCCATGCGCTCATACGGGAGGCGCCAATCCCCATCAACATCGACGCCTATGTGCAGGGTGTGGTCGCCGATATCCTCCCAGCGGAAGGCGCGATCATCGAGACCCGAGGCGCCATGGTGCAAGGCATCTTCGGTGTGGGCGGCGAGCGTGTGGGCACGGTAAGGGTCGCGGTGGATTCGCCGGACAAGGTGCTTGAGGCGGCAAATATTCTGAGCTCTGACAAAGGCAAGATTCTCGTGGGCGGTGCCGGCGTGACCTACGAGGCGATCCTGAAAGGAGTTGAGGTTGGGGCGACTGCCCTTGTCGCGGGCGGCGTCAAGGATAGCGATCTCATCAAGTTTTTAGGTTTTGACATTGGTGTGGCGATTACCGGCACCGAACAGATCGGGCTGACACTCCTCGTCACCGAGGGCTTTGGCTTCCTGCCGATGGCTAACCGCACTTTCGAGCTGCTGAAGTCGATGGAAGGCAAGTCGGGCAGTGTCAATGGCGCGACCCAGATACGCGCCGGCGTCATCCGTCCGGAGGTCATCATTCCCCTCCCCGAACATGCGAGCGGAAATGTGGCGGGTGAGAAGGCGATGGAACTCGCCATCGGGAGCCCCATTCGTGTCATTCGCGAACCCTATTTTGGAAAACTGGGAACGGTCACCGGACTGCCGGCCCAACTGATGGCGGTGGAATCCGGAACCGTGGTGCGCGTGCTGCGTGCCCAGATTGAAGGCTCGGGAGAGGTGTTGGTGCCGCGCGCCAACGTGGAGATTATCGCGGGATGAGGTGACGAAATGAGCATGGCAAAGGCTGCGACGGCTATACAAATCGAAAACGGCGAAACCGTCGCTTGGGGCACGAACATGAAGCTGCTGATCATCGACGACGAACCGACGATCGTGGAGACGGTGGAAGCCAAGATGAGGAAGGAGGGCTACACCACGTTCTCCGCCGATTCGGCCGAAGAGGGGATGCGGCTCTTCAAGCGCATCAAGCCCGATCTTGTCATCCTCGACATTATGCTGCCGCAGCGGTCCGGCTTCGAGTTCTGCCGGACGATCCGCCAGGAGCACGCCACACCCATCATCGTGATCTCCGCCCGCGTCTCCGAGGCCGACCGGGTGAAGGGCCTGGAACTGGGCGCCGATGACTACGTGGTCAAGCCGTTCAACTTGACCGAGCTTGCCGCCCGCGTCAAGGCAGTCCTTCGCCGCTCCTCCGGCGATGCGGTGAAGGAATCGGTCGAGCGTGGCAACCTGCGCATCGACCCTCGCAGCCACGTGGCCACCCTGGACGGCGTGACCATGGAACTCTCCCCCAAGGAGTTCGCCCTGCTCTATTTCCTCGCCCGTAACTCGGGTCAGGTCTTCTCACGCGAGGCCCTGCTGGATCGGGTGTGGGGTCGCGACGCCTTCGTTAGCGCCCGCACGGTCGACGTTCACGTCCGCTGGCTGAGAACCCGAATCGAAACCGACCCCACCACGCCGCAGCGTCTGCTGACGGTGCGGGGCGTCGGTTACAAATTCGCCGGCTGAACCTGTGTGCCCCGTTGCGCCGACCCGGTCCCAGGCCCGAATGGGCCGAGATTCGATAGCCCGGTGCGCAAGGGCCGGGTAGGACGCAAACATGAGCCGAGGCCTGAAGGGTCGGCATGTCTTTTCGCGCGGCGTTTAACGTGGCGCTGCCGCCGATGTTGTTCGCCTTGTCACCCCACCGCTTGTATCCGCAAATGATTGAACACACAAAAACTCAACCGGTTGGGAATCGGTGGCCCTTCGGGCGCCGTACTTATTGAGATGCCCAGGCTCGCCCACGTCTTCACATCGGCATGCCTGGCCCTAGTTGGCGCGGCGTGTCTCGCCACTCCCGCCTACTTCAAGGTCTTCAGCGCCACCTATCCTAACTCGCCGGCGTTGAAGAACCGCTGCCTCAACTGCCACCTTGGTCGTCCACCCAAGCGCAACCCCTACGGGAAGGCCGTCGATAACATCGTACTGGGCGGAACGTTGACCTCGGCCATGCTCCACCAGCTCGACAACGTCGACTCCGATGGCGATGGCTACACCAACCTGGAGGAAATCAATGCCGGCACCCTCCCGGGCGACCCAACCAGTCATCCCGTCGCTCACAACGCGGCCCCCGTCGCCCAGCCCCTCATCCCGACCCATAGCGAGCACCCGCCCATCGTCCACTTCCCCATCGCCCTTTTCCTGTTTGGCACGTTCTTGGAGCTGGTGGGTATCTGGAAGAAGAAGCCCGAATTGGGCGTCGCTGCCGCATGGAACCTCTGGTTCGCGTTCATTTCAAGCATTGCGGCCGTGGGCACTGGGCTTACTGCCTCATACCGTCTCGGCTATGGTCTGCCCCCCACCGGTCAGGTGCTCACCCACATGATTCTCGGGCTCTCCACGTTCGCCCTTATGGGCCTCACCCTCTGGTTCCGCGCCCGGAAGTGGAAGGCCTACCTCGTGGTCCTCATCTTCGCCGCCATCGCGGTCAGCGCCACCGGCTACCTCGGCGGATTGATCGTCTACGGAAGCTGACCGGGTATCCTGACACTCCACGCCCGCTCGTAGCTCAGCGGATAGAGCATCTGACTTCGGATCAGAGGGTCGGGGGTTCGAGTCCCTTCGAGCGGGCCAACTCACAGCCTACATTTCCCTCCGTTCTAGACTCCAGTCCTGAACGCCAACCTTGTTCCACGAGCAAGGACGAGCATGACACGCGGACACCTGGCAACTGCAAGCGTGCATAGTACCTGTCGTAAGAATCGCTTACAGGGATTTACCGCCCACAGTCACCATACTTGGCTATGTTGAGAACCTCCAACTTACGCAACTTTATTTTCGTGGCTTTGCTATCGACGGTGCGTCTCGTTACTCCAACTCCGGCTATCGCCCAGGGTCAGTCGGCATCCGGCCCCGCGCCAACGGTCGCAATCATTCCATGGGCTATGAACGGCGGCACCCCCTCGGCTGTTGATACTGCCCAAAGTGCCCTGTCGAAGTTGTTCGAAAATGAAGGATATCAGGCCATCTCACAGGCCGAGGTCAATACCGTCTGGAAACGGGAAATGGGGATGTCCATCCCAGACACAACGGCGGGCGAATCAGACCCACCCGTTGATTACCCGAAACCTAAGGATGCCCTTGCCCTTGGAAGGCGACTTCACGCCGATCTCGTCTGCGTCGGGCGCATCCGGTGGCATACGAAAAGCGTCTGGGTCGGTCTCGGCCCGAAGACGAAGGCCGAGGCCTACGTAGATTGCATGCTGATCGACACTCATACCCATGAGGTAGCGCTTGAAGAAAAGGCGGTTGAGGCCGATGACACCAAGGTCGAATCAGGCTTAGAGACGGCCGGAGCTCTTCTTGTCTCTATGTACATCACCGTACTGAGTGGCGGCCCCAAAACTCCCCATCAGCAGAAGGCCGCGATAAATGCGATTGCCTTGGCGTTCGACCCGTGGCTCAAGACACAAGCCCGGGAGACCAAGCGAATCGAATAGCGGACTAGTCCCAAGTTCACGATCGCTCTAACCGCTTGGCATTAGGCTACGTTCCTGATGCTCGGATTGTCACGTTCCGTTAATCTGCAACAAGGGGAGCTTTTGATCACACCGCCTCTGCCCTTCCACCCCACCTCGGGCAAGACGATGTGGCGGCTGTAGCGGAGCATTTCCTCGTGATTCAGGTCTGGTCGCACGTCACCGAATAGTGTGGAGTCTATGTCTCGGCAAGTCAAGTTGTCGAATACGCCCAGCTCGGCCAGAGGTCTCCAGCGGGAGGGTCTCCAGCCGGTGAACAGCGGTCTTTCCCTGCGCGTCTTAAAGTTGACTCCACTCGGAGGCAACTAACGTAGGAAGGACTATGATGACGCGCCCAGTGAACTCGAAGTCCGGCATTCGGAAGGCCCTGATCGGGGCGGGTGTTGTGGGTTTGGCAGGGTCAGCCTTGGGACAGTCCGTTGACTTGACCAGCTTCGACTACTTCCACACGGGAAAATGGACCCAGGGCTCTGGAGCAGGGGGATTCCAAGAAATGTTCGGCCCCAAGGGGGCGGTTGGCATCGAGTGGGATCGAACACGTCCGGGGCATAAGGCGCTCTTCCTTCGGCCCCACGTCACCCGAACGACGTTGGTCCAGACTCAGTCGGCCCTGGTGATCAGGACCGGCAATCTTAGCAAATTTGACATCATAGCGTGGGAGCAAACCCTGCGACAGTATCCAGTCGGCGCGACCCCCGGGGCGCGCGACGTGGGCTGGCTCCTGTGGGATTACTCGGACAATGCCCACTTCTATGCCTTCATCCTTGAGCGAAATGGGTGGGAGCTGATCAAGCAGGACCCTTCGTATCCGGGCGGGCAGATCGTGCTCGATGCCGGTATTGCACCCACCGCGCCGATTAACGCGCCCCAGGTCGTTGAGATCAGCCAGTCGGGCGCTACCGTGGTGGTGCAGGTTGACGGTGCTTCCGTCGTGGACTACACCGATCAGCGCAATCCCTATTTGAGCGGAAGCCTTGGCTTCTACGCCCAAAACGCTTACGTCCACTTCTTCGGCGCGCCGGTGCCCTTTGCGGCCCCTGGGCCCATGCCCCCGGGCAGACCGCAGCCCCAATTGCAGGCGCCGAGCGGCGGCAAAAAGTAAGCTTCCCGTAGGCGACAGCACCTCTAGAATGCTTAAGCGGCTACCTGATCGCCAGTTCGGGTTCCGATTGATGGGCTGCCTTCGAAGGCTCGTAGGGGCAGAAGGGGTCGCTTGCGCATGGGTCGCCAAAGTAGGCGAACGCCCGCGCGCGTGAGCCGCCACAGATGCGCCGGAACTCGCAGATGCCGCACTTGCCGGAGTAGCCATCCACGTTTCGCACGCTGCGGAACAAGTCGCTATTCCGATAGATGTCCACCAGATCCCCGGCCCGAATGCTCCCACCAGCGACTGGCAGGAAACCAGAGGGATACACCTGACCCAGGTGCGAGATAAATACGATGCCATTGCCGTCTCGAATGCCGTAGCCACGGAACACGCTTGTCTCGCGAATTTGTTCGGGGCTCATGTGGGCGGCGACCATGCGCTGATGAGCGATGCGGCGGTAAGAGGGCGCCTCGGTGGTCTTGATCTGGAATGGCGCCTTGCGCACCATCCCCTGAATGTTCTCCATGAAGTGCTCGCCGGCCTCGGGAGTGAGCTCATTGAGCTGACGTCCGCGCCCGACCGCGATGAGCATGAAGAGGCTCCAACGCATCACCGGGAAGCTGTGAAGCAGGTCGTAGACCCTCATCAGGTCATCCTGGGTTTCTTCGGAAACCAGGGTGTTGACTTGGAGGGGCAGGCCCACCTCCCCAGCCCAAATCGCGCCCTGCACGGTGCGCTCGAAGCAGCCATCAACCTGGCGAATCGCGTCGTGCCGCTCTGCGGTCGAGCCGTCGAGACTGAGCGCGATGCTGTCAACACCCGCCTCCTTCAATGCCACAAGAGCTTCTCGGGTGAGCAGCGGCGTGGCGGCCGGCGTCACGGAAATCTTAATGTCGAGCGACCGGGCGTATTCGATCAGTTCAAAGAGGTCGGCTCGCTGAAGGGGGTCTCCACCGGTCAGCACAAGGTGAGGCGAGGGCGTTCCAAAGGCGGCAACGCTGTCAAGCAGTCGCTTCGCCTCGTGGGTCCGCAGCTCCAAAGGGTGTGGCTCGTTCACCGCCGAAGCGCGGCAGTGACGGCAGGAAAGGGCGCAAGCATGGGTGGTCTCCCAATACACCATCATGGGTGTTTGAGCGTAATCAGCGTGAAGGTTCATGTGGGTGGGCCTCAGTTCATTGTAGGAGGCAGACGCCACGGGCAAACGTCGTCATTTTGGACGTCGCCGCCACCTGATTTTCCCTGGAGGGCAAGCGCTGCCATTGCTGCCTGGGGCACGACGCCCCTCCAAGACCAGACGGCGTGCGGCAGATGACAGACGACGCGGAGGTCGTCAGCTCCAGCCCTGATTAGCTCACGACAATTCGCTCGCTACCGCCTCCGCGAAGCCGCTGGTGGTGGCTTCGCCACCGAGGTCGTAGGTCTTGATCCCCTTCTTCAGCGTCGCCACCACGGCGCCTTCAATTTCAGCACGGGCCTTTTGCTCGCCCAGATGGTCCAGCATCATGTTGGCCGATAGGAGCAGAGCCATGGGGTTGACCTTGTTCATGCCGGTGTACTTCGGCGCCGAGCCGTGGACCGCCTCGAAGAGCGCGCAGTCTTTGCCATAGTTGGCGCCGGGAGCCACGCCGAGGCCGCCCATCATGCCGGCGGCAAGGTCGCTCATGATGTCGCCATACAGGTTCAGGGTCACGAGGACGTCGTAGATCTTCCACCGGGTCACCAATTGCATGCATTGGTTGTCAATGATGTTGTCCCAGCTCTCGATCTCGGGATACTCCTTCGCGACCTCCTTGAAGACCCGCAGGAACAATCCATCGGCGATCTTCATGATGTTTGCTTTGTGCACGCCGACTACCTTCTTGCGTCCGTTCTTGCGGGCAAACTCGAATGCGGCGCGGATGATCCGCTCGCATCCGCTGTCGCTGATCAGCTTTACCGAGTGGGCGACATGCTCGGTGGCCATGTACTCAATCTGTGCGTACAGGTCCTCCGTATTCTCACGGAAGATGACGATGTCGAGATCGTTAAAAGGGGTGGGCACGCCGGGTAAAGATTTGACCGGGCGCACACAGGCATAGAGGTCCAGTTTCTTCCGAAGGGTGACGTTCGGCGAGACCGAGCCTTTGCCGATGGGCGTCGTCATCGGGGCCTTCAGACCGACCCCAATCTCGCGGATTTTCTCAATGGTCGCGTCAGGCACGATGGGCTTGCCCGCTTCCACGCATTTGAGGCCTGCCTCCACTTCGATCCAGTCAATGTCGACCTTCGCCGCCTTGATGATGTGCTCGACCGCCGCCACGATTTCCGGGCCGGTTCCGTCGCCGCGCACTAAACAAACTTTATGAGCCATGGGTGTTTCCTTAGAGCCTCAATAGGGCTGTGAAAATTGGTCGACGCCGTCCTTCTTGAAGAGCTTTTGAAGCTTCGTCCAGCGCCAGCCAAGGGAGGTGAGATGCACGACGAGGTCGTCGACCTCTTTGTCGCTCACTTCGGCTTCGGCGAGAAAACGGCACCGTGGCCAATCGTCCAACTCGCAATCGGCGGCGGTGGCGGGCCAAACCTTGGTGCCCCGGCTGGAAATCAAAATCAACTTGAACGGCCCGATGGTTTCGGGCAACTTGGGAATCTCGGGGGTCCAAATGAAGATGTCCGCCCCGTGCAGGTTCATCATAGCGGGTTCATTATGCCCGGAAATCGAAAGCCACGGCCCACCTCGGCAGGGATGCCGTCCCCAGCGCCTTGAAGTCTTGGGATGGAACGCTCATTGGCTGACCCGAATCCCAATGCAGGCAACTCCGAACGTTTTAGGACGGTGAGACACCGTCCCCACCGAGGGACGGGTCTCAACTTTGAACTACTCTGCTGCCGGGGTGGCGGCGGGAACTGCCGCAGCAGCGGCGGCAGTTGAGGCTTCGGCCTCGTTGCGCTGTTGGGCGTGGTAGGACTCGCGGGGCTGGCGGTCACGGCGGGGGCCGGACTCGCGGCGATCGGAGCCCATTTCGTTGACCGCGAACGGAAGCAACGCCATCTCACGGGCGCGATGGATCGCTTTGGCAACCATGCGCTGCTGGCTGGCGGTGGCGCCGGTCTGGCGGCTGGGGAGGATCTTGCCTCGGTCGTTGATAAAGCGTCGCAGAATCGCGATGTCCTTATAGTCGACGGTCTCGATCTTGTTGAGAGTGAGGTAACTCACCTTGCGGCGCTTTCGCTGCACCTTTCTGTCCGCGCCAAACATCTGGTCGCGCAGATTGGAGCCTGCTCCGGCGTCGCCTGTCTTGTCGGCTCTTGGAGCCTTAGGTCCTTCTTCGTTCATTTCGATTTCCCAAAGTGTGACACGGCGGTCGTGGGGTGAAATTGTAGCACATCGAACCCCGCCCCCGCGTTCTCACCGGTTCGAAACGCGACCGGTACTTCCTCTAGGAGCCGCCCGCCCATGATCGGGAACAAGCTAGTCACCGGTCGCTGACAGACCCTCACGACCGACCCAGCGGAGGACCTCACCATCCTCCACCTATACCCTCCAGCCCACGGGCCGGTTTCGCCCACCGGCCCGTTTTAGTTCACGGGGCCACTGCCAGCCACTTACTCCAATCCGTGTTCTGGCCAAAGGTCATTTGGTTGTAGTCGCTGGCAAGGGGGCTGAACTGGGAGCTCGACGAGAAGTCGAGAGAGAGTCCATGGCTGTTCGGGTTGTCGCTGCCGTGCCGCTCGTAGACCACCGCTGAGTCGATCGCCGACTGCACACCGGTCACCGCCGTCAGCACTCCCGCTGGCGCGCTGTTGGCTTGAAGCTGAGTGCCAAGATCGTAGGCGTCGCGGTAGATTCGCACCGAGTCGCCGGGAGGGTAGCTCTGGGTGTTGGCCCGCACAGTCGGCACGATGACCCCAAGTGCGGCTTTGTTCGTGATCAGCGCATCCCCCAAGCTGCTTACCTGAGTGGCCAGCGCTCCCACCTTCGAAAGGTCGACCACGCTCTGCTCGATGTTGGTGCCGAGGGGCGGGTTGGTGGTGGTGTAGTACTGGATCATCCCATCCACGAACGACTCCGCGAGCGTTGGGGTGGCGGCATCGGGGTTCGTGTCGAACTTGTCGATCACCAGGTTGTAGGGATACCCGGCGCCGGGGGGGCTCTCCTCGCTGCCTACCATGTAGCTCGCCTGGTTCTGAATCTCGTACCCGACCTCCAGCATCTGCATGAGGCTGCTGTCCCACGCCACGATGTCAAGCTTCTGGGCCGCTTGGAGCGCGGCGGGAAGCTGCCAAACATCGATGTGGTTGCCCGTCTGCTCGTCGTAGCTGACCCCGTAGGGCGTCAGCTTCGAGACGGAGGGGGCCTGGTGCGGTTTCGCCAGGCCCGGCTGCCAGCCGTCGCCATGGTCCCACACGACCAGACAGATTCGAGTGGCGGGAAAGTAGGTCTCACCCCAGGCGATGAACTGATTTAAGGTCTGGGCCTGACCCATGTCCACCCCGGTTCCCATGTCCTGAATCAACGTGCTCGTCACCGCCGAACCATTGCTCGGGGTCACCAAGTAACGTCGCGTGCCCACGAAGGTGGGGTTGGGCGAGAAGCCGGGGATGATGGCCTGCTTCCACTGCACCACGATGCGCACCTGGGCGTTGGTGGCTGCCTGCTGCATCTGGAGAAAATTGGGCTCGCTGAACCCGTCAAGGTCGTTGGACGCGTTCATGTAAACCAAGATCGTCCACTTGCTGGTGGTCACGTTGAACGGAGTGACCGATATGGTGGCCGCCGCCAGCAGGTTTGCCGCTGTATCCTTGGCCTGGACGGTGCCGCTGCCGGCCGACGCCCCAATGGCGATTCCGCTCGGCGAAACCGTCACCACCCCGCCCAATTGAGTCCACGTCACCGCGTTCGCGGGCAGGCAGATACGGCGGGCGAGGGCATCCTGCCCCTCGGCATAGAACTGCTGGCTCTGCTGAACGGTCAGGCTCGCGGTGCCCGGGGTCACTGCCAGCTTGGTCGGGGTGTTCCCCACCCCCACGGTGAGGGTGTCGGGGCCGGTGATCTGGACCTCCTCATCGAACGATCCCACCTGGGTTCCTGTCAGTCCGGTCCCTGAAAAAAGTTGAACATTCAGGTGATACGAACCGGGTGTCACCGCGCCCAATGGGGAACTGGAGAGAGTGGAACTGCGGTTGACGACCGACGACGCGAACACGAGCCCGCTGGAATTGAGCAGCTCGATTTGGATCGACTGGCCGCCGGTCGGTTGAGCGTAGTTCGTCCAGTCCGTGTCAACCGTAAGCTGAGGAGTTCCGGCGCCGCCACCACCGCCGCCGCTATTTCCTCCGCATCCCGCTAAAACCAGTGGGACTAATGCGGCCAAAAGTGGAAGGGTAAGTCGAGCGCTCATGGGTTTAGACTCCAATCTTAGACGGTTCCGGGGAACCGCGTTGCTCAGGCTGGCGGCAGAACAGCCCGATTCTGGCGAGATCATTATAGATCTGAGCGAGGATCGGTCCTTTGTGAAGCTCCTGGAGCTTCTGTTGGCCCTCGGTATTCAAACGCCATTCCACTCTGACGCGGAAAGGGATGCCGCAGAGCCCGCCATTCCCCATTCGGTCGCCAACCTCGACCCCGGCGAAATCGGGGTCGCCATCCTCGACGCCATGGGCTATGTGCGCAGCCTTTGGGGCTTCGCGCGCAACGTGACCGGCTTCCGCCAGGATCAGAGCGTCCTCGAAACCGACTTGGCCGTTCTCATGGAAGTCGGCGCCCAGACCCTGTATCACGATGGGGCTCGCTTCTTCAGTTCCGGCGTCGGGCCCGGCGCCGAGGTGTTCGTGATGGTGGTGAACGCTGCCGATGAGAAGCGCTCCCGCCGGCAGGCCTCCAAGGGCTGGCGGGTAGCGAACACCCTCAAGCGGCTCGGAAAGGCGCTCACCAGCAATCAGGCGACCCAACAGCTCTGTGCGACCGCCGCCCATGAACTGACTTCTACCTGCGATCTGGCCGCCCTTATGCTTTGGGTGGCGGAACCGGGAGCGACGACCCTGAAGCTGGAAGCCTCGGTGGGGATCAGCCGCATGGGCTCCGTCGTCATGTCCAAGCTTTCCCTGAGGGGCACCGCCGGCGCCGCCGCCGAGTTGGTTGCCCATTCACGCCAACGCTTCACCGCCCCCAACATCAACCGCAACATGCTCTGCGCGGATTTGGAGGCGCGATACTGCTACCTGAAGGCGGGCCCGGTGGCGATCTTCCCGTTGGAGATCGGCGACCGCCTCGTCGGCGTGCTCGAACTGATCGGAAAGGACGGCGATCCCTATTTCCAAGACAGCACCGATCTGTTCGAGACGGTGGCCGAGCATTTGGCCCTCGCCATCCAGTCCGCGATGCTCTTCGAGCACGCCGAGAAGGGCGCCCTGCAAGATCCCTTGACCGGCATCGCCAACCATCGGGCCATGCAGGAGTTCCTGCAGTCGCGCTTTGAGGAGGCCCATCGCCTGGGCCGGGAGATCGGCGTGATCATGATCGACGTCGACCACTTCCGCAGCTTCAACGAGATTCATGGTCACGACGCCGGCGACGCCGCCCTGCGGATGGTGGCGGAGACCCTGCAATCGTGCGTGCGCGGCTACGATATTGCGGCCCGGTACGGCGGCGAAGAGTTCACCTTGATTCTGCCCGGAACCGGCGCCGTCGGCACCCTGGCGATGGCCGAACGGGTGCGTCAGGCGATCTCCAAGCTCAGCTACAACGCCCCCGACGGGTCGATGCGCTCGCTCAGCGCCAGTCTCGGCTGTGCGATCTTCCCTGCGGATGCCCACAACGCCGCCGGCATCCTGAAGGCCGCAGACCAGGCCCTCTACGATGCCAAGCGCAAGGGGCGCAACCGGGTCGCGATGTTCCAACTCCCCGTTGAAGGCGGCTCCATTCCGCTCTCCAAACTGCTGGCCAAGCTCCGCACCGAACACCGTCAGGCCGGCATGGCCCTGGTCCGCCGGGCGATGCCGAACCTGCGGCGCATGGCCGATGGCCTGCTCCTTGCCGATGCCCAGCGGCAGATTCTGCGCCACCTGCTGGCGGCGGCGCCCGCCTACATTAGCGCCCTGGAGAATTTGGACCTCGAAGCGATGGGGGAACTCGAGGCCACCGCCGAATTCCGCGGCCTCATGCCGTACCTGCAAACCGTTTACGAGCGCTTCGACGGACAGGGCCCCCGCCAGATGATCGGTCCCCGCATCCCCCTTCTGACCCGGGTGCTCCAGGTGCTGCTCGCCGTCGACAGCCGCGAGTCTCTCGAGGCCATCCAGGAGCCAGGACGCTTCGATCCCGAAGTCGTAGCGTTCCTGCCTCAGAAGAATCGCGCGGCGTAGGCGCGTAAGTGCGGCGATGGCATTCTTACCGACTACCGTGGATCGAACGGAATTTGACTTATAGCCTGCGTCTCCTGCAATTCCACGGGCCTCGAATGGGCGACTGATGCCCTGCACTACGTGATTCGACATCCTTTGGTCGATAGTGATGCTTGCTAACGACTCGGCCCCGGCAGGAGCCAACCACCCTAACCCAATTCGCTTCGCCGTGCCAGAATGTCCGCATGAAACCCGCCGACCGGACGCCGCTGCCTGCCGTGGTCTGGCGGCTGGGCTGGGTTTCCTTTTTTGCCGACGTCTGCAGCGAGATGATCTACCCGATCATCCCCATCTTTCTCGCCACCCTTGCTGCCCCTACCTGGGCGCTGGGCCTCATCGAAGGAGTCGCCTCTTGCATGGCGGTCGGCATGAAGGGAATGTCGGGGTTCTGGTCGGATAAGTCGGGGAGGAGGGCGCCATTTATCCAGTGGGGCTACCTCCTCAGCGGGATGGGCAAGCCGGTGATCGCGGCCGCAACCCTGATCGGATGGCCGGCCGCCCTGATGGGGCGGGCCCTGGACCGGTTTGGGAAGGGCATCCGCACGACCTCCCGGGATGCGATGATCGCCGACAGCGTCCCCGATACCCAATACGGCCGCGCCTACGGCGTCCACGCCGGCATGGACACCGCCGGCGCCTTCGTCGGCGCAATCATCGCCTACCTCCTCGTGCGAAACTATCTCCACCTGGATGGCTTGCGCCTTGACCAACTGGGCCACTCCTTCGCGTCGGGAGGACTGCTTCAGCAGATGTTCCTCTACGCGGGTATCCCCGGCCTTGCCGCGTGGGCGATCACCCTCACCCTAAAGGACAAGGCGAGAGAGCCCGCCGCCAAGCCCGGCGAAGCACCCATCGTCGCCGCGCCCCTGGGCCGCGCGTTCTGGCGCGCCCTCATCCTTAGCTCGGTGTTCGCCCTGGCCAACAGCAGCGATACCTTCCTCATCCTCCGCGCCACCTCCAACGGCCTGAACTTCGGCCAGGCCATCCTGGCTTACATCTTGTATAACTTTACGTACACTCTTATGACATATCCGTCCGGCGCCCTCAGCGACCGGATCGGGCGGTGGCGTCTCCTCGGCTTCGGCTGGCTGTTCTATGCACTGGTGTACGCCGGCTTCGCCGCCCTTTCCGGCGGGTGGATCTGGCTGCTGTTTGGGCTTTACGGGTTCTACACCGGCGCCACCGACGGGGTGAACAAAGCCCTCATCGCGGACCTCGCCCCCAAGCAGGCTCGCGGCCGTGCGATGGGCCTATTCTATACGGTCACCGGCGTCGCCGGCCTCGCCGCCAGTCTCATCGCCGGCGTGCTCTGGCAAGCGGTCAACCCCGCCTCCACTTTTTGGTTTGGGGCGGCAGCGGCGCTGCTTGCCGCCCTCCTTATTCCGCTGACACGCCGCGCCTCGCGCGCTTAGTTCATAGGATCGGCTTCTTCGGACCGCTATTGACCAGTCGACTCGACACGTGACAAAAAATCGGCAACAATCCCAACCGCATCTTGTTGCTCGCGCAAGGCATTCTCGCCATCGAAACCCGATGTGGTAGCCCATCCGACAGGTCCCGTGTCGTGAAACTTCGCAAAGGCTTGGCGAAGAACCTCCAACGCTTTGATGCCAGCATCATGGGTGTGCAAGGCAGCTTTGGTAAACCTGCCCGCCAGCCAATCTGGTCCGAGTGCTTTCAAGAGCCCGACAACGTCGTATCTCGTCCCTGGAGGCGTCGGATGTGGCGCTTCTTAAGGTCAATGACGCGGACACCTTCAAAACCTCACACAGGAGAATTTACCCACCCTGGAAGACGAGGCGAAGGGCAGGGAATTCGACATTATGCGTGAGGTTGCCGACCAGCTCGACCAGCTCCAGCCCGACAAGCAAAAGCAGGTCATGGCCATGCTTGCTGCCCGGTACGGGTTGCAGATCAAAGAACCACCAACGACCACGGGCAGAGGATACAGGCCAAAACCAAAACGCGGATATTAACCCTGTATGCCGGGAGCCATCACCTTGATGTTCGCGCCAACCGCCGTAGCGTAGCGGAACAGCAAAAGGTATCCCGGTTTACGGGAACCGTTCTCAATCTGGGCGATGTAGGGTTGAGAGACGTGCAACGCCTCTGCCACTTCCTTTTGGGTCAAGTTGGCTTGTTGGCGGGCGCGGATGAGTTCGAGCAAAGCGCGTTCCGCTTCGTATTCCGCTTTGAACTCAGGAGAACTTGCGCACTCTTTGGCAATGTGTCGGTCTAGGTCGTCCATCGTTATTTTCCTCTCGTTTCGTGCTGTAGCTTTCTGGATTTAGCCCGGTCGAGC
>Ga0302320_10004256_pt1 | contig 32580 bp, 35 predicted proteins | sample Bog_T0_3_FD_202130 | JGI IMG/M metagenome (GOLD analysis project Ga0302320, IMG submission 202130) | Peat permafrost microbial communities from Stordalen Mire near Abisko, Sweden - Bog_T0_3 | ecosystem: Environmental > Terrestrial > Soil > Wetlands > Peat | place: Sweden: Abisko, Stordalen Mire... | reverse complement strand
AATCGAAGTCGATGTAGATCTGGCCGTTGGCGATCGTCGCCGGGGTGTTCAGCTCCGGATCGGCCCAGGCCTTGCCGTCAATGATGGCGCCCTCGGCCTGCAAGCTGCGCAGGTAGGAGTTGACGCCGTCGACGACGTCCGTGAGGAAGGTCTTGGTGATGTTGCGGTCCACAGCCCAGAGGAAGCTCTGGAGAATGGCGTCGTTGATCATGTCGGCGGTGCGGACGACGGACAGGAACGTCCACTGCGGGTCTGCAGAGCACGTCCGGTTGCCCCACAGCCGGTAGCCCTGCTGGTAGATGACCGTCGCGATGTCGTTCTGGTTGAGCAGATTCGCCCGGCTGGAGTAGTCGCCCATGGCGAAGTCCACAGGACGATTGGTGCCGAGCACGCCGTTCAGGACCTGGTTCGAAGGGCTGAACCAGAAACCATTGGCGGCGTCCTGGTTCGCGATGAGGCCAGCGACATAGCCAGAAGCTGGCTGCGTGTCGTTGACGTCGGTGACCGGGTTCAAGCGGATCACGCCCGGGTCGACCAGGAAGATGCGCTTCGAACCCCAGTCGTTGCGGAAGCTGATTGCCGCCGCGTCGGTCGTGAGCGGGCCGTTGGCGGCGCTGGGCCCATCGGCCACTTGGATGGCGCGCAGCTTGCCCGCCACTGCATCCAGCGCAGCGATGACCGCGTTAGCGGTCGTGCCGGTCTTGACGCCGGTGAAGCCCGGAGCGCACAGGATGCGCGGGGTGACGCCGGCAACGCTCGCCGCGGCCAGCAACGCCTGCGCGCCGGTGTATGCGCCCGTGGCGACGTTCGTGCCGCCTGCGGCCGCAGCCTGCGTCACCTTGGTCGGGTCGAGGAAGCTGTATGCCACGTTGAGCGTGGCACTGGCCGCGATCTTGCCGCCGCTGATGAGCGTGATGAGACCGTTGTTCGCGTTAACGCTGTAGTCCGTGCCGGCCGCGATGCCGGCCATCGTGTAGGTCACGATCACAGCCTGGTTCGCGATCATGCTGCCGCCGCCCACCTGCGTGATCGTGCCGCCGGCGAAGGTGTAGTCCGTGGTCAGCGCGTAAGTCTTCGTGCCGTCAGCGGACTTCACGACCGGCGCGCTGGCGCCCGCGGGCAACGGCAGTGCAGTGCCCTGGAACGTCATGGGCGCCATCACCGGGCCGGTAAGCGCGAGAGCAGACACCGAGACATGCGGAAGCTGGATCTGGCCCAGGGAGCTGAACGTCTGTGGAGCGGCAGCAACGTTGGTTTGCAGCGTGTTATCGCTCGGGTCTGCCACGTTGACGACGACCACCTGGGCGCCGCACTGCGCGAAGATCGCAGCCAGCGCGTCGGGGATCGTGAAGCCGTAGCCTGCCGGACCGAACGTCTGGGCGGCGAGCTGCAGGCTCCCGCTGATCAGCGTCGGGATGTTGAGCGGCCCGAACGGTGCGGATCCGATCAGGCCAATAACAGCCGAGGACGGAGTCGTGATCGGCTGCGAACCGGTGTCAATCTGAATGACTTCAGCACCGTGCAGGAACTGATTTCCTGGCATAAGAAATTCTCTCCTTTGAGTGATTTACGCCGGTTCGGGCCGGCCGAAAGAAACTGTCTGGACGAAGCGTTAGACCGTAGTGGCGAGGATCTGGGCTGCTCGCCCTGCGGCGATTAAACCCGCGGACTCGATGTAGGCCAACCCCTGCTGCGTCATCGGATAGCAGAGGTCGATCGTCTCGGCGGCATCGACGTTCTTCATGAGCGTCGTCAGATACGCTTTCTGATCAGAGGTCAGCGTGGTGCTTGAGGCGAAGTTATCGAGCGCCACCAGTTCATCCATGCTGAACAGGTTGCGGAACTGGAGCTTCGATAGCCACACATGCTGTTTCGGAACAATGCTGCCATCGGCGTTGACATCGTAGTTGTCGCTCGCATCGATCAACACTTGCTGGCCGTTGATCACCTGAAAGGTGTTGGTGCCTTGTTTGATGTATTGCATGCGCCCTTCTTAATACAGGAGATACAGCAGGCCACTGCCGCCATTGCCCCCGCATGGCGCGGGGGAAGAGACGTTCGTGGCCGCAGGGGCCCCGCCCCCGGCACCGGGCCCGCCATTGCCTGCCACCGGGTTAGCGCTCACACCACCGGCACCAGCACCCACCAGCGAGCCGATCGGCACACCGCACGCAGCGCCAGCACCCGAGTATGTTCCATCCACACCGGGGATGAAAACAAATCCTCCAAACAGCGCTTCGTAAGAACTACTTGAGAGCTGTGGCAGAGTGAACGATCCGTTCGGCGTGCCCAGCGCCTTGCTGCTGGCCGCCGGCGTTCCACCATACACGATCAGATTCCCAAAGGTCGTGTTGCCTCCACTGACGGGAAACAACGGTACTGTCGAAAGAACCAGTGCCGCACCGTTTGCCGGTGTGGCCTGAGTGTTCACCACCCTAAACACTAGAAGCGTTGTGCTCGATGCAATGAGAGCGCCATTGTAGTTCGACAAGTAGCTGGCAGAACCGATAGCAACATAAGGCAGCGATGCGATATAGATGCCGAATTGTTGTGCAGAAGACAATGTAGTCGGAGGTGCAAAGAAAACCCGATTGACACCTGCACTTACCGTTCCAGCTATGTTTGTTGTTAACGTCACCACACCGCCAGCAATGGATTGAATCACGCGTGTGGCACTGTCACCCTCGACGTACACGGTCCAGCCAACGGCAATTCCAAATCCCGGCGTACTCGCAAAGGTCATCGTTGCTGTGCCATTACCTGCTCCCGCTGTCGTCTTGAGCATCACCGGCGTGCCAGCAGGTAGACCGGAGATCAGTGCGCTCGGGACCGTCAGCGTCCAGTCGTTGTAGCTGCTGAGGTATGGGTTAACGACAGAGGAACACGAAGAAAGCGTGCCGGTATAGACGCTGGTCTGGACTCCTGCGCTACCGGCCCCGACGCTGAACGGAATCGAGGCCTGCCCCAGAACCGGGTAATCCACTTCAGCATAGGCGCTGGAGCCTCCGGACTGACAGGGACTCGCTCCACCTACGCATACGCTGGTTCCACCCGATCCGCCGGCGGCCATGAGCGCACGGACCATCTGCACGCCGGGCGGAACAGTCCACACACCGGAGCCCGTGAGTTGAACGAAGTGCGAGAAGCGGCCACCGCCGCCCATGAGCGCAGTTAAACTTTGCATCAGAAGAGTCTCCAGTCCGCCGTGGCGGCGAAATAGATCAGCGCCAATCCGGCATTGGCGCGATCAACGACGAGCGAAGTATCGCCCATGATGGTCTGGCCCGACGCCGGCACGATGGTGAACGTGCTCGTACCGCTGAGCCCGCTGATGAAGAGCACCTGGTCGCCATTGGCCGTTCCTGCCGGCAGTGTCGCGACGACACCCGCCGCGGTCACGTAGTAGCCGTTTTGGAGGGCCGCGGTGAACGAAATCGTGCGCGTGTTCCATGGCAGCGCAGGCGCGCTCAGCGTGCCGTTCGCGTAGCTGAGCCCGGCACCGATGGTCACTGGCACAAAGCCGCCCTGGCCGTTGCCCGCCACGATCGCCGTCGTGCTGAGCACTGCGAGCGCGGTCGCCTGGAGTGCGTTCTCCCAGGCGGTAATGGCAGCGAGCGTTTGCGCCTGCCACGCTGCGACGGCCGCCAGCGCCGCGGACTGCGACGCTGTGATGGCCGCGACGCTCGCGTTGGCGCTCGCCACATCCTCGTTGAGCGTGTCGAAGGTCGGGCTCAGCACGGAGTCGAGCCGCGCGAGACCGAAGTCCGTCAACGTCTGCACGGCCGCCTGCCATGCGATGTTGAGCGCTTCCAGCGCCGCAATGCGCGTGTCCAGATCCTGGAAGCGCGGATTGAAGGTCGCCGCGCTCAGTGGCGTCTGACCGTCCGTGAAGCGGTAGTTATCGAAGCTGAGTGGCATCCTTGACGCTCGCCAGGACCGGAATCAGGATGTCGCCACGGAGGCGGTACTCCCGCCCCGGGTACAGTCGCTCGCCCAGCACCTCCACGATCTCCGCGAGATGCACGACATACTGGGCGCCGGCGTCGATCGCGGGCGCCGTGCTGGCCTGCGCCCCATTGGTGTTCTGTTCAGCAGTGTTCATAAAGAGACCTCCCGTTACTGCGCAACGTCTGTCCGCTCAACGATCTGGAACGGCGCGGCGGTCGATTGCCGCGTGCCCTGGATGTTGATGCTGTAGCTGGTGATGGCGGCCGGCGTGAACTTGAAGGTGAACCGCAAGCCCACGCCATCCGGCTCGAGCGCGGAACTCGTCACCGAAGGCGTGACCGTCGTCCCGCCACTCGTGATCGTGCATGTGAGCGTGTTTACTGCCGAGTTGTAGCCGACCACGACCACCTGCACCTGAACGTTGGTGGTCGCCGGCGAGATCGTCCGCAGCTCGCTGGTATGGTTGAGAGCCAGTGCCGGCCGGGAAGCCACAACGCCCGTCGTGGTCGCGATCACTGCCGGCGCCAGGTTCGATGTACCCAGGAAGACCGCACGGAGCGGCACGAGCTGCGGCGCGGCGTTCAACGGCGACGTGGGGTCGCCCAGGTTGTACCACTGACCGTTGACCTGGAACTGAATCTGCAGGCTGGTGCCTTGCGGCGTGACCTGAGAGACGTTGATGGCCAGATCGGTCAGGCCGCCGGCGAGCGAGACGGGCTGCAATTGGACCTGCGACAGCGCGTTCACGAACTGCGCAGCGTAGAGCGTGAACATCAGATCCTTGGTCAGATCGCCCAGGAAGTATGCGCCGTTGGTCGAATAGAAGATCGTGCCGTTGGTGTAGTTGTTCCCGCTGACCGTGGCGATGCGGTGATTGCCCTGCGTGATCAGGACCATCGCGTAGCGCGTGCCAGCCTCGAGCAGCACCGCGGGAATCTGGATGTTCGTCGCGGCCGGGTAAGTGTTGAGCGAGGCGACTGGAACGTTCACAGTGGCGATTACGTTCGTCAGATCGGGCTGGCCTGCCACGGTCTTCGTGATGGCCACAGTAAGGTCGCCGGTCGCAGCCACCGAGGTCAGGTACAGATCCAATGCAGTGAGCCACATGGCGTTGGAGACCAGGAAGGTCTGAGCCACCATGGCGCCGTTGATGTTGGTCGTGCTGGTCTGCAGCGCGTAGCTCGTCTGGGTGTATGCGTACCAGTAGCCGCCGGCGAGATTGTACGCGTAGTACTGGTTGTAGTAATTCCAGAATTGGCCGCGATACCAAGCCCCGTAATAATTCCAATCCCACCCGTAGCGATACTGCCAGACCGTTTCCTGCTGCTGCACGAGGCTCTGGGTCTGAACCTGGTACTGCGAGAGCGACAGGTCGCCGGAGTAACCGGTGGTCTGAATGCGCGGGACGCTCGTGTACGCGGGCAGGATCAGGCCACGCGTGCTCTTGACGACGCTCGCATCGATCGGGTTAAACAGATCGAACGTGGACGTTGCGTTCGCGGCATCGGGGAACAGAAGGCCGTTGCTGACCTTGGCTGCGAAGCCGGCCGCGCCATTGTTCGTCTTCGTCAGATCGCCGAAGAAATCGGACTCGTAGGAAGAGTATGTGGATGGCAGGTTGAGCTTCGCTTTCGTGCGCGCCAGGTCCTCCGCCATCTGCGTCACCAGCGCCAACGATGCGAGGCCGTTGGTCTTCGCGGCGAGCGCGCTGAGGTCCGTAGCCAAAGACGCGGTCTGGAGACTCACCTGGGAGCTGCTGCTTTCAAGCGCTTCCACACGCGTCTCGTGGTTCGCCAGGTTGGGCAGGATGTTGCTCGACTGCATGGCAATCGAGGTGATGCCGGTCGGAGACATCGTGATGGTCGCGATCAGCAACGCGTTGGCCGGAATCGTCGGGAGCTGCGGCACTGGCGACTCGACGCCGGCGACGAACTGCAGATTGCAGGTGCGCACCGTCTGTAAAGCGGTCGACTGAGTCTGCGCCAGGCCGGTCTGCGCGTTGACCAGGAAGGACCGCGGCTCCACATCGGCGTCCGTATTCACGGAGCCCCAGGCGATGAGCGCGATGAGCTTCGGGTTGCTCAACGGCAGCATCGACTGCAAAGAATTGGTGCTCGGCGTTGGGTACTGGTAAGCCCACAGGCCGGCGCTGCCCGAGGAATTCGTGCCCTGCGCGTACAGGCGGCCGGCAGCGACGTTCACCTGGGTCTGGCCGTTTTGCGTCGCGGCAAGCCCGGTGAAGTACATGCCGGCCGGGGCGATCGCGTCCAGCGCGATATGGTCGATGCTGTCCGCGGCCCACTGTTGCAGGTCAATGAAGTCCTGCGCCTGGAAGTCCATGTTCTGCTGAAAGTTAAATTGTTGTTCCATCGGATCTCTCCCTATTGCCGCGGCAACATAGCGCCGCACATCGTCGCCGGATCACACTGGGTTTGCCCACAGGACACGACCGCGTAATTTGCTGTATCCACGAGAATGGTGTCGCGCAGCGAGGTGCAGCGCGCCAGGCTGTCGCAATAGCGCGTCAGCCACTCGTAATCCCCCGCCACCGAGAAGCCATGGCCGTAGTAGCTGGGCGCCCATGGCGAGCGTTGCAACGGAAACCAGACACGGATCTGAGCAGTCTGACTCTGAACGCCCGTGTGCACTGCATCGATAAAGAAGCTCTTACCGCTGGCCTCGAGCGTCCGGCTGGAGTTGAACAGGTAGAGCCTGGCGTAAACGTGAGCGCTCGCGTCCGACGCCTGCCAGTACAGCCCGGCTGCGCCAAAGTGGCGGCCCGCGAAAATGCAAGGCGGAGAATACGTCTCCGAAATCCAGTCCGGAAAGACCTGCGTCGGCTCGATGCCGGCATTGACCAGCTTGTAATTGACACCCAGGCCCGGCCCCGCGTAACTCTGCAAGAGTTGCAGCAGGTAAACCGGCGCATCCACAGCTATGCCGAATTTCGGGAAGCCGCCGGCGTAGGTTCCATGCGGATTACTGATCGGCACCTTGATCTGCAGATAACCAGTGCCGTCCGCGGTCCACAGCGACACTCCACATTGAATGGTCGAACCCTGGTCCTGAATGAACGCCTGCGGCAACGCACGCTCCGCCGAGCCCAGATCGACGCCATAGCAGTTGCCCATGTAGGACATCCTGGGAAACGTCGCGCCGGCCGGAACCGCGAACGGATCGCCGTCCGTGCGCAGGATCAGTTGCGGATAAACCGCCAGCGCCGCGTCCTTCTGCGCTTGTGTCTGAGCCGCGCCGTAGTAAAGCTGGCAGGGCGGCCGGATGACGTCCGTTACCGTGCCACCATAGAACTCGGTCACCCGTCGAACGCCAGCGAGTGTCCCGTCGACCCGGTGATCCGCGAGCGCGGAGGCGACCACAGCGCGCTTCTTGCCGTCGTCCCACGTGGTGTCCCATGCATCGACACCCAAGCCCCAAGCGAGCCAGGGCAGCAGCGCCGCGGGGATCGTCTGCGGGTTCCACAGCGCGCGGATGCCAGCAGGACCTTTGTTCCGCAAGCGCCAGCCGGCGCTTTCCATGTTCCGCTCAAACAGCGTCGCGTTCGGCGGCAAGACGGAAGGAAGCAGCGGGGGTGCCGTGCTCATTCCGACCTCAGTGGCGCGACGTTGACCGTCACGCTGTCGCAAACGTTGATCTTGTACGGATCTCCAGCCACGTCAGTGGCAGGCGACTGGATCGTCGCGTTCTGCACGCCGGCCTGGTCGAGAGCACCGTACATCCCGGCGAGCGTCACACCGTAGCCCAGGCGTTGCACGTTCTGGGTGTAAGCAGCGAGCGCGTTCGTGATCGCCGTCGTGACGGCGGTCGCGTCCGGGCCGGGGTAGAGCGTCACTGTTGCAGAGACGGTGTAGTGCTGAATGGTCGCGGCTTGCACTTCTACCACGTCGGTGAGCGGCCGGACGTCGTCCGCGTTCAACGCCGTGGCAACAGCGCTGATCAGATCCGCGCTCGCCACGCCGGCTTTGTCCGTGCTGTAGATGGTGACGACCACATTGCCAGTGGACGGCGAGAACGCGCTGGCGTCGGCCACGCGCAGGTCGGCGGAGAACGCGAAGTAGATGTAAGCGTTCCCCGGACCGGCACAGGAGAAGGCATCCGGTGCGAGCTGCGCGCGCAAGCGTAGCCGGTCGTCCGTCTCTGTTGTCACATTGCCCTGCGCGTCCGTGAATGTCATGCGCTGGACGCCGAACAGCGCAGCCAGATTGTCCAGGTCAGAGCCCAGCGCGGTGGCCAGCATGTTGGCGTTCGCGGCGTCATTGATCCGCTGGCGCAACATCATCTCCCGGTAGGCGAAGGCCTCCACCAACTTGACGGCCGGATCCGACTCGAGCAGCGCAGAGAACGAGGGGTCGCGCGTCACCAGGTCCTGCAGGATGTCCAGTTTGATCGACTCGAAGTCGATCGTCTCCACCACATCCGGCGGCGCCAGCGTCGAGAGGTCGATCAGGTTGAAGCGGCTCATGAAAGTTTCAGGCCCTCGACCGTGATGGTTTGCCCGTCAGGCAAGTACAGCGCAGTCAGATTGATGGAGATGGAACCGTTCGCCGGGTCCGCCGCGACCGTTACGCTCTGCACCTGAATCCGCGGCTCCCACGTGGAGAGCGCACCGACTGTGGCTGCAATGATCGCCATTTTGGTGCTCTCGTTGAGCGGCTGGTCGATCAGCGAGAAGAGATCCGAGCCATAATCCCGCAACATCACCCGGCTGAGCTTCGGCGTCAGGAGGATGTCGCGGATGCTCTGCTCGAGATGCGCGAAGCCGGCCAGCTCTGCGCCGGTGTCCACGTTCATGCCAATCATAGTTGTGCAGGCGGAACCATCTGGGCCACCGCGCCCGTGGCGCGCACATTGCCGGCCACTTTCAGCGTGCCGGCCACCTTCCCGTTCAGCGTGAGGTCGCCGTCGACAGTCAGCGCGCCGGTAAGCGTCAGGCCATTTTGTGCACTCACCGCCACAGCCTGTGCGGTGAGCGTGGCGTTGCCCTGAATGTTGATCGTCACCGCTCCCACGGCCTGAACCGTGAACATGTGGGCCGCGCGGTCGTAAGTGATCGTCGTGCCGTCCGAGTACTTCGTGACGTTCTGATCCGCACTGTTCGACGGCGCCGGGTTCGCGCCGCAATAGAGCGAGCCGATAATCACGCCCTGCGACAGACTTCCACCGGGGCAGAGGATCGCCACATGCTCGCCGGCCTCCGGCGCCCACCAGGTAATGTCTCCGCCGGCGCGCGTAGTCAGCCAGGGAAGCGCTGCGGTCTGGACTTCCCCCACCTGCACCGTCGCCAGCGCGTTTTGCAGGTCCACGGAGACGACCAGGCCGCGATGAATCAGATTGCTCACCTGATAGTTGAGCCGCGCCGTGTCCGGATCCTGCAGGTCGCCGGTCCTGGCGCCGCGTTGAATCAGAAGGTCCAGCATGCCTTAGCCGCCCACCACTTCGATGTAGTCCGCCTGATTGGCAACGCCAATGTCCGGCGCAAAGCCGACAAAGACCTCCGTCGGCTGAACGCCATCCACACGTGGATCCGTGATGGTCTCTGTGTAGTAAGTGACCGTGTAGACGAGCTGCACCATCGCCACCGCGTCGACGCCACCGGGCTTGAGTGTAACCGCGCTGCTCTGGAGCAGCGACTTCGAAGCGTTGCCGCCCAGCGTCGGATCGGAGTCCATGAATGCTTCGATCTGGTAGGCGAGCTGATCGAGCTGCCGGTCGATGGGAACGCCAGAGCGGGGCATCTCCATGATGCCGGCCACCGCGAGCACCAGCTCACGAGTCAGCCGGCCCGGACTGTCAGGATCATTTGATACCCACGAATCCTTCTGATCGACTGACTCACTGGGTGTGTGCACGAAGATCGCCGGCGACCAGTTGTCGCCGACCGGTTCAATCCGGTCAGCGAAGACGTTCGTGCCAGCCAGCGTCGACGTGCTCACCAAGCCCGCGGCAATGTAATCCCGGATCACAGACCGGGGATGATCGGTAGGCATCAGAGCTTTTTCAGGAGCAGGAGCGCGCCGCCGTTCTTGTTCACCAGGTCGCCCTGTTTGTCCGGCTGCACGTCCCAGATGGCGTAGTTCACACCGTTGACGACCACCGTGTCGTCCTGCACGGGACCCACAGTGCCCGCGAAGTCCGCCAGCCGGACGCCCAGCACCGGGTGGACCGTCGTGATCGTGCTGCCGTAGCCGTCGAGTTTGACGTTCTCGTAAGCAGCGTTGAAGTATCCGGATAGAGTGATCGTGCTGCCACCACGGAAGGTGTAAACGTAGGGCATTCCGAACCCAGTATCGGGATCGAGCAGCGTTTCCAGCATGTCGTCAACTTGGTCTTGCCAGCTCATTGCAGAAAGTGGGAGTGGGCTTCAGATCGCCGGTGAAACGGAGGAGATACCCTACGAGTAAGTCAGATTAGAAGGTTGATTGCGGTACAAAAGCGGGATGCCGACTTCACTGCCACGTGATCCGCAGCTTCCCAGAAGCGGACTGTGATCGTGGCAGAGCGGTGCCCACTCTCCGAGTGGCTGACCACACATCTGCAGACCCAGATCGACGTTACGGCGTTATAAACGCCACGGCGTTTTCGATGGGTATTCGTGTACTCGAATCAGTGATCATTTTCGCTTGCTATCCCAGGTGCCCAAAAGCGAGGCGCCTGGGGCACCCACCAGCATGTTGTATCCAGTGGCGGAATTGGCTTTGTGCCGGGGAAGAATCCCGGGGCTGAGCAGAGTGAACAGAACTCAAGCGAAGATATAGGTCATCACTTTTCCCGCAATTTTGATGCAGGGTTTGCCTTCATTCGGGCTGGTCGAGGAGATGTAAGGGACGCCGTTTGCCATGACGCTGTCGGGAATCTGGAAGCCGGTGGCCAGCACGCCCGCACCAGAGATGGTTCCAATGCCTTTAAAGCCAGATGCTGGATTGACGAGCGCGGCGATGTTGTTTGTGTCCAGAGCTTCGATGACGAGTTGGCCGATGGTAAGGTTCGCCATGTCGATCAGGTAAGGGACAGGGCTGGGCGAAGTGCGCGTTTGGTTGCCGATGCTGAAGCCGTCGATCACCAATTTGGCTACCGATGCGCCGGCCGGTTCTCTTGAATTGATGAGGCTCGGCGACGCGTTTCCGGCGGAAGTGCGGTAGATGCTGCAAGCGGTGACAATGAGCTCGCTGATGGCGCTGAGCTCAAGACAGATGAAGCCGTATTTTGCGGAAGTGGGTGAGTCCCATGTGACATTGGAGAGCTTGAGGATGCCAATGTTGTCGACGGCCTGAAGGAAATAGGTCTCAGTAGAGAAGACGCAGTTGGAAACAGACAAGGACTGGATCAGGTCGGGGTCATCGCTCTTTGGCATGTTTCCCAACCGGAAGACGGCGCATGGCTCTCCGTTGCGGTTGGCGAATTTTCCGGTGCAGTTGGAGAAGAGGACGTCGCTTACGCGGCAGGGAGCTTTGCTGACAAAAGTGTAGATCCGCATAGCGGTAAGGCCGGCGCGAAAGCGGCAATCGGAGATGGTGACGCGGCTGATCTCTCCTCCGTATCCTTCGGGAGCATTGAGCGCAATGGAATCGTCGCCTGGAGAGAGGATGTCGCAATTGTGGATGCCGATGTCGGAGGCTGGCCCGTTGATATGAATACCGTCTGAATTGAGTGCTCCGCTGGGGGATTCCAAGCGGCAGTTTTGAATGATGGCGTCGGAGACGTTGTCGAAAAGCAATGCGTAAGTCGGCGCGTCGTCTATCCAAAGGTGATCGAGCAGGACACGCGTTACGTTGGCCAGATGGATGCCAAGAATCCATGAGTTGGAGGGGACGGCGATCCTCGGGTTTCCGCTGGTTGCATTCCCGTTAGTCCCGTTGCCGCGGTTCCCCTGGAGCCGGAAATCGCGCAGCAGGATATTGGCCTGTTGAGCCGGCGGCTTGCCGGTATCGGGCTGAAATGGCATTCCGTTAAACAGGGCGGTGTTATTTGCCCCACTTTTGACAAAGATTCCCGAGTCCCAGCCGTTACCTTGCACGGTGACGTTACCTTGCGGCAAGAGCATCCCGTTGGTTTGGGTGACTCCATCGAGGTTGATCTGATCGTGGGACGCCGGGACTGGCGAGGGCGGTGCTTCCTGATTGGGAATGGTGCCTCCGGTTGCGGCTGCACTCATCCGTTCCGGCATTGCGATGCGCGTTGCGGCGAGAGTTGCCAGCGCAGCGAACTGGCCGAATTCTCTGCGGGTCATTTCCTCCATAGGGTCTCCGTAGGCCTGCCTGTTGCAAGAAGATGCGGCCGGTTCCGGCAGGTTTTCCGGTCGCCAATGAGTATACACGGAATGGAAACCCTTCAGAGTAGGGCAGTTTTAGAGCGGAACCAGAGTAAGCGTGGCCTCGCAGAAAGTCTTGGGGAGGGCTTCTTTTAAGTTTATATGAGTCTGGAGTTCCTTCGGTCCGACTTTATTGCTGGCAGCACGAGCTGAATCTGGAACGCTCTCGATCAAGAGATTCAGAAACTGTGATCGTTCGGGCAAAGTGTTCCATCCAATCAGGTCTCGCTCCCGTCTGCGCCGGCGGCCGAAACGCTGCCTCCATCATTTCGTAAGTCACCCGGCCAAAGAGGAGGGCATCCGCCTGGTCGAGGTTCTCGACCGCATGACGAGGCAAGTCTTCGTCCGCTAACATTGCACGATGATCGCAGCAGCCGTTCAATGTGACGTTGATGGAATACCGAAGGGGTCGCATTTACATAAGAGTACTGCCGACGGGATACGCGAGTCCCCCAGTCGACGGCATGCGCCATCATTTGCTTTACACGCGGTGCGTACAAAGCCGGTGTGTGTGTAGGCGGTCGAAGTTCCTGGGAACTCCGAGCGTGTCACGCGCCACTCGTAGAATGGGTTGGGTCCAGACGCTGCGAGGGATCACTCGCGTGAAACGGCGTTCGGGGAAATGCTGATTCCACTTGGCCGCCCCGACCTTTGATGTGCGTCCGGCGGTGCCGGTCAGAAGTGCTTGCTGGGAGTCGGCAGCCTGCCAAACCGACTCCCGACGCGCCGAGCCCGATCACACCGCTGGTAGTTGCGCGGAATCGTGTTTAGCTCATCGTCGCCTTGGTGAGCAAGGCTGGACGCAGGCACATTGGCAGGGGATTGGACTGGGTGTGCAGATCCATGCCGCGGTTGAACTTGCGCGGCTCGAGCTTGGCGTAGATCGGCAGGCCAACCGTGTTGACGGTCTCGTTGAAGTCCGCCGGCGCGAACCAGGTCCGGAAAGTGGTCATCGTGCCCAGCGGGAAGAAGATGGCCGAACTCTCCGGCACGAAGACGTGGTCGACGCCATCGCCGTCGCTGGCGTGGCCGAGATACTCCTCAAACGTCACGCCAGCGTAGCGGAAGTTTCGCCGGTTGTCGGTGTCGAGCGTCTGGTTGGGCAAATCGGTGTGCTGGAAGAACTGGAACGCGGTGAGCACGTCCGGATGACGCGTGAAGGCGTCGAACCAGTCGGGCGCGCAGAGGCAATGCACTTCGCGCATCACTTCGCCCAACAGGTGCAGCTCCATGTAGCGCTTCACATTGAGCACGGCGGTCTTGACGTCGAACGCGTTGCTCGAGAACTGGAAGTTCACGAGGTTCTGCGTGAGGCCGAATTCGCTGAACAGGTCGTAGATCACCGAGCCGTCGGCGTCGAGAATCTGGCCCCGCAGTGCGCCCATGCGCAGATTCTCGAGCGTGATGTCATGCTTGCGGCGCGCCGTTTCCAGGCGCTCGGCAACGAGCGTCTCCAGCGCCTCAAGCTCGTTTTCCGAACCGAAGGCGCGCAACCCCTGCGTTTCCTCGGGCAGGATCCCATCCTCGTGCGGGATATGCGGAATCACGAACGAGCGCACCTTGCGGCGCCCCTTGATCGCTTCCGTGCCCGGCGCGCCCACCGGCCGCGTGGGCAGCAGGTTCAGGACGCCGTCCTTCTCGTCCACGATCACGGTCCGGGTGCGAACACCCTTTTCCGTGAACAGGCCGAGCTCGTTGGTCTTGCCGTACATGTTCGGGATCACGTTGATTGCATCGGTAAGCGCAACCAGCGAAAAGCCGTCCGTAGTAAATGGATTGATCATCGGCATGGTGTGTTTTCCTCTTTCTGGATCGCGGCGACGAGTGTTACGCGCCCTGCCGGACCTGGATTCCTTTCGCGCCGAGTTGCGCCACGGCGGCGTCCATCTGCGCCTCGGTGATTCCTGCCGGCCAGGTCAGGCCGTACGAGGACAGAACCGCCTCGCGAGCGATCATTGTGGTCTTCACTGCACCGGACGTGGCGTCGGTCGTGAACAGGAGAATGCCCGCAGCGTTCTGCGACCCGTCCGAGGCCCCCAAGTTCAGCGCCACCACAGTCGCCGGAGAAATCGGGCCGACCTCGATCGAGAACTGGTCGCCGACCACGAAGTCCGGAGCGCCGTCGGCGATCGTGAACTTGATCTGAGTCGCGAACGCCGCGCCACCCACCGTGACGGTTCCGAGAACGGTACCGTTGGGAGCAGTCACCTGGAAAGTGCCGGCACCAGCCGAAGCAACTGTGCACGTCGCGGTGTAGACACCCGGCAGCACGCCCGCCAGAAGAGGCGTTGTCGCGTCCATGGTCAGGACGCCCATGCCTGTATTCCTGCCACCCGGCACGACCGTGACCAGGTCTGCGCCGGCCGTCTTCTGACCCAGCACCGTGCCGGTCAGAATGTTCGCCTGGCCCGCGGCGAGCACGACCGCATCGCGGCTGAAGCGATGATCCACGTGCTCCCACTTGAGCCAGTCGCCTTGGTTGAACGATTGAACCTGAACCGCCATTTATTAGGCCCTCCCTCTCTGCGCGTTCATGCGCGCGGCCATCGCCTTGCACTTCTTCACAACACCGGTCTCCGCGGCCGGAACATGAATCTGGGTTCCGGTATCGGCATTGATGGCCTGGTCGATCTCGGTCTGGTCACCCCCGGCCCGCGCGGCCATCAGTTTCTCCCGCGCCTGTTGCGGCGTCAGGCCAGCCTTGATGAACTGCGCGGTCATGCCAGGCATACCGGCGAGAATGCAGAGGTCAGCAATCTCCGCGGCCATCGCCATGCCGGCCTGCGCAGGTGCGGCAGCCGTCGGCGCCGGTGCGGAAGCTTCAGCATGGCTGCCCTTCTTTCCACGGCCGCGCTTGCCGCCTTTGCCCTTGCCCTTGCCGTCGCCGTCCTTGCCGGCACTGTCCTCGTCGTCCTCGTCGTCCGCGCCATCGGCGGAAGACGATCATCCGCAATCAGCTCACCGATCCGCGGTTTTACGAGCAGATGTCGAAACTCCTCGACGACCTGATCCAGCAGAGCCGGGCGGACACGGCGGCGTATGAGGAGTTCCTGCGAAAGGCCGAAGAGCTGGTTAGGCGGTTGGTTGCGAGACAACCAGAACAGGGCGTACCCGCCGTGCTGTACGGCAAGCGCCAGGCAACGGTCATCTACAACAACCTGCCGCAGATTCTCGCGGCCGGCGCCGCCGGGGTGGACGGAGCCGCGGGCGAGCCTGGCAGCGAGGGCGAGGAGGCACGCGCCCAGCTGGCGCTCCAGATCGACCAAGTGATGCGCGAGAACGCTCCCGCGGGCTGGAAGGGCGACCAGGCCCGCGAGGCCCAGGTTCTGAATGCTCTCTTCCCACTGCTCAATCGTGACCGCGACGCCACTCGCGCGCTGTTCGAGCTCATCAAGAACCAGCCTGGATACTGATGGTTGATAAGATCCAACTCGGCGAGATTGCCGTTGCCGTCACGCGCAAGGACATCAAGAATGTCCACCTTTCGGTTCACCCACCGGACGGCCGCGTCACGCTTGCGGCACCCAAGGGTACGCGCTTGGAGGTGGTGCGCGCGTATGTGGCATCGAAACTCCGCTGGATTCGTGACCAGCAGGCGAAGCTGCGTGGGCAGGCGCGGGAAACGACGCGCCAGTATGTCGAACGGGAGAGCCACTATCTCTGGGGCCGGCGTTACTTGCTGTCAGTCCGCGAAGCCGAGACGAAGCCCGCGATCCGGCTCGACCACCGCAGGATTGTCCTCACGGTGCGGCCGGGCGCGAACAGGGCCAAGCGGGAGGAGATCATCCATGAGTGGCACAAGTCCCTCCTGCACAATTCGCTTCCCAAGCTGATTCAGAAGTGGGAACCGAGACTCGGTGTCGAAGTGGCCGGCTACTTCCTCCAGCGCATGAAGACGAAGTGGGGCAGCTGCAACCACCGGGCACGGCACATTCGCCTGAATACGGAACTCGTGAAGAAGCCCAAGGACCTGCTCGAATACGTCGTTGCCCTGAAATTACGTCATGTCTGATTGGATCTTCTCCCAATTCCGCGCCACCCGGCGCGACGGGCCACGCTGAAGGCCCCCGTCTCTGACCTGACCGCCATCCTCTTTGCTGTCTTCGGTTTTACCTGCTGGGTGCTCGGCGACAGTTGCATCAAGTGGATCGGGCAATCCGGCCTGCCGCCAGAAGAGATCGTTGCCTTCATGGGCTTCTTCATGGCGCTTACGCTCACGGTGCAAGCCGCAGTCCGCCACAGTCTCGGCAATCTGTGCCCGCGATCAGTGGTCCGCCAGGTGCTGCGCGCCCTGCTCGACATGACGAACAACGTCTGCGTCGTTATCGCGCTTCGCCATCTCTCGCTAACCTTGTTCTACATCCTCATCTTTGCCTCGCCGATAGTCATCTCGCTGCTCTCGGCCATCTTTCTGGGCGAGCGCATCACCCGCAGGAAGGCTGTGGCCCTGCTCGTCGGCTTCGGCGGTCTGGTCATCGCGGTCGCCCCGTCCAGCCATGCCCAGCGTATCGATCTCGTCGGTCTCGCCAGTTGCTTGGCGTGCGTCGCCTGTTTTTCGGTCAACATGGTCTGGTCACGCATACTCACGCGCACCGAGCCGCCCGAAAGCCTTGCCTTCTGCTCGGGTCTGGTCACGGCCGTGGCCGGTCTGTCGCTCACCAGTCTGCATCCCTGGCCGCTCACGCCCACACTCTGGCTGGCACTGGGCATGATGGGTGTTTTCGGTGCGGCCGGCACGCTTAGCTTCTACGTTGCCGTCAAGCACACCTCGGCCAGCAACGTTTCACAGTACCACTACACCCAACTGATCACTGGCGCCTTGATCTCCTATCTTGTCTGGCACGAGAAGCCCGGCCTGCCCATGCTGGTTGGCGGATCGCTGATCATCGGCTCGGGCCTGTTGATCGCGCTCGCTGCGCACAAACCCCAGCCCGCCCTGCGCCCCGACGTTGCCAGCAGATAAGGCCAATGCACGCCGCTTGCCGACCTCCGCTCCAGGCCCCTGGCTCTGCGCTCACAAGGGCCAAGCTACAATCCAAAGCCGTGCAGAACTCTCCGAACGGGACACCGGCTTGGAGGTTTTCACCCCCCGCATCGGCCATGGCGCTTACAGGTGATTCGAAAGTACACTGACTTCCATGAGCAGGAAGGCGAGCGTTCTTCGACCTCCGATAGCAAAGGCGCGAGAGAAAGTCGCGGACCGATGCTGGCACAACGGCGGCGACATCGAGATCTATCTGTATGCTCGATCACTTCATCGAGCCGCAAAGATCCTCGTCGAAACGCTGAGCCTGAAGCCGAACCCCAAAACGGCGTGGGATGCGTGTCCGGTCCTCCTGCTCTACAGGCAGTCCATTGAACTTCATCTGAAGTCCTTGGTCGGTGAGGGCAGCAACTTCTTGCCCTCGCCAACTGATCCGATCTCGCTCTACAAGACACACTCCTTGCGATGGCTTGCTCAACTTGTCAGCCAGATCGTCAAAGCAGTTCGGTGGGAGGACACATTCAAATGCGAAGGCGTTGCCAGCCTCGCCGAGTTCACCGCGCTGGTCAACGAAATCGAAGCACTGGAACCTGTATCGTGCGCAGTTCATTCCATCAGCCGCGAGCGGGATGGTTCGGTGCCGCCGCAATTCGAGCCGCACACCGTGGTTCGATTGGCAAAGAAGCTGGACGCGCTACTGGAGGTTTTGGACGCGACCGCCGATTCGCTCGCGGCGGCATGCGATCAACGGGACACGCTTGAGGGCGGCGATTGCGCGCCAACGATTCAGTGACAACTCAGCAGTGTACGCGAAGCCCGGGCTAAGGAGACCGGAAAGGAGCGATTGATCCAACGGCGGACAACGGTGGACAAGCCGATCTCCTGGGAGTTGAAGCGGCGGCTGATCGAAGTCCTCGTGGCTGGCGTGCGCATCGACACCGTCGAAGAGTGCGGCGTGAAGCAGAGCAGCATGACCGTCAATTACAAATTCAGCGAGCCCGACTCGCCGATGCCCATCGTGCTGACCCAGTCGTACAGCAGCGGCCGGGTGATCCGCATTCCGACGCAGCCGCAAACCATCGGGGACCGCATCCGGAAGCGGCGACTTGGTCTGAAGATGCTTCAACGAGAGGCCGCCGAACGGATGGGCGTAGATACGACGAGCATCTTCAACTGGGAGGCGAACAAGGGCACGCCGGAGATCCGGTTCATGCCTGCGATCATCCGGTTCTTGGGCTACAATCCGCTGCCGGAAGCGACGACGCTGGCTGAGCAGTTGGTCCGGCAGAGGACAACGCTGGGCATGTCGAGGAAAGAGGCAGCTGCGGAGATTGGCGTTGACGCCGGCACTTTGGCGAGGTGGGAGCGCGGGGAGAGGGAACCCGCGGGCGAGTTCCTGAGGGGTGTGGAGCGATTTTTTCGCGACGAAGAACATATGCTAGAAGGCATCTGACGCGTGGGCTAGGACGCGCACATCGAGGCCCACAGCTAGAAATTCCCAGTCGGCACGACTCGTTTCAGCCGTCAGGCCGGCTTAAGGTCAAGCAACGCACCCAGGAGGGCGTCTTGCCCCACGAGGTCGGCGTTTTCGTCCGCTCCGCGGCCGAGATGGATCGGGCCCGCGCAGCCGTCGCCGCAGCCGGCCTGGCCGGGAAGATCCTCGATGAATACGTTGACACAACCTCTGGCTACGTGTCCATCGGCACCATGCATCTGGCCAAGGGCCTGGAGTTCCGCACCGTCGTCGTCATGGCCTGCGACGACGACGTCATCCCGTCGCAAGAGCGGATCGAAACCGTAGCCGACGAGTCCGACCTGGAAGAGGTCTACAACACGGAACGGCACCTCCTGTACGTTGCGTGCACCCGGGCGCGGGATCACCTGCTCGTGACGGGCGCCGGCGCGGCGTCGGAATTCTTGGACGATCTGCGAGTCTAGGGATCACGACGATTGCCAAACGACGGGCCGAATGACACGCCCGACGTGGACGGCGCTGAGTTCGCGGAACTCCTTTGGAATGAAATTGGGCAGGCTACTTCCAATACTCCCGGTCGAGGGCACGGTATCCGACGGCCTCAGCGATGTGCTTGGAAAGGATTTGCTCCGCGCCGCCGAGGTCGGCGATGGTGCGCGCAACCTTCAAAATGCGATCATGGGACCGCGCCGATAGCGCCAGCCGCCGCACCGCCATCTCCAGAGCCCTCTCCCCTGCGTCGTCGAGCGGACAAATCTCACGCATCCGGCCCGGCGGTATCTTGGCGTTGACTAAGCCGCGGCCCGCCTGCCGCGCCCGTGCTTCGGACACTCGAGCGCGCATCTCGGCGGAAGTGGCGCCTGCGTTCTTGCTCCGCATCTCCTGGTACGCGACCGCGGGAACTTCAATGTGCAGGTCGATGCGGTCCAGGAGAGGTCCGCTGATTTTGCCCAGATAGCGTTGGATCATCGCTCCGGTACACCGACATGTATTGGTCCCGTCGCAGTATCGACCGCACGGACAGAGGTGGCCGCATCGATCCGAACAAGCCGCTCGATCAGATCCGGGTCGATTGGGAGCGCAACGCGGATCCGTTGCAGCGCGCCCGGCGAATGGGCTCGGCCGCAGATCAGCCTGCTCCCGTGCAGGCAGTTCGCCAGCCGGCGCCGTCTGCTCGCCGGGGCGCGGACGACGACTCTGATGGTGGCGCGCCTGCCAGGCTGGGCGGCCTCAGCAAGTTCGACCTGGAGATGCGGGACATGGCGGTCCGGCTCAAGATGCGCCAGCTTGCTCTGCGAGAGAAGGAAGACTCACTGATCCGTGCAGATGAGGTCCGTGCGGAGTGGTCTGCTATGGTGCTGAACGCGAAGTCGCACATGATGCAGTTGGGCGATGAGCTTTCGGACGCGCTGGCGTGCTGCTCTGACCGGGTTCAGTGCAAGAAAATCATTGACGACAAGGTCTATGAAATCCTGACCGAGCTCGCCCGGGACAAGCCGGAAGAATGAAATCTGGGGATGTAAGAGCAGACGTAGTGAAGCTGTGGGCTCCTCCGCCGCGCCAGACGGTGTGTGAGTGGGCGATCGACAAATTCGTCGTAATCACTGGCGTCGGATTCCGCTGCCGATGTCATCAGATATCAGTCCGAATGGCTTGGCACGGCTGCGGGCGCTGGCCAGTCTCCGGCGGACGGGAACATCACGCGCGCGGATCGAGCGTGACCACCAGAGCAGTGCTGCGCTTGGTGCCGATCCTACGGTACCCGTGCGGCACGCTGCAGTCGAAGTAGATGGCATCGCCTTCCTCTAATTCGTGCCTGTCATTCCCCGTACGGAGTTCCAAGCCGCCGGTCAGAATGTACATGAACTCAATGCCCGGATGCTCGTGGAGGCGCCAGTGTTGCTCATCCACATTCTCGAACTCGGCGAGGTACGAGTTCAGAGCGCGATTCGGGACCGGGAAATCCAGACTCTCGAAGTAGTAGGCGGCCTGAACGGCGTCAGGCGAGTCCGGGAAGCGCAGCCGGTCGGCCTTGCGCACGATCTCCAGGACAGGCTGCGGTTCCTGGTTGAAAAAGTACTCCAGGCCCACGCTAAACACCATGGCGATGCGCAGCAGCGTGGGCAAGGTGGGGTGCATGACGTCCCGCTCAAGTTTCGACAACAAAGCCTGCGAAAGCCCCGTGTGTTTGCTTAACTCCAGCAGCCCCATGCTCTTACGGAGCCGCAGTCGCCGCAGTTTGCTCCCGATTCCGTACTTGTTGAGGCCGGTCGTGATGGTGTCGGACGGCATGATATAGATTCGTTTTCCTCTCAGTTCCTGTTCCTGCCATCTTCTTTCCGTACAGGAAAGGCAAGTCGCCAGTATTCTTCACGGTAAATTGTTTTTTCATTAGGATCAAGTTGTGGCCGGACAGTTCCGGCCTAATCGGAAAAGAAAAGGACGGTTCCCGCTATGAAGAAGCTTGACGTACTCGCAGCCGCGCTGGTCATCATCGGCGCGCTCAATTGGGGTCTGGCCGGAGTGTTCCATCTGGATCTGGTAGCGACAGTTTTTGGCCTGAAGTTCGGAGCGACCTCGGGGCTGAGCGCCGTGGTCTACGCCCTTGTGGGTCTCTCCGGCCTATATCAGGCGCTCACCTGGAAGTCGATCCAGCGCCGCTGGCACGATGACGCTGCAGCCGCCCGGGCATAACATCGGGCGGAACTTGGGAAAAGAAGAAACGTTGAATCAGGGAGAGAACGAGATGAAGTTTATGTTGCCCCTTCTGGCCGCCGGCGCTTTGGCGCTGGCATTGACGACAACCGCTTCGGCAGCCGACATCGTGGACACGGCCATCGCTGCCAATTTTAAGACCCTGGTCGCCGCGGTGAAAGCCGCGGGCCTCGTCGATACGTTGAAGGGGCCCGGCCCGTTCACCGTGTTCGCACCCACAGACGAGGCCTTTGCCAAGTTGCCGGCGGGCACCATCGAAAACCTGCTCAAGCCGGAAAACAAGGCGAAGCTGCAGAGCATCCTCACTTACCACGTCGTCGCTGGCAAAGTGATGTCCCAGGACGTGGTGAAACTCGATTCCGCCAAGACCGTGGAAGGCCACGATATCGCCATCAGGGTGATGGACGGCCGCGTGATGGTGAATGGCGCCACCGTGGTCAAGCCCGATATCGAGGCCAGCAATGGCGTGATTCACGTCATCGACTCGGTTATGCTGCCCGAATAGGAGGGTCCGGATGTATCTTCTGACCGGAGCAACCGGCTACGTCGGAGGCCGCCTGTTGCGTCGCCTGGAACAGGACGGCGTTGCTGTCCGATGCCTGTGCCGCAACCCGGAAGCGCTAGGCTGGCGCATAGCTCCCGGCACCGAGTTGGTGCGGGGAGACTTGCTCCAGCCGACCTCTCTGGGTGCGGCGTTTCAAGGCGTAGACACCGCGTTCTACCTGGTCCACTCCATGCACTCCGGCGCGGATTTCGAAGCGCGCGAGAAACAAGCAGCAGCAAATTTCGCGCGGGCCGCAAGCGAGGCGGGGGTGCAGCGCATCGTCTATCTGGGCGGGTTGTCACACGGGGATGGGCTCTCGGCGCATATGCGCAGCCGTGCCGAGACTGGCGACATTCTGCGTTCCAGCGGGATTCCCGTGATCGAATTCCAGGCGTCCATCGTGATCGGTTCCGGCAGTGCCTCGTTTGAAATGATTCGCGCTCTGGTGGAGCGGCTGCCCGTGATGCTCACTCCGCGTTGGGTGAATACCGCGGCGCAGCCCATTGCGATCGAAGACGTTATCGAGTATCTGGCAGCGGCGATCCGGTTGCCGCTCAAGGGGAACCTCATCGTCGAAATCGGAGGGAGCGATGTCACTTCGTACGTAGGAATCATGCGCGAGTTCGCCCGCCAGCGGGGATTGCGGCGCTGGTTTCTCAGCGTTCCGTTCCTCAGTCTGTCTTTGTCGAGCCGTTGGCTGACGTTCATCACGCCCGTTTATGCTTCCATTGGGCGGTTCCTCATCGAAAGCGTCCGTCATCCCACTGTGGTACAAAATCCCATTGCTGGGAAACTCTTCTCCATTCGGCCCATGGGGATCGCCCGGGCAATCGAGCGCGCGCTAGCCAACGAGGACCACGCTTCCGCGCAGAGCCGCTGGTCCGACGCCCGCGTGCAGGCGGAGACCCTTGGGGGTGCGGCCCGATCCAGCTACGGCCTTCTGATCAACGAACAGATCACGCTTGTGCCTCTGCCGCCCGATCTCGCATTCGCCCCGATTCGGCGCATCGGAGGCCAAACTGGCTGGTACTTCGGCAATGTGCTCTGGAAAATTCGCGGCCTCATCGATCTGATGACCGGAGGCGTAGGCATGCGGCGGGGTCGGCCGGATCCCGAGACTCCGCTACCCGGGAGCACGCTGGATTTCTGGCGCGTGGAGCGTTACGAGCCCGGCCGGCTTCTGCGGCTGTTTGCGGAGATGAGAGTTCCAGGACGTGCCTGGCTCGAGTTCCGTGCCGAACCCGATGGCCCGATCACGCGGCTCCGGCAGATCGCGCAATTCGAGCCGCGCGGGCTGAGCGGGCTCCTGTACTGGTATCTTCTCTGGCCGATCCACGAAGTGATGTTCCGGGGGATGCTGCGGCGCATTGCCGCCGTCGCTAAACGCTAGAAGCACGCTGGGCCGGAGCCGGCTGGTACTCTGACGCCAGGACTGCCGGACGAAATCGGGGGTGATGAGGATTTCACTTCTCGGGTTGGCCCGGCTTACCGCGGAAGCCTAGGGGCAGAAGCATTACGCCAGCCAGCTCTGCCGCGAACACGGCACCCCGCAGCACGCAATGGCCGGAAGCCCTTCCCTGTCCTACGTCAACCGCGACGGCAATGAAAGCTGTGCACTGCAGCGGAAGCCATAGCCGCAAAGGCCCCGTTATCGATCAATCGTGACCGTCAGGGACTTTCCCTCCGCGTTCGCGGCAATCCCCCGTGCGCTGTCACCTGCGCCCTTGCGCTTGGTCGACTTGTGAATTCCTCAAGTCGGACAGATCTTTGCGCGCCGCCGGCTACCGTCTTATCGTCGACGCCGACATGCTTTGCGATTGCGTGGCCGCTCTTCCGGCTGGCGTTCCAGCAGGACTCGCCCATGATCTCATGCAGGATGGCATCATCTCTCGAGCTTCGACACCGGCTACTACGCAGGGAAGGGCAGCGCGATCGGCTTGAAGACGCTGGTGAAGCGGGGATATGCATGTAGGCTCCTCGCGATGCACCAGGCGGCGCCACTTGCTTTCCCACGGCACAAGAGGCATGAATGTGGAGTCCGCAGGCTCCCGCGGCGGGAACACGATCCATGCGCAACGATTCACAGGGTTCAACCATCCGGCTCGGCCAAGCCGCCGTCGCTGTTCAGCGTGGCACGGAGACCTTGCGCTTCGAGGTCCACTCCGCGTCGCTCAGCATGGTCCCAGGCCGTCGACCGGTCCGTCTCTGCCTGGAAGGTATCAGCGGATCGGTGACCATTGAGCTCTCCCGCGTCGCTTTCTGGCAGCTCACGGCCGAGTTTCACGAAGGGTCGATTGCGGTCGGGGATTTTGCCCCTAAGCAGCGCACGCGCCGGAGACCGTCATGATCAGTTCCAGCGATCTCGGCCGAGGAAGCGCAGTGCAATCCTGCTGCGTCGAAGATGTGGAGCCATGGCTGGTCGAGCGAATCAGCGAAGATCCCACCATCCTGGGCCGGGGCGACCTGGTTCTCAAGCGCGCGTCATGGCGCTCCCGGCGTGTCAGCCTTCTTCTGGAAAATCCAGCAGAGATGGCCCTGTACGTCTTAGAGCTGCAGCTTGGCCCCACCGACGACCGCCATATCATCCGGCTGGTCGAACGCTGGGATGCGACACGGAAACGCCACTGGCGCAAGCGGTGCTTCGCCGTGCTCGTGGCCGAACAGATTGCGCCGCGCTACCTGAACATCCTGCAGTTGATCAGCAGAGCCGTCCCGGTGGCGCTCAGAGAGATCCGTGTGTCCGAAGCCGCAGGAACTGTTACGCTGGCCGCTGTACGCGTAGGGTCACTGCTGCGCTGACTCGCGCCGCCACGGAGTTCCGAGCAGTCGTTCCACGTCGCGGACGAGTTGCGCAGCCGGGATATTCAGCGCCGCCGCAAGGCTGAGCATCGTTCGTAACGACGGATTCATCTTGCCGCGCTCAAGCATGCTGATGTAGGTGCGGTGATACCCGCTCTCAAAGCCCAGCAACTCCTGCGACATCTTGCGCTTCTTTCGCGCGCGCAGCAATGCTTTCGCGAAGGCCTCCTCCGGGTTGAGATGGGCAGTTCGGCTCCTGCCATGCGGTTGCATGCGCAATTCGATACTGTCTGTTTGTAGAGCATAGTTCTACAGAGTATACTCTGAGATCTTGCTTCGATCATCGATTCGCTTTGAGGGGGGCCGTACTCCGTGGCAGTGGCACGCTACATCAAGCTCGCACCAGTACTTCTACAGAATCACCCGGACCTGAACGAGCGCTGGGTGCAGGCGCGGATCGCGGAAGATCCGGCGATTTTGGGTCTTGGCGACATAATCCTCAAGGACAAAGAACGCATCCAACCACGTGCGGGGCGGCTTGACTTGCTTCTGCAGGATCCCGCGGCCGACCGCCGCTACGAAGTTGAAGTCCAGCTTGGCTCAACGGATGAGTCCCACATCATCCGGACGATCGAGTACTGGGACATCGAACGGAAGCGCTACCCGCAGTACGAGCACTGTGCCGTGCTGGTGGCAGAGGACATCACCAGCCGGTTTCTCAACATCATCGGCCTGTTCAATGGCGCTATTCCGCTGGTCGCCATTCAGATGCAGGCGTTCCAGGTGAACAGCGACGAGGTCACGCTGGTGTTCACCACTGTCGTGGATGAACTCGTGCGCGGTCCTGTGGACGAAGACGAGGAAGTGCAGGAGGTCGCCGATCGCGGCTACTGGGAAGGCCGAGGGACCAAGGCAACCCTGGCCACGCTGGATGGCGTCTTCGAGATCGTGCACAGGCTCGATCCGGCACTGGAGCTGAAGTACAACAAGTTCTATGTGGGCCTGGCCCAGGACGGGCAACCGCACAATTTCGTCGTTTGCCGGCCGCAGAAGAACGCGCTGGTGCTGACCATCCGGCTCAAGCAGTCGCCCGAGGTACAAGCCAGGCTCGACGAGAGTGGCCTCGAGGTCCTGGACTACGACAAACGCGAAGCCGGGTATCGCATCCGGCTCGGGGTCGACGATCTGAAGAACCGGGGCGACGTGTTGCGTCAGTTGATCGAGATGGCATTCCGCAATCACAACGGTTGAGGATCAGGAACAACTCGCACGGACATCGCAGCACGGCTTACGGAGCAGTTCGACTGTCAGCTCCGTCGCGGGCGCTGCCACCACGTCGTGCGCAACGGCCCGAAGCCCTTTTCGGCCTGCGTCGACCGTGACCGCCATGAACGCGATGCCGCGCGGCGCGCCGATTCGATATCGTAAGCAGAACGCCCTCCAATCGCCGCACGTTCCTGAAGGTTGCCAGCGCAACACCGGTCGCCGCTGCCGTCGCCGCGCAGGCGCCAAACATCATCAGCGGACGCTTAAGTTGCGCGAGCCTCAGTCGCCGATTGAGCCAGAGTCGGCCCCCCCGAATCGAGCATACGATGGGAAGATGTCCATACCAGTGATGAGCCGGGCCGATGCCCGCCTCGGGGCGACGCTCCGGCGCATCCAGCCCGGCGGAGTTCTCCTCGCAGTCATCCTCGCCTCCTCTTCTTCTTTGCTCGCCCGGACCGGCCCGCTCGCGGCATCCGGGAGTGCGCTGGCGGACGTCAAGCCGGCCGCCATTCCAGCGGCACCGATGGGCTGGAACTCCTGGAACAGCTTTTCCAATCTGATCGACGCGAAGATCGCTATGCAGCAGGCCAAAACGCTCGTGGACAGCGGCATGAAGGCCGCGGGCTACGAGTACGTCGTCATCGACGAAGGCTGGTGGAAGGGCACGCGCGACGCCGGGGGCAACATCATCGTGGATCCGGCGCAGTGGCCCGCGTTGAAGCCGGGTCAGCGCGCGGGCGACATGGCCAACATCGCGGCCTATATCCACGGCCTCGGCCTGAAGGCGGGAATCTACACGGACGCGGGCAAGTCCGGCTGCGGCTATGCCGGTCCAGACATCGGACCGAAGTATCCGGGCACGGGCAGCGAGGGCCACTACGAACGTGATTTTGAGCAGTTCGTCAAATGGGGCTTCGACTACGTCAAGGTGGACTGGTGCGGGGGCTCGGACGAGAAGCTGATCGGCTCGGTGCAGTACGCCGAGATTGCCCGTGCGATCCAGCGGGCTGAGTCCGTCACCGGGCGCCGGCTGTACTTCTCGATCTGCGAATGGGGTTCGCAGCGTCCGTGGAACTGGGCGCCGGGCGTGGGTGGCATCGGCGCCGACATCTGGCGCACCGGCGGCGACATCGTGGAGCCGGTGGTGGAACAGGCGCAGGACGAGGCGCACCGCAAGCGCATCGTGACCCTCAAGAACGTCCTCAACGCTTTCGACGCCGGCGTGCATCCGGAGGCGCAGCATACCGGCTACTACAACGATCTCGACATGATGGTGGTCGGGATGCGCGGCATGACGGAATCGTGGGAGCGGATCCACGTTGGTTTATGGACTCTTTCGAGCGCGCCCCTGATGGTCGGAGCGGACCTCACCCGCTTGAAGGCGCCGAGCATAGCGTTGCTGACGAACCACGAACTCCTCGCGGTCCATCATGACCCGCTTGGCATCCAGGCCATCAAAGTGGCGGAACCGCAGCCGGGCCTGCAGGTGTGGGCCAAGCCGCTGGCAGACGCGGGCAAGCGGGCGGTGGTCCTGCTCAACCGGACGGACGCCGCAGCGCCGATTTCTGTTGACTGGGCGCGGCTCGGGTTAGCCGCCGGGCCGGCGAGCGTTCGCGATCTGCTCGCCCGAAGAGACCTGGGTTCGCACGAATCTTCATTCAGCGCGACCGTTCCCGCGCAGGATCTTGTGATGCTCGTGGTTTCCGGAAGCGCTGTCCCGGCCACGCTCTATGGCGCGACGGCCACTGGCAACGAGCGCATCGGCGGCGCCATCGCCGAGCCCTGCGGGAATTGTCCGGTGCACCAAAGCGTGACGATCGGCGGGAACAAGGCGCTGTCCTTCCGCAACATCAAGTCGGCAGGGACTCAGGCGTTCGTGCGGGTCGTCTATCGCAACCGTTCCCGAACGGCGGTCGTCGCGCGACTCACCGTGAATGGCGCACAGACCACCGGCGTGTCCTTCCCGCCGACCGGCGACGAGTCGCGCGCCGTCAGCCTGCTGCTCACGTTGCGCTCTGGCGACGAGCCCAACGTGCTGGAGTTCGGCGCGCCGTGCGGGGCGGCGATCGCCCTCGAGGGGTTGGCAGTGTCGGCCTGGTGAGTTCGCGCAGTCCGCTCAATGCTGTGAACTAGGAATTTCGAGAACTCGTGCTCACAAAGGGCGCAATGGCTACCGTGCGGGCGCTCTTGCCGGAGGAGGTGGCTAGAGCGCCCACGGTTTCGAGGAAGCCGATAGGGGCTTCGCCGAACTCAAGGGAAGCTCAGTTAGCGGCTGGGCCTCCACGACGGGCCTGATGCTGGCCCGCATGTCCTGCTTCCGTGCGGCCGGAGCGCGGGACATCGAATTGTTGATGATATCCCCATTCTCGCAGTACGTCAGATCCTGGGGGATGGCTTAACCCACAACAGCAACGTTGCCTTCGTTCGCATCGCCACCTGACGAGGCGCGTTCAGGTGCGATCACGGCCGTTGGTTGTTCACGTCGCCCCCCTTCACCCTGGCCATTGCGACGACGACGAGCCCCAGAAAAGCCACGGCCGTCGGCCTCGCGAGAACGGCCCCTCTGAGGTTTCTCCTGCGCTTAGATGCCCACTCGTGGGAGCACGCCATGTAGCCAAGGGCGGTAACGCACACTGACCGCGAACAGTTCTGCCGCGCCAGGGCACATAGCTCACCCAGCGCCGCGTCGCGGGTGCCCCCGTGTGGCGCGGCGCTGCTCATGATTATCGCTGCGCGGTTTCGCAGCGGGGCGCGAGTCGCATGTCAGTTTGTTCCGCAGACCAGCGTGCTGCGCTGATTGCCTGCATCTGCGCACCACTCCGGCACCAGGCCACGGGCCACTGGTTCCAGATTGATCGCTGACGCCAGGTTGAAAAGTCGCGCAGCGTCCATGTTTTCCCACTGGATCTTGCGCAGATCGGCCACGGGGAAGGAGAATGTCCCGAATGGTCCTGTGCTTTCGTTTCCGTAACGATCTACAAGTTGTACGGAAAACGAGAATTCAAGTTCTGCGCTGGGTTCCAACAGGCGAGTCCAGTCGTTTGACTTCAGGATCACCTTCGATATGCGGCCGATCTCAGCTTCGGCATGGTCGAAGTACAAAACCGGTTGCCACACTTCTGCGAGCTTGACCTCGATCCTGTAGGGTTTCGGCAAGCCTTCAGCGGCCGGCGTGTTTGCGGTGACAGAGGTCACCGACGGGACCTCTTCGTGCAGGTCGCGGGCGAGCACGTCAAGCCTTGGCGCGTCCGATCCGGTGGTCGTGCCAGAACTATCCGATGAGTCTGTTCCTGTGTCCGCTCCGATGATCCACACAACGAGAATCACGAAACAGGAGATTGCGATCAGCGTCAACAGTACGCGCGGCCAGACTATCACCACGGCGTGTTTGCTGGACGATTTACCATTTTCGATTTCCATCATTTTCCTTTCATTGAGCTATGGCTCTGATGCAGTCGGCGCCTGGCGACGCATCGTCGTTAGAGCGCGCAGCGCAGCCGGGAGCGAAGAGCCTTGAACGTTCTGCCTTTTGGCGTGGATCTCCAAGTGAAGGACCAGCGCCGGGGTTAGCCCCTTCGCTAGTCCAGAACCCTTGTCATTTTTTGATTGCGTACACGCGTGCCTGATCGGTCTCCCGGCGGACACTGGTAACCGTGTAGCCGTGCTTGCTGCCCAGTGTGGAGATGAAGCCGCGAACGGAGTGTTTTTTATGCCGACATCGGCATAATGCAGAGCATTTTTAGCCCGGCGGCGCGGCGCGACACACTTCGGGAACCGGGAAATCTGGGGGGCCGCGACGGTGAGCTAAAAATGGATTGGACAAAACCGCTGCACGGCGCCCGCCCCTATGGGTTTTGAATGGTTGGCAGAGACCTGAACGAAGACGAAGAACGGGGCAATAGGCACGATTGGTGGGCAGTGCGGAGTGGCGGCGACGATTGCGAGGGTTGGAAAGGCCGGAGAATCGGCGTCTCGACGCGGAAATATAGGATCCGGGGTAGCGCGAGACAGAGCTTCGCTCCAGAGTTGGTGGGACCAAACTCGCGAGGTCAGCGATCTGACGGATAAGGAGACACGGCTCATGAGGTGTCCTTGCAGAGGGGAGATGTGTGAGCTGTTAGCGTCTCGGCCATGAGCATGCGGCCACGGTGGCAAACCGGGCACTCGCGCAACGAAGATCCGGTGAGTTGTTCATGCTGGTCCTGGTAATCCGCCGGCGGCGTGGCTTCTACTGGAGGTGCCATACCCAGCACCTGGCGACATCGCGCCAGCTTCTCTTGCCGGTAGCGATTGCCGAACAATCCGTAGTAGCGAATGCGCTGGAACCGATCTGGCAGAGCGTGGAGGAGAAACCGCCGGATGAATTCCTCGGCAGCGAGCGTCATCGTCTTCTGCTGGCCTTTGTCGCGGTAGTCCTTCCACTGGAGGCGCACTTGACCGGCGTCGATATCGAGCAGGCGATTGTTTGAAATGGCGACGCGGTGAGTGTAGCGGCCGACGTAGTCGAGCACCTGTTGGGGGCCGGCAAACGGCGGCTTGGCGTAGACAACCCATTCGGTCTTTCGCGTGGGTGCCAGGTAACGGGCAAACTCGCGGCGATCTCGGAGCTTTTCCAGGGCCTTGAAGAAATGGAGCTTGCCGGCATCGAACGCGTGCTGGAGATGCTCCAGAAACAGGCGGCGGAACAAGCGCGACAATACGCGCACGGGCAAAAAGAAGCCAGGCTTACAAGAGATCCAGCGCGTGCCGTCGGGCGAGAGCCCGCCGCCGGGGACCACGCAATGCAGGTGTGGGTGATGCAGCAGGTTCGATCCCCACGTGTGCAGTACGGCAAAGAAGCCGATCTCGGCACCCAGTTGTTTGGGATCGGCGGCGATGATCCGTAAAGTTTCCGCAGTGGCCCGGAAGAGAATGCTGTAGACCGCCTCTTTGTTTTGGTAAGCGATCGCGGCAATCTCTTCCGGCACCGTAAACACAACGTGGAAGTATTCGCAGTCGAGGAGTTCGGCCTGGCGGTTTTGGATCCACTCGGCGCGAGCCAGCGACTGACATTTGGGGCAGTGGCGATTTCTGCAGGATCGGTAACAAATGCGCTGATGGCCGCACTGATCGCACTGCTCGATCTGTCCGCCGAGAGCTGCCGTGCGGCACACCTCGATTGCTTTCATGACGCGCCGCTGCGCCGTGGACATCGACGCGCCATGCTTGTCTCGATAGGTTTCGCCGTAGCGGCGGAAGATATCCGCCACTTCCAGTTTCGGGCGCTCCATGGGCCCGACGCTCAGAAGTGCTGAGGAATGGCTGGTTCCGGCTCAACGGGAATGGGGTGCGGGAGTAGGTCGAGCGGACTGGAGGTGGAACACACTTTACTAGTGGCGATCCTCAGGTATCGGGCGGTCGTCGCCAGACTGCGGTGGCCGAGCAGCAGTTGGATGGTTCGGATATCCGTGCCGGACTCCAGCAAATGAACCGCGAATCCGTGCCGCAGCGAATGGGGGGTAATCGGCTTCCGGATGCCAGAGCGTCGCCGAGCCTTCTGACACGCCAGTTCAACGGAACTTCTGTTGATTGGTTGGCCGCTCACATCACCCTCAAATAGCCAACCCTGCGGCCGCATGGCCCGAAAGTAGCTCCGGAGCGTCTCCAATAATCTGGGAGACAGCATCACGTAGCGATCCTTCTGGCCTTTGCCCTGTTCGACACGGATGACCATGCGCTGGCTATCGATGTGGGCTGGCTTCAGACGGATAGCCTCGGAGATGCGCAGGCCGGCGGCGTAGCAAGTAGTCAGGATCGCCCGATGCTTGGTGCTGCCCACGCAGCCCAGAAAGTGGAGCACCTCCTCCGGGCTCAGGACTACCGGCAGTTTCTGCGGCTTCTTCGGCGCCGGGATGACGTCCGCGAAGCTCCAGTCCTTTTTGAGGGAGACCTTGTAGAGAAATCGCAAGGCGGCGACGGCGATCAGGACGGAGCCAGGCGCCAGCTTCTTTTCATTGGTCAAGTACACCTGGTAGGCTCGGATGTCCTCGGGGCCCAATTGTTCTGGCGATTTATCGAAATGGCGCGCGAACAAGGAGACCTGTTGCACGTAACAAGTTTGGGTGTTCAGTGCGAGATTGCGCACCTGCATGTCTTCGGTCATGCGTTGCCGAAGGGATGTCATGGGAGGCTCCTTTGCGAGGTCGAATGTGCTGCAAGCAGCCCATCCATGCTCTCGCGCTGGAGCGCTAAAAACGAAGAAGGAAACCCGAACCGACTAGCGAATGCAAGCGTGCTTTGGGAATGTTCGCACTATTGAGTACCGCGTAGCGGTTTAGTCCAAGACGCGTTATGCGGTGCACCGCATAACGTGTCGATGCTGTAAGTGGGCATGTGATTATCCTTTGGTGCGATCAGGATGAGGGTGTAAAAAGGATTGTGTAAACGGCCATCGGGTACAGCAGACTGGGAGAACCGATGGCAACCGACCCGATCGACACGAAACTGATCGACGCACTTCTGACGGGCTACAAGAAGCCGGAAGA
>Ga0302320_10004255_pt1 | contig 32583 bp, 24 predicted proteins | sample Bog_T0_3_FD_202130 | JGI IMG/M metagenome (GOLD analysis project Ga0302320, IMG submission 202130) | Peat permafrost microbial communities from Stordalen Mire near Abisko, Sweden - Bog_T0_3 | ecosystem: Environmental > Terrestrial > Soil > Wetlands > Peat | place: Sweden: Abisko, Stordalen Mire... | reverse complement strand
GCCGGTCTGGGTGTAGAAATACCACAAGTAGCCGTGGTGTGCCACGACCGAGGCGGCGAGAATTCCGCGCAGTCCTTCCACTGACGCGAGTTTGCCGGTGACTGGATTGACGGCCTTGGCAAAAGGTCCTCCCATCCGGTCGAAGAGAAACACCAAGGTCCCGGCGATGCCGGCCACAAACGCAAAGAAGAGCACGGCGAGAAGCGGATCGATGGCGAATTGCTGGAGAATCTCATTCACGTTTGCAATGTCTCCTTCGGAGCGAATCGGGTCAAGGGGCGGTATCCCGCGGCAGTTCATCCTGCGGTGGCGCCGGAGCGGCGGCGTGCTTTTCTTCCCCTGGGCTGCACGGCCAGAGGGTGGGAGGGAGGCCAGAACTCCGGCATCCTCGACCTCTCCCGCCCTTTCAGCCAAACGGACCCATCCGGAAGGTGTTCCGGCTTGAACCAGAGCTTACAGCGCGGGCAGTGCAGCGTCGATGCTGACCTTGCCGCGGAAGAAGTCCAGAGACTTGCGCAGTCCTTCGCGGAGAGGGATTTTGGGCTCCCAGCCGAGCAGGGCGCGGGCCTTGGTAATGTCGGGGCAGCGGCGGGTTGGATCGTCCTGGGGCAGGGGTTCAAAGCGCAGCGCGCTTTTGGAGCCGGTCACTTCAAGGACCGCCTGAGCGCACTCCAGGATGGTGAACTCGACGGGGTTGCCGATGTTGACCGGCAGGTGTTCGGTGGAGCGAGAGAGGCGCAGGATGCCTTCGATGAGGTCGTCGACATAGCAGAAGCTGCGGGTCTGATTTCCTTCGCCGTAGACGGTGAGCTGCTGGCCGCGCAGGGCCTGCATCATGAAGTTGGAGATGACGCGGCCGTCGCTGGGGTGCAGGCGGGGGCCGTAGGTGTTGAAGATGCGGACCAGGTGGGAATTGACGCCGCGGGAACGGTGGTAGGCCATGACCATGGCCTCGGCAAAGCGCTTGGCTTCATCGTAGACCGAACGCGGGCCGATGGAATTGACGTTGCCCCAGTAGGACTCCCGCTGGGGATGCTCGAGGGGGTCGCCGTAGCACTCGGAGGTGGAGGCGTGCAGATAGCCGGCGTGGTATTTTGCGGCGATTTGGAGGGAGTTCTCAACGCCGACGGAGCCTACGCGCAGGGTTTCGATGGCCAGGCGCAGATACTCCGGCGGGCTGGCCGGAGAAGCCATATTGAAGACGTAATCGACCGGGCCTGGATCGAAGGCCTCGCAGATATCCCGCTGCTCGAAACGGAAGCGGGGCTCATTGGCCAGGTGGGCGATGTTCTCGCGGTCGCCGGTGGCGAGGTTATCGACGCCGAGGACGGTATGGCCCTCGCCGAGCAGGCGGTCGGTAAGGTGAGAACCAAGAAATCCGGCGGCGCCGGTGACGAGTACGCGCATGGTCACAGTGTGATGACTCCAAAGCCTGGGGAAACTGCGCTCCGGCCGGGAAAATCTTCCGCGGGCCGGAGCGGTTTGAAAGAGAAGTTTCTAGAGCACCAATCGCCGGGGCTTGCCCTGCTGCGCCTGGTAACTTGCCGGCCGGCCGACGCTGACATAGGTGAAGCCGTGGTCCAGCATCTGCTGGAGTTTGTAGAGGTTGCGGCCGTCGATGACGATGGGGAAGCGGACCACCTGGTTGAGGCGCACCAGGTCGATTTTGGCAAAGTCTTTCCAGTCGGTCAGGATCAGGACGGCATCGGCGTCCTTGGCGGCTTCGTAGATGCCGGAAGCGTAGCGCATTTTCTCACTGGCGGGCAGGACGGCCTGGGCGCGTTCGTTAGCGGCCGGATCGTAGGCGGTCACGGATGCGCCGGCTTCCAGCAACATGCGGATGATGTCCAGTGCGGGAGACTCGCGAATGTCGTCGGTGTCGCCCTTGAAGGCCAGTCCCAGGGCGGCGAGGCGCTTGCCGCGCAGGGTCCACAGGGCGGCGCGCACCTTGTTGAAGAAGACATCCTTCTGGGTTTCGTTGATTTTGCGGACTTCCTGGAGGAGTTGGAAGTCCACGCCCTGCTGCTGCGCCACCCAATGAAAAGCGGCGACGTCCTTGGGGAAGCAGGAGCCGCCATAGCCGAGGCCGGCCTTGAGGAACTTGGGACCGATGCGGCTGTCCAAACCGATGCCGGCGGCGATGTCCTCGATGTCGGCGTCGACGGCCTCGGCCAAGTTGGCCACGGCGTTGATGAAGGAGATTTTCAGGGCCAGGAAGGCATTGGAGGCGTGCTTGATGATCTCGGAGCTCTGGGCCGAGGTGACCAGGAGTTTGGCGGGGTGCTGGGCCGAGCAGGCCCCGGAGAGGGCGTCGGGCTGGTCATAGTAGCTGCCATCGGTGAGCGGCAGGTAGATGCGGCGGAGGACCTCGGCGGAGCGCTCGGTGTTGGCGCCAATCACGATGCGGTCGGGATGGAGGAAGTCGAGGACGGCGGTGCCTTCGCGGAGGAACTCGGGGTTGGAGACCACGTCGAAGCCGTTGGGGTCAACGCCGTGACGGTGGAGCACGCGTCGGATCCACTCGTTGGTGTAGACCGGCACGGTGCTTTTTTCGACAATGACCTTGTAGCCGTTGATGGCGCGGGCAATTTCGGAGACGACGGCCTCGACATAGGACAGGTCGGCGGCGCCGGTATCTCCCTGGGGGGTGCCGACGGCAATGAAGATGGCCTCGCTCTGTTCCACCGCCTGGCGCAGGTTGGTGGTGAAGGTCACGCCGCGGTCGCGGTGCCTGGCCAGCAACTCGGGCAGCAGGTGTTCGTAGATGGGGACGCCGCCTTCGCGCAGCGTTTTCACCTTGGATTCGTCATTATCCACGCAGGAGACCTGGTGGCCCATTTCCGCAAAGCAAACGGCGGCTACGAGTCCCACATACCCGGACCCGATGACACAGATGGAAACTGGCTTTGACATGCGCTGGTGCTGTCTCCTTTGCGGCTTCCCGCGAGGTGGCGGCAGGGGGGATTCCCCGGCCTGTGGGGCGTTGAGGCGGCTCTTGAAGCTGCGCGGGCCCTTTCATCCGGGGCGGCCCTGGGGAGTGACCTCCAGGTTGGAGCCGGAGAAACGGACCCTGAGGTCCCATGGTCAAGAGTCCACTCCCCTTAAACTATAAGGTGCAGGGGGGATGGGGCAAACGGGGGCACGGCTTCAGGGAGCATGGGGCGACACGGAAGTTATGGGTGAGGAGGGGAAGGGTACCGCGAGGGCGGGATCGGGGCTCTGGTAGAGTGAGACAGCGGGGGGCGGTTTTTCGCGGTCCAGCCCTGGGGCCAGGAGAGGGTTTGTGACCAGTGGGCAATGGAGGGAGTCGGTTGTGGCCTGCATCCGTGCGGAGGCCTTGCCGGTGGACAAGTTCGGCCACCAGCCGCGGCTTTATGCGCTGGCGGTGCGTCTGGGGCAGGGGATGGAGTTCGACGACGACATTGTGTTCGCGGCCGCCTGGATGCACGATCTGGGAGTTTTTGCGGGCCACCGGCCAGGGGACCCGGCGGAGTTGGCGCACTGGGACCACGTGCCCTACACCATGGAGCTGAGCCGCGGATTGTTGGCGGAGTGGGGTTTCCCCAGGGAAAAGCTGGCCGCGGTGGCGGAGGCCATCCGGACCCATCAGCCGCAGGATGAGGCTGTGGCGATTGAAGCGGTTCTGCTGCGGGATGCGGACATTCTGGAGCAGTTAGGGGCCATCGGCGCGTTGCGCGCGATGGCCAAGGTGGGCCGGGACACCCGCTACCCCACCTTTTCGGCGGTGCTTCCGGTTTTACGCCGCGCGATTGAGCTATTGCCAGCCAAGTTGCGTCTAACCAATGCGCGAGCTCTTGCCGCGCCGCGGGTGGAATTGCTGCGCAGATTTGTTGCCGCCATCGAAGAAGAGGCGGGTGATTTGCTTTTTTAGATCGAAAGCAGAGCAATCGCGCACTTGCCAAGAGTCTTCAAGGCGGCTTTCCTTAAGAGAGGGGCCACTTGATGGCTTGCCTTCGGGAGACATCTGTTCTGGTACCACGATGAATCTGCGCAGGGCCGGGACCTCGGACTTCAGATCGGAGGCCCGCGCCGGAGAACAAGCGCAGAGTTCTTGCCTTCAAGTTCAGTGTTGCAGGGGGGAAACTCTCGCTCAAGGCGAAGACCTTGGGTGAGGGTGTTCCGCAACCTCAAAGGAGAAGCAGAATGCGTTTGAAGCAGTTCTTTGTGCTCACCCTCGCAGTTCTTTTTGTGTTTGTTATATGCCCCGTGTATGGGCAGACGGTTCCGGCCGCCTCGGAAGGCAGTTTGCCGCTGGCGGTTGGCGGCGGCATTTCCAGTTTCAACCCGGACTGGGCGCACGGGCGCATGATGGGGACCACGCTGTGGGCAGACTGGTTCCCGACCCGGCTGCCCTCCTATCTGCATGGATTTGGGGTCGATGCGGAGGCCCGCGACCTCAACTTTGGCCGGGCGAGCACCGTCCCGAAGCTTCTGACGGAGGCGTCGGCCGGCGGAGGGGTGATTTACAGCAGCCGCCGTTATCGCAACGTCCGGCCCTACGGCAAGGCCCTGCTCGAGTTCGGCGGCCTCACGTGGGGGCCCTCCAGCACGCCCTATCACCATGACACTCGAACCGTCACCGTATTTGGCGGGGGCCTGGAAGTCCGCGCCTACCGGAACCTGTGGGTGCGGGCCGACTACGAGTACCAGTTCTGGCCCGACCTGTTCGGGAACAAGACGCTGAACCCCTCGGGCTTCACCGTGGGCGCCATGTATCACTTCAGCCGTCCCCATTTCTCGCGCGGCCCCATCATGCATTGAAGGGCCGGAACTGCCACAGAGTGACGCGGCGGCAGGCTGCGGATGGGCGGGCACCGTGTCCGACCGCAGCCGGGCAGACCCGCGTTCAGCGGTTGGAACCGGAATCGTAACGCATGATTGCGAGCGCGCTTCGCGCATGGGGTTTGTGGTCTCCCAGGTCCCCAATTGCGAGGGCACCCGGCGGGCTGGTTCGCGGTTTTGCGAAGGGCTTTCTTGTGAAATACTGAGAGGGAAGCGCTTAGAGGGCGCGGGCTGAGGCAAATCCTCCCGAAAGTCTTGCGCCGGTCCTTCCCTGGCCTCATCGCGCAGCAGGATTTGCTGGTTCGTTGCGCCCGATTGCCGGGCATGTCAAAGCCATTTTCTAAAGGAGATATTCGGAATGCAGATTCGCAACGCGAACGTTTTGGTTTGTGGCGCCGGCGGCTTTATCGGCGGTCACCTGGTCAACAGCCTCTTTGCCCGGGGCGCGGCCAGTGTGCGTGCGGTTGACATCAAGCCATTCGATGAGTGGTACCAGAAGAATCCCGCCGCGGATAACCGGATACTGGACCTGCAATTGCGGGAGTCCTGCCTGGAAGCGGCCAAGGACGTCGACGGAGTCTTCCAACTGGCGGCCGATATGGGCGGAATGGGTTTTATCGAGAACAACAAGGCGCTGTGCATGTTGAGCGTGCTGGTCAGCACGCACATGCTGGTGGCGGCCAAGGAAGCCGGCGTCAAGCGCTTGTTCTACTCTTCGTCGGCCTGCGTCTACAACGGCGACAAGCAGAAGGAATACGAAGTGGTTCCGCTGAAGGAAGAAGATGCCTATCCGGCCATGCCGGAGGACGGCTATGGCTGGGAGAAGCTGTTCACCGAGCGCATGTGCCGCCACTTCCACGAGGATTACGGGCTGGAAACCCGCATTGCTCGCTTCCACAACGTCTACGGGCCGCTGGGCACCTGGACGGGGGGACGGGAAAAGGCTCCGGCGGCCATCAGCCGCAAGGTGCTCGAAGCCAAGCAAAGCGGCCGCCACGAGATTGAAATCTGGGGCGACGGCCATCAGACCCGCAGCTTCATGTACATCGACGACTGCACCAAGGGCATCGCGGACATTTTCGAAAGCAATATCCTTGAGCCCATCAACCTGGGTTCGAGCGAGCTGGTGACCATCAACCAACTGGTGGACATTGCGGAAGACATAGCCGGCGTGAAGCTGAAGCGGAACTACAACCTGGGCGCTCCCAAGGGCGTGAATGGGCGCAACAGCGACAACACGCTGATTGAGAAGTACCTGGGCTGGGAGCCGTCGATCAAACTGCGTGACGGGATGGAAAAAACGATGTCCTGGATCGAGCAACAGATGCTGGCCGGAGTTGCATCGAAGTAGCCGTATGGCTGGATGGAGGCTTCCCTTCGCACCCCTGATCGGTCAGGGGTGCGACCAAGCTTGACCCGCGGGGCGGAGCTAAACCTTCTGAAAATGCGGACATCCTGAGGGGCGGGCAGTTCGCGGCGCGAGGGAACCGTATGCCGGGGCGCCTGTTCGGCGGGAACTTTCTGGCGGGAGACGGAACAGTCTTGTCTGCCGCCGACTGCCGGAGCATTCGAACTTTTGCGTGACCGGACAAACGCCTGAATTGGCGATCATTGCCGAGCATTGCCGAACAAGGAGACGATGGATGGGTGTCAGGGCACGCTTTCAACAGATTCTCGGCATTCGCTTCTTTGTGGGCAGCGCGCAGGAGGCCATTGACGAGGTTTCTGCCGGCGGAGGTCTGGTGGTGGTTCCGGCGGCGCCGGCGTTAAAGAATCTGACCCACGACGAGCGCTATCGGGAGGCGTTGCTGGGCGCGGATTTTGCCATTGCCGACAGTGCCCTGATGGTATTGCTGTGGAATTTGATGGAGCGCGACAGGATTCCCAAGCTATCTGGTTTGAAGTACTTGCGGGCGTTGATTGAACAGCCGGGGTTTCGCGAGCCGGAGGCTAGTTTCTGGGTAATGCCGACACCGGACGCGGCGCGCCGCAACGTGGCCTGGCTCAGCGAAAACGGCATCATGGTGTGTGACCAGGATGTTTACCTGGCGCCGATGTACGGGCCGTCGATCAAAGACCTGGATTTGCTGCTGCTCCTGGAGGAGCGGCGTCCGCGGCACATTGTGCTGGGGGTGGGCGGCGGCACGCAGGAGCGGCTGGGGCTGTATCTGAAGCAGAACCTGAGCTACCGGCCGGCCATTCATTGCATTGGGGCGGCGATTGCGTTTCTCTCCGGGGACCAGGTGCGGATTCCGGTGTGGGTGGACGCATGGGGCTTGGGCTGGCTGTGGCGCAGCCTGTCGGAACCCAGGCGCTATGCTCCGCGGTACTGGGAGGCGCGACACCTGGCGCCGCTGCTGCTGCGCTACCGGGATCGTCTGCCGGTTCTCAGTTCCTGATTTGGCAAGTTCTGGTTCAGGAGCGGCTCCAGATAGCGTTCGGCCTGGAGGCGTTCCGCATTCTGGAGGCGCTTCCCATTTTTGGATCCCAAGAGATTCATATTCTCCCCAAAAACAGCGGGTTCCTCACGCGCCGGTGATGTCTGTGACGGCTCAACCTTTCAGAAACCTTTCAATTGAGGGAAAATCAATAGCGATATGAGTTTCCGATTCGCACTACCCAAAGAGCTTCGCGGCGCCGTCGATTTGGCTGCCGCCGATTGGCATGCCAATGGCAAGGTTGACCGCTTGTGGCAAAAAGACCCGGGCCTGTGGACCAGGGACGGTGAGGAAAACTGGCTGGGCTGGATGGACATTGTGGGACGCCAGCAACAGGATCTGGCCGCCTTTGCCGCTCTGGCCGAGGATGTGAAGAGCACCGGCTTCAAGTCCGTTCTGCTTTTGGGCATGGGCGGCTCCAGCCTGTGCCCCGAGGTGCTGGCGGTGACCTTTGGCGAGCAGCCGGGCTTTCCGGCGCTGCACATCGTGGACTCCACCAACCCGGAGCAGGTGAAGGCCGCGCGCGACAAGGTGGACCTGGCCGAGACGCTGGTGGTGGTGGCCAGCAAGTCCGGCTCGACGCTGGAGCCGAATGTTCTGAAGCAGTATTTCTTTGAGGAAATGAAGAACGCCGTGGGCGCGGAAAAGGCGGGAAGCCATTTCCTGGCCATCACCGACCCCGGCTCGAAGATGGAGCAGGTGGCCAAGGCAGACGGCTTTCGGCACATTTTCTACGGCGACCCGACCATCGGGGGTCGTTTTTCGGCGCTGTCGAATTTTGGCGTGGTGGCGGCCACCGTGGCTGGGCTGGACACGGCCAAGCTACTTGAGGAAGCGGCCAAGGCCGTGGCGTCGGCCAAGCTGGAGCCGGCGGAGAACCCGGCCGTGGAGCTGGGGCTGATTCTGGGCTCGGCGGCCAACGCGGGACGCGACAAGATCACCATTTTCACCTCGCCGGAGATCTACGACCTGGGCGCGTGGATGGAGCAACTGATCGCCGAATCGACCGGCAAGCTGGGCAAGGGGATCACGCCGGTGGACCGCGAGGCTATCGGGGCTCCCGGCATCTACGGCAACGACCGCATCTTCGCCTATGTCCGCTATGCGGGCACGGCGGATGCCAGCCTGGACGCCAAGGTGGGGGCGCTCGAAGCGGCCGGCCATCCGGTGGTGCATTTCGAGATTGCGGACCGGTACGAGATTTTCGGGCAGTTCTTTACCTGGGAGGTGGCGACCGCGGTGGCCGGCTCGCTGATGGGCATCAACCCCTTCAACCAGCCGGACGTGGAGTCGGCCAAGATTGAAACCCGCGCCCTGACGGCGGCCTACGAGAAGACGGGCCATCTGCCGGGCCGGGAGCCGGTGCTGGTGGACGGGGGCATCAAGGCGTACGCGACCGCGGCCCACGCCGCCCGGCTCAGGGCAGTTTCGCCGGGCTGGATTCTGTCCGGGCTGCTGGAGGCGCATCTCAACCAGATTCATGTAGGTGACTACTTTGCCGTGCTGGCTTACCTGCCCATGTTCCCGGAGCATGAGGCGGCGCTTCAGGCTATACGGCACAAGGTGAGGGACAGCAAGCGGGTGGCGACCTGCCTGGGCTTTGGCCCGCGCTTTCTGCACTCCACGGGGCAGGACTACAAGGGCGGCCCCAACACCGGCGTATTTTTGCAGATCACCTCGGACCACGCGGTCGATGTGGCGATTCCAGGGCAGAAGTTGAGCTTTGGCGTGGTCATCGACGCCCAGGCCGCGGGAGATTTGGCGGTGCTGGAAGCACGCGGGCGGCGGGCGGTGCGGGTTCACCTGGGGGCCGATGTGGCCGCCGGGCTGAAGGCGCTGGCCGCGGCCATCGATGAAGGGCTGGAATAGGGGTCAGGGAACAGGGATCAGGGACCAGGGAACAGAAACCGGGGGACGGGCTCAGTGAGAGAGCCTGTTCCCCGGTTTTTTTATGGCTTTGCGGGTGGCTTGGGCGGGTCGGTCAGGTACTCGTCGCCGGTGCGGGCCAGGAGCAGGGCGCGGCGGTCGGAAAGCAGCTTCAGACGGGTGGTGAGCTCGATGAATTCCTTCTTCTGCTCGTCGGTCAGGGGCGGTGCGGGGGCGGCCGGCTTTGCGGGCGCCTGAGCTTGAGTGGTTGCTTTGTTCGGCTCGACACTGCTGTTCTGCGCGGCGGCCTTGCTCTGGCCGGCAATCTTGTTCAGTTCATTGAGCCGGGCTTCCAGTTGCGGAATTTCGCGGTCGATCAGGACGGGGTGAATGACCGGGGTCCGGGTTTTGCCGCTGGCCAGTTCGTTGCGGTTGTTGTCGCCCCAGACGGGCAGGATGCCGACGTGGCCCAACTCGACGCGCACCCCGGCTGGGCCGTAGTCGCGGCGAACGGCGGAAAACAGGGCGATCATCGAGTCGCGCGGGTCGCCGTCCTTGTCTGGCATCAGGCCGTCGACGTAGTTGCGGGACTGGTTGGAGAGGAAATTGCCCAGCGAGTAGAAGATGACGCCGTCGCGGCCGTCGGTGGTGCGCCAGGTTTCGACCGGCTGCAGGACGTGGGGGTGATGGCCGACGATGACCGCCGCGCCGGCCTCCAGCATATGGTGCGCCGTCTCCACGTCTTCCGGGCGCGGGGCGGGCGCGTATTCCACGCCCCAGTGGATGGAAACCACCAGGAAGTCGCATTGGGCGCGGGCTTGCTTGATGGCCGCTAGAACTCCCGCTTCGTCCAAGCCCGGAGCGCCGCCGGATTCGCCCGGATAGGGGAAGAAGTTGACGTGCGGCTGGTCGTCCTTGTCGGGGTTGCGGTTGCCGTTGAGCCAGCGGGTCATGCCCAGCCAGCCCACCTTGATGCCGTTGGCCTCGGTGAAGACCGGCTGCCAGAGCTGGGCCGCGGTGTCGCCGGAGCCGGCAAAGAGCAGGCCCTGGTCGCGCAGGTGGTCGCGGGTCTCGGCGAACCCGGCCCAGCCCTGGTCCATGACGTGGTTGTTGGCGAAGGAGACGATCTTGATTCCGTTGGCCTTGAGGGCGTCGATGAGGGCCACCGGGGCGTCGAACAGGAAGGGCTTGGAGCCCTTGGAGTGGGCCGGCGCCACCGGGGTTTCCATATTCACGAAACCGAAGTCGGCGCGATGAAAGATGTCGCTGACGCCGGAGAACAGCGCGCCCCAGCCCTCTGCGCCCTGGCCGGCGGCGGCCGCGGCAGCCCGCACCGGCTCGTGGGGAATCACGTCGCCGGCCACGGCAAAGCTGACCTGGGCCAGCTCATGCGGGTAGGGAGCGGCGGCCGCGGCCGGGCGGCTGCCGTGAAGGCCGACGAGGACCGCGCCGGTGGCGACGGCCAGCACCAGCACGCCCGCGGCTGCCAGCTTGCCGCGCCTGCGCAAAGCGGGGATGAGCCGCGCGCCGAATCCCGTGCCCAACCGTCTGAATTGTCCTGCCCAATCCATCTCGACTGCCAAGGCTGAATCCCGCAAACCTGAATTTTGCAACCCCGAATCTCGCATTTTCCTGTCCTATGTGAGCGCAATCAGGATACAGGACGGGATGAACGGCGGGGGGGGCAGCTCTTCGGCGCCTACTTGGGCGGGGCGATGGGGTTGTCCCGGCCGGGAACGGTGGGAGGGGCGCTGCCGGTGGCATCGAGCTTGGCTTCCACTTCGCGCAGCAGCGGGTCTTCGGGAAACATGGCGCGGTATTGCTGGACCAGGGTGCGCGCGCGCCAGGCCTGGCCGGCGAGGAAGTACTGCTGCGCCAGACGGGCCACCAGCGGCCCTGAGTAAGGGTAGGCGGCCACGCCGCGTTCCAGCACGGCTATCGCCTCGCCGGTCCGGCCCAGGTTCCCCAGCGCCGTGGCCAGATTCAGGAACGTGGTCGGCTCTTCGGAGCCCTGCTTGAGGGCGCGGGCAAAATCATCGGCCGCCTTGGCGTTATCCTTCTTCTCGGCTAGCTCGACGGCTCCCTCCGCGTTCAGCACCGCGGGGTTGCCGGGCTCGTTGCGGCTCAGTTCGTTGAGCTTTCTGAACCAGTAGGGCCACAGGCTGGGGTCCTTGCGGGCGGCGGTGAAATAGGCCTCAAGTTGCGCCGGGTCCGGAATGCGCGCCGCAGGCTGGCCCTCGGGCCGGTTCAGCCACAACAGGCCGGGCAGGTCGGGTTTGGGCTGCTCGAATGCAACTTCGGGCAAGGGCTGGCCGGGGTAGCGCACGATGCGGTGCTTGGTGTCGTTGGAGTGGGCGATTCCGGCGACGGGGCGCTTCTCCATGTGGCACTCGATGCAGTCGTCGTGGGCCGCGACCCGCTTGCTGTCGGTGGGCTTCAGGGTGCAACTGGCCACCTGGTGGCAGGTGAGGCAGGCGGCGCGGTAGGCGGCCCGCTCGTCCCCTGGCTGGGGACGATGATGGACCGAGTGGCAGGTGCTGCAGGTCAGCCGCCCATGGCTCGCCTGGTAACACTGGCTCAGCTCCAGCGTCGAGTTCTTCCACCACAGCGGCTGCTCCAGGCTGCCGCGGATGGGCGGGGCGGTCTCCAGCCGGTTGGCCTCCTCGCGCTGCTCGGGCTTGATGGGCCGCTTGACGATGGCCATGGTCTCTGTGAGCGGCGTTCCCGGCCGGTAGTCCATCACCGTCTTGCCGGGATAGACCACCACCGCATCGCCCGCCTGGTGGCACTCGCGGCACAGGTCGTCGGCCAGCCGCGGCGACAGTTTGGCAGGGTTCACGATCGAGGTGTCGATCTCATTGGGCCCCAGTACGCGGCCCTTTTTGGCCTGCATTTCCTTGACGTGCAGTGCGCCGGGGCCGTGGCAGGTTTCGCAACTGACGCCCAGTTCGCCGAAGCGGAAGGGCGGGTCCTGGTACATGCCGTCGCGCTTGGCCACGGGGTCGGGCTGGCCGTTGTGGCAGAGCAGGCAGCCGGTGGTCATCACGCGGTTGAAGCCCACATCGTCGGCAACATAGCCCGGCGACAGCTCCCAAGTTTTCGAGTGCGCATAGTAGGAGAGCGGGGCCTGGAAGATCCACGCGCCGACGCGGTAGAGGTAGGTGTAGCCCACGCTTTCTCCGCCCGTCACGTAGTCGATGCGATGCGCGATGGAATAAATCTTGCGCCCGTTCTTGTCCACCTCCCAGGCGCTCTGATAGAGGTTTCCGTCCTGCTGGTAGGCGGTGTAGGTGCGGTTGTTCTTGGGATTGAAGACGGTCACCGGCTGGGGAACGCGCCCGAGTTCCGTGGGCGAGTTGGCCGGGGCCATCGATTGCCCGTGCGGGGTGGGGAAGTAGGTGCGATTGATTTCTTCGTGGCAGCCGAGCGCGCCGCAGCTCTTCGAGCCCACGTAGCCGACCGATGGATCGACATTGCGGAAGACGGAGCTGCTGCCTCCGGTTTGCGCGTGGAGGAGGGCTGCCAAGGGAAACGCCGCCGGCAAGGCAAAGGTGAGGACGAAAAGCATCCGGAAAGGAGTACGGGGAACTGGACGAAGCATAAGATTCTCACCCTATGGACGGGACAAGCCGGGTGCTGTGACGGAAGACACGAGCGGCGCGGCCTACTCCGCACTGATTTCTGGTTCTTCCTCCGGCACGCCCAAGGGATCGTTGTCCCGGTCGGTGACTTCAGCCAGCGGGGCCAGCAGCGCGGCCAGCTCCGGGGTCCAGCCGCGTTCGGGGGCGCGCCAGCTCCAGTTTCCGGCGGCTACGGAGGGGGTATTCATGCGCGCCTCGGAGCCCAGCTCGAAGAGGTCCTGCGCGGGGACCACGGCCATGCCGGCCACGCTGGTGGAGATGGCCCGAATCAGCGGCCACAGTGGGCGGGCGGCTTCGTCACTTCCAATGGCCAGCCCCAGGTAAGTCTCGGCGGCCTCGCGCTCCGCCTCCCCAGCCGCGTCCCACCAGCCCTGCGTGGTGTCGTTGTCGTGGGTTCCGGTGTAGGCCACTGTGCCGGGCGTGTAGTGCTGCGGCAGATGGGTATGCGCGCCCTTGTTGCTGAATCCGAACTGAATCACCTTCATGCCCGGCATCCCCATCTCCAGGCGCAGGGCATCGACCTCGGGGGTGATGACGCCCAGGTCCTCGGCCACCAACGGCAGCGGTCCCAGCGCTGCTTCGAGAGCCCGGAACAGGGCCAGCCCCGGCGCCTTCACCCATTTGCCGTTGACCGCCGTCTCCTCGTCGGCGGGAATGGCCCAGAAGGCCTCGAAGCCGCGGAAGTGGTCAAGGCGGACGATGTCGTAGAGCGCGCAGGCGCGGCGGATGCGGTCGATCCACCAGTCGAAGCCGTGGGCGGCGAGCACGTCCCAGCGGTAGAGGGGGTTGCCCCAGCGCTGGCCGGTGGGGGAAAAGTAGTCGGGCGGCACGCCGGCGATGCGGATTGGCTGGAGGTCCTCGTCCAGCTCGAAGAGGTCGGGGTGTACCCACACGTCGGCCGAATCCATGTTGACGAAGATGGCCACGTCGCCGAGGATGCGGATGCCGCTGGCGGCGGCTTCCAAGCGCAGGTTGATCCACTGCCGGGAGAAAGCAAACTGCAGCACCTGCTCCTGCAAGAGGGCTCGGCCGTGCTTTTGGGCGACCTGGGAGAGAGCCTGCGGCTGGCGGCGGCGCAAGGGCTCGGGCCAGGCCGTCCATGCGCCGGTATTGAACTGGCGGCGCAGTTCGGCATAGAGGGCGTAATCGGTGAGCCAGCTCTCTTGGGCGCGGCAGAATTGCTTAAACTCGGTCCACTGGGCGGCCAGTTTGGGGTCCTCGGGGGCGCGGTCGAGGAAGTTGCCGGCGGCCTCGTAGAGCAGGGGGAGTTTGCGCCGCTCCACCTCGTCGAAATCCACGCTGCCGCCGCGACCGGCCAGGCCCGCGATGCGCTGGCCGTCGATCCAGCCCCAGTCGGAGAGGAATTCGAGGCTGATGAGGTAGGGGTTGCCGGCGAAGGCCGAGGAGCCGGCATAGGGCGAGTTGCCGTAGCCGGTGGGGCAGAGGGGCAGAACCTGCCAGACGTGCTGTTTGGCCGAGGCCAGAAAGGCCAGGAACTCGTGGGCCGCGGGGCCCAGGTCGCCGATGCCTCCGTAGGAAGGCAAGGAGCTTACGTGCAGCAGCACTCCGGACGAACGTTGAAATTCCATGGCTCCCATTATCGGATGGATGGGGGACAATGGTCGATTCGCGGCATTGCGCGAGCAACTATAATTCGTGAGTCTGGCGCTGGGAAGCATCAAAGAGAGTTACCAGGAAAGCCCTGAGGAAAAATCCCTTGCAAATTCGTTCCGGTCGGTCGTTCTTGTCTGTTCTGGCATTCCTGCCTGCGTTTCTGGCCGCGGTTTCGGCCGCATCAGGGAATGTTCCGCCTCAACCCCTTGTTCTGACCTCCGGCTGGCAGATGCAGGATGTGGCCAAGGCGCCGCAAACCGGGGCGGAGGTCGCCGCTTCCGGATTCAACGCGAGCGGCTGGTACACGGCGACCGTTCCCGGCACGGCGCTGACCACCCTGGTGAACAACAAGGTCTATCCGGAGCCGCTTTACGGGGAGAACAACCGGCCGGAGAGGATTCCCGAGAGCCTGGCGCGGACCTCCTACTGGTACAGGACCGTGGTGGATGTTCCCAAGTCCTACAAGGGACGCCGGGTGTGGCTCAACTTCGAGGGCATCAACTATTCGGCCACGGTGTGGGTGAACGGCACGCAGGTGGGCACGATGCGCGGAGCTTTTGCCCGCGGCATCTTCGACATCACTTCGCGGGTGCAGCCAGGCAGGCAGGCTGTGGTGGGGGTGCTGGTGGCTCCGCAGCCGCACCCCGGCGTCTCGCACGAGCACACGTTGCGCAACGGGCTGGGCCCCAACGGCGGCGAGACGGCCATCGACGGGCCGACCTTTCTCTCCACGATCGGCTGGGACTGGATTCCGGCCATTCGCGACCGCGACACCGGCATCTGGCAGAAGGTGTTTCTCTCCGCGACCGGGCCGGTGGTGGTGAAGGACCCGCTGGTGACCACCGATCTTCCCTTGCCCAAGACCGACTCGACCGACGTAGCGGTTCAGGCCACGGTCGAAAACGAGGGCGACAAGCCGGTCAAGGGAGTGCTGCAGGGCGTGATTACGGGGGGCACGGAAGACATCGCCTTTGAGCAGCGGGTGGAACTGGCTCCGCACTCGACGCAGCAGGTCAGCTTCGACCAGAAGACCACGCCCGCCCTGCACATCGAGCATCCGCGCCTCTGGTGGCCGAACGGCTACGGGGCGCAGAATCTCTACAAGCTGCATCTCGGCTTCAGGGTGGGCGGCGAGGTCTCGGACCAGCAGGACGTGAGCTTCGGGGTCAGAAAGATCTCCTATAGCGTTCCCGGCGCCGATACCCTGACCATCTCGGTCAACGGCGTTCCGGTTTTCATTCGCGGCGGCAACTGGGGGCTGGACGAAGCTCTCAAGCGCATTCCGAGGGAGCGCCTGGAAGCCGAAATTCACATGCACCAACTGGCCAATCTGAACCTGATTCGCAACTGGGTGGGCCAGAGCACCGGCGAGGACTTCTACGAACTGTGCGACAAGTACGGCATTCTGCTGTGGGACGAGTTCTTCCAGCCCAACCCGAACGACGGCCCCGACCCCACCGACCTCGACACCTATCTGGCCAACGTGCGGGAGAAGATCCTGCGCTTCCGCAACCACCCCTCGATCGCCGTCTGGTGCGCGCGCAACGAGGGCTACCCGCCGCCGGAGATTGATGCCGCCCTGCGCAAGCTGATGGCCGCGCTCGAGCCCACCCGCCGCTACCAGCCGAGTTCGACCGACGGGGCCGGCGTGCGCTCCCACGGCCCTTACTACTGGCGCACGCCGCGGGAGTACTACATCGTCACCGACGATTTCTTCAAGACCGAAACGGGCAGCGTCTCGGTGCCGACTCTGGAGTCCATTCACGGCATGATGCCCCAGAAGGACTGGGAGACGATTACCGACGACTGGGCCGAGCACGACCTGGCCAAGGGCGCACAGAACGGAGATTCCTACCCTGCGATGCTGGCAGGACGCTATGGCAAGATCGCGAATCTCGCGGACTTTGTGCGCAAGGCTCAGTTGGCCAACTACGAGGCTTTCCGCGCCATGTACGAGGGGCGGAATGCGCAGATGTTCCACCCCACCACGGCCATCATCACCTGGATGAGCCACCCGGCGCAGCCCAGCTTCGTATGGCAGCTCTACCACTACGACCTGGAGCCCAATGCCTCGCTGTTTGCGGTGAAAAGCGCGGGCGAGCCGGTACACATTCAGTTCAACGAGGCCACGGGCGACCTGGAGGTCATCAACAACCTGCCCCAGGCGGTTGAGAATGCCGTGGCGCGGGTTTCCATTTATAGCCTGGATGGCTCGGTCGCGGCGCAGTATGAAACAAAGGCCGCCGCCGCAGCGTCCTCTGTCGCGAATCTTGGCCCGGTCGAGTTCCCCGCCACGCTTCATGCGACGCACTTTCTCAAGCTCGAACTCAAGGACGCACAAGGGAAGCCCATTTCTTCGAATTTTTACTGGCGCGCCCAGCCCGGCTACCCGGATGTTTTCACCGATCTGAACCAACTGCCCAGGGTCGCTCTCGATGCGCGGATGGAGCGCAAGGACGCGGACGGCCAACGCGTGGTGACGGTGACGCTGCACAATCCGACGGCCGGCATCGCCCTCATGGCGCACCTGCAATTGCGCCGGCAGCATTCCGGGGAGCGCGTGCTGCCGGTCTATTCCAGCGACAACTACATCTCGCTGGTTCCGAACGAGACCTGTACCATCGTCCTCGAAGCGGACTTGAAGGATTTCAACGGAGAGGACGCGCTGGTGGTGGTGGACGGCTGGAATGTGACGGTGACGCCGGCGTCGGCAGAGGGCGTTTCCATTGCGCCCAACATCGAGGCCCAGCCCGACCACTGGCCGGCGACCGGGCTGCCGTTCCAAACCACCAGGCTGAGGTAGAATCCATTCGCAGCAGACGCAGAAAGGCCCGCATCCACTTCGGATGCGGGCCTTTTCGCGTCTGCGGGCGTTCCCCCCGCGGTCTACGTGCCGGGGAGCTCTTCGCTCTTGGCTTTGGCGTTCATGCGGATGCGGTTGTGCTTTTTGTAGTCGTCGAGAACGGAACTGAGGAAGACGTTGAAGGCATCGGCGCGGCGCTGTTCGAGGATCTGGTCGCGGGTCTGGTCGAAGTTCTTGGCGATGTCGTCGGCCGAGGGCTCCTGCTTGTCGAGAATCTTGGCCACCACGCCGGTGCGTTGCGCGTTGATGGGGCCGCTGAGGTCGCCGGGCTTCAGTTCGAAGAGCTGCGGAGCCACCTGGCCGACCTGGCCGAAGTCCGGAACCTGGCCGGTTTCACCCACCAGGTCGCTGGTCTTGACGGTTGCGCCCACAGCCTTGGCGGCCTTGGCGAGATCGCCCATGCTCTTGGCCTTGTCGGCCAAGTCCTTGGTCTTGCTGGCCAGCAGGCTGGGGAGTTTGTCGTCGCGATAGTCGTCGGCGATCTTGGTCTTGTAGTCGGCAAAGTTGGGGGCGTGAGCCGGAGCGATGCCGGTGACCTGGAAGATGGCGTAGCCCTCGCCGGTGGGCGCGTACTGCGCCGGGTCGCCCTGCTTGGACTGGAAGGCCTTGCCGATGACCTGGGTGGAATCGGCCAGGGCGGAAATGACGCTCTGCGCGCCGACCAGCGGGGTGGTCACCAGTTCCAGGTGGTGGGCCGCGGCGGTCTTCTCCAGGCCGTTCTTCATGGCTTCGGAGGTCAGGTTGCGGGCGAAGTTCTCTTCCGCCGCGGTTGCTTTCTGGCGAATCAGCGTGGCCTGGATGTTGGGCAGCACTTCGTTGAGCTGCTGGGTGTGCGCCGTCTGGCGCTCCTCGACCTGCACGATGTGGTAGCCGAACTGGCTCTTGACGATCGCGGTGTCGCCGATTTTCTGGGTGAAGATGGCCTTGTCGAACTCCGGCACCATGCGTCCCTTCTGGGAGAAGCCGAGTTCGCCGCCCGAGTCCTTGCTGCCGGGGTCGTCGGAGTTCTTTTTGGCCAGGTCGGCAAAGTTGGCGCCGCTCTGAATCTGCTTGAGCAGGCCCTCGGCCTTGGCCTTGGCCGCGGCGTCGGTCTTGGCGTCGGCACCGGCTTCAACCTTGATCAGAATGTGGCGCGACTTTGCCTGGTCGGGAACCGTGTATTCGGACTGGCGGGCGGTGAAGTACTGCTGAATTTCCTGCTGGGTGGGCTTTGGCTCTCCGCCCGGCAAATCGCTCGGAGTGAACGCGAAGTAGGTAATCTTGCGCTGTTCCGGCACCGCGGTGGCATAGCGTGGGCCATTGCGATGGAAGAAGGCTTCGAGGTCGCTGTCGGAGGGGTTGATCTCCTTGCGCACGTCGTCGGAGGAGATGACCGCGTAGTCGAACTTGATCTTGATGGCCTGCTTGCGATAGAGGTCGCGCACATCCTGATCGCTGACCGTGACCCCGGCTGTGATCAGCGCCTGCAGGCGTCGGACGGCGATGTCCTGCTTGACTTCGTCTTCAAACTCCGCCACGGACAGGTTGAACTGGTTGGCGACGAAGGCCGCATAGCGGTCGCTTCCGATGTACTGGCCGCCAGGGAAGAGGAACTCGCCGAACTGGCCCTGGTGGAGGAACTGGATGACATCGTCGTCGGTGGCGCGGATGCCGAGCTTGCCGGCTTCGGCCAGCAGAATCTGCTGCCTCACCAGTTGCGAGCCGGCCTGCTGCTCGAAGTAGTTGACGATGAAGGGCGAATCCGGCAGGTGCTGCCGCTGCAACTGCTGGCGGGCAAGCTGGCTGACCCGCTGCTGGCTGACCGACTCGCCGGAAGAGAGGAAGCGGCTGTACCAGTGGGGATAGATCGTGGCGTACGAATCGGCCGATGCGGCCCCCTGCCCGGTCAAACCGGGGATCAGGTACACCACCATGGACACCGATGCGGCGCCGATGACGACAACGAGAAGCGCCTTGGTCAGGCGATTGTCAGTTTGCAGGAAACGAATCATGGATGGACTTGGACCTTCAACTCTCTACGCGCAGACAGCTTGAAACCGTGGGCAGCCCATGGCCGGCTCTTGTGAGGCTTCCGGCTGGTTGCGCAATTCTCGCTCGACGCGATTCTCTGCCATTATAGACGACACGGAACCGGGCGATGGCTGGAATGGCCTGGCGGCGATGGCGGCGGTTGCTTTCTGCCCGGCAACAGAGAGCGGGCACTCCGAGTTCCGGAATGGCCGCCGACTGTTTCAACAGATTGTTTTTGCGCTCAGCGCCAGTAATAGAAGCCGCCGACCATGTAGTAGGGGCGGTAATAGACCGGTGGATAGGGGTACGGATAGCCGGCCCCATACGGCTGGCCATAGGGGTAATAGCTGCGCCGGTAGAGGCTGGGTCCACCCTGGAAAAGTCCCTGCGCCAGGCGGGAAGCTTCCTGGGCGTCGACCGGGTTGACCGTCAGGGGAGCCGTCAGGTGGAAGTCGACCCTGGCCTCGGCGGGAATCCAGATGCCGGGTCCGGGAGTCGCCGCGGAAGCCGCCGTGCCCGCAACCGCGCCCGCGCCCGCGCCGATGGCCGCGCCTCCACCGCGTCCCACCGCGCCACCGATGATGGCGCCCAGAACCGCTCCGCCGAAGGCGTTGCCCACTGTCTGCCCCGTCTTATTCGGTCCCTTGACCTTGAATTGGTCGCTGGTGAGCGGATAGCTCTGGCCGCCCAGATCGAGGGATGTGAGCTTGAGGGCCAACTCCGGGCTGCCGCCCAGGGCGCCGGCCTTCTTGTCCTCACTGATGACTCCGTGGACGGTTGCGCCGCGCGGAATGGCCAGAACGCCGCCGATGGCCACGTCCTGGATGACGGTGAACTGCACCGGCTCGCCGTCCTTGGCCTTCTTGCTGGCCACCGGCTCACTGGTGCGCAGTTGGAGCAGGGTTCCCTGGGCAAGGGTCACCGGTCCGGTGGGAGTCTTATAGGCCGGGGCAGGAGGCCGCGCGGGGGCGTATCGGGGGCGCGCATACTGCGGCGGAGGAGGAGCCTGCTGCTGATTTTGAGCCTGGTTGGGAACCTGGATCGGTCCATCGCCCAGAGCGGGAGCCGGTTGGCCGGCGTCGTCCGCCGGGTTATCGGCCGGCTGCTGATCGCCTGCGTTGGCCGCGTCCTGCGGGTTGCCGACCTTCAGATTGTTGTGCACCTTGGCGACGCCGGGCACGCGGGCGGCGATGGACTCCGCCAACTCGCTGGAGGCGGCGCTCGAAACGGTTCCGGAGAGCGTGACCTCGCTCTGGATGGTGGCCGCGGTGATCAGATCGCTCTTCAGCGCCTTGGAGGCGTCGAGCGCGTGCACCACGTCCATCTCGATCTGCCCGTCGGAGCGCTGACCGGCCGCCGGGGCCGCATCCTGCGCCAGCGCCATTGCGCCGCATAGGACCACCAACGCCGCCCATGCCAGGGCCTGCGGGAAAACTCTCTCGAACAAGGACCGTTTCATCGTGATATCTCTCCTGCCTGTGAAATCCTGCTCCCGGATTCTTGCTCCCGGTTCACCTGGATTAGACGGTGGCCGGGGGGAGCCGTCATCGGTTAGAACCCGGCCTTGGGGAAAAAGTTCCGCAGGCAAAGTTCCGAGACCGGAAAAGGAGTTTTGCCCCGGCTTCAATACCCGTTGGCCACCAGCCAGGCCTCGGTCAGCTCGAAATCCGGCTTTTTCGCCCCCAGCAACTGGGCGTGGGCCAGCTTGACCAGCACATCGGCCTCCACGTTCACCGGAGCGCCAGCCGACAGGGTGTGCAGGTTGGTCCGCCAATAGGTGAGCGGGAGAATGGCGATGGTGATTGCCTCGCCGTCAAAATCCGCAATCGTCAGGCTGATGCCTTCGACGGCTACCGAGCCCTTGTGGACCATCCAGGGGCGCACGTTTTCGGGGACCTTGACCTTGAGGGTCCAGTCGGTGGTTTCGCGGTCGAATTCCGGGCTGGATTCCGGAATAACCGGCTCAAGCGAGCGGAGCACGCCGCAGCCGTCCACGTGGCCCTGGACAATGTGCCCGCCCAGCGGGCTTCCGGCTGCGGTCGGCAACTCCAGGTTCACTTTGGAGCCTGGAGCGAGCGAACCGAGCGAGGTGCAGTCCAGGGTTTCCTGGGCCAGGTCGGCGTGGAAGAGGGTGGGGTCTACGTCGAGAGCGGTGAGGCAGACGCCGGAGACGCCCAGCGAGTCGCCCTCGCGCAGCCGTCCAGCCAGCCCCGGAGCCTCGACCGTTATGCGCCGCACTCCGCCTCTGCTCTCCAAGCCAACCAGCGTGCCCGTCTGTTCAATGATGCCGGTAAACATGGTTTTAGTGTACGAAAAGCAGTGGTCAGTGAACAGTGGTCAGTGAACAGTGGCAATTATTGGGCCGATCGCTTGTATGTTTTGACTCGGCGCGGTAGATTGAATCCGTATGGGCAGGCTTCTTGATGGCGAAGAACTCGTGCAGTACGCTCGTAAGCTTGGTGTTGATATAGTCGGTGAGCTTCGAACCCAAAGCTCTTCCGGGCGAGCCCCACAAGCGCCGGACTACGAATTACAGCGTCGAGTAATCGAGGCGGAACGCGGAATTCGCGAGTCAAGACTATGGATTGTCGCGCTGATCTCAATGATCGTTTCCGTGTTAAGTACCGTGATTGCCCTTGAGGCCGTGATGAAACGGTAATAAGGGCCAGTGACCCTGTTCACTGATCACTGTCCACTAATCCCTGCTTCTCCGGCCACGGGTCTCTCAGCAGCGAGCACAGCCCCAGATCGTTTCCGTAGCGCTCGACTTCGACTTCGGCCATGCGGATGGGGTTGGCCATGCCGCGGAAGGCGGGGACGGCGTCGGAGCCCATGATCTGCGGGGAGACGAAGAGGTGGACGCGATCGACCATGCCGCCGGCCAGCAGGGCGGTGTTCAGGCGCGTGCCGGTTTCGGTGAGCAGGTTCAGAATGCCTTCTTCGCCCAGCTTGTCCAGGAGCTTGCCCAGGGGCACCCGGCCGGCTTCAGCGGGCAGCACTTCGACCCTCACGCCCCGGCTGCGCAACTCGTCGATGCGGGCCTGGTTGGCGGAAACGGTGAAGACCACCAGGTCGTTCTCGGCCGTGGCCACCATCTTCGCGTCCAGCGGCATCCTCAGCGCCGAGTCCAGCACTACGCGGAGCAGGGGACGGCGGCGGCGCAACCCGCTGCGGTCGGTGAGCAGGGGGTCGTCGGCCAGAACCGTGTCCACGCCGGTCAAGGCGGCGTCGGCCTGCCAGCGCAGGGGCTGCACGGCGGCGCGGGCCTCTTCGCTGGTGATCCAATAGGGCTCGCGAACCAGGTGCTGCCCGGCGGGCGGGGCGATGCGACCGTCCAGCGTCATGGCCACCTTCATCAGCACCAGCGGGCGGCGGTGCTGGCTCCAGTGGGCAAAGGCCTCGTTGAGGCGGCGGGCTTCGGTTTCACACGGGCCCACCACCGCCTCAATCCCCGCCGCACGCAAGCGTTCTATCCCGTGGCCGGCGACCGACGGGTTGGGGTCGATGGTGGCGGCCACCACGCGCGCCACGCCGGAGGCGATCAAGGCCGCAGTGCAGGGGCCGGTGCGGCCGGTGTGGTTGCAGGGCTCCAGGGTGACGTAGGCCGTGCCGCCGCGCAGCCGTTCCCCGGCGTGCTGGGCGGCCACTTTCAGGGCGACGAGCTCGGCGTGATCGAGCAGGTCGTACTCGTGCCAGCCTTCGCCGGAGACCTGGCCGGCGCGGTCGAGGATGACGCAGCCGACGGCCGGGTTGGGCGAGGTGACGGCGATGCCGCGGCGGGCTAATTCAAGGGCCCGCTGCATCCAGTAGGTGTCTTGTTCGAGAGCGTTCATTGAGATCGCTTTGTCCTTTGCGCGCCGAAAAACAAGATCAAATTGACAAATGAAAACGCGAAGATGCCAGACCAGAATTCTTCGATCAAAGGTGCGCCTCGAAGATACTCGATCAACATGGCGGCGAGGAGACCCAAGTTGACCAGCACGATCCGCTTCCGGAGCGTCATTCGAATTCTCACATCTTTTACAGCCATGAGAAGTTCCGGCAAAGCGAGCATAAGTCAGCCTTTCGTTTATCCCAGCAGCGAATCCACAAACTCGGCGGGCGAGAACTCCAGCAGGTCGGTCATCTGCTCGCCCACTCCGGCAAAGAGCACGGGCAGGTTGAGTTCCTGGGCAATGGCTACGGCGATGCCGCCCTTGGCCGTGCCGTCCAGCTTGGTCAGTACGATGCCAGTGACCCCGGCGGCCTGGGTGAACAGCCGCGCTTGCTGCAAACCGTTCTGGCCGGTGGTGGCGTCCATGACCAGCAGCACCTCGTGGGGCGCGCCGGGAATCAGCTTGGCCGCCGTTCGGCGCATCTTGTCCAACTCGTCCATGAGGCCGGTCTTGGTGTGCAGCCGCCCGGCGGTATCCACAATCAGCTCGTCGATCTTGCGCGCCTTGGCGGCCATTGCCGCATCGTAGAGCACTGCGGCCGGATCGCCTCCGTGGCGGGTCTTGATCATTTCGACGCCCGACCGTGTGGCCCAGACCTCGAGCTGCTCAATGGCCGCGGCGCGAAAGGTGTCCGCGGCGCACAAGAGAACCGTGCGGTTACGGGCCCGATACCAGGCGGCCAGCTTGCCCGCCGAGGTGGTCTTGCCGGTGCCGTTGACGCCCACCAGAAACGTCACCATCGGCGGAGTGTCGGGAGCCGGGACGGCGCGCCGCGGAGCTTCGAGGATGGCGCGGATCTGGGCCTTGAGCAGCTCGCGCAGCTCCTCGCCGCCATCGATGGCCTGGTGGCGGGCGCGGTCGCGCAGGGCGTCGAGGATGGCGGTGGTGGTCTGCACCCCCAGGTCGCTGGAGATGAGCGCCGTTTCCAGCTCTTCGAGCGTCGATTCGTCGACCGTGCGGGTGAGCGCAACGAGGTCTTCGATCTTGGCTGAGAGCGACTCGCGGGTGCGCGAGACGGCCTGCCTCATGCGGCTGAAAAAGCCGGGTTTGCTCGCCTGGGCCTCGGGGGCCAGGTCTGGGTCGCCGGGGTCGTTTGCCGGGCTCGCCGGCGTGTCTTTTTTGCCGCCAAAGAACTTGATCATGAGCTGGTCCAGCCTTGAGTCTAGAGCATCGGTGCGGGACGGAGGCGACGGCGGCTGCCGCACCGGTGGGGGCAGAGGGACGCGTTGCCGGCCGAGTGCTTCGCGGGTTTCTCGAAAATGCTTGTCTTTTTCACCGCGGTTCGGGGAGAATCGCAGAGCGGTTCGCCGCGAACTGGCAGGAAAGGGAGCCTGGAGAGGGAATCTGGAGACGAAATCTGGAGACGAGGGAGGGTGGCATGAGTTCAGTGCGGCTATTGGTGGGAACGCGCAAGGGGGCGTTCATCCTGACTTCGGACGGCAAGCGGGAACGGTGGGAGGTCGGGGGCCCGTTTTTTGCGGGCTGGGAGATGTATCACCTGAAGGGGTCGCCGGTGGACCCCAACCGGTTGTACGCGTCGCAGACCAGCGGCTGGTTTGGGCAGACCGTGCAGCGCTCCGACGACGGGGGCGCGACCTGGACGCCGGTGGGCAACAAATTCGCTTACGACGGAGTGGCGGGCACGCACCAGTGGTACGACGGCACGGCCCATCCCTGGGAATTCAAGCGGGTGTGGCACCTGGAGCCTTCCGTGGCCGACCCTGACGTGGTCTTCGCCGGGGTGGAGGACGCGGCGCTGTTCCGCTCTTCGGACGGCGGGGCGAACTGGGAGGAGCTGGCCGGGCTGCGCGGCCACGGCACCGGGCCTCGCTGGCAGCCGGGCGCGGGCGGCATGTGCCTGCACACCATCATCCAGGACCCGGCGAACCTGGAGCGGATGTACATCGCGATCTCCGCTGCCGGGGCTTTTCGCACCGACGACGGCGGCCGGAACTGGAAGCCCATCAACAAGGGGCTGGTTTCGAACTTCATGCCCGACCCCACGGCGGAGGTGGGTCACTGCGTTCACCATGTGGCCATGCACCGGTCGCGGCCCGAAGTGCTTTTCATGCAGAAGCACTGGGACGTGATGCGCTCGGACGATGGCGGCGAAAGCTGGCAGGAGGTGAGCGGCAACCTGCCCACCGACTTCGGCTTCGTGATCGACGTTCATGCGCACCAGCCGGAGACCCTCTACGTGGTGCCTATCAAGAGCGACTCGGAGCATTTTCCGCCGGAGGGCAAGCTGAGGGTTTACCGCAGCCGCACGGGGGGCAACGAGTGGGAGCCGCTGAGCAACGGGCTGCCGCAGAAGGACTGTTACGTGAACGTGCTGCGCGACGCCATGAGCGTGGATTCGCTGGACGAGTGCGGGGTCTACTTCGGGACCACGGGCGGGCAGGTGTACGCCTCCCCGGACTCGGGCGACCACTGGACGCCCATTGTGCGCGACCTTCCGGCGGTGCTCTCGGTGGAGGCGCAGACGCTGGCATGAAGGGCGAAGGCGGAGCCGTGCGCGCGGTCCAGGTGATACTGCCCTATCACCTGCGCAACCTGGCCGGCGTTGGCGCTGAGGTGACGCTGGAGGTTGACGCGCCGGTCACTGTGCGCAGTGTGCTCGACGCTCTCGAAGCGCGCTATCCGATGCTGCGGGGGACGATTCGCGAGTATGGGACGGGACAGCGGCGGGCGTTTCTGCGCTTCTTTGCCTGCGAGCAGGATTTGTCGCACTTGTCGCCGGACCTGCCGCTGCCGGATGCGGTGGCGGCGGGCCGGGAGCCGCTGCTGATTATCGGGGCCATCGCCGGGGGGTAGCGGCGATGAGGGCTAGCGCGCTCGTGGACCTGGTTGTGAACGCGTTGCTTTGCTCGAAATCACAACCTGAGGTGACAAGCGGGAGGGTGGCGACAGGCTACGACAGGCGGCCCAGCTTGCGTTCCCGTGAGGGGGATCGGATGAATCGCGTCTGGAGAGAGGATGGGCGCCTGCCGCCGGCTCTTGCCCAGGCCAGCCGGGGGGCTGGCCTGGGGCGGCGAACCGGAGCGGGGAACTCCGGGCGGCAGGGTTATGCGGCGGACTTGTGTTCGCTGGTCTTTTGCGCTTGGATCAGCTCATCGAAGATGGCGCGGTACTGGATCATGGCGGCTCGGAGTTCCTCGGTGGTGGCTTCCGGCAGGCCGCTGCGCACGGCGACGGCGTGGGCCAGGCGGTAGTTGTCCATGACCAGGGGGTAGGTGACGGAGACATCGGCGGCGCGCTGCTCGAAGCCGGCGCGGGGGTAGCCGCGAGCCTCAAGGAGCGAGTTCACCAAGTCGTCGGCTTCAGTGACGGCGGCCTTGGGATGATCGACGAAGCGGGATTGCACGGTCTGCCACTCGGCGATGAAGCGCTCCTTCTCTGGGGAGCCGAGGTCGCGGATTCCCAGGGCTTCGACGCGGGTTTCGCGATCGGCCAATTTGGCTTCGGCCTGGCGCGGGGAACCGTGCGTGACAACCGCGCGGTCGTACTCCGAGCCGAAGCGGTTGCGCAGGGCAATGGTTCTGGATTTGCGGCGCTCAAGGTAGGCGGCCACGGCGACGATGACCACCAGGGCGACGACAAACGCGGTTACGAGGAGTTGGGTGTTGGTGAGGTGAAAAGGCATTGCGCTCTCCTGTACGGGGGATATCCGCCATGGCAACAGGTTGATGGGGAGGGCCCGATACGCAATCCATGATGAGCGGGGGAACGCGGGGGAAGATGGCCAAAATTGCACGGTCCGGCGGGGAGGCCGGGGGGCGCGCGTGGAGCGGCGGCAACTGGACGGCGAGTGTCTACTGCTCGTCCTTGCCGGGCCGGAGCATGAGGTCCTTGATGGCTTCGCGGGGGTCTTTGCCTTCGTCCAGGATCATCTCCATCTGCTCGGTGATGGGCATTTCGATGCCGCGTTGGCGGGCGAGGCCGAGGGCGGCGCGGGTGGTGAGGACGCCTTCGGCCACTTTTCCGCCGAGGCCGGCCAGGATTTCGGGGAGTTTTCGGCCTCGGCCCAGTTCCTGGCCCACGGTCCGGTTGCGGCTGAGCGAGCCGGTGCAAGTGAGCACCAGGTCTCCGACGCCGGAGAGGCCGGAGAGGGTTTGGCGGCGGCCACCGCAGGCGACCGCGAGGCGGGTGATCTCGGCGATGCCGCGGGTGATGAGTCCGGCGGCGGAGTTGTATCCCAGGCCCACGCCGGAAGCGACGCCGGCGGCGATGGCGATGACGTTCTTGAGCGCTCCGCCGAGTTCGACGCCGATCAGGTCGGTCGAGGTGTAGAGGCGCAGGGTTTCCGACGAGAAATCGGTCTGGATGCGGGCGGCGACGGAGGGGTCATCGAAGGCCACGGTGACGGCGGTGGGCAATCCCTGGGCGACTTCCAGGGCGAAGCTGGGTCCGCTGAGGGCGCCAGTTGGCAGGTAAAGGCCGGACAGCGGGAGGCGGGCCTCGGCCAGGCTGGAGGCGATGACCTGGGTCATGCGCAGGTAGGTGTGGTCCTCGACTCCCTTGGTGGCGCTGACGACGATCTGGCCGGGGTGCAGGTGAGGGCGCAGGCGGGCCAGGGTGGGGCGGAGGAATTCGGAGGGGACCACGGAGACGACGATCTCGGCATCGGCCACGGCGGCGTTGTCGCCGGTGACGGTGATTTCGGGGGGGAGCGGAAAGCCGGGCAGGAAGAGGGTGTTTTCGCCGGCATCGACGATCTCCCGCGCGGCCTCGGGGCTATGCGCCCAGAGAGAGACCTGGTGGCCGCCGCGGCGGTGAAGCGAGAGAGCGATGGCGGTTCCCCAAGCACCGGAACCCAAGACGATAATTCGGCTCATGCTGGCTATTTTGCTCCAAGACGGGATTCCGTGCCGGCGAACAGGCGACGGATGTTCTGGTGGTGCTTGGCGATGATGATGAGGGCGACGGCAAACTGGACGGCGATGAAGAACGGGGGGCGGGCACTGGTGACCAGGAGCCAGGCAAAGACCGGAAAGCTGGCTGCTCCGGCGATGGAGGCCAGCGATACATAACGGCTGACCAGCAGTACCAGCGCAAAGACGCCGATGGCGGCCAGGGCCGCCCAGGGAGCGGCAACCAGAAAGACGCCGAAGCCGGTGGCCACGCCCTTGCCGCCGCGGAAACGGAGCCAGACCGGGAACATGTGGCCGAGCACGGCGAAGAGGGCGGCCAGGGCCTCCATGTCCTGCGGATTGATGCCGGGGACGAGCAACCGGCCGAGCAGCGCGCCGAGGCCGACGGCGGCCGAGCCCTTGACCACGTCGAGCAGGAAGGTGGCCGCGCCGAGGCCCTTGCCACCGGAACGGAGAACGTTGGTGGCGCCGATATTGCCGCTGCCTACGGAGCGGATGTCCTGGTGGCGGAAGAGGCGGATCAGCAGGTATCCGGTGGGGACCGACCCAAGCAGGTAGGCGGCGGTCGCGATAAGGAGGATTGCGAGGGGCATAACGACAAAGTTTAGCAGGTAGGGGGAGAGGCGGGGCGGAGCCTTGGGCGGCCAGTGGGTGAGAATCCCGCTGCAACCGGTCTCAACGTTGTGGCGGGGGCCATTGGGCCGGCTGCGCGCCTGGCCAGGGAGCGCGAAGAACCGCCTTGTGGGCGGTTCGCGACAGAAATATGCCGTCGGCAGCCCTCTTCGGCTACCCCGGACAGCCCTCGGCGTTCAGTGAAGGGGCCGCAGGGCTGCCACCTCGCGGTTCAATGCATCGAGCCTCTCCAGCAGCTCCGTGTGCCGCTTGTCGGCGGCCGAGGGGTCGAAGGCCTCGACGTAGAAGGTGCCGTTGGGCTCCAACTCGCACTTGTGCACCTGGTGGAAGTCTTCAAAGCCCTGGCGGTGGATGACGTCGAGCAGTTCCTCGCGAGTGAGCGACTCCCGCCGCAGGGCCTTGAGGTCGACCTGCCCATTGCGCACCAGCAGCGCGGCGCGGCCCTCAATGGCGCGGGTGAGCCTCCGGGAGCGGAACAGCACGCGCACAACCAGCCAGTTGATGGCCAACAGGCTGAAAGCGCCGATGACCCCGCCGCTTACCGAGTTGTCGTCGCCGATGATGGCGTTCTGCACGGTGTTGGAGAGCGAGAGCAGAACCACCAGATCGAAGGGATTCAGTTGCGCCAGTTCCCGCTTGCCGAACAGGCGCAGCAGCAGCACCAGGACCAGGTAGACGATGACCGGGCGGAGCAGCTTCTCCAGGATCGGCAGCGGGAGCTGAAACATGTGGTCGAAAACGAGCGAATGAGGCATGGAATCGAGGATATAGCGGATTGGCCCTGGCTCAAAGAGCGATACGGCCCTGGCTCAAGGAGCGGCACGGCCCCTGTGGACCTGCCGGGGAACCTGCGGAGGTTGTCGCGCTCAATGGATCAGCCCGGTGCGATCCATGAACGCCGTCGCGTCCTGCGCCTGGACGGCTTTGAAAGCCGCTTGCGCCGCGGCCAAATCCGCCCGGCAGGCGGTCAACTGCGCGGCCAGGTGGGCGAACTGGGCTTCCAGGCGCACGCGCAAGTCCTCGATGGCATTCTCCAGCCGGTCGTTGGCCGCGATCTGCTCGGATTGGCTGGACTGCACGGACTTCAGGTTGGGCAGGATGACGTCAGTCAACAGGCGGGCGATGGCAACCAGGTGCTCGTTCATTAGGGCATTCTAAGTTGAATTCCGGGGATGCGCCTGATTACGGCTGGTGACCGTTGGTAATGTGCCGTGGCGCGGCGATGCCGGTTCTGCGTTTGTAACCCCCTTGTGAAGCGCCGCCGCGGCGAATTTTGCTATGGTGTGGCCATGCATATCGCGGCTTACTGGACGACAACGATCGCGGCTCTGGTATTGGGAACTGGAATTCTTGGGGCGCAGACGGCGGATCTGCCCACCAGCAAGCAGTTGATCGGCGAGATTCCGGGCCATCCGCAGCGACTCAACAGCCTGCCCATGTCGATGGCCGTGTCTCCCGACGGCCGCTACGTGGTGACGGTGAACGCAGGGTACGGCACCTATGAATCGAAGTACGAGCAGTCGCTGGCGGTGCTGGACACGCGGACCGGGGTGTTGGGCGACTTTCCCGACGCCCGCACGCTGGCGCAGGCGGCCAGGCAGACGCTCTACTCCGGCCTGGCCTTCAGCCGCGACGGCAGCCACCTCTACGCCAGCATGGGCTCGCTGACCGATCCCCAGGGGACGGGCAAGGACGATACCGGGAGCGGGGTGGTCGTCTACAGCTTCAAGGGCGGGGTGCTGGCACCGGAGCGCATGATTCGCCTGCCGCTGCAGCAGTTGGCCGGGGGCAGACGGACACGGCTGATCGGAGAAGCGGAAGGCGACCAGGGGGTGCCGTTTCCGGCGGCGATTGCGGTGGTCGGCAACCACGCCGGAGGAGATTGGCTGCTGGTGGCCGATAACCTGTCGGACGATGTGGTCCTGCTAGACCCCGCCGGCAAGATTACTGAGCGCTTCGATCTTTCGGAGAGCGATGCCGTGCCTTCGACTTACCCGGTTGCGCTGGCGGTCTCGAAAGACGGCACGCGCGCGTTTGTTGCCTTGTGGAACGCGTCGGAGATTGTGGAACTGGATCTGATCAAACTTGCCGTGCGGCGCAAGCTGACTTTGCTGAAGCCTACGAATCCCGTGGCTCCGGGAACGCACCCGTGCGCGCTGGAGTTTTCGCCGGATGGAAAAACTCTCTATGTGGCGCTGGCGAATCGCGATGCTGTGGCAGCGGTCAACGTGGGCGCTGGCGAGTTTACGGTGAAGGGCTACTTTGACACGCGGCTGCCGGGGCAGAGCTACTTTGGCGCCGAGCCCGAGGCGCTGGCCGTGAATGCCGATGGCAGCCGACTCTATGTGGCCAACGCCATCACCGATGCCGTGGCCGTGATCGACACCGCGAAGCTGACCTCGCGAACGGCGCGAAAGGGGATGGCGGAGCCGATAGGGTTTGTTCCCACGGAGTGGATGCCGATGTCCATGGCGTTTATTGCCTCCGCGAGCGGCGGAAAGCTGTATGTCGCAACGGCGAAGGGCAAGGGAACCGGGCCGAACAACATGCCCCAGGCGGAAACCGAGGGGACCAGGCAGGGGCATTACCACGCGAATACGACTTACATCGGAACCCTGCTGCACGGTTCGCTGGCCACACTGGATGCCGCGGAGGTGGAGAAGGAACTGCCGCGCTGGACTGAGGTTGTGGTTGAATCCAACCGCATGAAGGCGGCCGACGAGAAGATTGCCTTTGCCGGCGGCGCGGAGAACCGCATCAAGCACGTGATCTACATCATCAAGGAGAACCGGACCTACGACCAGATCTTCGGCGACCTGAAGCAGGACGGCAAGCCGGTGGCGAACGGCGACCCCAGCTTGACCATGTACGGCGAGACGATCACGCCCAACCTGCACAAGCTGGCCCTGCAGTTCGGCGTGCTGGACAACTTCTTCGACTCCGGCGAGGTGTCGGGCGACGGTCACGTCTGGTCGAACGCCGCCATCGGGACCGATTACCTGGAGAAGACCTGGCAGCAGAGTTATCGCGGCAGTCAGCGGACCTACGACTACGAGGGCGTGGTGGCCGACAACTACCCGCTGCTGCAAAAGATTCCCGACGTGAACGAGCCGGCCTCGGGCTACCTGTGGGGCAATCTCGCGGCGCACGGCAAGAGCTACTACCACTTCGGCGAATTCATCTCGACCACCTTCTGCAACGAGAAGCGCGTCAACGATCCGAAGATGGGACCGCTGCTCGAGGGCCGGGACTGCGCGCACAAGGCCATTGAGCCGGGTGAGGCCCTGCCGGCCGAGTGGGGCGGGGGCACGAACAAGTGGGGCTGGGCGATTCCGCTGATCGCCGCCAACGTGGCCACCAAGCCGGAATTGGTGGGCCACTTTGCCGCCGAATACCCGGACTTCAACCTTTCCGTGCCCGACCAGGTGCGGGTGGAAATCTTTCTTCGCCACTTGCAGGGGTGGGTCGCGGACCGCGCCCAGGGCAAAGACACCATGCCCAGCTTCGTGATGCTGCGCCTGCCCAACGACCACACGGCCGGCACGCGGCCCGGCGGGCCCACGCCGAAATCCTCGGTGGCCGACAACGACCTGGCCGTGGGCCGGGCCGTCGAGGCCATCTCCCACTCGCCCTTCTGGGACGATACGGCCTTCTTCATCCTGGAAGACGATGCGCAGAACGGCGGCGACCACGTGGACGCGCACCGCAGCCTGGCCGTGGTGGTCAGCAAGTACGCTCCGCACGGGCCGAACGGCACGCCGTTCATCGACGGCCGCTTCTATTCGACGGTGAGCGTGATCCGCACCATGGAGTCCCTGCTCGGCCTGCCGCCGATGAACAACAACGACGCCTTCAGTTCGCTGATTTCGACGCTGTTTACCGGAGCAGGCGACCAGCCCGCTTATACGG
>Ga0302320_10004253_pt1 | contig 32587 bp, 32 predicted proteins | sample Bog_T0_3_FD_202130 | JGI IMG/M metagenome (GOLD analysis project Ga0302320, IMG submission 202130) | Peat permafrost microbial communities from Stordalen Mire near Abisko, Sweden - Bog_T0_3 | ecosystem: Environmental > Terrestrial > Soil > Wetlands > Peat | place: Sweden: Abisko, Stordalen Mire... | reverse complement strand
GGACCGGACCGGAAACATCGCGTCGTCCGTCATCGGGTCGAGGGGATCCAGTGTCGAGACAATGCGCAACCGGTATTCGGCTCTGTCGTAGCGCATCAACGAGCGCAGGATCGGGCCCGGCATCGCCAGGCCGCTCGTCTCCAGGATGATGCGCCGGAAACCGCCGGCGCCGGACCGGCGACGCACCGCAAGCAACTCGTCGATCGCGGCATGTAGGTCGTCGCCGAGCGAGCAGCAGACGCAACCGTTACCCAGCAGTGTCATCGGCAGATCGCGTCGTCCGGAAGATACTACCGCGCCGTCGACATTGATCTCACCCGCCTCGTTCACGATCACGCCGGTGTCGACCGACTCGGGCAGAGAAAGAAAGTCGCACAACAACGTCGTCTTGCCGCTGCCGAGGCTTCCGGTCAGCAGGACGAACTCCGGCACGGTCTCTCTGGCTCCGACCGCCGTCAAGCTGCCCTCCGCCGTGCTTCCACCATCTCTTCGACGTCGCGGAGCAGTTCGGCCGCATCGAGCACCGCGCCCTCCTTGATTACGGTCGAGATGCTGCGCTTCCACGTCACCGAGGCGGTGAGATCGTCGAGCCGCATGGCACCCGTGCCGTAGAGAAGCTTGAAGTCGTTGAGCGGATTCTCGTCGTGGACGAGTATGTCGGCTAATTTCCCGACCTCGAGCGTCCCGACGTCCTCTTCGATGCCGAGGAGCTCCGCGCCCCACATGGTCGCGGCCCGCAATACCTCGAGAGACGTGAAGCCCGCCTCTTGCAGAAGCTCGAGTTCGCGTACGAAACCGAACCCGTACGTTTGGAACATAAATCCGGAGTCCGATCCGACGCAGACGCGCCCGCCGAGGTTCTTGTAGTCGTTGACGAATCTCATCCAGAGCCGGAACGTCTCGCGCCACTCGACCTCGTTCGTCGTCGACCATCGGTACCAGTACGCCCCGTGCCCTCCTCTTTGCGGCTGGAAGTACGCCCAAAGAGTTGGGTCGGTAAAGCGATCATGCCAATCTGCGCGGCGCGTGCGCATCAAATCACGGTTGCCGTCGTATACGTTGAAAGTGGGCACAAAGGTGTGTCCAGCCAAAAGGAACGCGTGCAGCACATCGTTCCACTTCTCCGAGCCTGGTTTGGCCGCCTGGAGAAACGTCTGCCCCGCGGTCGAGAAGCGCAGGTACTCATCGTTGTAGTCGTATTCCGGCGGGAACGCCTGCAATGTCTGACCGTCCAGCAGCGCCTCGGGGATTCCGTAAGAGTGCTCCGTGCTCGTCAGCCCCCATTGGGCGGTCCTCAACGAGTTCATTCGGCCGACCGCTAGTTGCGCGTGATGGCAACACGTGCGCAGGCCGAGGCTTCCGCATTGCTCCAACGCGGCCTTCATCATCGTCGGCGGAGCGCCAAAGAACTTTATACCGTCTGCGCCACGTACCTTGACGGCCTGCAGCCACTCGCGAGCATCCTCTGGAGTGTGGATCGTCTTCACGTAGTCGTTGGTGCCGGGAAAGGGGGCGTAGGCCAGAATGCGCGGCGCATCGATCCGGTGCTCGGCGGCGGCCTGCTTCTGCTGCAGGGTCCATTCCAGACCATTGAAGCAACCGGTTTCCCTGACCGTTGTGACGCCGTGCGCCAGCCAGAGTTTGTAGACGTAGTCGGCATTCGGCATGGGACCGTTCTCGGCGTGGAACGGCGCACCGATATGGGCGTGACAATCAACGAGACCAGGCGTCAGGAACTTCCCGGTGCAATCGATCTCGAAATCACCTTGGGAGGGACGGCGATCGGGATCAATTGGCAATTTCGGCGTACCAACCTTTTTGAGCACTGTTATTCGGCCGCCCTCGACGACCAAGTCGGCCGGCCCCCATGGAGGGGCCCCCGTCCCGTCGATGATGGAGGCGCCTCGCAACACAAGTCGTTTGAATGGGCCCCGCCCGCGACTTCGCGACTCCGCGGCCTCAACCTTTGGCAGGCCTCCGGCGGCGAACATCCTAGCGAACTCCTCGCCGACGTTTTCCAAATCAGCTTGCATCGTCCAATACCGCTTTTTGTCTTTGGCCAAGATCTTGAATCGGACGCGATCCGCGAAAACCCGAGCGCTCGTTGGTCAAGCCGAACGCGCCGTCGGGCCGCAACTGCATGACGACGATAAGCGAGACGGCGATGGCGAATTCGCGGAGCGAAGCCACCTGTACGGCGTCGAGTCCGGGAATCACGGCGGCGACAAACCGAGTCACTTCCAACAAGGCGACGAGGGCAATCGATCCGACGACGGCACCAGCGAGACGCGTATAGCCGCCGGCTGCTACCGCCAGAAATATGTAGATCGTCAATTGGACGATGAACACGTCCGGAGCAATGAAGCTCGTGAGGTGTGCGTACAGGGCGCCTGCCAGCCCCGAAAGCGCCGCGCCCAATCCGAACGCCTGGAGTTTGAGCCGGAGCACGGATTTGCCGGCAACGGCGGCGACCTGTTCGTCGTCGCGCACGGCGCGTAGCGCTCGGCCGAACGGGCTCCGGAGAAGCCAGTTGAGAAAGAAGGCGGCGACGGCAACGAGCGTCCACGTGAGCAGCAGGTAGAATAATGCGAACCAATCGCCGAAATAGCCCTTGAGCGGCGCGACGATACCGGAGATGCCGTCGCTGCCGTTTGTCAGCCACTTCTCGTTGGTTTCCGCCAGACGCAGAATCTCGGCGAATCCGAGAGTTACGATCGCAAGGTAGTCGCCGCGAAGGTTACGGACCACGAAACACAGGGCGACACCGACCGCACCCGATAGGACCGCGGCCGCGCTCCAGTCCAGCCAGATGGGTGCACCAGCCGCCGATAGCAGCGCCGACGCATAAGCGCCGAGACCGACGAACCCGACCAAACCCAGGTTCACCATCCCGCCCTGCCCCCACGTCATGACAAGGCCGAGCGACAGCAGTGCATAGAACCCCGCGATCGTGCCGGCGAAAACGAGATACGAGATCATCGCCTCACCCCCGTTGCGCCCGAGAAGATGCCGCCGGGCCTTGCAAGCAGGGTGACCAGGATCGCGACGAAGGCGGTCAACGATTGGTAGACGGGCGGCAACACGAGCAGCCCTAACTCTCCGATCATGCCCATGGAAAGAGCACCGACGACGGCGCCCGGCAGGCTCGTCAGCCCTCCGACGACGCTGCCCGCGAAAATCAGCAATATCAGTCTGGATCCCGTTGAAGGATCGACGCTGGTGTCGATCGCAAGCAGCGCGCCTCCGATCCCTGCCAGTCCCATGCCGATGAAGGTCGCGAGATTGGCGAGACGCACGGGCTCGATGCCCTTGAGCCGCGCGAGGTCTACATTGTCCGCTACCGCGCGCATAGCCTTCCCGATCCGGGTCAGGGAGAAGAACAAGGCGAGGAGAACCGCTAGGCCGATCGCGATTTCGAGGTTGTGCAGTTGCTGACGACCAATCCGAACGGCTCCGATCTTCATGTCGCGGGCGATCGGCATGTCGAAGCTATTGAGGCCGCTTCCGAAGTAGAAGCGATAAGCATTTTCCAAGGCCATGTTCAGAGCGATCGAAGCGATCGCCACCATCAAGGGAGTCTGGGAGGTCGACTTGCGGCGTATTGGCGCAAGAGCGATGCGGTCCGTGACCACACCGAGTGCCCCGGCGACGACGAAGGAGCAGATCAGTACGGCTATCAGCGGTAGGTGCAACAAGGTGTTGGCCAGCCAGCCGGCATATGCGCCGGCTGTCAATTGTGCGGCTATGCTGAAGTTGACGAATCCCAGCACGCTGAAGATCAACGTCAACCCCAGCGCCGGCAGCGCGATAAGCGCGCCGACGATCAGTCCGTTCACCAAATACTGCAATACGTCGGTAAGCATGGCGCGGCTTTCGTACGTTATGTCAACCGACCTTGCGGACGACGAGCTTGCCTTCCTCGACCTGCTCGTAGCGGAAGAAAACACCCTTCACGTCACCATTATCGGCGAACTCCAAGGCTCCGCTGGGACCGTCGTAGTTCACGTGGGCTCCACTCGCGGCCAACTTCAACGCGTCGACGACGTCGTCCGTCCGCTTACCTTCGCTATCCTGCGAGATGGCGCGAACATTGTCGCGGACCGCTGTCCCGTCCACTTTGCCGGACGGTGCATGGGCGAGCGCCAGGGAAGCAAGGACAACGTGGTCGTAGACCTGACAGGAGTAGCTATCGAGATGCGAAAGCTTCATTTTCTCGACGAGATGCTTGTATGCCTCCGAGTTCTCCGACGCGGAGGGAACGAGGGAATAGGCTCCGTTCGAGGCTTCCGCCGGAACGGCCTTCGTCAAAGCATCGTTGATCCCGAACGAGAAGCCGACTTTCTTACCCGAGAAGCCTGCCCGATAAAGGTCCTTCAGCACGACCGAGGTATCAGGAACGTAACCACCCAGCACGATGACGTCCGGAGACTCCTTTAGAGCTTGGTCGACCTCGGACCGGTAGCTTGCTTTCTTGTCTTCGTAGATCAGGCCGCTGCCCGAGCCGCCGGCCGCCTTAAAGATGCTCGAGATGATATCTATGTACGATTGCGCGAAGGGAGTTTGCGGCCCGAGAAAAAACATCTTCTTGGCACCTAACTTGACCGCGAAATCGCCTACTCGCGTACCTTGCAGGGTGACGGTGGGCGAGGTTCTGAAGATGTAACCCTGATGCGGGAGCTTGGTGATACTGTCCGCCCCCGATGACGTGAACAGGACGGTCCTGCCCTCCCAACAGAGCGGCGCGATGGCGGAGGTCACGGCCGATGCGTACGAGCCACCGATGGCAACGACCTTGTCGACATCGATCAGCTTGTGTGCGGCCCGGACTGCGGCCTCCGGATTGCTCTGGTCGTCCTCGATGACGATCTGAATGGGACGTCCGCGTACGCCCCCCGCCGAATTGATCTCGGTCTCAGCGATCTTAGCCGCCTGCCCCATCGTCGCGCCGAATTGACTGGTCGCTCCTGTCAGAGGAATGATGAGCCCAATCTGGATCGGATCGTTCTGCTGCGCCCAGGAGCTAGAGAGGTTCGACGAGAGCATGAGCCCGCCCGCTCCTAGGCCCGCGCGCAGCAAATTCCTTCTATCAATCTTCGACATGTTCCACTCCTCACCTACGTCAAATGTTGCAGTTCACACCCGGTGCGCAGCCGCCGGCGCGGCGCGCCCCAAAAATAAGTGCCGGATTTCGCCATCCTCAAGGACCGTGCCGGCGGTGTCGTCCCGGACTTTCCTTCCGGCCACGAGAACGACGCCGCGCGTGCCGTACTCCAAGGCGAGAAGCGCGTTCTGCTCGACCATGAGGATCGCAAGCCCGCTCGCGGCCAAATCCCGGATCAGAACGAAGATGTCCTTAGCGGCTGCCGGCGACAGGCCCGCGGTGGGCTCGTCGAGAAGGAGGACACTGGGATTCGTCATCAGGGCGAGGGCGACGGCGAGCACCTGACGCTGGCCCCCTGAAAGATTGCCAGCCTTCTCGCGAAGCTTTCCGCGGAGAACCGGAAAGCGTATGAGCTGCTCCTCTATCCGGGTCTTCACCCCAGACCGAAGCAGGTACCCTCCCATCTCCAGGTTTTCGTGAACCGAAAGGCTGCCGAATACGTTGCGCTCCTGCGGAACGAAGCTAACGCCGCGCTCACAGGCCATGTGGGCGTCGCCGGGCGGAAGGGCGGCACCGTCGATCGATACCTGGCCGGTGCGCTTCGGAAGAAGGCCCGCCAGCAGCTTCAGGAACGTCGACTTGCCGGCTCCATTGGGGCCAATGATAACGGCGAGCTCGCTCGGGCTGACCGTCAGATCCACTCCCTTCACGATCAATTCTGCGGTCGCATATCCGCCGCACACATCGCTTGCACTGAGTGTCGTCATGAGAGTTGTACTCCCAGATAGCTTTCCTGGACACGGCGGTCGGCCGTGATTTCGTCGAAACTTCCCCTCGTGAGAAACTTGCCTTCGGCCATAACCACGACGTCGTCACACAGCCGCTCGATGAGCTCCATCTCGTGCTCGATGAGCAGTATGGTCACGCCGGATTCCCTGATGATGGCGAGCTGGTCGGCAATCTCGCCGACCAGGGTGGGATTGACCCCGGCCATCGGCTCGTCGAGCAAAATCATCTTGGGATCCGCGAGAAGCACTCGGCCGATCTCAAGCAGCTTTTTCTGGCCCCCGGATAAGTCTGTGACGAGATTGTCGAGAACGTGGTCAAGACGCAGCCGCCGGGCGATCTCGTAAGCCCGTTCGCGCAGCGCCTGCTCCTGACTGCGGATGAGGCCGGGATTCGTCAGCGCTCGCACCATCCCCTCACCCGTCTGCTTCGGGCCGTACAACATCAGATGCTCGAAAACCGTCATCCGCGGACAGCCGCGCGCGAGTTGGAAGGACCGGACCAGACCGGATCGCGAGACGACCTCGGGACGTTTGCGCGCGATGTCGGCGCCTTCGAAGCGCACAGCGCCTTCGAATCCATCGACGAGTCCCGAAATGCAATTGAAAACCGTGGTCTTGCCGGCGCCGTTGGGGCCGATCAGACCGGTGATGGTGCCGGCTTCGACGGAGAAGGTGGCGCCGTCGAGGGCGCGGACACCGCCGAAGCTCGCCCTTATATCGCTCACCTCAAGCAACGACGCATTCGTCGGCATCGGTACACCTCGTCATGACGCTCCACCGGTCAGATGAATTTGTCCGGCACTCTCTTGCGCTGCACCACCCGGCTTTCTCGGATCATTATTTTTGTGTTTCCACCCGGCACCTATTGTCTTAGGTTAATATAGCCTACTCACTTAGTGCTATAGGTGCTGAACACTTAAGTGTTCGTCGTGGTCGAAGGCCCGGGGGAAGAGATGAGAAACGGAACTTCTGCAGAGATCGACTACCGCCGTGCCTTCCAGGACACGCCGGTGGGACAGGCCATCGCGAGCAGCCGAGCAATAACCGCGTGCAACAAGGCGTTCGCCGAAATCTTCCGTGGCAAGCCTAGCGAATTCACCGGAACGACCTTTGAGCGCCTTTATCCAACGCACACGCATTTCGAGAGCGCGGGCCTGCGCGTCGGCCCTCTGCTTTCGAAGGATCGAGTGTTTGCAGACGACCGGGTCATGCGCCGCCTCGACGGCGAACTGTTCTGGGTCCACGTGCGGGGCTTCACCTACACACCCAAGGACCCGCACCGGAACACGCTGTGGGTTTTCACCGAACTCTCGAACCGACAGCCGAAAAATCTCACAATTCGCGGCTCTCTGACCCCGCGGGAGCGCGACATCGCGGCTCTGCTGATCGAGGGGAAGACCGGAAAGGAGGCCGCGCTCGCTCTCGGGATTAGCCCGAGAACGGTCGACATCTATAAGACCCGGCTTCTCCGCAAATACAGTGTGACCAACACACCTGACCTGGTGCAGAGGCTTCTGACCGGCTAGGCGTGTATTCACCGCGCGCTCAACCCACCGATATGGAAGGCCTTGATCTCGAGATACTCTTCGATCCCGAACTTGGATCCTTCGCGGCCGACTCCCGACTGCTTGATGCCGCCGAAGGGGGCCACATCGAGCGATACCGAGCCGGTATTGAGACCAACCATACCGAATTCCAGCCTCTCCGCTACGCGCCAGGACCGGTTGAGATCGGATGTGTAGAAGTACGACGCCAGTCCGTAAGGCGTCGCATTGGCTACCTCTATCGCCTCTTCCTCGTGCTTGAACCGAAACAGCGGAGCTACCGGCCCGAATGTTTCCTCGTTCGCCAATTGCATGTTCACAGTTGCATTCGCGAGCACGGTGGGTTCGACGAACTGATCCTTCGATCCGGTCTTTCCGCCGAGCATGATCTCAGCACCGTTCGAAAGTGCGTCGTCGATGTGACGACGCACCTTGTCGACCGCGGCCCGGTTGATCAGCGGGCCGATCGTAACGCCCTCGCGCAATCCGCTCCCGACGACGAGCTTCGATGTCTCGGCCAGAAGGCGATCGGCAAACCTCTCGTAGATACCCTCCTGCACGAGCACCCGGTTAGCGCACACGCAAGTCTGGCCGCCGTTGCGGAATTTGCTGGCCATCAATCCCGACACGGCGAGATCGATATCAGCGTCGTCGAAGACGATAAAGGGAGCGTTGCCTCCCAGTTCGAAGCTCACGCGCTTGATGGTGCTCGCCGACTGCTGCATCAGAATCCGGCCCACGCGTGTCGATCCGGTGAAAGAAAGCTTGCGGACCGAAGGGTTCGATGTGAGCTCGGCGCCGATAGCCTGGGGCATTCCGGTCACTACCGAGAAGACTCCCTTTGGAATGCCAGCCCGCTCGGCAAGTACGGCCAAAGCCAAAGCGGAGAACGGCGTCAGTTCCGACGGTTTGGCGACGATCGGACAACCGGCCGCCAGTGCCGGGCCCGCCTTGCGGGTGATCATAGCATTCGGAAAATTCCACGGCATTATCGCGGCGGAAACGCCGACGGGCTCCTTCAGAACGAGGATGCGGCGATCTGCGGTGGGCGCCGGGATGGTATCACCATAAACTCGGCGAGCCTCTTCCGCGAACCACTTGATGAAGCCCGCGCCGTAGCGGATCTCCCCGACCGATTCCGCGAGCGGCTTCCCCTGTTCCATCGTCATGATCAGGGCAAGGTCGTCGATGTTTTCAAGCATCAACCGGCACCACTCCTCGAGTAGACGCCCTCGCTCGCTGCTCGGAAGGGAGCGCCAGGCCGGCCATGCTTCCTCGGCCGCCTTGATGGCGCGTCTGGTCTCTGCGGCGCCAAGCGCCGGTACGGTCCCGATCTCGGCGCCGGTCGCCGGATCCGTGACAGCGAGGGTGGCGCCGCTGTCGGCATCGGCCCACGCGCCCGCGACGAACGCCTGCTGACGGAAAAGACGCGGATCTTTCAAACGCTCACTTAGCGACATGGAGGCCTCCGAAAATGAGACCTGCAGCATCGCATCTTCGCTCCGCAGGCTCTGCCGAATGAATGCCGTCCAAGGCGATGAAAATGCCGTCTAGGCCAATCTTACGGAATGTCCTGCTGCGCCCAAGTGGTCTAATGACGAACACGCCATTATCGAACGAGGTCCTCTACATGACTCAGCTGAAGACCCCAGCCACCTACGACGACTTCGCCCGCCTCGATATCCGGATAGGCGAGGTCGTCGAAGTCCAACCTTTTCCTCGGGCGCGCAACCCTTCCTACAAGGTAGGCGTCGACGTCGGGGCGGATCGTATCATGTGGTCGAGCGCCCAAATCACGAACTACGAACCGGAGGCGCTGGTCGGCCTGCTCGTCGTCTGTGTCTGCAATCTCGGCCCAAAAAACATCGCGGGATTTACCTCCGAACTGCTGATTCTCGGCGCAAAGAATGCCGAGGGTAAAGTCATCGTTCTCGGTCCCCGCAGCGAGGTCGCTGTCGGAGAGCCGATCTTCTAGGTGGCAATCACGCGCCAGCTCAAGATAGGGCGCGACAGCAATGCCTGCGGTTTGGTGCTTCGACGACGATAGAGCATGCTGTTTACCCGTCATCTTCGGCAACTTGATCGAAGGAGCCCGGGTAGGATCCCTTCAAGGCCATCGCCGGTGGGCGATGCCGATACATTGAGCAAGGGATTCAGCCATGTCCGCCGCCCACAGCACCGCCGCCGAGCTCGCCGCACTGCGCAACGCCAACATTCCGCGCGGTGTCGTCACCGCCCATCCGATCACCATCGCCCGTGCGGAGGGCGCATTGGTCTGGGATGTGGAAGGCAAGCAGTATCTCGACTTCGTCGCAGGCATCGGCGTACTTAACGTCGGACACAACCATCCGCGCGTCGTGGCAGCGGTGGAGAAGCAGCTCAAGGACGTCACCCACATGGCCTTTCAGGTCGCGGCCTACCGGCCATATCTGGAACTTGCCGAAAAGCTGAATCGCTTGGTCGGAAAAGGGGAAGCCTACAAGAGCATCTTCCTGACCTCTGGAGCCGAAGCGGTTGAGAATGCGGTTAAGATTGCCCGCGCCTACACCAACCGCTCCGCTGTGATCGCCTTCAGGGGCGGCTTTCACGGCCGGACGATGCTGGGTGTCAGCCTCACCGGCATGAGCCAACCCTACAAACAGAACTTCGGGCCGTTCCCCTCTGAAATCTTTCACACCCCGTTTCCGGACGCCTATCGCGGCATGACAACGGAGCGCGCGCTCGAAGGGCTGGACGAGGTTTTCGCGACCGAGATCGCTCCAGATCGCGTCGCCGCGATCATCATCGAACCGGTGCAGGGCGACGGCGGCTTCCTGCCGGCCCCAGTACCGTTCCTTAAGGCATTGCGGGAGATCACCAAGCGTCACGGCATCGTGCTCATCGCCGACGAGATACAGACGGGATTCGGAAGGACCGGCAAGCTCTTCGGCTTCGAACACTCAGGGATTCAGCCCGATCTCGTGACAGTGGCCAAGAGCCTGGCCGGCGGGTTCCCGCTGTCCGGAGTGGTCGGGCGGGCTGAGATCATGGACGCACCACTACCCGGCGGTCTCGGCGGAACCTACGGCGGAAACGCCATCGGATGCGCCGCAGCGCTCGCTGTCATAGAAACCTTCGAGCAGGACAGCCTGCTTGAGCGGGCGGAACATCTCGGCCAGAGGCTTGAGGCCGGCCTTCGCGAGCTTGCGCGCAAGCACTCGATCATCGGAGACGTCCGCGGACTAGGCTTCATGCAGGCGATCGAGCTGGTCACCGACCGCAAGACCAAGACGCCGGATCCCGATCGCGCGCAGCGCGTGATCGACGACGCCCGTCAACGTGGATTGTTGGTGATCAAGTGCGGCGTCCACCGCAACGTCATCCGCTTTCTAGCGCCGCTCGTTGTTTCGGACGAAAATCTGGACAAGGCTATAGCAATCATCGGCGCGGCATTGTCGGTCGAGAGCAAAAAGGCAGCTGCCTGACCTTGGTGAATCCGTCGAATGGCGGACACTACCAAACACTTAAGTGTTCGGCACTCGCCCGAACAGGCCAAAGACCCTATAATGAAGCCCGTTGAGGCCCTTCCTCCTCACCTAAGGTGGACTCGTTACGCAAGCTGTCGATCCGCTGAGGCGAAAAACCTCATTGAACGCTAGGAGCTAACTGATTGAACGGCGTCCCGAAGCTCGATCGCATCGACCTGAACATCCTCGTCCAGCTGCAGAAGGACGGCAGGATGACGAATGCCAATCTGGCAGACGCCGTTGGTCTTTCCGCGAGCCCTTGCCTCCAGCGCGTGAAGCGGCTCGAATCCGGCGGATACATTACAGGCTACGGAGCACAGATCAACCTCGCGAAGCTGACTGAGAACATAACAGTTTTCACGGAAATCACCTTGGTCGATCACCGCAGGGAGGATTTCATCAGATTTGAGGCCAATCTGCGCAACGTCGACGAACTAATGGAGTGTCACCTAGTCAGCGGCGGATACGATTATTTGCTGCGCTTTGTGAGCAGAAACGTCAATCACTACCAGGAGCGGATGGAAAATCTGCTCGAGCGCAACATCGGGATCGAAAAGTATTTCAGCTATATCGTGCTGAAATCCCCCATTGTGAAGAATGTTCTCCCGCTCAAGACGCTGCTCGACCCTCAATAATGAGCTACTTGGCGAAGCTCTGGAATACGCACGGCTTCGTCTCATCACGTTGGATCTAAAGGTCGGCTTTGCGCCAGAAGCGGTCGTTAGATTTAGCGCCAGCGTAGCTTTGAACCGCCCCCGGGGATCGGTAATTGAAAAGCCATATGCACCGCCAAGGATATCCTTCGAGGGAACCGCAAAGCCGCGGATAAGGCGACCTCCGACCAATCCTTTACCTTTCAGTCGATCGAAGACGTCCTCCGCGACGCGTGGTGCGGACAAACAATCTCCGCATCGCATGTCTCATTTCGATATTCAGGAAATGCTGAGTACGTAAAGAGCCAGCGGCAGCCTACGAGGCCGCCAAGGTGAATGCGTCGGGACGTATCGCTTTACGCTGGAAGTGGGGGTCGTATTCCGGGCGCTTTCACTCAAAGACGTTTTGATGCACGCAGCCCCTGCCGCCGGCACCGATCATTTCCCGGCTGCCTCGCGCTCGCGCAGCCTAAAGCGCTGGATCTTGCCGGTGGCGGTCTTCGGCAAATCTGCCAGGAACTCGATCGTCCGCGGATACTTGTACGCGGCAAGGCGACCCTTCACGAATGCCTTGAGATCGGAGTCGCTCGCATTCGAACCCTCCTTCAGCACAACAAAAGCCTTGGTTTTGGTAAGCCCCTCCTTGTCGGGGACGCCGATGACCGCGGCTTCCAGGACCGAGGGATGCTGGATCAGCGTGGACTCGATCTCGAAGGGTGACACATAGACGCCGCTGACCTTGAGCATGTCGTCGCTGCGGCCCGCATAGGTGTATGAACCGTCGTCAGCATTGCGCACATATTTGTCGCCGCTCTTGGTCCAGGCGCCCAGGAAGGTCTCGCGCGACTTGTTTCGATCGCCCCAATACATCAGCGCCGAGCTGGGTCCCTGTATATAGAGATCCCCTGGCTCGCCGTCAGGCACCGGCTGGCCATCTTCGCCACGCAGTTCCACGCGATAGCCCGGAACTGGCCAGCCGGTGGTGCCGTAGCGCACTTGACCCGGCCGGTTTGACAGGAAGATGTGAAGCATCTCGGTAGAACCGATTCCATCGATGATTTCGCTGCCGAAATGTGCCGTGAAGCGCTCACCCAATTCGGCGGGCAGCGCTTCGCCCGCCGACGAGCACAAACGCAACGACACGTCCGTGCGTGCGGGGAGTTCGGGAGAGGCGAGCATTCCGGCGAAGCCGGTCGGGGCGCCGAAGAAAATCGTCGGGCGCGCGCCATTCCCCTCACCGCGCCAGCGTCTGAACGTCGCCTCCGGTGTCGGCCGCCCCGCCATCAGAATCGTGGTCGCGCCCACGCTCAGCGGGAAGGTCAGCGCGTTGCCGAGGCCATAGGCGAAGAACAGTTTTGCCGCGGAAAAGCAAATGTCATGCTCGGTAATGCCCAGCACCGGCGTGCCGTATAATTCTGCGGTCCAGTATGGGTTGGCATGGCTGTGCAACGTGGCCTTGGGGCGTCCGGTAGAGCCTGAGGAATAAAGCCAGAAGCCAGGGTCGTCGGGACGCGTCTCGGCGGGCGCCGGTAATGGCGGGTGATGGTCGATCAGCGAGTCCAGCGCCACCTCGCCCCATGCAAGCGTGGTGTCGGGGCGCGAGACGATCACGGCCTTCACCTCATGACCCTGCTGGGCCGCGGCCCTGGTCATGGCTTCCCGCAACGTTGGCAACAATGCACCCGATACGATCACGGCCTGGGAACGGCTGTTCTGCAGCATGTAGGCGTAGTCATCGACGGTCAGCAGCGTGTTGACGGCTACCGGCACGACGCCGGCGTACATTGCGCCGAGGAATGCCACAGGCCAGTCGTTGCAGTCGTGCATCAACAGCAGCATACGCTCCTCGCGACGCACCCCGGCAGCAAGCAATGCCGCGGCCGCGCGTTGGACTTGCTCGGTCAGCTCGCCGAAGCTCATCGTTCCGCGATCGTCGAGATAGGCTGCCTTGGAGGAACGTTGCGAGTTCCGCTGGATGAGGTGTTCCGCGAAATTAAAACGCTCACCAAGTGCCTGGACTTCGGGTTGGGTTGTCACGTTTGCCTCCTCGGTGCTCGGGGCCTCACGCGGCCGCAGGCCTCGCTGAACTCAGGCGTGTGCGGCACGCACGGGTGCACCATCCGACGATGCATTATAAGTCAATACATTGTTATAACATTGACCAAGGTCAATTTGGTTCAGCAATACATTGATATATAATTCCAAATAGCGATATTTGCCTGCGAAGGCAACCCGGGACGCCGCTAGGTCGCGGCTGAGGGGTCACGTGACGGGCTCAAGAATTCTGCCGGATCGACCGCCGACGCGGTGACGCCGCATCGGACGAATGGGAGACGAACATGACGATCTACGAGGACATCATTTATGAGGAGCGTCCGAAAGGCGTTGCGCGCATCACGATCAACCGGCCGACAAGTTACAACGCCTTTCGTGGCAAGACGGTCGAAGAACTGATCCACGCATTTCAGCGCGCCGGCTGGGACAAGTCGATCGGTGTCATTGTTCTGACCGGCGCCGGCGACAAGGCGTTTTGCGCCGGCGGCGACCAAGGCGCGCATGACGGACAATATGACGGCCGCGGCACCATCGGCCTGCCCATCGACGAATTCCAGACGCTCATTCGCGATGTGCCGAAACCCGTCATCGCCCGGGTCAACGGCTTTGCGATCGGAGGAGGCAACGTGCTTGCGGCGATTTGTGATCTGACGATCGCCTCGGATCGCGCGCAATTCGGTCAGGTTGGGCCGAAGGTCGGTTCCGTCGACCCGGGATTTGGCACTGCCTATCTTGCGCGCGTGGTCGGCGAAAAAAAGGCTCGGGAGATGTGGTATCTTTGCCGCCGCTATACGGCGGCGCAGGCGGTAGAGATCGGGCTCGCCAACATTGCCGTTCCTCACGACGAACTCGACGCCGAGGTTGATCGCTGGTGCGCGGAACTGCTCGAGCGCAGTCCGACGGCACTCGCACTCGCCAAGCGCTCTTTCAATGCGGATACGGAATCGATCCGCGGCATTTCCAGCATGGGCATGCAGGCGCTCAGTCTCTACTACGACACCGAAGAGTCGAAAGAGGGCGGCCGGGCGTATCGCGAAAAGCGCAAGCCTGATTTCCGAAAGTTCAATCGCTGATTCAGTGCAGCGCGACATAACTGCGAACTCGATGCACTATGGAGTGTTACAAGATGTTGAAACAGACAGAGCGCACCGCGTTCCAGTGGGACGATCCGTTCCTGCTCGATGAGCAGCTCACCGAAGACGAGCGCATGATCCGCGATACCGCGCGCGCCTATGCGCAGGACAAGCTGATGCCGCGCATTGTCAAGGCCTACCTGGAAGAGAAGGTCGACCGCGACATCTTCCACGAGATGGGCGAGCTCGGCCTGATCGGCATCACGCTGCCGGAGGAATATGGCTGCGCCAATGCCAGCTACGTCGCCTACGGCCTGGTGGCGCGCGAGATCGAGCGGGTGGATTCCGGCTATCGCTCGATGAACTCGGTGCAGTCCTCGCTGGTGATGCACCCGATCTACGCCTATGGCGACGAGAACCAGCGCAAGAAGTACCTGCCTAAGCTGGCCACCGGCGAATGGGTCGGCTGTTTCGGCCTGACCGAGCCGGACGCCGGTTCCGATCCCGGCGGCATGAAGACCCGCGCCGAGAAGACCTCGGACGGTTACCGGCTGACCGGCACCAAGATGTGGATTTCCAACGCGCCGATCGCCGACGTATTTGTCGTCTGGGCGAAATCATCCGAGCACAACAACCAGATCCGCGGCTTCATCCTGGAAAAGGGCATGAAGGGCCTGTCGGCGCCGAAGATCGGCGGCAAGCTTTCGTTGCGCGCCTCCGTCACCGGCGAGGTGGTGATGGAGGGCGTCGAGGTGCCCGAAAGTGCGCTGTTGCCCAACGTCTCCGGGCTGAAGGGACCGTTCGGCTGCCTCAACCGCGCCCGCTACGGCATTTCCTGGGGCGCGATGGGAGCGGCGGAAGACTGCATGGCCCGCGCGCGGCAATACACGCTCGATCGCAAGCAGTTCAACCGGCCGTTGGCGGCGACCCAGCTGGTGCAGAAGAAGCTCGCGGACATGCAGACCGACATCGCGCTCGGCCTGCAGGCCTCATTGCGGGTCGGCCGGCTGATGGACGAGGGCAAGATGGCGCCGGAGATGATCTCGATCGTCAAGCGCAACAATTGCGGCAAGGCGCTCGACATTGCGCGCGCGGCGCGCGACATGCACGGCGGCAACGGCATCCAGATCGAGTATCACGTGATGCGCCACGCCGCGAATCTGGAAACCGTCAACACCTATGAGGGCACCGCCGACGTCCACGCTTTGATCCTCGGCCGCGCCATCACCGGCATCCAGGCGTTTTCGTAAGGTAGGGCGCAGCCCGCGACCGCTTCTCGTCAGACCTTCGTCAGCGCGGTCTTGAGACGATCAAGCAGCCGATAGAGCATGATCTGCTCATCCTGGCCGAAGCTGGTCAGGGCCGCCGCGTAGAAAGCCTCAATCGGCTCCAGCATGCGGATCCACGTCGATTTTCCCTCTGCCGTCAGGCGAATGCGTCTGCTGCGCCCATCGTCCTTGTCCTTGACGCGCCTGATCCAGCGACGCCCCTCCAGCCGATCGAGCACGGCCGTCAGATTCTGGCGGCTGACTTCGAGAAATTCGATCAGCTCCTTGACGGTCATGCCGTTGTCGCGAACCAGCGGCCGCGCAAGCGCGCCCAACACGGCCCATTGCTGCGTCGTGGTTCCGAATTTGCCGACATAGCGCGTGCCCTGCTTGTGCATCAGGTTCGACGCCTGATAGAGGCGAAAAAAGAGCCGGTTGGCGACGTCGAATTCGACACCGGTCTTTGCAGCTTCCACAGTCAATATCATTGCCTCGATTCGCAGAATCGCCTCTCGATGATGATAGCAACGGACTGATAGATTTCACCCCGATATTGTATCATTGCATTGATATATATTTTTCCGGCTGGCGCCTTTGACGGACGTTTTGAGCTGAGGTGGTCCCGGCGCCTCGTAAAAATCACATAATATTCAATAGCTTGCGTATATTACGCGCTCCGCGCCGTCCCGCGCGATCATCCGCGGCCTTTGCTTCAGATCAATGGCTAAAGCCGCCATTCAGGCTTTTAATGACCGGCCAAGACGCCCGGACAAGACCAAAGCGGGAGACAGGGATGAAGACGCCGATCAAGCCGGAGGACACGATTCCATTCGGCGATATCGAAATACGGACGGCGATGGCCAAGGATATTCCCTGGATCGTAAGTCTCGACGAAAAGACCACCGGCCAGGCCAAGCTCCAATATTGGCAGGAATTGTTCGCCCATTTTCAACAATCGCGCGGGGTTGGTAGAGCGTTTCTAGTGGCCGAACAACAGGGACGGGTGGTAGGCTTCATCACCGGCGAAGTCAGGGCTTTCGAATTCGGATCGGAACCTTGTGGCTGGGTTTTTGCGTTGAATGTCGATCCGGAGATTCGCGTTCACAACGTCGGAACCCGGCTTTTCGAGACATTATGCGAGACCTTCGGGCAGGCCGGGGTAGAGAAGGTACGGACCATGCTGAACCGCGACAATCATCTCGTCCTGTCTTTCTTTCGAAGTCTGGGGATGATGGCGGGACCCTTTATTCAGCTAGAGAAAGACCTGGATTAAGCCTTTAAGGTCGCACTGGGTCAATTACGGCGCTTTGGTCCGGCGCAACCAAAAGAACGTAGGCAATGAAGTTACAAAAGGCGACGCTCTTTGGGCTTTATGCGGTACTGGAGCTCGCGGGCCATCCCGATCAACAGATTTCGGCCGCTGAAATCGCCGCGAAATACGATATTTCGCTCAATCACCTAGCCAAGGTGCTGCGAAGCCTGGTGCGCGCGAGGCTCGTGGAATCGGTGCGAGGCGCCGGCGGCGGCTACCGCTTCTCGGGAAACCCAAAGCGCGTGACGCTGCTCGACGTGATCGAACTGTTCGAGGAGGTCGGCCGCGACGCGGAAGATTCTCCGCCCGTCGACCAGGACGAGGGCCGCGCCCTCCACAAGGTGCTGCGGGAGATCGACGACATCGCGATCGCGACGCTGAGTTCGATATCGATCACCACATTGCTCAGGATCATCGAAAAGCAGAAGCGCGGCGCGAAAGCGGACAGCAAGGTTTCGGCCCGTTCCGCCACCGAAGGCGCCTGAATACGCCCGACCCCGCCAAGCTGGTGCTTGCAGGCTTCCATCCAGAAAATCGGGCTGGTGACCGTCCGAGCCGAGAATCACGATCTGTGGCTCGGCAGACATCTAGGCCTGGAATTCGGCAAGAACTCGCGTCGCGATCACGAGTTTCTGCACTTCGCTCGCGCCTTCATAGATCCGCAGCGCCCTGATCTCGCGATACAGCCTCTCGGCAATGTGGCCGCGGGTGACGCCGAGCCCGCCGAAAATCTGCACAGCAGAGTCGATCACTTTCTGCGCCTCCTCGGTGGCGAACAGCTTCGCCATGCTGGATTCACGGCTGATGCGGGTGCCTTTGACGTCCTTGGTCCAAGCGGCGCGGTAGATCAGCAACGCAGCGCCGTCGATCGCGAGCGCCATGTCGGCGAGCTTGGCGCGGGTGAGCTGGAGATCGGACAAGGGCTGACCGAACAATTTGCGCGTACTCGCATGTCTTAGCGCCTCGTCCAGCGCCCGGCGCGCGAAGCCGAGGGCTGCGGCGCCCACGGTCGAGCGGAAGACATCCAGCGTGGCCATCGCGATCCGGAAGCCGTCGCCCGGCGATCCGAGCATATTGGCGGCCGGCACCTTTACCCCGTCGAAGGCGAGCGCGCCGATCGGGTGCGGCGCGATGAGGTCGATGACCTTTGCCACCGAGAACCCCGGCGTGTCGGCTTCGACCACGAACGCCGAAAGACCCTTGGCGCCCGGAGCTTCACCGGTGCGGGCAAACACGACATAGAGACCAGCGATGCCGGCGTTCGATATCCAGGTCTTTGTTCCATCGAGTCGCCATTGATTGCCGTCCGGCTGCGCCCGCATGGCGAGCGCCGAAACGTCGGACCCCGCCTCCCTTTCCGACAGCGCAAAGGCCGAGATCGTTGTCCCCTTCGCGACCGAAGGCAGCCAGCGTTCCTTCTGCTCCTCGGTGCCGAACAGGCTGATGGGACCGGTGCCCAAACCCTGCATGGCAAAAGAAAAATCGGCCAGGCCGGCATGGCGGGCCAGCACCTCACGGCAGATGCACAGGCTGCGTGCATCCAGCGGACCATGGAGCGAACCGTCGCCGCCGCCGACCGCGGTCGAGAGCAATCCCGCCTTGCCCATCTCGGCGACCATGAGGCGAACGGTCGCGGCGGCCGCGGCGCTCGTCTCACCATCTTCGCTCAACCTCGGTATGTTCGCGACCGCCCAAGCCTCGACGCGATCATGCAACTCCTGATGCCGCGGCTCGAGGAACGGCCAGGACAGGAAGCTCCGGTCAGCCATCAATCCCCCTCGAAGACGGGCTTCTGCTTGGCAACGAAGGCGCGATAGGCGCGGCCGTAATCCCTGGTCTGCATGCAGATCGCCTGCGCCTGCGCTTCGGCCTCTATGGCGGAATCGACGTCGAGTGCCCATTCCTGATGCAAGCAGGATTTGGTCATGGCATGGCCAAACGTCGGACCGTCGGCCAGTTCCTTGGCCAGTGCCTGAGCCGTCGCCAGAACCTCCTCCGGCGCCACGACACGGTTGAAGAAGCCCCATTTGTCGGCCTCCTCGCTGGTCATGACCCGCCCGGTATAGAGCAGCTCCGACGCGCGGCCCTGCCCGATGATGCGCGGCAGGATCGCGCAGGCGCCCATGTCGGCCCCGGCGAGCCCGACGCGCACGAACAGGAAGGCCGTCTTCGCCCGCGGCGTGCCGAACCTTAGATCGGACGCCATGGCGAGGATGGCGCCGGCGCCGGCGCAGATGCCGTCGACAGCAGCGATGATGGGTTGCGGACAATGCCGCATCGCCTTGACCAGATCGCCGGTCATACGCGTGAAGGCGAGCAGGCCCTGCATGTCACCGGCTTCCTGCATTTTCACCAGCGGGCCGATGATCTCGTGCACATCGCCGCCCGAGCAGAAATTTCCGCCCGCGCCGGTGACGACCACCGTTTTGACGTCGCTGGCATAGGACAGGCTTCGAAACAGATCCCTGAGTTCGGCGTAGCTCTCGAAGGTCAGGGGATTCTTCCGCTCGGGCCGATTTAGCGTGATGGTCGCGACCTTGCCCGAAACCTCCCACTGAAAATGTGTGGCTTTGTAGTCGGCGACCTTGAACGTCTGCATGCGTGTCTCCTTGTCTTGTGGCGACCCCGATCAGGCCATCGTCAATCCACCGGACACGCTGAGCGTCTGACCGGTGATGTAGTTCGACAAATCGCTGGCGAAGAACAATATAGCATTCGCGACATCCACAGGCTGGCCGAACCGCCGCATCGGAATGGCGCGCTTGAACGCCTCCAGATGGCTCTCCGGCAGAACCATCAACATCGGAGTTTCGGTAGGCCCGGGACACACGCAATTCACATTGATCGAATAGCGCGCCATCTCGCGGGCCAGTCCCTTGCTGAAAGCGATCAGGCCGCCCTTCGCGCCGGAATAGACGGTTTCGCCCGAACTGCCAACGCGCCCGGCGTCGCTTGCGATGTTGACGATCTTGCCCGATCGTCGATCGATCATCGGCCCGAGCAGCGCGCGCGTCAGTTTGATCGGTCCCATCATGTTGATGTCGACAACGCGTTCCCAGAATCCCGCGTCATTGTCGACGAACGGTTGTCCCTTGCCGAAGCCGGCGCCATTCACCAGGACATGAACCTCGCCGCGATCCAGCACGACTTTTGCAAAGGCGGCAATGGACTCATCGGATGCGACGTCGATCTGCATGAAACTGGCTGCCAGATTGCATTTGCGAAGCCGTTCGGCCTCCTGCTCGCCCTTGTCGGCGGAAAGATCGGCAATGATAACGTGCGCTCCAGCGCGGGCAAGGATCTCGGCGGTCGCACGACCGATACCGGATGCGGCGCCAGTGACCACGGCGGTTTTTCCTTCGAGCCTCATGTTCGAACCCTCACTTGTCGAGAAATGCCTTGACCCTGTCGCGGGTATCGGCGGTGTTGAACAGTTTGTGGGTCTCCAACAGTTCGATCAGCATGCCGGGGCCGATCGGAGTATCGGCAACGCTGAAGCAATGTTTGCAGGCGGCAAGCGCCGCCGGAGACAACGCCGCAATCCGGTCGGCAACATCGTTGGCGAAAGCGGCCAATTGATCGTCGGGTACCGCCCATTGCACCAGCCCGAGATCTCGGGCCTGCGCGCCGCTGATGACTTCGGCCATTAAAATAAGCCGGCGGGCAACGCCCGGACCGGCGAGGCGCGACAACCGTTGCGTGCCGCCCGCACCCGGCAGAAGACCCAGGCGGGCCTCCGGCAGACCGAGCCGGGCGCTTTCGGCAACGACACGCAAGTCACAGGCGAGCGCCAGTTCAAATCCGCCACCATGCGCCGCACCGCCGATCTCGGCGACGACGACCTGCGGCAGGGCTTCGATACGATCAAAAAGACGCTGCATACGCCGGACCGTCTCGATCATGCGGCCTGGACCATCTTCGGTGGCGAAACAATCGCGCATCAGTTTGAGATCCGCGCCCGCGGAGAAAATGCGCAGCGACGAGCGGATCAGCAGCACCGAGATGTCCTGCCGCCGCCCCAAATCGTCGAGGACGGCATCGAAGCTCTCGATCCATTCACGATTGACGGCGTTTGCCGGCGCACGCGACATCGTGAGTTCGAGAACCGGACCTCTGGTCTGAACCTCGAGCATTCAGCAATGCCCCATCTCGCGCAGGAGAAAGCGTTGGAGTTTTCCGCTCGGCGTTCTGGGCAAACTATCGACGAACACGATCCACCGCGGGTACTTCCACGGGCCAGTCGTTCGCTTCACGTGGACCTTGAGCTCCTCGTACAGCGCCTGATCGGACTCACTTGCAGCACAGTCGCCAAGCACCACAAATGCCTTCGGCTTGATCAGGCCGTCGGAATCCTCGGCAGGCACGACAGCCGCCTCGATCACCAGCGGATGGCTGGTCAAAGCCTCCTCTACCTCGAACGGCGACACCCAGATCCCGCTGACCTTGAACATGTCGTCGGTACGGCCACAGTAGGTGTAGACCCCGTCCGGGCGCCGAAAATATTTATCGCCGGTACGAGTCCACTCGCCGACAAAGGTGCGACGCGATTTTTCACGCTGGTTCCAGTAGCCCGCCGCCGCCGATTCACCGTTTACCAGAAGCTCACCGATCTCGTCGTCGGCGACGCCCTGCCCTTCTTCATCGACCAGTCTGAGATCGTAGCCATGCACCGGCACTCCCGACGTGCCGTACTCCACGGCGTCAGGAAGATTGGTCAGAAACAGGTGCCCCATTTCGGTCGAGCCGACGCCGTTTACGATGTCGATGCCGAAGCGTTCCCTCCAGGCTATTCCGATATGCGCCGGCAATGGTTCACCGGCCGAAAAACATAATCGCAACCGGCTCGATGCATTTTCTGCCGTGCACTCGGGATCGGCAAGAATGGCGGCATAGAGCGTAGGAACCGCGAAGAACATGGTCGGCTGGTAGCCTCGCAACACCTCGAACACGGTCTGCGGGGTCGGCCGCTCCGGATAGAATACCGAAGTTGCTCCGACCCACATCGGACAGAACATCGCATTTCCGAGGCCATAGGAGAAAAACAGCTTCGCGGCGGAAAACACCACGTCATTTTCGCGATAGCCGATACGGCGCTTGCCGGCACTCTCCGCCACGAACCTCGGGCTCGAATGCACATGCATGACCCCTTTGGGCATTCCCGTCGTACCGGATGAATAGAGCCAGTATGCGACATCGTCGGCGCAGGTCCGGGCCGGCGCGGAACCTTCGTTCTCGGCGGCCAGCAGCGTGTCGAGGCGAAGCTTCGATGCGGGACCACCGCCGACGACGACAATCCTCTTGAGATCGGGCAAGCCGACCGCCGCTTCTTCGACAAGAGGAAGCAGAGCGGCCGAAACGAACACCGCCTTGGAGCGTGAATCTTCCAGCAGGTAGCGATATTGGTCGACGGTTATCCGCGTATTGAGCAGGACCGGAACGATACCGGCCCGTATTGCTCCCCAGAACAGGATCGGAAATTCAACCGTGTCGAGCAGCACGATCGCGATCCGATTTTCCCTTTCGATGCCGAGGCGAGCCAGCATGGGGCCAATGCGCGCCGCAGCGTCCTGCAGCTCCGCATAGGTGAGATTGCGGGAAGGATCGATGAAGGCAGTCTTATCACCGCGACCTTCGGCGACGTTCCGATCGACGAAATCGACAGCAGCATTGTAGTCACGAACTGTCATTGCTGGCCTCGCCGATCGGATTCCTGTCTAGCGAGGAATTGAAAGCTGCTCCTTGACTTCGGTCAGGTGGATACGCTTTTCGGGTTGCGCAAAGTGGGCGAGGGATCGCGGGGCATTACGAACAACCCAAATCATTGGGTGCATGTGTGGACCAGGTGGCGAATATGGCGCAGGCATCGCTGCTGACGGATGCCTATCAGAACAACCTGGTCCCATGACGGGATCGGCTTGACCAAGGTCAAGGCGATGTTGCGTCAAGAATGTTTCACTCAGCGGACAATGTGCGGGAGGGCCGCCGGCTGATCCGACGTCGCGAATCGCCAGCGCACTGCAAGCGGCGGCCCCTGCTAGATCGGGCGCCGCGGTGCAACGGCAATCCGCGGGAGGCGCCGATGAAGTCGATCCTGACCCTGACTGTAAACGGTCGCGCGCGCGAGGATCTGGTGACCGACGGGATGCTGTTGGTGGACTACCTGCGTGAGGTCGTGGGACTGACAGGTACCAAGCGGGGCTGTGACGGCGGCGAATGCGGTGCCTGCACCGTGCTGGTCGACGATCAGCCGCGTTTGGCTTGTTCCACCCTGGCACTGCAAATGCACGGCCGGCACGTCGAGACGATTGAGGGGCTGGCCATCGGCGGCCGCATGAGCCGGCTGCAGCAGGCGTTTCACGAAAAGCTCGGCACTCAATGCGGCTTCTGCACGCCTGGAATGATCATCGCCGCGGAGGCGCTGTTGCGTCGTAATCCGAATCCGACCCGTGGGGAAATCAAAGAGGCGCTGGCCGGCAATCTGTGTCGCTGCACAGGTTATGTGAAGATCATCGATTCGGTTGAGGCGGCGACGGCGGCTTATGGAGCAACGCCATGAGCATCCGCGCCCTGGAAAAAGCCCGTGTCGGCTCGGTCGGGGTCCGCACGCCCCTTATCGATGGCGTCGACAAGGTCACGGGCAAGGCCCAGTATACGGCTGACCTGCCGGCCGTAGGAGCCCTTTGCGGCCGCATCCTGCGCTCGCCGCTGCCGCACGCTCGCATCATTTCAATCGACACCTCTCAGGCCGAGGCCCTGGAGGGCGTGGTCGCGGTATGCACCGGCGCGGACTGCAAGGTGCCGTTCGGCGTGCTGCCGATCGCCGAGAACGAATTTCCGCTGGCGCGGGAAAAAGTGCGCTATCGCGGCGATCCGGTGGCGGCCGTCGCCGCGGTCGACGAGGCCACGGCGGCCGAAGCGCTCAAGCTGATCCGCGTCGAATATGAAGAGCTCCCGGCGTATTTCGACGCGAAGAAGGCGATGGCGCCCGGCGCTACGCCCATTCACGCGGAAAAGCCCAACAACGTTCTGCGCGAGGTCCATGCCGAGTTCGGCGATTCCCAGGCCGGGTTCAAAGCGGCCGATCTGGTGCGCGAGAAGGTTTATCGCTTCGCCGAGGTCAACCACGCCCACATCGAGCTCAATGCGACCCTGGCTGAATATGATCCCGAGCGTGGCCATCTGACGCTGCATACGACGACACAGGTTCCCTACTACGTCCTGCTCAAAGTGGCTCAATGCCTGGAAATCGAAGAGGCGCATATCCGGGTGGTAAAGCCCTTCGTCGGCGGCGGTTTCGGCGCGCGCACCGAGTGTCTGCATTTCGAGATCATCGCAGCACTTCTGGCGCGCAAGGCGGGAGCGACGGTGCGCGTGCTGCAGACGCGGGAAGAGACCTTCCTCTGCCATCGCGGTCGGCCCGACACCAAAATCACGATCAAGCTCGGCATGACAAAGGATGGCAAGCTGACCGCCTGCCACTTGCAGGCGACGCAGCTCGGTGGCGCCTATGCGAGTTATGGCATCATCACTATCCTTTATACCGGTGCGCTGTTGCACGGGATCTATGACATTCCCGCCATCAAGCATGACGGTTGGCGTGTCTATACCAATACCCCGCCTTGCGGCGCGCAGCGCGGTCACGGCACGGTCGATCCGCGCGCGGCCTTCGAGGCGCTGATGAACGAGATGGCCGCCGAACTCGGCCTCGATTCTTTCGCCGTCCGCCGGATCAATCTGTTGCAGACGATTCCGTTCGTCACCGCCTACGCCCAAAAAGTCATGAGCTACGGCCTGCCGGAATGCCTGGACAAGGTCATGAAAGCTTCGGGCTGGGCCGAGCGGCGGGGCAAGATGCCCAAAGGCCGGGGGCTGGGATTGGCCTGCTCCCATTTCGTGTCGGGCACCACGACGCCCAAGCACTGGACCGGCGAACCTCATGCGGTCGTAAATCTAAGGCTCGACTTCGACGGCGGCATTACTGTGCTCACCGGGGCCGCGGATATCGGCCAGGGCTCCAACACCATGGCTGCGCAAATAGTGACCGAAGTGCTGGGCGTGGATTGGAAACGCCTGCGGGTCATTTCCGCGGATAGCGCTCTGACGCCCAAGGATAACGGCAGTTATTCCTCACGCGTCACTTTCATGGTTGGCAATGCCGCCGTCGACGCCGCCACTCAATTGAAGCGCATCCTGATCGATGCGGCGGCCAAGAAACTCGATGCCCGACCGGAAGATGTGGAGTGCGACGGCGAAATCTATCGCGTCGTTGGCCAGGACCCCGGCTTGCCTTTTTCCGAAGTAGCGAAGGCGGCGCTGATCGACACCGGTCCCATCACCGTCAAAGGTACCTTCACCAGCCCAGCGAAGTTCATGGGTTCCAAGAGCGTCAGGGGTAGCGCGATCGGCGCTACGATGGGTTTCTGCTATGCCGCCCAGGTCGTTGAATGCTCGATCGACGAGCTCATCGGCAAGGTGACAGCCCACAAGGTATGGGTGGCTGTCGATGTCGGGCGGGCGCTCAATCCGCTGGCGGTGGAGGGCCAGATCCAGGGCGGGGTCTGGATGGGCATGGGCCAGGCAATGTCGGAAGAGACCCGCTTCAGCGACGGTCGGATGATGCACGGCAATCTTCTGGACTATCGCGTGCCGACGATGGCGGAGAGCCCGGACATTGAAGTGATCATCGTCGAGAGCATCGATCCCAACGGACCATTCGGCGCCAAAGAAGCGAGCGAGGGCATGTTAGCGGGCTTCCTTCCTGCGGTAATGGACGCGGTCTACGAGGCGGCGGGAATTCGGCCCGACGTGTTGCCGCTCACGCCCGAACGCATCGTCGAATTGCTCGATCTCAGGGACGGGGTGCGGCTATGATCCTGATGCCCGATTTCCGCTATCATCGACCGGCGACGCTCGCGGAGGCGGTGCGGCTCAAAGCTGCATCTTCTGCGGCCCGTTTCGTCGCAGGAGGAACCGACCTTCTGGTCAATCTTCGACGTGGCCTCGGCGCACCTACCGATTTGATCGACCTCTCGACTGTCGGCGATCTCGACTCGATCCGGCGCGACGGCGATACCCTGTGGGTCGGCGCGGCGGTGACGCTCGCGAACCTCGCCTGCCATCGCGACATCCTTTCAGGCTATCCGGCTCTGGTGGAGGCGGCGCTCGCCGTGGCCGGCCCCACGCATCGCGCCGCCGCGACGCTCGGCGGCAATTTATGCCAGGATACACGCTGCGTGTTTTACAATCAGAGCGAATGGTGGCGCGAGGGAAATGGCTGGTGCCTGAAATATCAGGGCGACAAATGCCACGTCGTTGTCAAGAGCGACCGCTGCTATGCAACCTATCACGGCGATATAGCACCGGTGTTGATGGTCCTCGGTGCCGCGGCCGTGATCGTTGGGCCGAATGGCGTTCGTCGCGTTAATTTCACCGAGTTCTATCGCGAGCAAGGCGCTGACCATCTGACGCTTGGTGCAGACGAGGTGCTGGCGGCTGTGGTGCTGCCGCCGTCGGACCGGATACGCGCCGCTTATGCCAAGGCCCGCATTCGCGACGCCATAGACTTTCCGCTTGCGGGAGTCGCGGCGGCGCTCAAGCGCGACGGCGGGAACATCGGCGATCTCAGAGTGGCAATTACCGGCACTAACTCGGCGCCGCTGGCTATCAGCACTGGCGAGCTGATCGGCCGGCCGTGGAACGGCGACGCCGCCAAAATCCTGGCGCTCTCGCTGCGCAAGGCAGCCAATGTATTGAGCACAACCACCGTAGGGCCGCAGTACCGACGACGCGCGATGCAGGGGATGGCCCGGAGACTTGTGGACACCCTCTGGGATAAGGGATGACTGCCGGCGAAGGTACGCTCTCAGCGTCATTGCCGCCTACGTCTACCAGCCCCACCAATATGACAGGGAGCGCGGGCTGGGGAGGAGCGACATACTGGTCCGCTTGCTGGTGCGGCTTTACAGCAGGACGGAAACAGGATCACTGAACTCAACGATCGACGCGAAAACATCAAGCGCCTCGCAGGAGGACAGTGCTATCGTCTAACATCCGTCGATCACTTCGTTGCGTCGGGCAGGACCGCCGTCGCTTCAAGTTCAATCTTTGCGGGTGTGTCGAGGAGATCGTTGACGAAGATCATGCTCATCGCGGGGTAGTGGTTTCCCATCAGCGATTTCCAGATCCGGCCCAGTTCGCGCCTGTTGGCGAGGTAAGCCGGTTTGTCGATACAGAACGCCGTAATCCTGCAGATGTGGCTCGCCTCCCCGCCCGCCTGGGCGAGAATTGCAAGTATATTCTTGAGCGCCTGCTCAAATTGCGGAACGAGCTGTTCGCTCTGGAAATGTTGCTCGGCATCCCAACCGACCTGACCGGCAATGAAGACGATCTGGCCAGATGCGACGCTGATTCCGTTCGCATAGCCGATCGGCGGCAGCCAGCCAGGCGGATGAAGACTCTGCGATCGCAATGCACCGCCTCCGCTGCGGTTCGATCCGAAAGCGTCAAACATGATCGGCGAGCTCCCGCGCCTGCCCGCATCGGCTCGCCAGGAACGCATCGGCCACGACGCCTTGGACCAATTGCCGCTGGCCGGCAGCAATCTGCCGCAGCACCGCTACGTCTCTGACTTCGACACGCGACGCATCGACAACGACACCTATCGTTCTCAACTTCGCGAAGGCGCGCGACAACGACTCCGGTTGCAAGCCGAGCTGTCCCGCAATCAAGCTCTTGTCATAGGGCAGCGCGAGCGCGCAATGACCCTGCTCCGTCAACGACAGCGACACCAGGAATTCAGCCAGCCGCTGCACTCCGCTTTGAGCCTTGAGTTGCGTTATGTGCTGGACAAGGTAACTCATATGCTGGGAGATCGAGGCGACCATCGACATTGCAATATCGGGATTGTCGCGAATACAGCGCACGACATGATCCGCGGGAATCCGCGCGACGCGCGCTGCGCCTACCGCTTCCGCGGTAGCAAGATATCGGTTCCCCGTGAATGCGACCGCCTCCGCAAAGCTACCGCCCTTGGTCATCGTCTCTATTACGGTCTCGTCGCCAGCTGACGAACTGCAATAAAGTTTCACCCAGCCGTGGATCACGATAAAGAACGCCGTTGCCGGTTCGTCCTCGCGAAAAATCAGTTGGTGCGGCCGCAACGTGACCGCTTTCGCGGGCGCGATGATGTGCTCGACAGTTTCCGGTTTCAGTCCGCGAAATACCGCGATCCGCGCAATAATTTGAAGATCTCCGGCCGTCAATTTTGATTCCATAGCCAGCTCTCCAGTCAGTCGCAAAAAACGGGCAGATGCGCAGGCAGGCCGACCGTGTTCGCGTCATCGGCATTCGACCTATGTTGACCTCGGCTTCTGCCAGTCTGTGGTCACCGACACCACACACAGTTCGTCCGCCCGCACGACGACAAATCCGGCGGATGTCCCATCGACGTCATTGCCGGTGATTTTTCGATCGGCGCGCGCCGCTGCCCGGGCGCGCTGGCTGGCGTCGCAATTTCCGCACCTGTCCCCGGCGGGAATAATGACGGTGCGATCTACATACCAAAGGGCGTTGGCCCCGGCCTCGATGACGCGACCACCGACACCGCGGCAGACCTCCTGCGCCAGGTCCTCGCCGCCAGAGCTCTTATCTCGACCGCCGCGATCGGCTTCGCGCCCATCGATCTTGACGAGAACCCGATCCGGCCCAAGATTTTCTATGTCGAATTCCACGGCATCAAAATGGCTGGGCGGGCCGCCCATCGTCCAACCGACCGACTTTGCGATCATCAGACCATCCTCCCGAGAATTATTGCTTCATCGTTGATTGAAACTTTTTCTGACAGGGACTCGGCTTGCATTGATACAAATCAATGGGACGTGTTGACTGACGTTCCGGCGATCGCAAGAGCGATCTCGACCGCGTTGCTGCTGGCTCCATATTCAACCGCATCGCTTCCCCGCATCCGGCGCGCGGCGCGCGGTAAAGGCAATATCGGCATCCACCCTGGGACGGTTGGCGTCGAAATGCACGAGAGGCTCGGCCGGCCGCAGGGAAGCCAAAGACCGTTGCGCCAGCTGCTGGTAGAGTTTTGTCGCCTCGCTCTTCTTCGTGAGCTCGTCGACCGAAAGCTCCCGCAAGACCCGCGCCGGCGCGCCCGCGGCAAGATGACGGGCCGGCACCTCGGCGCCCGTCTTCACGAAGCTCATCGCCCCTATCATCGCCGATTCACCGATCCGCGCGTGATCCATCACCACGGCGTTCATCCCGACGAGAACGTTGGGGCCGAGCTGCGCGCTGTGAATGATCGCGCCATGCCCGATATGGCCATTAACCCCGACGACGCAGTCGAAGCCGGGCATGCTGTGCAGGGTGCAATTGTCCTGCACGTTCGACCCCTCGCGAACGATGATTCGTCCAAAATCACCCCGAAGTGACGCACAAGGTCCGATATAACAGCCCTCCTCGATGATCACGTCGCCGATCAGAACCGCCTCCGGATGAATGAAAGCGAGCGGATGAACGACCGGCGTCACACCGTCTATCGAATAGACCTTCAACCGCACCGATTGCATGGCACCGCTCCTGCGAAAGGTTCAGGAATGAAGCTGTTCATACTTCGCCTGCAATTCCTCGGGCGTCTCGGGCCAATCCGGATTGGCGACGATACAACTTGCCGGGCAAACGAGCTTGCATTGCGGTTCATCTTCGGCGCCGACACACTCGGTGCAACGCAGGGCATCGATCGTGAATATCGTTTCGCCGGCAGTGATCGCCTCGTTCGGACAGACCGGACGGCACGCATCGCAGGCGGTGCAGTCTTCATTGATCAATAAAGCCATGGTGAGATCTCCCTTGTAACGTCGCTCAGGCGGCAACCCGCTCGGCAAGCCGCGCCAGTTTTTCGTGCCGGAAAGCGCCCCAAAGCGCCGCACCGATGGCGCCGGCAAAAATCGCATCGGGATGGCTCTCGATCGGCATTTTGACCTTCTCGCGAACCATCGATTCCTTCATTGCCTCGACAAGGCCGGCGTCAAGCGCGAGACCGCCGGTCATCTGGATAGGCCCGTCAATTCCGCCGATCGTCTTCAGGAGTTTCGCCAGACGATCCGCCATCGAGTCATGAATGCCCTTGAGAATATTCGACGCCGTGATGCCGCGGGACACCATGTTGATGACGTCGGTCTCGGCGAGCACCGCGCAGATGCCGGATACCTTTTCCGGATTGTCGGCCTGTTTCGACAGGGTGCCGATCTCGTCCTGGGCGATGCCGAGATAGCGCGCGATATTCTCCAGAAACTGGCCGGAGCCGGACGCGCACTGGCTCGTCATCTTGTAGTTGAGCACCTTGCCGCGCTCGTCGAGGCGGATGGCGCGGCCATGCAGGGCACCGACATCGAGCGCGGCGCGGCAATCCGGGCGCAGATAGATGGCGCCCCGGGCGTGGGTGGTCATGGAATAGAAATGACCGGTATGGAAATGCAGCGCCTCGCCTTCGCCCGTTGTCGCACAATATGCGACGTCGGCGCGCTTCAGACCGGCCTCCGCCAGAACATCGTCGTAGATATGTTCGGCCAACTTAATGGGATCGCGCTGGCGCATGCGGTCGACGCGCTTGACCAGGCACGTCTCGTTGCCACCTTCGACATTGAAAAGCGCAACCTTGATGGCGCCGGTTCCGACATCGACCCCTGCTGTGATAGGCATTGAATTCTCCTCCTTCAGGAAGCGATTGCGCGACGCGCGAATTCGGCCGCGCCGAGCGCGCCTGTGTAGATGGAATCCGGATTGATGTTGATCGTCACCTCACCGTAGTTTTCCTTGATCAGCTTGCGTAGTTCCCGAACCGCCGCCTCGTTCTTGGCAACGCCGCCGGTGAAGGTGAACTCGTCCGTCACGCCGCCCGATCGCGAGATGATGGAGATCGCGCGCAGGATGATCGCGCGATGAAGGCCGGCCAGGATATCTTCGCGCTTTTCGCCCAGCGACAGACGATCACGCAACTCCGCGCCGGCAAACACGGTGCACGTGGAATTGATGCGCGCCGGCTTGTTCGATTTCATCGCCAGAGGGCCAAGCTCGTGCAGACCCATATTCATCTCGTCGGCGATATAGCCGAGATAGCGTCCGCAGCCGGCCGCGCAGCGATCGTTCATCTGGAAGTTCTCGACGATGCCCGCGTTGTCGATCTGGATACCCTTGGTGTCCTGCCCCCCGATGTCGAGAACCGTCCGGGTCTTTGGATACATCATATGCGCGCCGAGCCCGTGGCAAAGAATCTCCGAACGGATATGCTCCTTGGAGAACGGCAGCGTGACGCGGCCGTAGCCTGTGCCGACCAGATAAGTCTCTTCGAGTTCGATGCCGAGCGTATCCTCGATCGTGCTCGGCACATTGTTCGACCCGTCGATGAGATGCGGGTCGATTTCAAGTACCCGCGCCATGGCGCGGCGAAACTTGTCGCTCATGTCGCCGGCCGGCGGCCTGTTTTCGACCTCGATGATCGACTTGTCGTAGGCGTTCAGCAATATATCATGCGGCACATTCGCCTCGCGGGCGACCGCCTCGGCATGAACATGAAAGCGGGATCCGGCGATATCGCGGAAGAAGTCCGACTTGCGCTTGGCACCCGGCGCGTAAAGTTCCGGCGCTTCGGCCTTCAGACGGCCGAATACCTCGTTCAGCGCATCGCCCATCTTTTCAGCCACTTTCGCGAACCGTTCGGTCTGCAATTGCCCGATGCAGGTCGCTTCCAGATCGTTGAGCTGTTCCAGAAACTGGACGAGACGGAAGTTTCGCTCCAGCGCACCGAGGAATTCCTGCACGCGCTCCCCGTCGGCTTCGCCTGAACTCAGGGCGCGGCGAAACAGGGTAAACCGCCCGTCGATCCGCGCTTCCTCGCTGGCGACGCGCGCAGCAGTGCCGTAGTTGGAACGCGAATTGGTGATTCCGCGTCCGACGACGTCCTGGTTTTCGTCGAGCAGGACGGCTTTCGTTGTGGTCGAACCGAGGTCGATGCCAATGAAGGTGCGCATGATTTCTCCTAGGCTGCGCCGCGCAAACCGGCGCGCTTTTGTTCAATCATCTGGAAATAGCTCTCGAGACGGTTCTTGATGTTGGCCGCGGAGAAATAGCGGGGGTCGACAAGATCGGTCTCGATGAAAGCCGCGGGCTTGCCGGTGCGCTTTTCGACTTCACGCATGATCAGCAGCTGGCCGGCGGAGAAGCTGTTGCAGCTCTTGATCGAGTTGATCAGCAGTCCGTCCGCCTCGTACTCGTTGACATAATTT
>Ga0302320_10004251_pt1 | contig 32604 bp, 28 predicted proteins | sample Bog_T0_3_FD_202130 | JGI IMG/M metagenome (GOLD analysis project Ga0302320, IMG submission 202130) | Peat permafrost microbial communities from Stordalen Mire near Abisko, Sweden - Bog_T0_3 | ecosystem: Environmental > Terrestrial > Soil > Wetlands > Peat | place: Sweden: Abisko, Stordalen Mire... | reverse complement strand
ATTGGTGCTCAACGCGCAGCGATTTTTCTACGGGTACCGGCCAGCGGTGCCCGTGGTCTAGCTGCTTCGCAGAGCCCCGCGGTCCGCTTCCGGATTCGGGGCTCGTCTCTTGTGTGAGGCCCGATATCGGATGAGACCAGAACCCCCACATCACGAGAACGCGGAGTTGGCAGAAATGAACACTGAGATGATCGAAACCGAACAGCCGGCAAACATCGATGAGTTGCGCCAAGAGATCGACCGGTTAGACGCCGAGATCCTTGCCGCGGTAAAGCGGCGCGCCGAAGTGTCCCAGGCGATCGGCAAGGTCCGAATGGCCTCCGGAGGCACCCGGCTGGTGCACAGCCGCGAGATGAAGGTCATCGAACGCTACAGCGAGCTGGGTCCCGAGGGTAAGGACCTGGCAATGCTGTTGTTGCGATTGGGCAGAGGCCGGCTCGGCCACTGACCCCAATTTTTGCCTGGTTGCGGTGCATTCCGCCACCCGCTAGAGGTGGCTCCGCCACACCACACCACACTAGGGTCGAGCCATGACCTCCGTGCTGACCATCACCGACATCACCGCCACCCCGGCGTGGGGCGCCCTGCGCAAGCATCACCAACAGATTGGCGAAACCCACTTACGTCAGTTCTTCGACGACGATCCCGATCGCGGTCGCGAGCTCACTGTGACGGTCGGCGACCTCTACATCGACTACAGCAAACACCGCGTCACCCGCCAGACGCTGAAGCTGCTGATCGACCTTGCCCGGGCGGCGCACCTCGAAGACCGCCGCGATCAGATGTTCGCCGGGGTACACATCAACACCTCGGAGGACCGCGCGGTACTGCATACCGCGCTGCGGCTGCCCCGAGACGCCAAGCTGATCGTCGACGGCCAAAACGTCGTGGCGGACGTGCATGAGGTGCTCGACGCGATGGGTGACTTCACCGACCGGCTGCGCAACGGCGAATGGACCGGGGCCACCGGGAAACGGATCAAAACCGTCGTCAACATCGGCATCGGCGGTTCAGACCTGGGCCCGGTGATGGTCTACCAGGCGCTGCGCCACTACGCCGATGCCGGGATTTCAGCGCACTTCGTCACCAACGTCGACCCGGCCGACCTGGTCGCCAAACTTGCCGATTTAGATCCTGCCACAACGCTTTTCATCGTTGCGTCCAAGACTTTCACCACGTTGGAGACGCTGACCAACGCGACTGCCGCTCGCCGCTGGCTGACCGAAGCGCTGGGCGACGGCGCGGTGTCCAAGCACTTCGTGGCGGTCTCGACCAACAAACGCCTGGTCGACGAATTCGGCATCAACACCGACAACATGTTCGGGTTCTGGGACTGGGTCGGCGGGCGCTACTCGGTCGACTCGGCGATCGGGCTATCGGTGATGGCCGTGATCGGGCGGGAGGCCTTCGCAGATTTCCTGTCCGGATTCCACATCGTCGACCAACACTTCAAGACCGCCCCGCTGGAGTCCAACGCGCCTGCGCTGCTCGGCCTGATCGGGCTGTGGTACGCCAACTTCATGAACGCGCAATCGCGCGCCGTGCTGCCGTATTCCAACGACTTGTCGCGTTTTGCGGCGTACCTGCAGCAGCTGACCATGGAATCCAACGGCAAGTCGACGCGCGCCGATGGCACACCGGTGACCACCGACACCGGTGACGTCTATTGGGGCGAACCGGGAACCAACGGCCAGCACGCCTTCTACCAGTTACTGCATCAGGGCACCCGGTTGGTGCCCGCCGATTTCATCGGTTTCAGCCAGCCCACCGACGATCTGCCCACCATCGAAGGCACCGGCAGCATGCACGACTTGTTGATGAGCAATTTCTTTGCCCAGACCCAGGTGCTGGCGTTCGGCAAGACCGCCGAAGAAATCGCCGCCGAAGGCACCCCGGCCGACGTGGTGCCGCACAAGGTAATGCCCGGCAACCGGCCGTCGACTTCGATTCTGGCCGACCGACTCACGCCGTCGGTGGTGGGCCAGCTTATCGCGCTCTACGAGCATCAGGTTTTCACCGCAGGTGTGATCTGGGGCATCGACTCGTTCGATCAATGGGGCGTGGAGCTGGGCAAGACACAGGCCAAGGCGTTGCTTCCGGTGCTCACCAGTGACGCCTCGCCCGCGGCACAGTCGGACAGCTCCACCGACACGCTGGTGCGTCGCTACCGGACGGAGCGGGGACGCACGAGCTGAGCAGGGCGAGCAGACGCAAAAGCCCCCGTACACTCGGCGTGTCGGGGGCTTTTGCGTCTGCTCGCCCGTTTAAGCGAACCGTTTGGTCAAATGGGGCGGCAGCACCCGCAGCAGCTGCACCAGCGGCGCCCACGGCCACCGCGGCACCACTGCCCGGCCAGGCTCGCGCTCGATCGCGTCGACCAGCTCTTTGACGCCAGTTTCGTTGTCCACCATGAACATCGTGCTGTTCGACTTGGCCGTCATCTCCGACTCGATGTAACCGGGTTCGATAACCGAGACCTTGATCGGGCCCTTGGCGTACTCGGCGCGCAGCGACTCGCCCAGCGACGTCAACCCCGCTTTGCTTGCACAATAAGCGGCTTTGACGCCGGGCACCCCCTTGTTGCCGAGCACCGAAGAGATGAGCACCAGATGCCCCGATCCGCTCGCGTGGAACATCTCCAGCGCGGTCTCGATCTGGACGAGCGCGGCTACCAGGTTGGTCTCGATGGTCTTCTTGTTCGCCCAAAGCTTGCCGGATCCCAGCTGGCCTCCGCTGCCGATGCCGGCGTTGACGATGATGCGGTCGACGCCGCCGAGCTCATCGCTTAGCTCCGCGAACACCTTCGGCACCTGCTCGTGGTCTCTGACGTCCAGCGCCGCCACCGCGATCTTGACAGCCGGATATTGTTGCGCCAGTTCGGCTTTCATCTCCTCGAGCCGATCGGTGCGGCGGGCGCACAGGGCCAGGTCACGGCCCTTGGCGGCGAAGGAACGCGCCATGCCGGCGCCCAGGCCGGAACTGGCCCCGGTGATGAGGATCGTCTGGCGAGTCACCGGGGCAGCATACCGGCCGTGCCACCGGCGTTGACACGCGCGCGGTTACTTCAGCAGTCGTGACATGCGCCGGTCGGCCAACACCTTGCCGCCGGTCTGGCACGTCGGACAGTACTGAAAAGACTTGTCGGCGAACGACACTTCACGCACGGTGTCCCCGCATCCCGGACATGGCAACCCGGTGCGCGCGTGCACCCGCAACCCGGAACGCTTTTCTCCTTTGAGCGTCGCGGCGCCCTGTCCGACAGATCGGCGCACCGCGTCCGTCAGCACCGACACCATCGCGTCGTGCAGGGTTGTGAGCTGCTCGTCGGACAGCTTCCCTGCCGTGGCAAACGGCGAGATCTTGGCGACGTGCAGGATTTCGTCGCTGTAGGCGTTGCCGATGCCGGCAATCACCTTCTGGTCGGTAATTACGGTCTTGATCCGGCCAGTGTCGCCGGCCAGCAAGGCCGCCAGTTCGTCGGAGCTGATGTCGAGGGCATCTGGACCGAGAGCGGCGACGCCCGGTACCTGCTTGGGGTCGTCGACCAGCCACACGGCCAGTCGCTTCTGGGTACCGGCCTCGGTGAGGTCGAATCCCGGAGCCATACCGGGGTTACCCAGGTGCACTCGCATCGCGATCGGCCCCTTGCCTGGTCGCAGCGGCGCCGCGGCCAGCTTGTCAGACCACCGCAACCAGCCCGCGCGGGACAGATGGGTGATCAAAAACAGTTCTCCGGCGCGCAACCCCAGATACTTGCCCCACCGCTCGGCCCCGACCACCGTCTGGCCCTGCAACGCGTTGATCGGCGGGTCGAACGTTTTCAGGACGGACAAGGCGGCGACGTCGACGCGACCGATCGTCAGACCGACGGCGTGCCGGCGCAAATGGTCGACGAGCGCTTCGACCTCGGGGAGTTCGGGCACACATTCAGTGTGCCGATCCCAGCGGTGCGCCGCTAGCTACCGGCCCGCTGCCGAGCCGCGGTTTCCGCGTTGTCTCCGTTGCCGCCGGCACCCGCGTTGCCGCCGTTGCCGAAAAAGCCGCTTTGGCCGCCGCCGCTACCGAAGAAGCCGCCGCCGTTGCCACTAAATTTCGCCGCGCCATTCGTCGTAACCGACGGGCCGGCCCCACCGTTGCCGAACAGCCCCAAGTTGCCGCCATTACCGCCCGTGCCGACCTGGCTCAGGAGGCGCCCGAAACCACCGGTGCTCCCGTTACCGCCGACGCCGCCGTTCTGCCCAGGGCTAAAGGCCGCGGCCGCGGCGCCGCCGAGCCCCCCGCCTCCACCCAGCCCGGACACCCATCCGCCGATGCCACCGTTGCCGCCGTTACCGCCCGCCAAGTCGGGGTCGCAGACCGGACCTTCGGCACCGACAACACCCGCGCCACCATTGCCAGAGGGGCCGCATAGCCCCGCCGACCCGCCGTTGCCGCCGTTTTGGCCGGCCGCGCCTGATCCACCGTTGCCGCCGTTGCCGAACAACCACCCACCGTTGCCGCCGCTTTCCCCCGTCCCTGCGGCGCCGTTGGCGCCGTTGGCGAGCAGCGGGCGCCCGGTCGGCGTCTGCACGGGGGCGGTAGCGAAGCCCTGTTGCATCGGCGACGCGTTCTGCGCCTCTGTCGCCGCATACTGCGCGGCCCCGGCATTGATCTGTTGGGCGAACTGCTGTTGAAAAGATGTCATCTGCGAACTGATCGCCTGATAGGCCTGGGCGTGCGCGCCGAAGACCCCCGCAACCGCCGCCGACACCTCATCGGCGCCCGCGGCCAGCAGTCCGGTCGTCGGGGCCAAAGCCGCAGCATTGGACGCGTTCAGCGCGGAGCCGATATTCGCCAAATCCGTGGCCGCCAACGCCACGGATTCCGGCGCCGCGTTGACAAACGACATTCCGAACCTCCCATTGGCCCGACGATCGCCCGGAAATCTTATTGTGATCCATACCACGTATGGGTGCACTTCACTTAGTCCTCATCGGCTGCGTATCCGAAGCGTGATCGCGCCGATGTCGTTGCGCGTCCGATTGACGCCCCCGGCATCTAGTCGGAACCTCAAGTACCCGGTACCATCGGTATTGAGTACCTGCGGCGATCCCTTACCTCCGACGCACTGAAGGAACAGCAGCGATGACCACTGCGGTGAAATCCGACGGGCCGAGCCGTGAAGAGTTCTCGGACCGTTTGCTGAAGGGCTCGGTCAAAAAGTCGTACGAGCCCATCGTCGACATCGACTGGGATGCCCCCCTGGACCCGGACAAGTTCTATCTGCCTGCCACGCTGGTGTCCCTGTACGACACCCCGATGTGGGACGAGATGACACGCGAGCAACAAATCGAGCTGTCCCGCCAGGAACTCGCCAACACGCTATCGGCCGGGATCTGGTTCGAGAACACACTCAACCAGGCGCTACTGCGCACCATCCTGCACGAGGACCCCACGAGCAACTCGACGCATTACAAGCTGACCGAGCTGGGCGATGAGACCCGCCACATGGTCATGTTCGGCAAAGCCATCGAGCGCATCGGCGCCAAGCCGGTACGCCCGCGGTTGTACCACCGCATGATCATCAACGCGCTGCCCCTGGCGTTCCAGCGGGGCTCGATGCTGTGGGTCGCCGCCCTGATCGGTGAAGAGATCTTCGACTCGCTGCAACGCCAGATGATGGACGACCCGGAACTGCAGCCGATGATCCAGCGACTGATGCGGATTCACGTCACCGAAGAGGCCCGTCACATCCAATTCGCGCGCGACGGTGCCCGCAAGCGGGTGCAGACCATGCCGCGGATCAACAAATGGTTCATGGCGAACATCAACGGGATCGGTGGGTACTTCTTCCGCTTTCTGTTCAGCAATCCGATTCCGTACGCGCGGGCGGGATTGGACGCCAGGCGGGCACGGGCGATCGCGCGCAACAGCCCGCACCGTCACGAAGTCCAGGTGGCGGGCTTCGCCCCGCTGGCGGCGTTTCTGGCGGAGGTGGGCCTGCTGGGCCCGATCGCGCGCCACGGCTGGAAGCGCTGCGGGTTTCTGTGACAGAGGCTCACCCCCGCCGCCAGGTCATCGTCATCGGCGGGGGCGCCGCCGGTCAGGCCGCCGTGGCCGAGTTGCGGGCGGCCGGGATCGCCGACTTCCTGGCTTTGGACGAAGCGCCAACGAGTTCGGTGTTCGACGACGCCACCGACACCTGGGCGTTGCGAACGGCCGCCGGCGAGATTCTCCTGGGCCATGTCGTGATCGCGGCCCAACAATCGATTTACCGCCCGTGGATCCCAGAGTTTGCCGGGTGCAACGACTTTCGCGGAGCGACGTTTTGCGCGGCGCAGTGGAAGAGCGACTTCGATCCGGCCGGCAAGCACATCGCGGTCATCGGCGCCGATGCCACAGCGGGCCACTACGTCGGGCAGCTTGTCGAATCGGCGGCCTCGGTCACCGTCTTCGCACACGCGCCACGCCGATTTGTGCAGGAACTGCCGTTGCCGACAACCCGCGCGAAGCGCTGGCTACGCCGCCGCACACGGCTGGCACCTCGTGATCGGCACTCGCGGCCTACGGCCGCGCTGGTTGGGTCGGCGATCGCCACCCTGACCCCGTCGGGCATCCGCACCGTCGATGGGATCGACCACCCCGTCGACGTCATCATCTACGGCACCGGATTCGCTATTTCCGATCAAACGAGTGCTGATGCGCTGGTCGGCGCCGGCGGCCTGACGATCCGGCAGGCCTGGGCCGATGGTGTGGAACCCTACTTTGGGGTCGCCATGCACGGTTTCCCCAACTACTTCTTCGTCAACGGACCCGATGTCCGCGCGCAGGCACGCTACGTCGTCGAGTGCATAGGCGTCATGAATCGCACGGCCAGCACCCGCATCCAGGTGCGACGCAGCAGTCAACAGATGTTCAACGAGCGCGTCTGTGGACAACCGGCCCAGCCCCATCGGGTGTCGCGGGCGTTCGACATCTTCGGCCCTTCGCCAAGCGCGGGCGGGGACAAACAGACCTACGACGGGGACGCGACGCTGAAGATAGCCGGTACCGGCCATCGTGTGCGCGTTCGGCTCACCGGCCAGCTGAACCCGATCGATGGCCACTATCACTGGCAGGGAACGGTCTTCGGTTCTCTACCGGACGAAGCGCTCAAGCAGGCGCGCACCGCGACACTGTCGGTGGGCGAACGCAGCGCGCCGGCACGCGTCGTTGAAAGAACACCGTGGGGCACGCATTCCGTCGCCGGAGTGGGCGCTCCGCCATACCCACTCACCCGGCCCTGATCGCGCAAAAAAGTCCCGCGTTTGACAGCCGTCACGGGCGGGTAACCTCGTCTCGCTAAAGAGAACGCACGGTCGGTCGGCGCGGAAGCGTTCCGATGAAGGGGTGGAACGCCGATGGCGGATCGCCGGATCGCGTTGGGTGCGGCGGCTGAATCGTCCGTAGTCCGGCGTGCCGAGATGCGGCTGGCCGCGGACTTGACCAGCCTTCGCGAGTCACGCCGACTCGTCCGCGAGTGGCTCACCGCCTGGTCGCAAACCGAGCTGATCCCGGTCGCGTTGGTAGTTGTCAACGTGTTCGTGGAAAACGTCCTGGAACACACCGGCGGGGCCCCGATGATGCGAATCGAGAGCGATGGCGCAACAGCGACTATCGCGGTGTCCGACGACAGCGCCGCGCCTGCAATGCGGCTGCCGACGCCGCTGAAGGGCTTCGACATGTCCGGCCTCGCGATCGTGGCGGCCTTGTCGCGCGCGTGGGGCAGCACTCCAACCTCGTCGGGCAAGACGGTCTGGGCGGTCGTCGGCCCCGAGAACCAGCTCTAAACAGAGCACCTCGTGGTAGGGGGACCCGAGCGCGGGCCAAACTAGAACACGTTCTAATGTCGGGTGACGGCCCTTTCAGGCCCTCCAGGCCCTTCAGGCCCCTTCAGAGGAAGGCAGATATTACGTGCGGTTCACCTACGCAGAGGCGATGACTGACTTCAACTTCTACATCCCGCTGGCCAAGGCGGCCGAGGCGGCCGGGTACGACGCGATGACGATCGCTGACAGCATCGCCTACCCTTTCGAATCCGACTCGAAGTACCCGTACACGCCCGACGGCAATCGGGAGTTTCTGGACGGCAAGGACTTCATCGAAACATTCGTCATCACAGCGGCGTTGGGCGCGGTGACGTCGACGCTGCGGTTCAACTTCTTCGTCCTCAAGCTGCCCATCCGACCGCCGGCGCTGGTGGCTAAGCAGATCGGTTCACTGGCCGCGCTGATCGGCAACCGGGTGGGGTTCGGGGTAGGGACTAGCCCGTGGCCCGAGGATTACGAGCTACTGGGCGTCCCATTCGCCAAGCGCGGCAAGCGGATGGACGAATGCATCGAGATCATCCAAGGCCTCACCACCGGGGATTACTTCGAGTTCCATGGCGAGTTCTACGACATCCCCAAGACCAAGATGGCCCCGGCTCCCACCAAGCCCATCCCGATCCTGATCGGCGGCCACGCCGATGCGGCGCTGCGGCGCGCGGCGCGGCTCGACGGCTGGATGCACGGCGGCGGCGATCCGGAGGAACTCGACCAGCTCATCACCAAGCTCAAGCGCTATCGAGAAGAAGCGGGTAAGACCGGCCCGTTCGAGATTCACGTCATCTCGGTCGACGGCTTCACCGTGGACGGCGTCAAGCGACTCGAGGACAAAGGCGTCACCGACGTCATCGTGGGCTTCCGCATCCCTTACATCATGGGTAAGGACACCGAACCCCTGGCGGATAAAATCCGCAATCTGGAGTGGTTCGCCGAGAATGTGATCGCGAAGGTCTAAGCGTCAGAGCGGATCCCACTTCGGGGCCCGCTTCTCCATGTGCGCCGTGGCGGCCTCGACCGGATTATTGGTGAAACCGCTGAGGATCTGGGTGCGGTTCTCGATCTCGATGGCATGCCGCAAACTGGGTGCGTCCAGCGCAGCGTTCAGGCCAATCTTGGTCTGCCACACGCCGTAGGCGTTGTTCTCGGCGATCGAGCGGGCCATCGCCAGGGCCGCCGGCAGCAGATCGTCGGGCGCCACCACCTCGTGTACCAGCTTGATGCGATAGGCCTCGGCGGCATCGATGATGCGACCGGTCAGCATGAGTTCGCGGGCCACCCCGGCGCCGACGATCTTGGGCAGCAGGTAGCTGGTGCCCATGTCCATCGACGAGAACCCGGCCTTGATGAACACCGACCCGAACCGGGCCCGTTCGGACGCGATGCGGATATCGCTGACCAGCGTGAACGCCAGCCCTCCCCCGACGGCGACACCGTTGACCGCGGCGATCACCGGGATGTCCAGCTCGTAGATCCGGGTGTACAAGCCGGCCAGGCGAACCTGGGCGTCGTAGTTGGTCTTGAACGGCGGGGTCTGCGGACTCGCCGGCGTGGTCCAGGCCTGACCGGTGCCGCTCAGGTCGGCGCCGGCGCAGAAACCGCGTCCGGCGCCGGTGAGGATCGCGACGCGGTGCTGGCCGCCGCTGAGCACGTCCAAGGCCCCGTCGACGCCGTCGATCAGCGATCCGTCGATGGCGTTGAGGCGCTGCGGCCGGTTCAGGGTGACGCAGGCGATGCCATCCTCAAGAGTTGCGAATTCAACTGCGGACACGCCCAAACCCTAGCGCGAGAGTGCAACTAGCGACGGTGCTTCTCGGGCGATGCGTTGCTAGTTACCGTTTCGCGGTCAAGAGCGTTTAGCCAACCACTCGGCCTGCATCATCAGCAGCGCCATTATCTCCAGCTGCGGGGTGTTGGGGTCGAGCTCGCGATAACGCTGATAGACGTTGACGACGACCCGTTCGGCGTCCAGCCAGCTCGCGTATTCGCCGAGGTCGATGGTGTCGGCGGCCTCGGCCCACGACAAACCCTTGCGGTAGGCGGCCTCGGCCTGTTCGGCGACGTGCGAGAGATAGCCACGGACCCGACGGATCCCGTCCGGGTCGGTGACCGGACCGTGGCCGGGCACGACGGTCGGTGCGTCCAGCGCGATCATGGCGTCGCAGGCCGCGACCCAATTGGCAATCGGGCCGGCCCAGACAATCGGCGTGCACCCGATGAACAGCAAGTCCCCGCCGAACAACACGCCTGCGTCGGGCACGTGCACGACGGAGTCCGCCGCGGTGTGCGCCGGACCGAGGTTGCGCAGATTGATCTGCCGGCCGCCGACGTCGATGGTGAGGTCGTGGTCGAACGTCTGGTCGGCATCGCGCAGCTTGATACCGCTGAAGTCAAAGTGTCCGAAGCGATCTCGCGCGTATGGAGTGGCAACCGGGCCAAGGTTGGCGGTCTGCGCCATGGCCAGCATCTCGGGTGCCATTCCATGCGCGATCTCGTCGGCTGTGCCCTCGGCGGCGATGATCCGCACCGACCCGTCGAGCAGTTGGTTGCCGTGGGTATGGTCCCCGTTCGAGTGGGTAATCAATGCGTCGGTGATGGGCGCGCGATCGGTGATCGGCTTCATCGCCATGAGCATTTCTCGGGTCAGCGCCAGGTCGAACAGGGTGTCCACGAGCAGGGACGCGCCGTCACCGGCGACCAGCCCGGCGTTGCTCCAGCCGTAGCCCCCGTCCGGCAGTATCCACGCCCATACCCGGTCGGCAACCTCGTGCAGCCCGCGTGTGTAGGGCATCCGCGCGGGAGCGCGGTTGACGCGGGCGGGGGCTGGCGCTGCATCCGGGTTGGGTCGGGCGGCCAACGGATGTGGCGGGCTGCTGGCACGGACGGTTTGCCGAGTCTCCCCCAGCCCCTGGACTTGTAGAGTGACGACATCACCGTCGTGCAGCCAACCCGGGAACGACTCCAGCGCCGCCGGATTCAGATGCTCGACCAGGGTGCAGGTGGGTACCGTGCCGGAGCCGATGACGTCGCCGGGGGTCAGTGTCACCCCGCGCGAGGCGTAGGAGATGACCTCACCGAAGGTCCAGTCCATCTGGCCAGTCGACCCCGAACCGATCACGGTGTCGTTGACCAGTGCGGTCACCTGCAGGCTCAGCTTGCCAGGATGTGAGGGGTGACGGTACGGCTCCAGCTCGTCGGGCGTGACCAAGTAGGGCCCCAACGTCACGCCGCTATCCTTGCCTTTGCCCTGCCCGATCGCGAGTTGACTCTCCATCTGCTGTAGGTCGCGCGCCGACCAGTCGTTGAAGATCATGTAGCCGATGATGGCCTGTTCGGCTTGCTCGACCGTCAGGTCTTTACCGCTTGCACCGACGACCGCGGCGATCTCCAATTCGAAGTCCTGCCAAGCACTCCCGGGAGCCGCCGGCGCGTCGTCGTAGGGTCCCAAGACGGTGGCCGGGCAGGCAAAGTAGAACGCGGGAATGCGGTACCAGGTATCGCTGAGTACCCGGCCGGCGCCTAGCGCTGCCTGGCAATTGCGCATGTGGTCCAAAAAGCACAGGGAGTCACGGATCGACGGCGGGCGGGGGATCGGCGCCATTAACGTCACATCTTGCAGACGCACCGCCGACGCTGAACGCAGTGCCTCCTCACCGGCTTGCCGCAAGCCGCCGGCACCACGCCCGATCAACTCGAGCAGCGTCACACCGGGCGGAACCGCGTGGATCACGTCGCCGGACAGAACGCCGACGCGCTCGTGAGCGTCATCTTTGTACGTAACCCATTTCATTCGCGTACCACCTCACTTGGTTTCTTGTCCGGCCGTAAGCCGCGCCAACTCGATTGACGCAACCGGTTGTCCGGGGTCCATTCGCTGTAACGCACCTCGCCCACCAGCACCGGTCGCACAAACGTCACGCCCCTGGCGTCGCGCGCGGGAAGTGTTGCGCCGAAGGGTGATTCGCGGGCGCGCAGTGGCTCCAGCGTCTCCTTGAGGTTCGCCAGGTCGCGTTCGCTGAAGCCGGTACCGACCCGCCCGGCGAAGTGCAGCCCGCCGGCGCCGGGTATGCCCATCAACAAGGAACCGATGCCACTGGTGCGCCCGCCTTCGCGGGGCCGCCAGCCGCCGATCACGACTTCCTGGGTATTCCAATGCTTGTCCTTGATCCACGACGCGGAGCGCCGGCCCGGCTGGTAACTGGAGTCGCGGCGTTTAGCAACCACGCCCTCCCAGCCGTGTTTGCGAGATTGCTCGAGCGCTTGGGCGCCATCACCGGGCAGCAGCTCGGGGACGGTGAGATTGGCCCCACTGGCCAACGTTTCCAGCAGCTTTCGCCGATCCTGATACTTGGCCCGTAACAGCGACCGGCCGTCCAGATAGAGCAGGTCGAACGCCCAGTACTCGACGCGGCTCGCACGGCTACGGTTTTGCATTTCGTTGAAGCTGGGCACACCGGACTTGTCAAGAGCGACGACCTCGCCGTCGAGTACCGCGTGATGGTCGGCGAGATCGCCTGCCAGTGAGTGCAATTGCGGATATTCGTCGGTGAGGTCACGTCCGCTGCGCGACCGCAGCCGCAGCTCGCCGTGATCGGCTTCGGCCAATAGCCGGTAGCCGTCCCACTTGCCTTCGAAGGCCCACTGACCCGCCTTGAGAGCCGCCACCGAACCATGCGTTGCGAGCATGGGGGCGATCTCATTGAAATCAAAGACATTCTGGTCTTTCATCCGGTGGGCCAGCCACTGATCGCCGTTGGTCTGAATCAGCGCGTAGCGCCCGGAGATCCGGCTGCCGTGCAGAGTGACGATCACCTCCCCCTTTTCGGTGGAGTCGTTGAACTTCTCGGTGTCGTAGGTTCCCGAGTCCCAGATGATGACTTTGCCGGCGCCGTATTCGCCCTTGGGAATGCTGCCCTCAAAGGTGGCGTATTCCAGCGGATGATCCTCGGTGTGCACCGCTAAGTGGTTGGCCGATGTGGTTTCGGGCAGGTTCTTCGGCACCGCCCACGACACCAGCACTCCGTCGCGTTCCAGGCGGAAGTCGTAGTGTAGCCGCCGGGCGTGGTGCTCCTGGATGACAAACGTGTTGTCCTGGCCGGTAGCTGGTTTCGCTTTTGGGACCGGCTCCGGAGTCTTCGACGCGTCGCGCATGCCGCGGTACTTGGCCAGCCGATCGCGGCCTAGGGGCGCGACGGCCGAGCCGTCCAGCGCCTCCAGCAGATCGCCATCACGGGCGACGCGGGCGAGCACTTCGTCGTAGCGCAGTTGGCCAAGCGCGGGGTCGTCGAGCTCCTCCCAGCGTCGCGGCGCCGCGACCGTCGGGTGCTCCCGGCCGCGCAGCGAATAGGGCGCGATGGTGGTCTTCGAGCCGCTGTTCTGGCTCCAGTCCAGGAAGACCTTTCCCGCCCGCAGGCTTTTGGTCATGGTCGAGGTGACCAACTTGGGCATCGCTTTTTCCAGCTGCTGGGCAACGCGTTTGGCCAGCACCGTGGCACCCCTGCTGCTCACCGGCTCGTCCAGCGGCGTGTAGAGATGCAGTCCCTTGCTGCCACTGGTGAGCGGCAGGGTGGTCAGCCCGATGTCGTCGATGAGATCCCGGACGGCACGCGCCACCTCGGCCAGCTGCCCCATCGGCACGCCCTCACCAGGGTCAAGGTCGAACACCAACCGCGTTGCCGGGCCGGGCTTGAGCTCTTGCGCCCCGCCTCGGGTCCACTCGGTGACGAACCGCCACTGCGGAACGTGCACCTCCAGCGCCGCCTGTTGCGCAATCCAGGCCAGCGCGTCAGGGCTGTCGATGATCGGATAGGTTGTCGTTCCGGACCGGTGGGTCACGCTGGCGCGCGGCAGCCAATCGGGCGCCGACGATGCCAGTTGCTTTTCGAAGAATGAGGGTTCCTCGACGCCGTTGGGCCAGCGCTTGCGGGTAGCCGGTCGGCCGGCGATGTGCGGCATCATCAGCTCGGCGACCCGGGTGTAGTAGTCGAAGACGTCGCTCTTCGTGGTGCCGGTTGCCGGGTAGAGCACCTTGTCGGCGTTGGTCAGCGTCACTCGCTGCTCCGCCGTGGAACCCATACGTTCAAACGTACGTCTTGGCGGCTGCCCGTAGCCTGTCAGCATGGCCCGCGGGTTGGTGATCGGTGAGGCGTTGATCGACATTCTCGTACATCCTGAAACCGGAGAAAGTGCCGTCGAGCATGTGGGCGGCAGCCCGCTCAACGTTGCGGTCGGGCTGGCCCGGCTGGGCCGGGACGTGGATTTCCTGACCCACATCGGAAACGACGGCCGCGGCCAGCGCATCAGTGCATATGTTGAAGCCTCTGGTGCGCAGCTTGTTCCGGGAAGCGTCTCGGCCGGCCGAACGCCGACCGCCGTTGCGACCATCGCCGACGACGCGTCGGCCACCTATACCTTCGACGTGGACTGGCGGCTCTCCGGCACACCCCCCGTCGCGCCACCGCTGTTCGTGCACACCGGTTCTATCGCGGCGGTGCGCGAGCCGGGGTGTTTGGCGGTCGCGGCGCTGCTCGACGCCTATCGCGTATCTGCCACCGTGACCTTCGACCCCAACGTGCGCCCTTCGCTGATCACGGACCGGGATCAGGCACGCACACGAATCGACCACCTGGTCGAACGCAGCGACATCATCAAGGTCAGTGACGAGGATCTGCGCTGGATCGATCCCAACCACCACCCGGAGCGGACCGCCCGGACCTGGTTGGCATCGGGGCCTGCGCTGGTGGCTCTGACCATGGGCGATCGGGGCTCGGTGGCGTTTTGCGCGGCCGGCGAGGCACGAGTGCCCGCCAACCCGGTGCAGGTCGTGGATACCGTCGGAGCCGGCGACGCGTTTACGGTCGGCCTGCTCGACGCGCTGTGGAGCATGGGGTTGCTGGGCGCAAACCGGCGAGCAGACCTCGGCCGCATCGGGCTGGACGCCCTGACGTCCGCTCTGGAGGCGGCAAGCCTGTCGTCGGCGTTGACCGTCTCCCGCGCCGGTGCCGACCTACCGGATCGCGCCGCCCTGCAAGCCCACTTCCCCTATCGCCCCGATCGTTCACCCGAGACGCGGAATCCGGGATAGCTAACAAGATCCTTAATGCGCTGTTAGGCGACCCGGCGGTGTGGGCATACTGGCTTCATGCGCTCAATCTGGAAAGGTTCGATTGCGTTCGGACTGGTGAACGTCCCGGTAAAGGTGTACAGCGCCACCGAGGACCACGACATCAAGTTCCACCAGGTGCACGCCAAGGACAACGGGCGCATCCGCTACAAGCGCGTGTGTGAGGCGGACGGCGAGGTGGTCGAGTACGGCGACATCGCCCGGGCCTACGAGTCCGACGACGGGCAAATGGTGGTGATCACCAACGACGATATTTCCACCTTGCCCGAGGAGCGCAGCCGCGAGATCGAGGTACTGGAGTTCGTCCCGGCCGGCGAAGTCGACCCGATGTTGTTCGACCGTAGTTACTTTCTCGAGCCTGATTCCAAGTCGTCGAAATCCTATGTGCTGCTGGCGAAGACTCTCGCCGAGACGGATCGGATGGCGATCGTCCATTTCACGCTGCGCAATAAGACACGGTTAGCTGCGTTGCGCGTCAAGGACTTTGGGAAACGTGAAGTCATGGTGGTGCACACTTTGTTGTGGCCCGACGAGATCCGCGATCCCGACTTTCCGGTGCTGGACAAGAAGGTCGAGATCAAGCCCGCGGAGCTCAAGATGGCCGGCCAGGTGGTGGAATCGATGGCCGACGAATTCAACCCGGACCGCTATCACGACACCTATCAGGAACAGCTACAAGAGCTGGTGGACGCGAAACTTGCCGGCGGGGAAGCGTTTACCAGCGAGGAGAGACCGGCCCAGCTGGACGAGACCGAAGATGTCTCAGACTTGCTGGCCAAGCTGGAGGCCAGCGTTAAGGCGCGCTCCAGTGAAGGAAAGGCGCCGGATAAGACACCAGCGAAAGAGGCACCCGCGAAAAAGGCGCCCGCGAAAGCCTGACCGCCAGACGAGGTCCGGTCATGCCCTGAGGTACGAGCGTGTTCCGCGCTGCCGGGTTGCCAGGAATCGAATCGCCCAGGCCGCCAAGTTGATCACCGCAACTAGGATGATGAGCGTCAGCGCCGCGCCCCACACCCGCAGGAACCCGGCGTGTTCGGGATTGGTGAGCTCCGTATAGATGAGCAGCGGCAGCGATGCCATGTTGCCATCGAAGATGTCAAAATTGATCGAGCGGCTGTAGCCGACCAGCACCAGAACCGGTGCGGTTTCGCCGATGATGCGGGCGATCGACAGCAAGACCCCGGACACCATGCCGGGCGTCGCGATCGGGAAGACAATCCGCACGATTGTCTTCCACTTGGTAACACCCAACGCGTAGCTGGCTTCTCGCAATTCGTCGGGCACCAACCTGAGCATCTCCTCGGCGGACCGCACCACCACCGGCACCATGAGCACGACCAGCGCCAACGAGACAGCGAAGCCGCACTGCTGGAATCCCAGAGTGGCAATCCAAAGGCTAAAGATGAACAGCGCCGCAACTATTGAGGGCACCCCGGCGAGCACGTCGACCATGAAGGTGGTGACCCGCGCCAGTCGGGAAGATCCGTACTCCGCCAGGAACACCGCGGTCATCAAGCCGAGCGGCACGGCGATAATCGCAGCCACGCCGGCTTGTGCCAGCGTCCCGTACACCGCGTGGTACACCCCGCCTGCGAACTCTTCTGGCAGCACGCCGCGCAGCGAGTGGGTCCACCAGCCCGATCGGGTCACGGCGTACCAGCCTCGTGCGACCACAACTGACAGCACCCAGCCCAGCGGTAGCAACGCGATGAGAAACGACGCCAGGAAAAACATTGTCGCAATGTGGTTTTTGATCCGCCGTCGAATCGAGACTGGTCGAAGCAGCTCCGCCTTGACAGGCTTTTCCAGCACGTCGAAATTCATCCGTTGACCTTCCCGCCGGCGATCACGCGTGCTGCTGCGTTGACGATAAAGGTCAGGACAAACAGCGCGAGCCCTGCAGAAATGTATGCCCCGGTAGGCAGCGGCTCGCTGAATTCAGATGCGGCGGATGCGATCTTGGAAGCGAAGGTGTAACCACCGTCGAACACCGACCAGTCCCCCGGGCGGGCGGCCGACCGCAGGATGATCAGCACCGCCACGGTTTCTCCCAGCGCACGCCCCAACCCCAGCATCGATGCGGCGATGACACCACTGCGCCCGAAAGGCAACACCGTCATCCGCACCACCTCCCACTTCGTCGCGCCCAGCGCCAACGCCGCTTCGATCTGGGTACGCGGGGTCTGCCGGAACACTTCGCGCGATACCGAGGTGATGATCGGCAGGATCATTGCCGAAAGCACGATGCCGGCGGTGAAGATCGTGCCACCGCCGGCCAGGGAAACGTTGCCTTGCTTGAACAGAAACAACCATTCCAGATTGCGATTGAGAAAGGCCGCGAACGGCTCCAGCGTCGGCGCCAACACGAAAATCCCCCATAATCCGAAGATGATCGACGGCACCGCCGCCAGCAGATCAACCATCGCTCCGAACGGACGCGACAGCCGCGTCGGAACATACTGAGTGAGAAACATCGCGACCCCGATCGCGACCGGGACGGCGACCACCAATGCGGATATCGAACTCAGCACCGTGACCATGAACAGGTCACGGATACCGAACGCGAGGTTGTGGCCATCGGCGGTATCGAAGTTGGCACTCGTGAAAAAGTTCACGTGGTTTGCGCGTAGCGACGGGACGGCACGAACCAACAAGAACAGTGCGATCAGCAGAACTCCGACGACAATCGTCGAACCGGCAGCGGAGGCGGCCAACTTAAACAGCCCGTCGCCCCGCCAAGCCGCGCGCCTATCTGTTCGCTTTAATTCCGCGCTTGCCCCGGCCCGATTCAGCCGTACACCCGACAATCCTCGGGTCATGACCACCTCAGTTCACGAGATCGCGTTAACCGCCGTGGACAACCTCGATTTGAAAGCGTCCGGAATAGGGATATATCCGTTGTCCCCCAGCCCGTTCTGCCCGGCACCGATGGTGCTTTGCAGGAACGCCTTCACAGCCGCACCGACCTGGCCATCGGGATATTTCGAGCAGACTATCTCATACGTCGCCAGCACGATCGGGTAGGAGCCGGCCTGGGAGGGCTTGTAGAACGAGGCCGTGTCGAGCACCAGATCGTTACCCTGACCCTTGACCGTTGCGCCGGCGATCGTCTTGCCCACCGAGTCAGTGCTGATCGCCACAGGGGCCGGACCGGCCGACGTGCCGATCTGGGCCATATTCAGATGCTGAGCTTGGGCGAACGACCATTCGTTGTAGGTAATCGACCCTTCGGTGGCCTTGACGGCTGCCGACGTCCCGTCGTTACCCTTGGCGCCCTCGCCGACACCGCCTTTGAACGCCTTTCCGGCGCCCTTGCCCCAGGCGCCATCAGAAGCGCCATCCAGATATTTCTGGAAGTTATCCGTGGTTCCCGACTCGTCGCTGCGGAACACGACGTGAATCGGCTCGTTCGGCAATGTGGAGCCATTGTTCAGCGCCTGGATGGCGGAATCGTTCCAGGTGGTGATCGAACCGTTGAAGATCTTCGCCAACGTGGGGCCGTCAAGATTCAGCGAAGTCACGTTGTTGACGTTGAACGTGACCGCGATCGGCCCGAACACCGTCGGCAGATTCCACGCGGGCGAGCCGCCGCAGCGCTGCTGCGCGGCAGCGGCCTCGTCATTGTTCAGAGGCGAGTCCGAACCACCGAAATCAGTTTGGTTACCGTTGAATTCGCGAATCCCGGCACCGGAACCGTTGGCCGTGTAGTTCAACGTCTGACCTGGGCAGGCCTGTTCGAACGCCTTGACAAAGCGAGTCATCGCGTTGGCTTGGGCTGTCGATCCACTGGCCTTCAGCGTCTGTTTCCCACCACAGCCCGCCTTGCCCGCCGTAGATCCCGTCGTTGCACTGCCTCCGGTTGCACTGTTGTCACTGCCGCAGCCCGACAACATCAGTGCGCCCGCCGCCACGATGCTCAGCGCTCCGCCAGATCGGTTGAGTTTCAATCTACTTCCTCACAGTAGGTGGGCTTGGCCGCCCTCTTAACGGGGCTCGTCAACCACCGTGTTCCGAGACGTCGTCAAGCTACAGTAAGAATGGGTTAACGTTTGGCAAATTTGTCCCGCCGTTCCTAACGTGCATCGTGCCCGCCCTCAATCGTCTACGCGGCGGACGGCCATAACGACAGCAGGCGTTTCGGCGCCGCACCCCGTATGACAAACTAGAACCTGTTTCAGAAATGCTGCAATCCGAGGCGGTCGGGCTCGCTACCGTTTCGGCCGGTAACTCAACGTGGAGAGGCCGTAATGATCCTTGACAGGTTCCGTCTCGACGACAAAGTCGCCGTCATCACCGGTGGCGGCCGGGGACTGGGCGCGGCCATCGCGCTGGCATTCGCCGAGGCCGGCGCCGATGTCCTTATCGCTTCCCGAACCGAATCCCAACTACATGCCGTCGCCGAACAGGTCCGCGCCACCGGCCGTCGGGCATACACCGTCGCCGCCGACCTGGCCCACCCCGAGGCAACGGCGGAGTTGGCCGCCGCGGCCGTCGAGGCTTTCGGGAAACTAGACATCGTCGTCAACAACGTCGGCGGGACCATGCCCAACACGCTGCTGACGACCTCGACCAAGGACCTCAAAGACGCCTTCACCTTCAACGTAGCCACCGCCCACGCCCTGACCGTCGCGGCGGTTCCGCTGATGCTCGAACACTCCGGGGGCGGCAGCATTATCAACATCACCTCGACCATGGGCCGGCTAGCCGGGCGCGGCTTCGCCGCCTACGGCACCGCCAAGGCGGCGCTATCGCACTACACCCGACTGGCGGCGCTGGACCTTTGCCCACGCATCCGGGTCAACGCAATCGCACCCGGATCGATCCTCACTTCCGCACTCGACGTGGTGGCCTCCAACGACGAACTGCGCCAGCCGATGGAGAAGGTGACACCGATGCGCCGCCTCGGTGATCCCGTCGACATTGCTGCCGCGGCAGTCTATTTGGCATCTCCGGCCGGAAGCTTTCTCACCGGCAAGACGCTGGAGGTCGACGGCGGCCTCACCTTCCCCAATCTCGACATACCCGTCCCGGACCTGTGACCCCATGACTCGCGAGCAGACGCAAAAGCCCCCGCACGCACGGCGTGTCGGGCGCTTTTGCGTCTGCTCGCGGTCCTAACCCGACCGCTAAGGAGCCCGCTCATGGCCATACCCGTCGTCCAGTTGGGTACCGGCAACGTCGGCATCCACTCGCTGAGGGCGCTCATCGCCAACCCCGAGTTCGAGCTCACCGGCGTGTGGGTGTCATCAGATGCCAAGGCGGGCAAGGACGCGGCCGAGCTTGCCGGACTTCCGGATTCGACTGGCGTGCTGGCCAGTACCGATCTGGACGCCGTGCTCGCGACCGGGCCGCAATGCGCCGTGTACAACGCGATGGCCGACAACCGGCTGCCGGAGGCGCTGGAGGACTACCGGCGCGTTCTGGCGGCCGGAGTCAACATCGTCGGCAGCGGTCCAGTCTTTCTGCAGTACCCGTGGCAGGTAATCCCCGAGCAACTCGTCAAACCTTTGGAAGACGCCTCCCGCGAAGGTAATTCGAGCCTGTACGTCAACGGGATCGATCCAGGCTTCGCCAATGACCTGCTGCCGCTGGCATTGGCCGGCACCTGTCAGAGCATCCAGCAGGTGCGCTGCATGGAGATCGTCGACTACGCCACCTACGACAGCGCCGTCGTCATGTTCGATGTGATGGGCTTCGGCAAGCCGCTCGACGAGATCCCGATGCTGCTGCAGCCCGGAGTGCTGAGCCTGGCATGGGGATCGGTGATCCGGCAACTCGCTGCCGGCCTTGGCATCTCGCTCGACGAGGTGACCGAGAAGTACGTGCGCGAGCCTGCCCCCGAGGCTTTCGACATCGCGTCCGGCCACATACCGAAGGGCAGCGCCGCGGGAGTGCGATTCGAAGTGCTCGGCATCGTCAACGGCGAACCCGCCGTCGTCCTGGAACACGTCACCCGACTGCGCGAAGATCTGTGCCCTGACTGGCCGCAGCCCGCGCAGCCGGGCGGTTCGTACCGCATCGAAATCACCGGCGAACCGTCCTACGCCATGGACATCTGCCTGAGCAGTCCCAACGGCGATCACAACCACGCCGGACTGGTCGCCACCGCGATGCGGATCGTCAACGCCATTCCGGCGGTAGTGGCCGCCCCGCCGGGCATCGTGACCACCCTCGACCTGCCCCTGATCACCGGCAAGGGGCTCTACGCCGTCAAATGACGCAGGTGGATGTCTCATAACGGTTCTCCGATAGCCTCGCCACCTCGAATGACCCGGCATTGGTCGGGCGGCAGTCGGTGACCGGTGCGCGGAGGCTTTCGAGTACCCTAACTTTTTTATTCGGTTCATGGAATTGAGGGTCGATACGTTGGCGCAGGGCACCGGGGCCTCGCTGAAGACGAGCTGGTATCTGCTCGGACCGGCGTTCGTGGCGGCGATCGCCTATGTCGATCCCGGGAATGTCGCGGCCAACGTCAGCTCCGGTGCGAAGTTCGGTTACCTGCTGCTCTGGGTCATTGTGGTGGCCAATGTGCTGGCGGCCCTGGTGCAGTACCTGTCGGCGAAACTGGGGCTGGTAACCGGTCAGTCGCTACCTCAGGCGATCGGCAAGCGGATGGGCCGCCCGGCCCGGCTGGTCTACTGGGCCCAGGCCGAACTCGTAGCGATCGCAACTGATGCGGCCGAAATCGTCGGCGGGGCCATCGCCTTGCAGATCCTGTTCGGTTTGCCGCTGCTGCTTGGCGGGATCATCACCGGCGTCGTATCCCTGCTGCTTCTCGCGATCCAGGACCGGCGCGGGCAGATCATTTTCGAGCGCGTCATCACCGGGTTGCTGCTCGTCATCGCGATCGGGTTTGCGGCCAGTTTCTTCGTCAAGACGCCACCGCCCGGTGATGTGGTCGGCGGGCTGCTGCCGCGATTCCACGGCGCCGAAAGCGTGCTGCTGGCCGCCGCCATCATGGGCGCCACTGTGATGCCGCACGCGGTGTACATGCACTCCGGGCTGGTCCTCGACCGGCACGGGCATCCCGACGAGGGCGAACATCGGCGGCTGTTGCTGAGGGTTACCCGCTTGGATGTCATCCTGGCGATGACGGTTGCCGGAACGGTGAACGCCGCGATGCTGCTGGTCGCTGCGATCAATCTGCAGAACCGCAGCGACCCCACGGTGTCTATCGAGGGCGCCTACAACGCTATTCACACGACTTTGGGCACGACGGTTGCAGTGCTGTTCGCAATCGGGTTGCTCGCGTCAGGCCTGGCGTCGTCGTCGGTGGGCGCCTATGCCGGAGCCATGATCATGCAAGGGCTGTTGCACCGGTCCGTGCCCATGATGATGCGCCGGTTGATCACCCTGTGCCCGGCAATGGCGATCCTGGCCCTCGGGTTCGACCCAACCCGCGCTCTGGTGCTCTCCCAAGTCGTGCTGTCGTTCGGGATCCCGTTCGCGGTGCTTCCTCTGATCAGACTGACCAGCAGCCGCACGCTGATGGGTACCGACACCAACCATCCGGCCACGACGGTAATTGGCTGGGCGGTCGCAACAATGATCAGTCTGCTTAACGTGGTGCTGATCTATCTGACAGTGACCGGGTAGCTGGGAAACTGACTTCTCACCGTGGCTACGTACCGGTGGCTCCGAGGGAGCGTGCGGCAGTGGAGGCCCCCAAAGCCTTTAATCCCAACTGCAATGCCCGGCACCGGCTGGGTTGACGCGGCCGCGGATCGTCGTCGCCGCCAGCACTTGCGCCGTGTGCACCGTCGGGCCGTAGGCAACGGCGTAGTCACTGCCTTGACCGAGGGCGACAGCCATGCAGGTCGTGGTGCTTCCGGCGAGTTCACAGCCGGTCGGGAACTTCGCGTGGCAGTTCGCCATCGCATGCTGCTCGGCATCAAACTGGGTGTAGGCGTCGGTATAAAAGAACGTCGCGGCCTTGGAGCTGGGGTTCACAGCTCCCGCCATCCATGTGGTGGCGGCGTGCACGGGCGTAGCCAGAGCGGCCGCGCTTGCTAGGGCGAGCGGGCCCGCTGCGGCCAGCCGCAAGATCCTTCGGGCAGCGGTTTTCCGAGTGTGCGTTGCCATTAGACTTGAGCTTTCTGTCGTCGTGGTGTGGTGCCTCGCAGTGGTCACGGACAACATGTGGTTCTCCTAACCCGACAAATCAACCGGAACTGCTGCTGGCGGTTGAGGCAGTGTGCCCGCGCCCGGCTTCCAGGCGGGGGACACGGTGACCAAACCGATAACCAGTGGCGTAATAGTATTGCATACCTGGTGCATGGTCTAGGCCTTCATGGCATACTTCAAGTTATTGCGTCAGTTCGGACACGCCGCAAAAGCGTTCCGGCCCGCCAGCTATGCCAAACGGATGGCGACAACCGCACTTGTTCCCCTTGATTACCGTGCGGGGGTTCCCTTTCTTTGTCCCCACCAGTGCGCCCTCATAGCTGCACCGAGGCACCCCCTTAACCCCATCGTTTCCGACTAGGGGGTGTTCGCCGTTTTCAGGCCCCGACCGTGTCATGATGGTCGGGGCCGTGTCTTTCCGGGCTGCAGCCTACGTTTGCCACCTTCAAGATTATGAGGCCGATAACGCCACCTGAGCAACCTGTTTGCGCAGCTCACGGGCATCGTATAGGAGGGCTTAGTGCTGATTTATCTGACGGTGACCGGGTAGCTGGGCAACTGGCTCGAACTGCACCTAATGCTGCTCTGATCGCCAACCCGTTCGACGGACAGCGTTCCAGATTAAGACAGTGGCATGAGCACCAATTTGCTGCCCGACCTGGCCGGACTCCTCCCCTCATGGCAACTCGCACTGCGGACCGAACGGAAGTCGCCAGCAACCGTCAAGTCCTACACCGAAGGCGTTGCTACGTTTCTGCGCTGGTGTGACTCCAACGGCACGGCCGCCGAACTCACCAAGACCACAGTGCAGACGTTCGTGGCCGAACTACTCGAAAGCGGACGGCAGCCCAAGACGGCCACGGCCCGCTTTCTGGCGATCGCGGCATGCTTCCAGGGACACCGGAGAACGCCATCAGGCTACTGAGGAAGTGCGGGCAGCTCGGGAACACCATGCGTATTGCTGAATGGCTTGGCCTGGAATATATCCCGGCCACAGCACCCGAGGGCATGGACCTCGACGACGAGTGGCGTTTCATGATCGCGGATGCTCGGCAAGTCGATAGACGACATCTACCGACGACTCTACGAACCAGCGCCTGCATGAGTACTATCGCCCTGGACCCGTGTGCAATTCGCGCAACCGGCCATCCTTGCTCACCATGGACTCGCCTGTCGGAGTTCTTGGCGGAACGCCCGACACCTACCACACAGCAGGTCTCGAGCGGGGGACCGCCACCTCAAGTTCTCCGACGCCCGGGACAACCTCTTTCTAGACGCGCTTGAGAAGAAAGCGAACTAGAACATGGCTGTGACCCAAGCTAACTTGGCGGGTTCTGAGTCCTGCCGGGATTCGGAAACGCCGGGTTAGTGTAGGCCGGTGTCTGTGGCTCACCGCCGAGATTAGGATTCTCTACTGGTGGTGGTCCGGACTCTGGCTCAGCCGGTGGAGTCGGGTGCGCCCGATGTTCGCGCGGTGGCGGCGTGGGTACCAAGTAGTTCTTCCACGCGCCCGGTGGGTTCGGTGCAGGGCCGATAGTGTTATCCGGCCAGCGCCATGAACAACCACCGGCAGCACCCCCGAAATCGCCTGCAGGAATGGTCAACCCAAAACCCATAAAAGTTCCACCGAGGGGGGCGTTGCCACCTGGACCACCAAGGTTCCATCCGCCATATTCGCAGTGCCAGTGCGTGCTGTTCTCCTCGATAGGAAAATCGCAGTAGTACGTCGTGGCTCCCGCCTCGAAATTACTTCCGCCAATACCAGGATAGTCGCACACGCCGGGGCCTGGAATGTTGCCGCCCGGCCCAGCCCAGGCCACGGGGGAATTGAGGAACGCCCACAACGTAACCCCTAGTGCCACAGGTAATCTAATTCCCCTACTCAACAACTCTTTCACTGTAAACGCCTTCTGGCTTCGGCAATGGCAGCGCGTGCCTCGGGATATTCCTGAGCCGTTATGTGAATCGTAACCACCCTCTTTATCGCGATGAGTCTGCATCCTCGACAACAGTGTGTCTACCACCAGAGTCAATTCGGGGCTGCCGGGTGGCGCGTTCGCATTAGCGGACAGCCAGGTGGTCCTCCCGATCGAATCACGCCACCTCCTCACTGATCAGCAGAACCACGAGATCCAAAACGCCCTCGCCACGGTGACTGAGGCGCTACCGGGAAGTGCGGATCAGGCGCGAACCCTGTCACAGGCCCTAAATGCCGTCTTTTTCGGCTAGGGGGTGTTCGCCGTTTCCAGGCTTCGAGCGTGTCATGATGGTCGGGGCCGTGTCGTTTCCGGGCTGCAGCCCACGTTTGCCACCTTCAAGATCGTGAGGCGGACAACCCGCTACCAAAACGGCCTGTTTGCGGAGTTTCACGGGCAGCGTATAGGAGGGCTTCGTGCTGATTCATCTGACGGTGACCGGCTAAATGCCGGCCCGCCGGCATCCCTACTTCGCATACGGGTCGAACCTGTGCGTCCGGCAGATGGCACTGCGCTGCCCCGACGCCGCCGATCCGCGGCCGGCGGTGCTGTCCGATCACGACTGGCTGATCAATCAGCGTGGGGTGGCCACCGTCGAGCCACTCGCCGGGAGTCAGGTGCACGGCGTGCTCTGGCAGGTCTCCGAACATGACCTGGCCACCCTGGATAGCGCCGAGGGCGTGCCGGTGCGCTATCGGCGCGACCGCCTGACCGTGCACACCGACGAGGGGTTGTCGCCGGCCTGGGTGTACATCGACCACCGGGTGACGCCGGGGCCGCCCCGGCCCGGCTATCTGCCGCGCGTCATCGACGGCGCCGTCGACCACGGGCTGCCGCAACGCTGGATCGACTTCCTGCGCCGCTGGGATCCCGCGCGCTGGCCCCGTGCACGGACCGCGACATCACCGGCGCCCCAATCACTTTCAGCGTTGCTGAGCGATCGGGACGTGAGCGAGGTCAGCCGGCTGCGTTCGCGTTTCGGCTTCCTTGCCATCCACGGCGGCGGCCTGGAACAGCTGACCGACCTGATCGCCGAACGCGCCGCCGAGGAAGCCGAGGCTTCGGTGTACCTCGTGCGCCATCCCGACCGGTACCCGCACCACCTGCCATCGGCGCAGTTTGACCCCGACGAATCGCCGCGGCTCGCCGCGTTCCTCGACCACGTCGACGTCGCCGTCTCGCTACACGGCTACGGCCGGATCGGGCGCAGCACACAACTATTGGCGGGAGGGCGCAACCGCGTGCTGGCCGCTCACCTGGCCCGGCACATCCAGTTACCCGGTTATCAGGTCGTCACCGACCTCGATGCGATGCCACGCGAGCTCCGTGGCCTGCATCCGGACAATCCGGTCAACAGGGTGCGCGACGGCGGGACGCAGCTGGAATTGTCGGTCCGCGTCAGGGGCCTGAGCCCGCGCAGTCCGCTGCCCGGCGCGGACGGCTTTTCGGCGGTGACGTCTGCCCTGGTACGGGGTTTGGCGACCGCGGCACGTTCTTGGTAATTATCTGAAACTAGACGGAGGTTGTTGGTGGCTAAGGATTTCCGGTTCGGCATGAGTTTGCGCTTCATCAAATCTCGCACGGCTTTGGTGGAGAAGGTGAAGCGAGCAGAGGACGTTGGATTCGACGTTCTTTGTGTGCCTGACCATATTGGTGCGGCGGCACCGTTTCCGACGCTGACCGCGGCCGCGATGGTCACCACCAGGCTTCGGCTGAGCATGTATGTGCTCAACGCCGCTTTTTACAAGCCGGCCCTGCTGAGCCGGGATCTGCTGGATTTGGACAAACTCAGCGATGGCCGTCTCGAGATCGGACTTGGCACCGGCTACGTTCGCGAAGAGTTCGAGGCCGCCGAGTTGCCGTATCCGAGTGCCGGCGCGCGGGTGAACTATCTGCAGCACATGACGACCTACCTAAAGGAGCATCACCCGAAGACGCCGATCCTGATCGCCGGAAACGGCGACCGGGTGCTGACGATCGCCGCCCAGCACGCCGACATCATCGGGCTGACCGGCGCCAATGTCCACGGCACCGATGACGACCCACTGACCGAGCGCGTCGAGTTCGTCCGAAACGCTGCCGGTGACCGATTCGGCGCCCTCGAGTTGAACCTGGCGATCACCGCCGTGCCCGCAGTAGGCGAGAGCGTTCCCGATTTGAAGATGACCCGCATGTACGCGCCGGGGTTGTCCGACGAGGAGATACTCGCCACGCACTCGGTGCTGACCGGGTCGCCCCGCGAGATGGCCGACACCTTGTCCGAGTACCGCGATAAGTACGGGGTCACGTTCATCACCGTGCAGGACAACCACATCGACAACTTCGCGAAGGTTATTGCGGAGCTGGGGTAATCGGGCCGCTGCCAGCGGTCTGAGCCTAATCACGCCCGGTAAGCTCAGCCCGTCCGCCCTCGTAGCTCAGGGGATAGAGCACGGCTCTCCTAAAGCCGGTGTCGCAGGTTCGAATCCTGCCGGGGGCACTGCCGGGGGCACTGCCGGGGGCACTGCCGGGGGCACTGCCGGGGGCACCATTGTGAACTGATCAAGGGTGGTATTTAGCCACCCTTGGTAATCCGATCCATCGTTTATTCATCGTTTATGGTGCGGTCCAGCATGTCCACGACCGCGGTGTGGATACGCCCGCGCGCCATGTACTTGTCCTGCGTCATCGAGATTCGGGTGTGGCCCAGGTGGTCGGCGCCGATCCTCGCCGATAGACCCTCGTCGTCGATCAGGGTCGCGATCGACTTGCGGAAGCTGTGGGTCGTCGAATTGGGAACCCCGAGCGAGTCGCGAACTTCGCTCCAGCGGGCTCGGAAGTTGTCGGGGTCGCGATACGTGCCGGCGCCCGACGGGAAGACCATCGACTGCTCGCCGAGGTAGGGCAGGCTACGTCGCGCCGTCAGGACCGTCACGGCGAAGCTGGGTAGCGGTATCGTGCGCTTGCCAGCGGCCGTCTTCGTCTCGTCGATGCGCATCACCCCCCGCTTGCCCGCTGCGCGGATCACCTTCCTGGTGATCGTCAGCGTGGCGGCCTCAGCATCGAAATTCGCCCACTCCAGCCCAAGTAATTCAGAAATCCGCAACCCAGTAGCGATGAACAAGGTGATCGGGTCGACGAGATCGTGACGCTGGCACGCCTCCGATTCGCGCAGCTTGGCCAGCAACTCGCGGAGCTGGTCGCCCGTGAGCGCTGAGGCGCCCTTCGGTTGCGTCTTCGATCGGTGTGGCGAGACGTCGCGCACTGGGTTCGATGCGAGGACGTTGGCCATGACCGCGAGGTGGAGGCCGCCGTTAAGAATCGTCTTCGACTGCACCGCCAGGACGTCGCCGTGGGCGCGGCGCATGGACCGGATGGCGGCGTCTAGTCGCGACGGCGTCGCCTCCCCTACACGGACGCCGGACATGATCTTGCCCAAGAGCTTCGCGCAGTAGCGGTAGGTGTCGATGGTGCGTACCGCCCGGCCGTCTTCCTCGAGGCGGTCGATGTGCTGATCGACCAGCGTCATGATCTTCGTGTCGAGGTTCACCTCGTCGCCCGCGGTCGCGCGCCGCTGCATGAGAACCTCGATCAGCGGGTCCTCGGCAAGCTTTCCGTACTGGTCCTCGGCCGGTCCACGCCGCTCGACGATGCGCGTCACTCCGTCCGCATAGCGAAATCGGCAGCGCGCCAACCAGACCCCGCCTCCGAGGTTCTTACGCGTAATCTTGCCGTACTGCCCGATTCGCAGCGGAGGCCGACCGGCGACGGCGTCACCCCTCGTCCCAGCTGGCAGCGGCAGGTATTGACAATTGCTCTGAACAAACCGGCAACCGACTCGGCCCGCCACTCTTTCCTGGTGGCGGGCCGAGCGTTGTCCGCTACCCGTTCATGTATCTAGCGTTTGGCCTGTCGTTCGACAGTCGCCGTCACGCAGCAGGTGGGGGGCTAGCAGGGTGCTTGTCGGGGCAGTAATCTGCGGTGGCTGCGCCGATGAATACCTGGGCTTGCGCCGGGGTCAGTCGTTGCGCTCCCAGTAGCTGGTCAACCTCATCCCTGGCGGTGTATCCCGCGGTCAGGTCTTGGCACATCGCGTGCGCCATGTTCACGGTTTGAGACGCTGTACCAAGGTGGATGCCGTGTGAACCCAGGTAGTTGAAGAAATCCGCGTCGGTAGTGTCGGCATGCGCGGCGCCCGAGCGCATCACTATGAGCGCCAGTAGAGCGCCGAAGGCGCACGTGCTTAGCTTCTTCGTCATTTCGTCCAGCCTTTCAAGGCTTCATTCAAGCTCGGCCGACACGAGGGGGCTCGAAGAGTTACGTGCCGAAGGTTTCGCGATGTAGAGGGTTTCCGATTCCAACCATTTGTATGCGCACACGGCCTCGAGTTCCGAAATTTAACCCGCCATCCACCTTTGGCTCGGGTTGAGTTCAATTCCCTTGGCGCAGCACCCTCCGGGGTTTACTCGGCTGCGGTTCGTTAAGCACCGAACGAAAAGGAGTCTCGGCCTACGTCATCTTCGTGTGGTTACCTTTTATCTCGTGATCGTTGACTCGTTCCGCTGCGCTGCACAAGATCTCGCCCGCTACCGCCTTGAGAGCGAATCGATGTAGTTACGCCACGAGGACGATCCCGACGATCCTGGCACCTGGCATCTGGTGAGAACTGTCCGCTATGTCAGCTTCGGGAGTATTTACGATCCCGATCTTCAAGGCGTCAAGCTGTTAGCTGTTTCATTTCATGATGAGATACCCGAAGTGGTGCTTAATCAGACCGATCAGGTCGAGTGCGCCGTTCCTCGGCACGTTCGCCTTCCCGAATCGTGACGGTGCCAGTTGCTCAGTCCCTAGCTAGCGCAGAGGACAGCGGGGTGCGATCATCTCTTCATGCAAGACTGCGACCCGGCCCAAGCTCGGGAGCTGATCAGCGCGTTACGTGATCATCTGCGCGAGATGACCCAGCATCTGGCCCGAGTTGAAGGCCGCTATGTCCCTGGCCCGGACGGCCATCCAGCGCGGTTGGAGGCAGTTGCGCTGCGACGCGACATCGCAGAGGCACAGATGCACGTCGATCGGCTACAGCGCCGCTACCTGAGCGACGACGAGCGAATCCAACAGCGTCCCGTCGTAGGACAGCCTCGAGCCATGGTGGGTCTGCAAGTCAGATAACAGGTGAAGTGCCAACGCCGATCCGCGAACCTACGCTCCGCAGCAAGCGCGACCTCGAGGTGATTGACTCCGAGACTCTCGCCCTAGAGTCGATACGCACACCAATGAGGCGAGGAAACAGGAGGCGTCCATGACGTCGCGAGACATGTCGAAGTATGACCGCAATGCGGCCGTACTTCGAGGTCGTACCGTCAACGGCAACCGGACTCACCTGGCGAAGAGCGACCGTTGAATATCCCCTGCATGCCGATGGAGCTGCCACAGGTTCGCAGCGAATCCGGCACCGAGTATGAATGTCGCCAAGCCCAATAGGAGGAGATCAAGCCCGCTGATGCACGCGAGGACGATCACGGCGATGTTCAGCGGGAGGGTGATCGCCGCGGTGATGCTGCCCGGATTCCACGCCTTCACCCGTGCGGCGAAGACCAAGTGGCCGACAAGGTGAATTGAGTTCAGGGTCGCGGCCGCGATGATGACTGGAAGCGCCCCCGCCCACACCGCGGCGGCGAGGACCAAGCTGAACAGGATGATCTCCTCACCGATCATGACCGCGATGGCTTCAGTCGACGGATAGGATAATTGCCGCCGAATCCAGACGTCTCGGGCTAACCGAGGGTCGTCCCGGTGACGATCGATCCAGGGCCGGATTCGGATGATCTCTTCGAATTCGTGCACCACGAACAGAACGATCACCCAGAACGCCGCAGCTCCGACATCCATCATGTTCCTGCTTTCCTAACCTCCACTGCCGACTGAGTCATCCGCTGGGACGATGTCGCGCGGGTCTTGCCTGGCTCCTTGGGGTGTAGGCAGCTGGTCGCACCGCCGAGAGGATCAGACACTCCGGTCTTCGCTATGTACCCCAGCCCGCTATGCTGCCACCCGTACACCCAATGAACGACTCGTGTCCGCCGTGGACTAGTTAACGGGGTCCGATCACTCGCGATTCACCACATGGCCCGTGAGGTAGAGGGCCGGCCGCCAAACACGGCGGATAGACGCGCTATTGGACGAGAGATATTTGTCAAAACTTGTGGATGGCGTTGTTTGAGGCGCCCCTGCCCGGTTGATCCGCGTGACAGCGGCGCACTCTCCACGGCCCATTAAGGTCGCGTTTCAACTGGATGGTGCGGTCCTGGCCTTCCGGGCCATCTGTCGTTTCGTTCGTTCCGAATGCTTGTTGAGGAAGCGCGGACCGTTATACGAGCGGGTGACGGAGTAACTGTGATGGTGGAGTTTGATGCTCAGGCGGGGCAGGGGGCATCGGGTGATGCTGAGCTGAGCCGCGAGCAGCTGGCCGCTGATGAGGTGGATCTGGCGGCGGGTTTGCAGGGGTTGTCGGCGATGGTGGACGCCGGTCGGGGTGTGGAGACGGTGCTGGGCGAGGTGGCGGAGTTTGCGGCGCAGGCGATTCCGGGCGTGGATGGTACGGGAGTGACCCTGATCCAGCCGGTGGGTGCCACGATGGGTATCCAGGCATGGTCGGTGACGGCGCCTTTCGTTCGGGAGATCGACATCATCCAGTACGAGGCGCTGCAGGAGGGACCGTGTATCAGCTGTATGCAGACCCGGCGTGCGGTGGTCAGCGGATCGCTGGGAGCTGATATGCGGTGGCCGCGGTTCGCTGCCCAGGCGGCCCGGTTAGGGGTGGCGTCGGTGTTGTCGCTACCGTTGCTGATCGGTGATCAGGTGGTCGGTTCGATCAACGCCTACGCCCACGGCCCGGACGTGTTCGGTGAGCATTCGGTGCGGTTGGGCTCAGCGTTCGCCCGGCCTGCGGCGGTGTCGGTGTACAACACGCAGTTGTTGGTTCGGGCGCGGGAACGCGCGCAGCAATTGCAGCGTGCGTTGGACAGCCGTGGGGCGATCGACCAGGCGATGGGCATCATTCGGGGCCGGTTAGGGTGCAGCGCCGAAGAGGCGTTCGACCGACTGCGTCAGATCAGTATGTCCGATAACAGCGAACTGTACGTAGTCGCGCAGCGCTTGGTCGACGAGGCGGTACGCCGCGCCGCGGCGCGCAACCGCCCATCCTGAGCGCCGTACCAGCGGCTCCGGCAACGCCATCATGGTCATCGGTGGGTGCGGAGCCCGGAGTGCGCTAGCCATAGCCATCAGTGATGCCATTTAGGGCCGTTTGGCCCTACCTCATTCGCAGCCCTCAGTTCCATCCTGGCAAAGTGCGTCCGAAGACGCGCGTAGCGCACGGCAATTGGACAGCGCAGTGATGATGCAGAGCCATGACGGCGGTCTCGGTCAATCTCAACCGGCCAATGACAGCCACGTGCTGCCCCCGTCCGAGGCGATTCGGCTGTTGGCAAGCGTCGATTTTGGCCGGGTGGTGTTCACCTTGAACGCCTTGCCGGCCATCCGTCCGGTTAACCATGTGGTC
>Ga0302320_10004249_pt1 | contig 32608 bp, 25 predicted proteins | sample Bog_T0_3_FD_202130 | JGI IMG/M metagenome (GOLD analysis project Ga0302320, IMG submission 202130) | Peat permafrost microbial communities from Stordalen Mire near Abisko, Sweden - Bog_T0_3 | ecosystem: Environmental > Terrestrial > Soil > Wetlands > Peat | place: Sweden: Abisko, Stordalen Mire... | reverse complement strand
CCGACTCTGCCAACTGATAAGTGCTGTGCCGTCTGTTATTTACAGATTGCCGCACACCTTGACACGGAAGAGGTCGCTGGTTCGAATCCAGTCGTGCCTACCATATTTATCAATAGCTTACAGCGATATGGCGGTTTTCTCCAACCCGAGATTCAACCCGGGATTCCGCACAACGTGCAGGCCATGTGCACCCCGGGAAACAGGGTGCGCGAGCCTTTAAGGAGGCTCTGATTAAGTCATCCACTGGCACGGCGCTTGCATCAAATGGCATGTAGATGGAGATCGCGATGCGGCAGATAATATTTGCCTGCCAACCGAGTTTTGAAAAGTTTGCCCGCGCCAGCCGTCGGGAGCAGTTTCTCAATAGCATGGACGCAGTGGTTCCCTGGTTCGCGTTGGAGGCCTTGATTGAGCCGCATTATCCCAAGGCGGGCAACGCGCGCCAACCCGTGGGCCTCGGTATCATGCTGCGCATTTACTTTCTGCAGCACTGGTTCAACCTGTCAGACCCAGGTGCAGAAGACGCGCTCTGCGAGTCGCCTGTCCTGCGCGGCTTTGCAGGGGTTGATCTTGGCCGTGCGGCAGCGCCGGCCGAGACCACCGTCGTGAACTTTCGCCATCTGCTTGAGAAACACGACCTATGCGGCAACATATTCGACGCAGTGAACCTCTATCTGGATGGCAAGGGCATTCGCATTTCTACCGGCATCCGCCGAGGCGGATCGATCCGACGATCATCGCTGCGCCGTCGTCGACCAAGAACGAGAAGAAGCAGTGCGACCCCGAGATGCATCAGACCAAGAAGGGAAATCAGTATTACTTCGGGGCCAAGGCGCATATCGGCGTCGATAGCAAGGAAGGTGTGGTGCACTCGGTCTGTACGTCGGCGGCCTCGGTACACGACAAACGTATGCTGCCTGACTTGCTGCATGGCGAGGAGAAATAGGTCTGGGGCGACTCCGGTTATCAAGGGCAAACCGAGGCGATTCACGAGGCCGCACCCAAGGCACAGGACATGACCAATCGGCGGGTGAAAAACTGCAAGGGCGAAGTGGATGAGGAGCAGAAGCGCAAGAACCGGACCAAGTCACGCGTGAGAGCCAAGGTGGAGTGGCCTTTTCGCTTCCTGAAGCGCGTCTTCGGCTAAACCAAAGTGCGCTATCGTGGCATCGTGAAGAATCACCACTGGCATCTGGCGGCCTTCGCCTTGGTCAATCTCTACCAACACCGCAAGCGACTGGTCCCGCAAAGGGCGTAGTGTGCCTGGAGGCCGAAAAAGCCTCCAGAAACGCTAAATGAAGCCACGCAAGTCCCCCTTTTCAGCGATTTCTCTGACTACGGAGACAAGAATCTCCGGGAAAATGCCGTGATCTGCTTCGATGCGAAAAAACGAGGGGTAAATCAGAGCTTCCCTAGACTCTCATCCGGTGCGGTCAAGCAGAAAATGGGCGCTAGACTTTGCCCGAATGTTCAGGTGCGGGTCACTGCCATTCATAGGTCCACACATAAGTTGTGTAGGTCGTTGGCATCGGCTGACCGAAGACCTTAGCCCCGCGTCTCTCTCCGCAGCGGCACGTGAGGCGTATACCGCTTGCGAAAAAGATCGGATCAAGCACGTGAAACCGATATGCGGAAAACGAATTGTCTTTTTCGTCTCTGTGCGTACAACCAGCTTGTGGCAAATGGTACAGTCCCCGATTGAACCCGTAGGTGCCGAGAAAGTAATCCTCAAGCCCCGATGAAAGGAATTGTGGCGCATTGTTTCCAGACATATAGGCGCGCATCTGACCTTCTATGTAATTGTAGTTGGCACTTCGCGCCGCCACCGTTACTTGAAAGACCATGCCTGCTCCACTTGCTCGGCACAAGTCGAATTCCTCAAAGGGTTGGACCAGGAGATCTTCGACCTTGTGTAACCGAAGTCTAGCCGTCTCAGGCAGATGTATCCCTGGTACCTCCAGAGGCAGGTTTTCTGCGCCCCGCACAATCCACCACAATTCACTGTCGCGAGGTGCGCCCGAGGGAAGCTCGGCGGTAACACGGATATTCGATCGAAACGGAATCCTATAATTCAAGAAGATGCCGCTTGGTGAGCCAGTAACTCCGCTGAACTGAGTTCCCCATGGTGCGTCGGGATCGCCGAAGCCTACTCCTGCTCCCCGTCCCAATTCCATGTCGATCGAACTAACAGGTTCATGATCAAGGTATATCCGTATACGCAGTTTTGAGTAGTTCGGAAAGGAGCCTCCAAACCACATATGGTCGATGTACCCAGTGCCGGTATGGTTTGCGAGTTCCGCCTCTTTCATTTCCAGGAAGGGTTGCTCTTGTTTTCCCACTTCGGTGAATGTCAGGGGGTGTAGGAACTGGGCCGCATCTGAGTCTTTTGAAGCTGCAATGCAATGCTGAGCGAGAGCCCCTGCCCCCAAAGGAAGGACCCCTAAGAAGCGTGAAAAGGCACGTCTATTCATAGTTTCGCACCCTGAATGTGTACGAGTTTGATTGTTTTCGAATATGTCGTGACTGCTCGGAGAGAGGACTGTCTCCCTTAACCTGAGAACGCACGAAATGACAAACAAAGGTCAAGGCGCGCTCATGGGTCTTACATTTTGCGGCTGACACTGCGATTATAATTTTCGCCCAGTTTGCCCAGTCGAAGACATCTTGTAGACTTCAAGAGCATTGAAGATGCTCCCTGTGCGTCCCATTTCAAATGCCGGACTGTGGTCACTTGTAGCTGCGGGCATTTTCCTGACGATATCACGCATCCCACCATCCACAAATTGTAACCGGAGCGCGTGCGCTCTCACCCCCTCCAGCATGACCAATGTCTCAGCGGCGCCTTACATGGCCTCTGGTGGCCTGTTCTCATGGGAAAGTGACCCAGCGGGCGGCGACATGACCTGCGAGGACTAAGTTGCGAGCATTAACGCTGTCCGGGCAAAGTACCCGGATGTTTTGACAATCGCCGCCATGGTGCTCCCAGTACAGTGCTTGTCCCTCGGCACTGTACTGAAACTGTACCGCAAAGCCATATTTGAGCGCAAGGCACAGCAAAGAACAAACAATGGTGCCGTAGATTCTATATATATGTCATTTATTTTGTTTTATTTACCGGATAGTATAGTGGTGGGCCCGGAGGGATTCGAACCCCCAACCAAGGGATTATGAGTCCCCTGCTCTAACCGTTGAGCTACAGGCCCGTTCTTTGCAAGGCGGCGGCCGCGGAGGGGCAGGAAGATTCCTGGCGCGGACCGCCGAGCCTTCCTTTGCATTGTAGGGCGAAGCGGGTGCGAAACCAAACCGGCCCCGCCGCTGGCTCGTGGACCGTGCCCGCCACCCCGCCATTTTGGGTTGCCCGCCGCGGTACGTCCGGCTTTAACAGAACTGTCACAATTGCCCGGTAGGATACCGGCAGTCCACCCCTGCACGGGTGGGGAACCCTGGCGTCGAGGCAGACAGCCGGCTCGCGAGATCGCTGCACGGAAGGAATTTGGCAATGCAAATCGCAATAGAAGATGTGGATGGGGGCGTTACCCGGGTGATTCTTGACGGGCGCCTGGATATTGAAGGCGCAGCGGCCGTCGATCTGAAGATGAATGTGATTGCCGGCAGCAGCCAACTGCTGCTTCTCGACATGCAGAAGGTCACATTCCTGGGCTCCATGGGCCTTCGTTCCATCGTTGTGCCCGCGCAGACGGTGCGCCGGCACGGGGGCAAGGTCGTCGTGTTTGGGCCGGTACCTCTGGTTGAGGAAGTTTTGAAGGCCGCCAATATCGATACGCTGATTCCCATCCATCACGAACTCAGTTCCGCTCTGGCCGCACTCCAGTAAGGTAGCGGCCGCCAGGCCCCGGTCATGCTCGATGGTCTCACCCCCAAGGCGGAAGCTCGGCTGAGCCTGAAAAGCAGGCTGGCAGAGCTGACGCTGGTCCGCCCATGGGTTGAACGGCTGGCGGCCGAGCACGGCACTTCAGAAGAGAAGGTGTTCGCCATCAACATCTGCCTGGAGGAAGCGCTTTCGAATGTCATCCGGCACGGCTACAAAGGCGAGCCGGACCACAGCCTCACCGTCGACTTCAGCGCCAGCGCAGACGGCGGGCTGGTGTTTACGATCGAAGACAGTGCGCCGCTCTTCAATGCATGCGCGTTCCGAGAGAGGCCGGCGCCCGCTTCGCCCGATGAGATCAAGCCGGGAGGGCAGGGCATACCCCTGATGCGCAAGTTTGCCGGCAGCCTGCGTTGGGAGCCGCTGCCGCACGGCAATCGCCTGACCTTCGGATTTCGTTAATGCGCGCGGTTTTCGTTACGGCGCGCCGGGCACCGAGCCGAGATAGTTGCCGTAGGTCATCAGTCCCACGGCAGCCAGCAACAAAATGAAGGCAGCCGAGAGCGCGGTCCAGGTACGCGGGCGGCAGCCTTTCCACTCGCGCATCAGCAGGCCGACAAGCGCGCTGAACAGGACAACCATGGCGTTGATAATTGCCCAGCTTGTGAACTTGTATGCGCCCATGCGGACCTGTCCAAGGCCGTAGAGAAAAAACTGCCCGTACCAGAGCAACCCCGTGAGCGCGGCCATGGCAAAGTTGATGGGCAGCGCGGTCCTTTGGCTGCCTGCCGGGGCTCTCGCATACTCGCCCAGCGTGCCCTGGCGCAGATGCAGAAACAAGCAGTAGACGCCCGTGGTTAGCATTGCGCCGCCGCAAGAGAAGATATAAACGACATTGCCCTGGAACTGTCCGGCGCCATGGGCGGCGGCGATGAGGGCGATGGGCCTTCCCACATCGAGCGAGATTCCGAAGACCGCCGAAAGCACACCGGCCAGAACGCAGAAGAACAGCCCCTTGCGGAGCTGAAAGCCTTCCGGCGCGGCGTTGGACTTGCGCAGATCGTGATCCTTGAGCCAGCCAGCCAGCCCTGAAACCAGAATGCCGAAGGCGGCGACGGCAACCCCCGCCAGCACCCAACCCGTGCCCGGCCGCGTCAATTGCGCTGCCAGTTCGCCGGAAAGCAGCGGCGTAAACAATGTGCCAAGCACGCAGGAAATGCCCATGGCGATGGCATAGGACAGGGAAAAGCCAAGGTAACGGATGGCGATGCCGAAGGCTGTTCCTCCGATGCCGAACAGCGCACCCAGCAACAGCGTGTGCACCATGACGCGCGTTGGCGCCTCGCTTAGCACCGCTCCCAGGTCCGGGGTGGTAAGCCACGCGCCCAGCCAGGGAAGAATGAGCCAGCACGCCAGCGCCTGGGCCAGCCAGTAACTCTGCCACGACCAGCCGCTGGTCTTCTTCTGCGGGGTATAACAGAGCGCGGAGCTGCAACCACCAACAGAAAGGATGATTGCGCCCAGGAGCGGATTGGATGTCATGATCACCTCTTGCCGGTCAGATTGCTTCGTCGAACTCCGCCGGCAGTTGCAGCGGATAATTCCCGTATTCACGCACCAGCTTAACAATGTAGTCGTACGTCTGGCCGGAGACGCCGCTGCTCACCGAGTGATCCGATTGGAAAATGTAGCCTCCGCCCTTGGCTGCATTCAGCTTGCGCAGTACCTCGCGGCGGATGGCCTCGCGGTCGCCGCTCTCCCAGATCTGCATATCGCTGTTGCCACACATCCCCATGGACTGGCCGTACTGGCGGCGCAGTTCCACGCAATCCACCCCAGCCTTGGCCTCCAGCGGATTGTAGGCATCGATGCCTATCTCAATGTAGTCGGGAAAGATCTTCTTGGGGTTGCCGCAGCCATGATAGATCACCGGCAACCCCTGGGCGTGCGCGTAGGCAGTCATCTCTGCCACCCAGGGCTTGTAGTACTCGCGCCAATAATTCGGCGAAAAGAACATCCCCTTTTTGTAGGCTACATCGCCCCAGATCACAAAGCCGTCAATCAGGCCCGCGCCCGCATCCATCGCGGCCTTGGCGCACTCCAGATAATGCGCGCCGATGCGGTTGATGACTGCGCCCATGCGGTCAGGGAACTCGGCCATCCACATCATGGCGTTCTCCTGGCCGATCAGCCGCGTGAGGCACTCGCTCACTTCGCCCATGCTGCCATACACCGGAAAATCGGTGCGCAGCGACTTCACTGTATCGATCCACGGCGGGGAGTTGCGCTCAAAGCCGTCGCCGACGCCGGCAATCTGGTTGTCACCGGCCTCGAAGAAGCGACGCCGGTCGCGGGGATCGTCAAACTCGGCGCGCTCCAGCTTTTCAAAGGTGTCAATCTCCCAGCCGCACATCTCGGGCATGGGAAACTCAAACTTCTTGCGCATGATGGCGCCGTAGCCGGTCTTCAGCACCACCTCTTCCGCCGTCTCCTTGATGGTCTCGAAGGGGCGAATCCACGGATCCATATTCGGCACGGTGGAGATCCAATCCAGGTCGTAGTAGTAGTAGGGATTGGCGTCGTCCGGCAGCCCCAGTTCCTTGCGCCAGCGAGTAGTAAAGCCGCCCCAGAAAAAGTCGCTGATCGGCACGCGATCCGGTTCCTGGTGGTGCAGCGCTTTGTTGAGCCGCTCCAGCTTGCGCAGGGTGTTTTCCTTACGCCCGGCGGTGTCGTCGGTCTGTCCGAAGGTGTTAAACATGCCCATAATAATCTCCCCCAGCAAGAGTACAACAATCTTGGTGTAAACGTATACACTTCGGCCAAGACTCTTCAAGCCTCGTCCTTCGTTTTGTCCGGAGAGGGCTAGACCTCAAGCAGCGAAACCTCGTGCAGCTCCGCCTTGCCGCCCGGCACGTGCTTGACACGCAGAGTCTTCAGCTCCCACGCACCCAGCGTCACTGTGTGGTCGAGGCCCAGTGGCTTGCTCTTGATGGTCGCGCTGGTCGCGTTTCCGGTGCGCTCCTGGATGCGCAAAATCGTTCCCTCCTGCGCGCCCTCCGCCTGCTTCACCGCCAGCACCCAAATATTGCTGGGCATGATCTCGAGGTAAGAGTTCTCCCACGCCTCGGTACCCTTATGCGCCGAGTCAACGACCACCTCTGCCGGCGTCTGCAACTCCTCCGCCAGCCGGTCGAGCCCAAGCTGCCTGCATCTGCCGCGTGCGCCATAGAGCCAGAACCGCCGCTCCTGCCGGCCCTGGTCCTGCCAGGCATTCGCGTCGTTCTGCGGCACCGTTGCCGGATTGTGCCGCGCAAACGGAGCCGACCTGATCAGCACCGTGCGGAAGAGCCCGCCCAGGCTGTCATAGCTATAGCTGCCATCGTTCACCACCCCCAGCGTGTACTCTGCGCCGCCCAGCTTCCCCTCGACCGCGGCCCAGTCCTGGTAAGGCCGCTCGTCGCCGTTCAGCGTCCGCTCAATCACTGCTCCCGGAACCTTGGCAAAGACCCGCGGCTCCATCATCGCCGTGGGAACCTCAAGCTTCAGCATCTGCTCGTGCTCATGCCAGTCGATGACGAACCGCAACTCAATGAAGTCCCGCCCGGCAAACTGCGCGATGTCGAGCACAATCTCCGAGTCCTGCCACTTTGCGCGTTGCCGCGTCACGCGTGTCACCGGACCGTCCTCAATCACCGTGGTCGATTCAAGCTTGGGCCTCCCAATCTCTTCGCGGAACTGCTTGATGCCGTGCGCCCAGGTGTCGCTCGTATCCTTGATTACCACCAGGCTGATGGGCCCCGCCAGCAGCTCCGTGCCGTCGGCCTTGAATGATGACAGGCCAGGAACCGACTCCGAAACCAGGAAAAAATCCTTGTAGGTCTCCGCCGGCGCCGGCTCGCCATGCTTCAACTCGAAGACCTTGTAGCCGCAGGCCGGCAGATCCACCCACGCTGAAAGCCTGTAGAAGAAATTCGTCATGCTCTCTGAAGGCCGCCATTGCAGCGGAATCTTGCTGCCATCCTTCGCCTGCAAATGGCTGATGGGCGACTTGGGCGCGCCGGGCACAAACGGCGAGCCCTCTGGATCCTTTTCTGTGTAGCACTCCACCAGCGCTTTGCGCTTCCACGGCAGCGGGTTGTAGAGAAACACCGCCCCCTCCGCGACCGAGGTCGTATCCACGCGCTTGGCCATCGCCTCCACGGCCAGCACCCGCTCATGCCCGGCTACGTCGCAGGCAGAGCCCACGCTGTCGCGCACATCCTCGTAGTCGGAATAAAGCGACGTCCCCGCCATCATGTCGTGGAACTGGCAGAACAGCACCTTCCACCACGATTCCGCAAACTGCTCTGCCGGGTAAGCGCGTCTCATGGTCCGGTTGGCCAGCAGCGAGATGGATTCCGCCTCGCCCAGCCACCTTTCCGCGCGCCGGTTCAAATACTTGCCCTCGGCATAGGTCGAATAGCAGCCGGTCGCGTGAATCTGCAACTCGCCCTTGACCACCGGCAGCGAAGCGAAGGCCGGCGACTTCTCTATTGATTTGAAAAACTCGGCCAGTGTGCTGAAGCGCAGCTCCGACAGGGTTGTATCCTTCCGCATCTCCAGAATCTGGCGAATCTGCTCCTTCGTCACTGCGCCGCCGTGGTCGCCCACGCCCATAAAGAAAGCGCCGTCGTCGAACCCCTCGGCAAATGCGCCCGCCGCCGCCGGCTTTACCATGCTTGTGTCCGCGTCATAGTTCTTCCAGATGCGTAGCGCCAGCACTCGCGAGCCGTCCGGCCCCTCCCACCAGAACAGCAGCGGCAACTGCATCTCGTGCTCCTGCGGCCGCATGAAAACGTAGTAGCCATACCCCGCGCGCTTCAGAATCGTCGGCAACCCCGCCGCGTGGCCAAACGAATCCGGGTTGAAGCCGATCTTCACGTCCACGCCCAGCACGCGCTCGCAATACCGCTTGCCATACAGCGCATGGCGCACAAAGCTCTCGGTCGCGGGAATGTTGCAGTCCGGCTCGACCGGCCACGCGCCCACCACTTCCCAGCGGCCCTCGCGAATCCGCTGCTTGATCTCGGCCAGCATCTCCGGCGCGGCCTCCTGCACCCAGCGGTAGTGCTGCGACGAAGAGTGGCTATAGCGGAAGCCCGGCGTCTCGTTCATCCGGTTCAGCGCGCTGCGAAATGTGTTCAGAACCGTGTCAGACCCGCTGCGCCACGGCCAAAGCCACGCGGCATCGATATGCGAGTGGCCAATCACGTGCAGCACCTTGCGCCCGCCCCCCGCCGCCTGCCCAAGAGCCGGAATCGCCGCCACCGCGCCCAGCGTTACCGCTCCCTGCACCAGAAAATCGCGCCTCGACAGTTCTTTCCCCAGTCTGCTCACGTCCAGATTCCTCCACGAATCGCTGCGGTTTGAAAGCTCAGCAGCAGAAATCATGCTCCACCGGCCAACCTCCGCGCAACTTAACCCCGCTTAACCTCGCCCCGCGTAACCTCGCCCCGCGCACGAAATAGTAGGGCCTCCCGGCCGGCTGTCGCGCGGGCGTCCCCGCCCGTGCAAATATCGCATCCCGCATTGCATCCAACGCCAGCCCCACCGCAGGTGGCGCAGGTGGTCTGCGAAAATAGAACCAGATGCTCTCTCTCATCAATGCCGGCAAGCGCTTTGGCCCGCGCGTTTTGTTTCTTGAAGCCAACTGGCTCATCCGCCCGCGGGAAAAGACCGCGCTGGTCGGAGCCAACGGCACCGGCAAATCCACCATCATGAAGGTGCTGGCCGGCCTGGAATCCCTCGACTACGGCCAGGTGCAGCAGACGCGCGGCATGAGCATCGGCTACCTGCCGCAGGAGGGCCTCGCGCTCACGGGCCGCACTGTTTTCGAAGAATGCCTCAGCGTCTTCGACGAACTGCGTGAGATGGAGAAGGAAGTGGAGCGGCTGGGCGGCCAGCTCTCCGTGCTGGATCACGAAGGCCCCGAATACGAAGCCGCGGCCGAGCGCTACTCAATGCTCCAGGAGCGCTTTCACGCCCTCGACGGCTACGCGCTGGACGCCCAGGTCGGCGGCGTGCTCACCGGCCTCGGCTTCAGCAAAGAGGATTGGACCCGTCAGACCGACGAGTTCAGCGGCGGCTGGCAGATGCGCATCGCGCTGGCCAAGCTGCTGCTGGCCAAGCCGAACCTGCTGCTGCTCGACGAGCCCACCAACCACCTGGACCTTGAAACCCGTAACTGGCTTGAGGACTATCTCCACACTTATCCATTTGGCTACATACTTATCTCCCACGATCGTTACTTTCTCGATGTTACGATCGACCGTACCGTGGAGATATGGAACAAGCGGCTGAATGTTTATCAGGGCAATTACACCAAGTATCTCAGCCAGAAAGATGAGCGGCGCACGCAGTTAGAGGCAGCTTATCGCAATCAGAAAATCCAGGTTGAGCATCTTGAGTCGTTCATCAACCGCTTCCGCGCCCAGGCCACCAAGGCAAAACAAGTCCAGAGCCGCATCAAGGAACTCGAAAAGATCGAGCGAATTGAAATCCCCGAAGAAGAGCCGGTCATTCACTTCAAATTCCCCCAGCCGCCGCCCTCGGGCCGCATGGTGGTTGAGGCGGAAGGGCTCTCGAAAAGCTACGGACCCAAGCAGGTGCTGAACAATGTTCGCTTCTCCATCGAGCGCGGCGATCGCGTGGCGCTGGTGGGCGTCAACGGCGCGGGCAAGTCCACGCTGATCAAGCTGCTCACCGGCATGGAGCAACCCACCGCCGGCGCCGTCAAGATGGGCCACAACGTGGTCAGCGAGTACTTTGCGCAAGACCAGTACAAGGTGCTCGACGGCGACCAGCGCATGCTCGACGACATCAGCCGCGCCGCCGTCAAAGTCCCCGAGCAGGCGCTCAGGTCGCTCTTGGGCTGCTTCCTCTTCAGCGGCGACGACGTATTCAAGCCCCTCGGCGTGCTCTCGGGCGGCGAGCGCAACCGCTATGCGCTGGCGCGCATCCTCGTCTCCCCGTCCAACTTTCTTCTGCTCGATGAGCCCACCAACCACCTCGACATGCGCGCCAAAGACGTCTTGCTCGAAGCCATCGCGGCCTTCTCGGGCACCGTAGTCTTCGTCTCCCACGACCGCTACTTCATTGACCGTCTTGCCACGCGCGTGCTGGAAGTGGAAGGCGGGCAAGTCACAAGCCACGAAGGCAACTACGAAGACTATCTGCGCTGGAAGACTGCGCAGGCGGCCGGTCCACAAGACTGTCATCCAGAGCGGAGCGAAGGACGCGCGGTTCGGGCGGCGTCTCAATCCGTGCCGATCGGCGGTCGGGCCTTGTATCAGGGCACGACTTTAGTCGTGCCGAAAGATGCCCAAAATGAGGAGGGGGCTTTAGCCCCTGCCAGCCCCGACGAGAACGGTCCCCGCCCCCGCCGCCTGAACCCCATCAAGCAGAAGCAAATGGAAGACCGATGCCAGTTTCTTGAAGAAGAGATTCCCCGCATCGAATCCGCCATCGCCCACACTGAGGAGCAGTTGGGCATCTACGTCTCCGCCGCTGAGACCCAGCGCCTCAGCGATTTGGCCGAAGATCTCCGCAGTCAGCTATCCTCGCTGACCGCCGAGTGGGAAGACTTGACGATGCAACTTGAAGGCGCTTGAGCCCGCCTGTGACTGAGGCAGAAGGCCAACGGCCTCTGCAAGCAAATCACCGAAGCGCCGGTGTACAACATTGACCATATCTCCCGGCTGAGATACGGCACGATAGTCTCAGTTGCGGCCATCTCCGAAACGCCCCCCGCCCGCGTACTTATCCCACCCTTGTGTAACTCCTCGTACCCCTCCCCCAAAATCCCCCCCTGGCCGGCAAAAGAACCGGGAGGAATCTCGGTTGTTCCCAATCTTGTTTTCCGCCCCATTCCTGAGATATTCCTCACATCCCATCGTGCATAATCAAAAGACGATGGCTCTCTTATGGAATCCCGAGAGTTGGCAAACGCGGCTTGCCGAGCTCGAAGCTCAATCCGGTGAACTGAAAGAAGCTCCCCTGCGGCGGGACGTGCGCTCGCTGGGCACGCTGCTGGGCGACGTGCTGCGCGAGCAGGCCGGCGAGGAGTTTTTCGCGCAGGTTGAAGCGCTGCGCCAGGGAACTATCCGCCGCCGCGATGCCGAGGCCCGTGGCAGCGACGCAGATGCCGCCCGGCAGGCCGCCGGCGCCCTTGAACTCGTTCACTCGCTGCCCGTGGAGCGCGCCATCCTGCTCACCCGCGCCTTTGCGTTTTACTTTGAGTTGATCAACCTGGCTGAGACCAACCACCGCAAGCGCCGCCGCATCGCGCTGCAACTGAGCGGGCAGGCCAACCGCCAGCGCGGTTCCCTGGCTGGGACGTTGTGTGAGATGCGCCGCGTGGGCATCAGCGCAGAAGAAGCCCTGGACTGGCTCAAGCGGGTGCTCATCATTCCTGTTTTTACTGCGCATCCCACGGAAGTGGCGCGCCGCTCAGTCATGTTCAAGCGCCGCCGCATCGGCGAGTTTCTCGCTACGCTCGATCGCATCCCCGTTCCGGAACAGGACCTTGCGCGCCTCGAAGAACTCGTGATGGCCGAGATCACCAGCCTGTGGCAGACCGACGAAGTCCGCTCGCGGCGGCCCACGGTCTACGACGAGATCAAGATGGGCCTCGACTACTACGACGTCTCCATCTTCGCCACGCTGCCGGAGCTCTATCGCGAGATCGCCGAAGCCCTCCGCACCTCGTTTGGCCTTGAAATTGAAACCCTGTTGCTGCCGCAGGTGCTGCGCTTCGGCTCGTGGATCGGCGGCGACCGCGACGGCAACCCGTTTGTCACGCCGGCGGTGACGCGCGACGCCATTCAACTGGCCCGCGGCCACCTTGTGCTCTACTACCAGCGCCAGCTCGACATCATCATCGATCTGCTCACCACCAGTGCACAGCAAATTCCTGTAAGCGACGCGCTGCTGGCACGGCTCAACGCCTATGTGGCGCGCGTTCACACGCCAGAGTCGCAGGTCTTTGGCGCCCGCTACGAGTTTGAATATTACCGCCGCTTCCTCATCTGCCTGAAGGCGCGTATGCACCGGACGCTGGATTTTATCGGCAAATCCGGCGCCGGCAGCGAGGCCCTGCCGGTGATGCCCTACACGCTCAACCAGGAGCAGGAAAAGCTGGCCCAGGCGCTGCCCGCGTACTGCTCGGTGGACGAGCTGATTGACGACCTGGAGACTCTGCGCGACTCGTTGGCCGCCAATCGCGGATTGCGGATTGCGCGGACCATTGTCGATCCGCTGATCTTGCAGGTGCGCACCTTCGGGCTTCATCTGCACACGCTCGATATCCGCCAGCACGCGCGCGTTCACGCAGCGGCCTTGCAAGATGCGATCGCGGACACCGCAGCGCCCACACTCGCCACCGGCTTCTCTGATCAGACCGCATCGGTGCTTGAAACCTTCCGCGTGGTGGCTGAAGTGAAGAGTGGCTGCTCGCCCGAGGCCATTCGCCAATACGTGATTAGCGGCGCTTCCTCGGTGGACGACGTGCTCGCCGTCATCCGCCTCGCCCGTCTCGGCGGCGTCAGCGTCGAGGGCGGCGGCCGCGATCCCGGCCTCATGCCTGTCCCGCTCTTCGAGTCGATTGAGGACTTGCGCCGCGCGCCGGAAATCTGCCGCGAACTTTGGAGCCGGCCCGACTATCGCAAGCTGCTCGCCACATGGGACAACTGGCAGGAAGTCATGCTGGGCTATTCGGACTCGAATAAAGACGGCGGTATGCTGACCTCGACCTGGGAGATCTTCCGCGCCCATCGCGATCTGCACGTGGTCGCGCGTGAGTGCGGCGTGAAGCTGCGGTTGTTCCACGGCCGCGGCGGCACGGTAGGGCGCGGCGGCGGGCCCACGCATCGCGCCATCTTTGCCCAACCCATCAACTCCTTTGATGGCCAGTTGCGCATCACCGAACAGGGCGAGGTGCTGAATTTCAAGTACAGTGACGAGGTCCTCGCCGAGCGTAATTTGGAACTGATGATTGCCGCGTCCCTCGATGCGTTAGCCCGCCCCAACGCCCGCGACCCGCAGGGCCACTTCACCGGCATCCTCAAGCCGGAGTGGGAGGCGGCCTTCGACGAGCTTTCGGCGATTGCCTTCGATTGCTATCGCACTCACATTCTCGACGATCCCGGCGTGGTTACTTACTTTGAGCAGTCCACGCCGGTGGGCGAACTGGAGCACGCCAAGATCGGCTCGCGGCCCTCCCGCCGCAACGCGTCGCCGAGCCTGGCCGACCTGCGCGCCATTCCCTGGGTCTTCGGCTGGACGCAGTCACGGCTTCTGGTTCCGGCATGGTTTGGCGTGGGCTTCGCGCTGGAACAGTACCTGGAAAAGCCCGGCGCGCTGGAGCTGGTGCAAACCATGGCGCGCGAATTTCCGCTCTTCATCGATCTGCTGCGCAACGTGGAGATGGCTCTGGGCAAGGTCGATCTCGGCACCGCCCGCCTCTATTCTTCGCTGGTGGAAGACCGCCCGCTGCGTGAGCGCATCTTTAACATGTTCGACGGCGAGTTCCATCGCACCGCCCGCGCCGTACTTGCCATCACGCGGCAGACTGAGCTGCTTCAAACCAACCAGGTGCTCGGCCACTCCATCAAGCTGCGCAATCCCTACGTTGACCCGATGCATCTCATCCAAGTCGACATGCTGCGCCGCAAACGCGCCGGAGAAAACACGCCGGAGGTCAATCGTGCCATCGCCGCCACAATCAGCGGCATCTCGGCGGGATTGCGCAACACCGGCTGAGGCCAGTAGCTCTCTAAGCGAACCGCACGCGATAGCTCTGCTTTGCCTCAAGCGTCACGCTGACGCTGCCATCAGAGTTTGCAGTCAGTTCCACGTCCTTTGCTCCGGTCACGGCGCGAATCGCCTGACCCTCTGGCGCGCGCAGCTTGTAAGCTCCGGCAAACTCCGGCCGAATCGCGGCTGCCACGGCCTTTCCATCTTCCCAGCGCAGGCCCACCTCAACGGACCCGCGCGCCCTGAGCCCCTTCACCTCGCCCGCTCTCCATGCCGAGGGCAAGGCGGGCAGCAGGTCAATCACGCCGCTGTGGCTTTGCACAAGCATCTCGGCCATTGCGGCGGTCGCGCCAAAGTTGCCATCAATCTGGAACACCCGCGTCTTGCCAAACGGATGCGAATCGAAAAGATTCGGGTTTGTACTGTGCGCCATCAGCATCTTGAGCGAGTCCCATGCCTTGTCGCCGTCGCCTAGCCGCGTCCAGAACGCGATGGCCCATGCGCGGCTCCAGCCTGTGTAGGCTCCGCCATTCGCCAGCCGCCGCTCCAGCGAAACGCGCGCCGCTTTCGCCAGCTCCGGCGTTCCGCGCGGCGTGATCTCACTGCCCGGATACAGCGGATACAGGTGCGACATATGCCGCTGTCCCGGCTCGCTCTCATCAAAATCAACTGCCCACTCCTGCAACTGGCCGTATCTGCCCACCCGGTAACCAATCAGCCGTTCCCGCGCCGCGGCAAGTTTTGCTGCGAACTCCTCATCCACACCCAGCTCTTTTGCCGCGCTGATGCAGTTCAAGAACAGCTCGCGGATGAGGGCAATATCCATGGTGCAGCCGGCGCTCGTCATCGCGGACTTCCCGTCCGGAGCCAGAAAACTATTCTCCGTGGACTCGGAAGGGCATGTGGTCAAGCGTCCATGCCCATCTTCGACCAGCCATGCAAGACAAAACTCCGCCGCTCCCCGCATCAGCGGGTAAGCTCGCGCGCGCAGGAAATCACGATCTCGCGTGAACCGGTAATGGTCGTACAAGTGTGCGCAGAGCCACGGCCCGCTCATGCACCAGTTGGCCCATGTCGGCGACCCGACACCCATGCCTACCGGATTTGCCGTGCGCCAGATGTCGATGTTGTGGTGCGTCACCCATCCCGGCAGGCCATACGTCTCCCGCGCTGCCCGAGCCCCGGTCTTGCTCAAGTCATCCACCAGTTGCATCAGCGGCTCTGTGCACTCGGTCAGGTTGCAGGTCTCCGCGGGCCAGTAGTTCATCTGCACATTGATGTTGGCCGTCCAGTTCGAACTCCATGGTGGTTGCACCTGGTAGTCCCAGATCCCCTGAAGATTTGCCGGCTGTGTCCCCGGCCGCGAACTGCTGATCAGCAGGTATCGCCCAAATTGAAAATAGAGGGCCAGCAGCGATGGATCGGGCGAGGCGGCAAATTGTCTCATGCGCACATCCGTCGGCTCGGCCGCTCCAGCGCCTGATCCCAGTGAGAGCGAAACACGCTCAAACAGCCCCTTGTAATCCGCTTCATGCCGCTGCCGCAGCGTGGCATAGCTGCGTGCCCCGGCCGCATACAGTTGCTGGAGGGCGCGTTCGTTCACTTCAGCCTGCGACGCATCCGGCCTGTGGTCGAATCCCTGGTATCCGGTCGCCGTGGTCACAACCAGCGTGCAGGCGGTCGCGCCTTCAATCACGAGCTTGCCGCCGTCTCCCGTTACTCGTCCGCCTTCCGCATGAGCCTCGACCGCGACGGCAAAGTACATCCCTTCGCCCGCCGCGTCGGAAAGCACCACAGGCGTTTCACTGCCGGGATGACCGGCTCCGGCAACATGTTTGGGCGCCTTGCCTGTCATCATCAGCCGCTCGCTGCCTAAGTTCGCGATGGATTTCGTCAGCGGCCCATCCATCCGCACCGCCATGTTCAAACCGCCCGGTTCGCCGGCTTCAATCCTCACCACAATCGCCTGATCGGGAGCGGAGGCAAATGCAGAGCGCTCAAACCGAACGTCGTTGACCTTGTACTGGCTGCGCACCACTGCCGTGGCAAGATCGAGTTCCCGCCGGTACTCCGTCACCTCGCCCGCGTGCTTCAACTCCAGGTGAAGATTCCCCAGGGGCTGATAGGCCTCGGCAAACAGGCCCTGCATCTTTTGGCAAAGCTTGTCGGCCCGGTGATAGTTCTTCTCTTCCAGCACGGCCTTGCGCACGGCTTCAAGATGATTCTTTGCGTCAAGATTGTTTCCGTCCACCGGTCGCCCTGACCAGAGCGTGTCGTCATTCAGTTGCAGCGTCTCTCTTGCTGGATCGGTTTCCACCGGGCCTGCCGCATCGCCAGCCTCCTCATGCAGCAAAGCGCTGGGGTCAGGCGGATTGACCGCTCCCCCGCCAAAGACCATCGCCCCTAATCGCCCGTTGCCAATCGGTAGCGCGTCCACCCATTGGGTTGCCGGGCTGGTGTACCACAGCTTCAGGTCGTCCGGTGCCGTGGGCGCAGCCTCTGCCCATCCCAGGCGCTTCGCCAGCGGCATGGCTCCCGCAAGGGTTGAGGTGGTAACCAGAAAGCGTCGGCGCGTGAGTCTGCTCATGGCAGGTCCTTTCCTGTTGCGAATAACTTAGCCCCATCAACACAACACGCCATACTACCAGCACGCCGGCGATCTGCCCGCGCACCCAAGCGCCTGCCGGGAGGAACCATCGTTGTGACGGGGGCGAGCGAGGCGCAAAAACCGCTGCGCTGGGCCCTGCGGTGACCAGTTAGGAACAGAGGATTCCGGCCGCTCTCTGCTATGCTTTATGGTTTACCCGGTGAGGAGAAGCCATGCCCGAACACAGAGCACGAAAGCACCATCAGGACCGGGTTGCGGAGACGTTGCGGCTGGAGATCGGCGCCATGATTGAAGGCGAACTTTCTGACCCGCGCATCGGTTTCTGCTATGTGACTGAGGTGCTCATCAATCCCGGCGGCAAGTCAGCGCGGGTTTATGTGGCCATGGACAGCGCAGTTCCGGATGTGGCCAAGGCTGAGGCGGATACAGTCGCCGGGCTCGAAGCGGCAAAAGGGTTTATCCGCTATGCATTGAAGGAGCGCATGGGAGTGCGTCATGTGCCTGAACTCAGTTTCCTTGCTGACCGCTCAGGCCGCTTCCAGGCGCGCATTGTGGAACTGATGGACCGCACGCGCAAGCGGCAAAAAGCCCCGGTTGAGCCGCCTGCCCCTGCCGGCCAGCAGGCCACCGGAGAGTAGCCGAGCATGGATCGACCTTCTCGCATGACAACCCCGCAACCATCCGATGGGTCGTCGGCCCCTGAGCCTGCCGCAGGCGCGGAGAGCCCGATGCAGGCCATCCTCGAGGTCTTGCGCAAAGGCCAGCGCTTCCTGGTCTGCTCGCACTCGCGGCCCGACGGCGACGCCGTGGGCAGCGTCACGGCCATGGGCATGCTGCTTGAGCAGATGGGCAAGCAGGCTGACCTTGTGAGCCCAGACCGCGTTCCAGACATCTATCGCGGCCTGCCGGGCGTCGAAGCAATCCGCCCGGTACAAAGCGTTCACGGGCCTTACGATGCCGCCATCCTGCTGGAGTGCGACGGGCCGGCGCGGGCCGAGGTGCGCGGCCTCGAGAAATTCTTCCAGATCAACATCGACCACCACGCCACCGGTCGCGACTTTGCCCACCTCAACTGGATTGACCGCGAGGCGGCCAGCGTGGGCGAGATGGTCTATCGCCTGGCCATTGCCGCCGGGGCCACCATCACGCCCGAGATGGCCAGCTGCCTGTATGCAACTGTGCTCACTGACACCGGGGGGTTCTGCTACGGAGGAACGCGGGCCTCAACCTTTGCTCTGGCGCGAGACCTGGTGCTGGCCGGGGCCGATCCCCGGCGCATTGCACAGCAGATTTACTTTTCCACCGCGACCTCCAAGCTGTTGCTTTTAGGCGTCGCTCTGGGCAATCTCAAGCGCGAGGGGCGCCTGGCATGGCTCTGGGTGACCCAACAGGACATGGTGCGCACCTGCGCGGCCGACGAGGATTGTGAAGGTCTTGTGAACTTTGCTCTGTCGATTGCCGGCGTGGAGGCTGCGGTCTTTCTGCGCGAGTTGCCGGAGCAAACCATCAAGCTCAGCCTGCGCAGCAAGGGCCAGGTGAACGTAGCCGTCATCGCCAGCCGGCTGGGCGGCGGAGGCCACGATAACGCCGCAGGATGCACGCTGGAGGGGCCGTTGCCCCGCGCACTGGATGAAATCCTGGCCCAATTGCGCCCAGGCCTGGCCGGATTTGTCCCGGACGCGGCCTGAGGGCCCTTGAGATCCGGCACGAATCTGTTAGCCTTGTCCCTGTCGAACGCTGCGCAATCTTCGCATCTTTTTTTGAATGCGGGCCCAAGCCGGAAAAGATTCTGTTTTCCGCTATCGCCCTTGCCTGAACCGGAATTGCAATTCCGCGCGGACCGGGCCAGAGTCCGCTGGAGAGACGCCTGACGTGGAAACTACCATGGAACCCTCTGCTCCGGATCGTCCCGAACCCCGGCGCAAACGGCTGCCCGGCTGGGCCACCGTCCGCGAGGCAGCAGCGTTTCTCGGCATGACCGTGTTTTTTCTTGCCTATGGGCTCACTCCGCTTCTGGGCGGCGACGGACTGGGGTTGGTGGGCGCGGACGAGCCTCGCTACGCGCAGATCGCTCACGAAATGCTGGCCCGGTTTGATGGAGCCGCTACCCTCAAAGGCCGCCTGAGCGCCTGTGTTACCCCTTATCTCTATGGCCACCCCTGGCTTGAGAAGCCCGCGCTCTATTATTGGCGCGCCATGTTCGTCTTTCAGGATTTCGGCGTCCACGACTGGGCGGCGCGTCTGCCCTCGGCCAGCTTTGCCTTCATCATGGTGGCGCTCATCTACCTGCACATGCGGCGGTTTCGCCCCGGCGGCCATCTGGATGCGGCGCTGATTACCGTGGCCTGCGCCGGCATCATGGGCTTTGCCCGCGGCGCATCCACTGATATGCAGATGGCTGCGCCGTTGGCGATCGGGCTACTGGGCTGGTACGCGTGGTACGAGACAGACTCAAAGTTCTGGCTCTTTGATATTTACTTCTTTACCGGCGTGGCCACGCTTGCCAAGGGGCCGGTGGCGCCGTTTCTCGCCCTGGCCATTGTGGCCGCTTTCGCCTTCCTGCGCCGCGACTGGTCAATTCTCTGGCGCTCCATCTGGTGGCCGGGCATCGTGCTTTACCTGGCCATGGTGCTGCCCTGGTTTATCGCCGTGCAGCATCAGAATCCAACCTTCTTCCGCGAGTTCTTCCTGGAGCACAACCTGGAGCGCTTTGCCACAGACCGCTTCCAGCACAGGCAGCCCTTCTGGTACTACCTGGTGGTGGTCACGCTGGCGGTGATGCCCTGGACGGTGGTTGCCGGCCGGGCGCTTGTCGACGGCATTCGCACTTCCTTTCTTGAGTGGCGGGTGCGCCACTCCAGCAAGCGAAAGCCCTGCGCCGGCCAGCCGGGAGATGCTTTCCCTGAGTTCCTGGTCTTGTGGGCGCTGATTCCCATCCTCTTCTTCTCGCTGTCGCAATCCAAGCTGCCCGGCTACATCCTGCCCTCCATTCCTCCCCTCACCATCCTCACCGGCGACTATCTCTTCCGCTGCCGAAAGACGGGCCTCAGCAACTGGGTACTGGCCGGCCACGCGGTGCTTTGCGCCGTCATGACCGCGTTTGCCCTGCTGCTGCCCTGGTTTGTGGCTCACGGCGCAAAGATGCCGCCCATCTACGCATTGACGGCGGCGCTGATGGCTGCCATCGGCGCGGCGTTGCTGATTGTGGTTGTGGTCAAGGGCTACGGAGTTGCCCGGCTGCGGCTGGTCACCACCGGCGTGCTGGTGGTGCTTATGCTGTTTCTCTATGGCGTGGGCCCGTTCTTCGGCATCCCGCCCCTGGCCGCCAGCAAGCGGACCATCCACCTGCTCGACCGCTCCTACTCCGCGCGCCCCATGGCCGCCCGCCTGGCCACGCTGGTTCCCGGAGATGAAACTGTCGCCGTCTTTCGCGTTCGCCGCGACATGGAGTATGGCCTTTCGTTCTACCGCAACGAGGAAGTGGCCAATTACGAGGAAGACGGCGTACCGGAAGAGCAGCACGTCCTGGTGGCGCGCGTGGTTGGCCGCGGCGGCACTGACCTGCACACAGAGGAAGCGCTTGAAGAATACCTTGAAGGCCGGAGCTACCAGCGGCTTTTCAGTTGGCCTGAGCAGGGGTTGATGGTCTACCTGGTGGGCAAGCGTTAAGCGCAAACATCCGAGCGGCATCTTGCAGTTAGCGGCCACTCGTGGCACAGTGACCGCAGGGCACTTTCGAGAATTTTGCGCTTGCTGAGTGCGCGCCTCGACCGCTCTGAACCCTTCGGGGCAAGTTCGCGTCCAACAGGGATAACCATGGCGTCCGGCCTTTCCATCGAGATTCTCGACCTCCGGCACTTTGCCGCGCCCATGCTGCGCCCGGTGCTTGATGCCGAAGGCCTGCTTTGGAAACAGCGCCTGCACTGGGACTATCGGCCTTCCGCGCGCCTGCTCATGCAATATCTCGATAGCCACATGTTGCCCGGATACGGAGCCGTCGACGCCGGCCAGGTGACCGGCTATGCCTTCTGCGTCTATGAAGAGACCAAGGCGATCATCGGCGACGTTTTTGCCGTGCCGGCCAGCTCCGGACTGGAGCTTTCCGCTGCTGGTCCCGCATTCGAGATTGAAGAAACGCTGCTCAAGCATCTGCTGGAGACCCTGCTCAACTCGCCCCAGGTAGATCGCGTGGAATCGCAACTGCTGCTGCATCCCTCCGACCGCCACGCCGGGCTCTTCCGCCTCAACGGCTTCGAGATCTTCCGGCGCCTCTTCATGGTGCAGCAGCTTGAAGGCCTCGCAAACCCCCACACCTTCCACATGCCGCCCCACCTGGAGCTGCGCGGCTGGCGCGACGACGACCTGAGCTCCGCCGGGCGGCTCATCAGCCTTGCCTACAGCGACCACCCCGACGCGCTCATCAACGACCAGTACCGCTCAGTCCACGGCTCGCAGCGCTTTCTGCACAACATCGTCCGCTACTCCGGCTGCGGGGCTTTTTCAGCGCAGTGCTCGCACGTGGTGGTGGAGCGCGCCACGCGTGAGCTGGTGGCCCTGGTCCTGGGTTCCCGCGTCAGCACAGAGAGCGGCCACATCACCCAGCTCTGCGTCCATCCCCGCTATCGCCGCCAGGGCCTGGCCCGCATGATGCTCTCGCTGGCCGCTTTCCACTTCCTGCGCCTGGGCGCGGTCGAGATCTCTCTCACCGTCACTGAAGAAAACACCGAGGCCATTGAGCTCTACCGCACCGAAGGCTACACCTGCGAGCACACCTTCGACGCCGCAGTGTGGGAGCGAGAGTTGAACGTTTGAGGGAAGAGCGATCTCAGGGAAGAACGGCTACCGCGCAATCAGGAACATCAACCAACTGAGCACTACCGCCGAGCCCAGAAACAGCACAAAGCAGTAAATGCCATAGCGGAGCATGCGTGGCGGCGTAGCCCGCTGCGTGATGCCGAAGACAACCGACGCGAACAGCGCAAACAGCGCCAGCGCAGCGAAGTGGGAGGGATGAAGCACTAGCTTTTCCTCCCGGTGCGCAGATTGTGGGCGTCCACGGCGGCAATCACGTTCAGCAGGCCCGCGACCACGATAAAGCGGGTGCCGTACTCGGCGGTGGTCACCTGCACCTGGTCCGCGCCCAGGCCGATCATCCGGCTCAGCACAAACAGCAGCCCATTGCCCAGGTCGCCGGCCAGGCCCAGCAGGTCAAGCACGTCGTGGGCGCTGGAGTAGAGCTTGCCCTGCATGGCGATGCCAAGAGCGAACATACCGAAGACTGAGGCTGCCAGCAACGTGCCCCGTCCCCACTTGCGCAGCAGAAAATGCCCCGCTCCGGGCACCAGCCAGCCGGCAATCAGGGGCAGATAAACAAAGCCAGTCTCTGCCGCGGCGTTCTTCTTGGGTTCGCTTGCCATTCCTTTTTGACTATACCGCACGAGGGGGGCATCCCTGTCCAGCGACACTAGATCCGCACCAGCTCCCGCTGCACCCGCCCCGTCACCCACGCCTTGCCCGGCGCGGTCATCATGTTCACCTCGCTGCGCACGCCAAAGTCGGGCAGGTAGATGCCGGGCTCGACGGAGAAGCAGGTGTAAGGCAGAATCAAGCGCTCGTCGTGAGTTTCGAGATTGTCAAGGTGCGCGCCCGAGCCGTGCAGCTCACGGGCAATGTTGTGCCCTGTGCGATGGGTAAAGTATTCCCCGTAGCCCGCCCCCTGAATCACGTCGCGGGCCGCATCGTCGGCCTCGAAGCCGCGGATCGGGCGGCCTGAAGCGAAGGCCTGTTCGACGGCGGCGATGGCGGCGTCGCGAGCTTCAAGCACCGTCATGAACACCCGCTGCTCGCGCTCGGTGGGTTCGCGGCCCACCACGCCGGTCCAGGTAATGTCGTAATAGATGCTGTTTGCCCGGTCAGGCCGCGCCCAGATGTCAATGAGCACAAAATCGCCTTCGCGGATGGGCAACGAGCGCTCGGCGGTGGGCTCATAGTGCGAGTCGGAGCTGTTCCGGTTCACGCTGACGTTGGGCCCGTCGCTCCAAACCAGCCCTTCGCGGCGCATGGCCTCGCTGAGCCACACCACGTGATCGTATTCGGTGATCTCGCCGGTGCGGCCGGCGCTGGGCCTCAGCTTGCGTGCCATCTCGCGCCAGCCCTCGGCCAGAATCAGATCGATCGCCCGCTGCGCCTCGGCGTGGCTGGCCCGCTGGTCTTCGTCCAGCACCGCTTCAAACTGAGCCACCAGGTCGGCGGAACTCACAATCCTCTTGCCCAGCGAGCGCAGAAAATCCACCGTGCCCGCGTCCACCATCGACACATACATGATGGCGTTGTTGGGCGAGAACTGCATGGCGAGGTTGCGGGAGCCGCCCAGCATGGCTTCAAGTCCGCCGGCCAGCTCCTGCCAACTGGAGTAGACGGCCTTGCTGCCCGGCAGATCGTCCAGGCGGCCCTGCTCAACGCGGTGCACCAGTTTGCGCGGCTCCCCCTCGGCGGGCACAAAGTAGTACCAGCGCCGCGTGATGTGCGCCTTCTCGTCCAGGCCCAGGATGCGCGCGGCAATCGGATCGCGGTGATGATGGTCGTAAAAGAGCCAGCCGTCATGGCCGGCCTCGCGTAATGCGGCCTGAATCGCTTGGAGGTTCATAGGGGCAATTTTACGCGCGCAATTTCATATCGACCACTCCGGAACCGGCTCCCGTGCCGCATTCGTCGTCGCCGCGATCTTGGTAACCGCAATCACGCTGATATCGTCCGCCTGGCCGAAGCGTTGCGCAGCGGTTGCCAAATCGGCGGCAGAGAGCCCGGTTTTCAACAGTTGCTCGGCCCGGTCGAAGCCGAAGAGCCGACCCTCCGCATCCGTGGCCTCGGCGATGCCGTCGGAGACGAGCACTAGCCGGTCGCCCTCTGCCAGATTGAAGTGCATCACAGAGAAGTCAGCCCCCGGCAGCATTCCCAGCGGCAAGGCGCCTTCCATAGCCACCTGCTCGCCGTTCAGGTAGGGCGGCATATGGCCGGCGTTGGCCAGCGTCACTGCGCCGTCCCGGGCGATGCAGAGCGCCAGGCAGGTGGCCTGGGCGTCGCCGCGGCCCAGCAGCCGGCGGTTCAGCGCGCCCAGCACAAAAACCGGCTCAGGATTGGTCTCTGCCGCGGTGCGAGTCGCTCCCACCAGCAGCGCCACAATCATGCCCGCCTTCAGACCCTTGCCCGACACATCCCCGGCCACGATCAGCAGGCTGCCGTCGCTTGGGTGCGGAACAATCTGGAAAAAGTCGCCGCCCACCTCCATCGCCGGACGGTATTCGCTTTCGACTTCGAAGCCCGGTAAACTCACGCGCGCCCGCGGCAAGATGACCTGCTGCACTTCCTGCGCCTGCTTCACATCCAGCGCCATGCGCCGCTGCTTCAGCACTGAAAAGTAAAGCCGCCGCCCCAGCAGCAGCACCAGCACCTGCAGCAGAAGCAGGCCGGCAAGCTGGCCGACGCCGAACTGCACCCCAAATGGGAACCAGTAGATTTGAAGATGCAGAAGCGAAAGTTCATTCTGAAAACGGGACATGCCATGCAGCAGCAGGGCAGGCAGCGCCACCCAGCCCTCCACGCCCTGGGTGCGGATTCCCTCCACGAAGATCCACAGCAGCAGGGCCAGCGTGGCCAGCCGGGCTGCCATCGAGATGACGTGAAAGGGGGCGCTGACCGGCCCGGGAACCAGTGTGAACCAGAGGTTTTCTCCCAGTGAATTTGAGAGTGCCAGCAGCGCGGCCAATCCGAATGCGGCTCCGGGCAGCCAGGCCGGGCGGCGCAGCCGGAACCAGACCCACCAGATCATCGCCCAACCGGCACTCGTCAGTGGCGTTAGCAGGATGTCTGTGATCACATTGCCCGCTTCCCCGCTCAAAGCCTGCGTCCAGACGGTGAGGATCAGTACGATAGAACTGGTCGCCGCCAGCAGATAGACCCCGCCTATCCACAGATAAACCCGGTCGGAGCGGTCGAAGAACACCAGCGAGAAGGCCGTCAAGGCGAGCAGCAGGTAAAGAAAGGCAAAGATGGGGGTGGTTGCGTAGGCGCGGCTCAACTCCACCCACTGGGATTGATAGTCGGCCGCCACGGTTCCCGCGTCGCCCAGCAGCGGCGCATTGTGCATTCCGCCGGCGTCGGGCTGCTGCATCGCCGTGGTTGGCTCCATCCAGAAGCGGAAGGCCAGCACTACCGAGGCGGGGCCCTCCCCGTCCTGCTGCGGCAACTGAAAGATCATGGGCCGGGTGTTGTAGATGGTGGGGCGGCTGCGAGAGAAATCGCCGAAGCTGCCCAGAACCACCCCGTTGGCCATGAGTTGGTAGGCGTCGTCCACATCCGAAGGCCCGCCCACCGCCAGTTTCTCGCCCGGCTTCACATTGGCCCGCACCCGGATGCGATACCAGGCATAGCCCCAGTAGCCAGGATGGCCCTTGGCCGTCCAGCCTGGTACATATCCTGAAAGTCCGGTGGTGGGGTCGATGGCGCCTTCGGCAGAGGTCAGGTTCACGGTCTCCCAACCCGAGTCGTCAAAGCCAGGCTCGGCCCAGAGCTGCTCGTGGGTCAGTGGATCGATGGGCGAATCGCCCACGGTAAACTTCCACGGGCCGTAGAGCCGCGCGGAAGACTGGCCGATGGTGACGCTCGTGGTGTTGCCGGGCCCGTTGCCTGGCTTGTTGGGCACAGTCCTTGCCTGCGCCCATCCGAAGCAGCCGATGCCGAAATGAAGGAAGAACAAAAGGAGGAAGCGTCGCGCCACGGGGTGAACCCTCACTTTTCGAGAAAGCCGGCGACTCTCTCTATAGCGCCGCAAGCGCCTCAGCCTGGGTGGCGAACAGGCCGGCGTACTTGGTAATGCCCACCATGGTAAACACCTTGGTGAAGTGCGGCGAGAGCCCGAAGGCATACACCTTCTGGTCAGAGTTCGAGGCCTCAATCAGCATCTGGATCACCAGGGCGATGCCGCTGGAATTGATGTAGTCTACCTTGGAAAAGTCAAGAAGCACTGACCTGACCGTGGCCTTGGGCAGCGCCTGGTAGGTGCCCAGGACTGCGTCCTTTGAAGTGCTGGCGATATCGCCCTCAAAGCGCAGCACAGTGACCGGGTGACCTGCGGGGGAAGTGAGCTGTTCCATGTGTGCCTTTGTCTCGCTTTGCACGATCGATATTCTCCGAAGTTCTTCTTGAGTTACTCAGCTTCAGTATCCAGCCGGATGACCAGGCGGACATAACTGCTTTTGCCATTGGCGCCGGCCACCCACTCGGCTTCGTCCACCAACGCCTGAATGAGAAACATGCCCATGCCGCGGGGATCTTCTTCCCCGTGCATCTTGCGGTCCATGTCCGGTTTAGGCGGCAGGCCCTTGAGCCCCTTGCCGTCGTCGATGACTTTCACTTCCAGTGCGTCTACGCCGGCAGAGAGCACCACCCCGACCGACAGCCGTTCGTTGAGCCGGTTGCCGTGCTCCATGGCATTGATGCAGGCCTCGGCGACAGCCGTCTTCAGGTCTTCCACGCGGTCTTCGCGGAAGCCCATCAGCTTGGCCACTGCGGCCGCCGTGCTCATGGCCACTTTCTCGTAGCCCAGCTGCGAAGGCAACCTGACCTCGACGCTGGTGGATTTGATAGCCGTCATTCTTACCTCTCCATGGACGCCGACTCGCGGCACAGCGCCAGCGCGGTCATATCGTCCCCCTGCGGGCCGCCTTCTGAAAACTTCTCGATGGCGGTCCACAATGCATCGAGAATACCATCGGCCTTCTTCTCCGGGCACAGAGAAAACTCGTCCAGGAGCCTTTCCGGCCCAAACTCTTCATCCCCTCTGAAGACTTCGGTCAATCCGTCGGTGTAAAAAAGCAACCTCGACCCCGGTGTAAACCCGCATCGCTCGCTGGAGTAGCGCATCCCCGGCAAAAGACCCAAAGGCGTTCCCGCCGCATCGAACTGGCGAACCCTCCCATCCGGATCCACAAGGAACCCCGGATTGTGCCCGGCGTTGACCACTTCCATCTCCCCGAACTCAGGGTTAAGCCGCAGGAAGATAGCCGTCACATAGCGGCGCCGATGCTCCTCGCCCTCGGCCCAGTGGTGTTGGTTCATCCGCGTTGCCAGCTCATCCAGGGGAGGCCCGCTGGCCGCCATGGCCCGGAACGCCGACCGAAAGCTCATCGAGACAATCGCCGAGGCCAGCCCCTTGCCGGCTACGTCGGCCACCGCAATCAGCAGGCTGCCGTCAGGCTGGGTAACAATGTCAAGGTAGTCGCCGCCCACCTCATAGCAGGTAGCCGAGCGGAAGGCCAGCGAGTAGCCATCGATCGAGGGCAGCTCCTGCGGCAGCAGCGAACGCTGGATATTGCGGGCCGCATCCAGATCCTGCTGCACCCGGGCAAACTCCACGTTGCGCTTGTGATTGCGCGCGTTTTCAAGCGCCACCGCGGCTTGCAGGGCAAGGCCCTCAATAAAGTCGGCTTCGTAAAGCGTGAGATCCCGCCCATCCGGAGGCGCCACCAGCAGCTCCGTCATCCGGCGTCCGTCGCGGTCGTCCAGCGGGTAACTCAAGCCGCCGCCTGCCGCAACCTTGGCGCCGTAACCCAGCCCGGTGCCGGAAAACTCCGCGCCGGCCATCTCCAGCTCGCGGACAACGATGCGCAGCACCTGCTCTAGCACTTCGTCTTCGCGCACAGTGGAGTGCACCTGCCGCGAGGCCTCGAGCAGCGCCTGCAACCGCGCCACCTGCTGTTGCAGGTCGATTGTCTCGCCATTGCCGGGAATCTGAATGCCCGCCGCCATCGCGCCGTGACCTCCGTGGAATCTCAATCTATCATGGCCGCCGCCAGGCTGGCCTCCTTTCTGCCGCCCGTCTGCGCCGGCCAGCAGGTTAGTAACCTTGTCGAACGCTCACGCCAGTGGATATACTCCGGACTTACCAGCCAAATCCCGTGGAGATTGGGTGCCTTCCCGCTTTCTCTGCCTCATCTCTTCGCTGGCTGAATCGCCAAAACTCAATCGGGAGCGCCTGCCGCCCATGACTCAAGATGACACCTTGAAGGGATCTACCTTTACCGTCGAACGCCGGGACTCGAAGACTCCCGGCACGGTAATCCTGCGCCTCCGCGGACCTTTGACGGCGCGTACCATCTACGGGGCCTTGTCCCCTGACGCTCTGCGCTCTCTCTTCGACTCCCATCCGGCAGCCGGGGGCGCACCGCATGTATTGAACATCCTCGACTTCGCCGACGTTCCTTACCTCGACTCGATGGGCATGGGCATGCTGGTGCGGGAGTATGTCCGATGCCAATCCAGAGGCGTCCGGCTCGTTCTGGCCTCACCCGGCGTGCGTGTTCTGGAGCTGTTGGCGCTCACCAAGCTCGACACGGTCATTCCGCTGGCCGCCTCGGTTGAAGCGGCGGAGGCGGGCGCCCGCGCGTAAAGCTCCCTTTGTCCGTTATAGTGTCTGCGACGGCTCGAGATTCACAAAACCGACCTGATCAGAGGCCAACATGAGAAGAATTTCGCAATCAGTGTGTCTGGCAGTTTTCACCATCGCTTTTGCCGCAGCCGTGGCCCCGCAGGCAAAGGCACAGCCGCGGACACCGGATGCGGCTGCCATCGCTCGCCGCAACGCCATCGAGGCGGAGCTTGAGTCGATTGCGATTATCGAACGCAAGGTGATGGTGCCCATGCGCGACGGCAAGCGCATGCAGGCGGACATCTATCGCCCAAAAGATGAGTCAAAGAAGTATCCCATCATCTTTTCCCGCACTCCGTATAACTTCAACTACTGGGACGTGGAACTGGGCGCGCCGCGCGATATGAGCGCGGAGTTGGATGCCGTCAAGCACGGCTACGCCTACGTGGAGATGAACGAGCGCGGGCGCTACTTCTCCGAGGGTGACTACGACATTCTTGGGGTCCCGCTCACCGACTCCGACGACGAACTCGACTGGATGGGCAGTCTCGGCTGGTCCTCTGACAAGGTCGGCCTCATCGGCTGCTCCTCCACCGCGGAGTGGCAGTTGGCCGTGGCCTCGCGCGGCAACAAGGCGCTCACCACCTTTATCCCCGAGAGCTTCGGCGCCGGCGTGGGCCGCGTCGGTCCTTATTATGAGCAGGGCAACTTCTACCGCGGCGGCGCGGTGCAGATGCTGATGGGCGTCTGGCTTTACACCTCCGGCCTCCAGACCGGCGACGCCAAACCGAACTTCCCCGCCGGCACATCGCAGCTGGCGCTGGTCACGGCCGCAAAATCCTATGACCTCTCCGCGCATCCGCCCCCCATCGACTGGCCCAAAGCCCTCGCGCATTTGCCTGAGAAGGATATTCTTTCCGCCATCGGCAGCCCCCACGGCATCTTCGCCAACCCCACGCCCACCGGCCAGCCGGGCCTCATCGAGCGCACGCCCAACGATCCCGCCTGGTACAAGGGCGGCCTCTGGCACGACTCCATGCGCATCGACATTCCCGGCCTTTGGCTGATGACCTGGTACGACATCAGCACCGCAGACAACCTGGCTGCCTATAACTACGTGCGCTCCACCGCCAGCCCGGCGGTGGCCAATGAGCAGTACGCCATCATCGCGCCCGTCCCTCATTGCAGTTACAAGCGCGCGGCGGAGCACACCATCGTGGGCGAGCGCGACCTGGGCGATGCGCGGCTGGACTACGACGCCATCACCTTCGGCTGGTTCGATCACTTCCTCAAGGGCGACGACCACGGCGCACTGGAGAAGACGCCCAAGGTCCGTTACTACACCATGGGCAGCAACAAGTGGCAGTCGTCTGACGTCTGGCCGCCCGCGGACGCCAAGCCGGTGATCTATTACCTGTCCAGCGGCGGCCATGCCAACTCGCTTAACGGAGACGGCGCACTCGCCTTCAGGCCCGACTCCAACGACAGCGCCGACCAGTTTGTTTACGATCCCTTGAACCCCGTTCCCACGCACGGTGGCGGCTTCTGCTGCATGGGCGCAGACTACAAGCCCGGCGCGCTCGACCAGAGAGCCATGGAAACCCGCGACGACGTTCTCGTCTACTCCACCGGCCCTCTCAAGGAGGGCATTGAGGTCAGCGGACCCATCGACGTGACGCTTTACGTTTCAAGCGACGCCAAAGACACTGACTTTACCGTGAAGCTGATCGAGGTGCTGCCCGACGGCACCGCGTACAACATCGACGAGAACATCCAGCGCGTCCGCTATCGCGAGGGGTACGACAAGCCCCCGGTTTGGATGGAGAAAGGCAAGGTCTACAAGGTCGCCTTCCAGCCCATGCAGACCAGCATCTACTTTGCCGCCGGCCACCAGTTGCGCATTGAAATAAGCAGCAGCAACTTCCCCCGCTTTGACCGCAACCTGAACACCGGCGGCGACAACGTCAGCGAGACCAGGACCGTGGTGGCCCACAACGCCGTGCACCACTCGGCGCTCTACCCTTCGAGCATTACGCTGAGCGTAGTAAAGAGGTAATCGCAGGCAATTGGGAGAGCGGCCGCTCTAAGCATCCCTCCCAGCACGGGGGGCGGCAAGCGGCTCCATAAACTCCGCACATATGTATGTGAACCAGAGAAGCGGAAAGGGCCTCTTTCAGCAGCGAAGACTGGCGATCGTGCGGTTGCATTTGGCGAGCGATTGCGATGGCCCATTCGCCGCGATTGGAATCATGGCCGTGCGTGGGTTGGACGGGCAACCTGGTACATCTCTGCCGCAATCTGATCAAACAAGGCCCAACGATCATCGTCTTTGACATAGACGTTGAAGTGGGAGCGGCCGGGCAGGAAGGTGAAGTGGGGGTCGCCGCCGAGGCGGCTGAGGGTGGCCTCTAGGCTGTGGGCCGCGCCGTCGAGATAGAAGGTATCGTCCCCGCCGACGACGAGATGAATCTTGCCGCGCAGGTCGGGGGCGAGGGCGCTCCAGTTGGCGTTCAGGTATTCGGCGATGTCGTAATGGCTGCGCCAGTAGGCAGCTACGGCAGGATCGATCTCTCCAGTAGCGCGATTGAAGAGACCCTGGGGGCGGCCATCGGGACCGCGAGGCGAGAAGACCCATTCGAATGAGCCGATCTGCCCGCCGTAGTCTCCCAGCACCGATTCAAGGCCGGTGAGCTGCTGCATCGTGGCGAGAGGCTTTCCGTGGTCGCGCATGATTGGATTCAGCGCGCCGTCAGGGCTGCGATAGAAGTTTGCGTGCGGGGCGTAGAGATCGATGGTGCTAAAGAGATGGAAGTCGCTGGGGTCGGGCGAGGTGGACCAGGTGCCGCCGAAGATTTTGGGATAGCGGGTCTGGAGCCAGAGCGTTGCCCATCCGCCTGAAGAGTGGCCCTGAAGGAAGCGGCCATTGACGCACGCATCCATTCTATAGGCGGCCTCGATGGCGGGAATCAGCTCCGTGGTAAGCGCAGCGCCCCAGGGGCCGTTATTGACGGAGTCAGCGAACTCGTGGGTTCCGGTGGGGCTGCTCTCATCGAGCAGTACCCAGATCATCTGAGGCATGCGACCTTGCTTCATGCGGTCATAGAGGACCGACGCATAGCGGGCGCGAAGCCCCTGGAGGGTGCCGCCGAAGCCGTGGGTGAAGTAGACGGTGGGATAGCGGTCGTTGGGATGGCTTTCATAGCCGGGAGGGAGCAGCACCCATCCGCGCATGTGAATTGCGCGGCCCCAGAAGGCGGAGAGCCGCGGGCTGATAAAGTCGAGGGGCTTGAGGGCAGCGGCGACGTCAGGGCGCGCGGCCAACGGATCGGGGCGCTCAGGGGTGACCTGGGTGAGGGTGAGCGTGGGCGAGGCGGGGAAAGGAAGGTCGATGGCGATGGGCGCGCTGAGCAGGTCGCCGGGCTCGCGGCCATCGTAGTTGTAGCTGTGATGCACATCGAGAACGGCCTGGACGCGGTAGCTGCCGGGGGCGGCCTGCGAGAGCGGCCGAGGAAAGACGAGGTCGTCGGCGTCGATGTCGATCAACTCACCGGGGGCGAGATGAGGGATTTCTTTTGCGGCCACATAGACGCTGTCAGGCGCCATCATGTTGACATCCACGGCGGAGCTATCGCCCGAAGGCGGCGCGACAAAGAGCAGCAGACGGCCGGAGACCGGGGCGGCGAAGGAGCGCTCGAGCGCGACGTGGAAGAAGGCGTGCTGCGGCGTTGCTGAAGATAGTGTTTGCGCGTGGCAGAGACTGATTGCGGAGACGAGCAGCAAGGCGAGCGCGAAGTTGACGGCGCGGGAGAGGACTCGACGGGAGATGGGGCGGATGATGTTCATTCGCGGATGTAGCCTTTCTCTGCCATCCGCGCGGCGAGGCGGCGGAAGGCCTGATCGGAAACGGGCTTCACTCCATTGGCGGAGACGTAGCGATTATAGAAGTTGAAGAGGG
>Ga0302320_10004247_pt1 | contig 32615 bp, 30 predicted proteins | sample Bog_T0_3_FD_202130 | JGI IMG/M metagenome (GOLD analysis project Ga0302320, IMG submission 202130) | Peat permafrost microbial communities from Stordalen Mire near Abisko, Sweden - Bog_T0_3 | ecosystem: Environmental > Terrestrial > Soil > Wetlands > Peat | place: Sweden: Abisko, Stordalen Mire... | reverse complement strand
GCGCCTCGAACGCGACGGCACCCGGATCGGATCCCGGTTCGCCGGTCACGATCTCGCAGCCGGCACGCCGCGCCCACTCCTCGAGTTGCTCGGTCGCCGCGGCGCGGTAGGTGTCGCCTGCGGCGAGGAGCACCGACAGGCCGAAATGCTCGCGCAGCTGCCAGGCGAGCTTGCCGAGCGTGGTCGTCTTGCCGGTGCCGTTGACGCCGACCATCAGCACGACCGTGGGCGCGGGGCGCAGGTCGATCGTCACCTCGAGCTCGTTGTCGCCTCCGCGCGCGCTCTGCGCGAGGATCGCGGCCAGCCGCTCGCGCAGTGCCTCGCCGTCGAGGCGCTCGCGACGCGCGACGCTCGCCAGCTCCTCCACCACTTCGGCCGTCGTCCCCGCGCCGACGTCGGCGAGGATCAGCGCCTCCTCGAGCGCCTCCCAGTCACCGTCCTCGAGCTTCTGGGCGAAGCTCGCGCCGAGCGCCTCGCGCGTCGCGCGCAGGCTGGCGCGCAAGCGGCGAACGAAGCCGCGGTGCTCCGCGATCGCCTCCTCGTCCGCCGGCCCCACTGCCTGCGCGCGATCGCGGAGCACCAGCAGCTCGGACCACTCGCGCGCCATCAGGCTGCGTCGGCGCCAACCTCGGCCAGCCCGTCTCGGCCGAGCCGGCGCGAGACGACCTTGGAGGTGCCGTCGCCACCCATCGAGACGCCGTAGAGCCAGTCGGCAGCCTCCATCGTTCGCTTCTGGTGGGTCACGACGATGAACTGGGCGCGCGAGCTGTGCCGGCGCAGCAGCGTGAGGAAGCGGTCGATGTTGAGGTCGTCGAGCGCCGCCTCGACCTCGTCGAGGATGTAGAACGGGCACGGTCGCGCCAGGAAGACAGCGAACAGAAAGGCGATCGCCGTCATCGACTTCTCGCCGCCCGAGAGGAGCGACAGTCCCTTCATCGACTTGCCGGCGGGCGTGACCTCGATCTCGACGCCGAGCAGCTCATCGGGGCCGAGTCCCTCGGCCGCGGCCTCCTGCTGTGCCGCCTCGAGCTCGGCCGCGTCCTCCTCCCCGGCCGCCGGCAGCGCCTGGCCGCCGAGCACCGCGCGCGGCACCGCCTCGCGGACGAGCCGCAGCCGCCCGCGACCGCCTGGGAAGACGTCGCCGACCAGCGTCTCGAAGTTCGCGGCGGCCGCGGCGAAGGTCTGGCGGAAGTTCTCGGCGATCTCGCGGTCGGTGTTGCGAATCAGCGTGCGCAGCTCGCGCAGAGCGCTCTCGAGATCGCTGCGCTGAAGCTCGAGCTCCTCGACGCGCTCGAGCGCTTCCCGGTACTCCTCTGCGGCGAGCGGGTTCACGGGGCCGAGCGCCTCGCGGCGGCGAGCCAGTCGCGCCACGCGGTCTCGCAGCGCCTCAAGCTCGCCCGGCGCGAGCCCCTGCTCCGCCGCGGTCGCCTCGAGGCCGAGCCGCTCCGCCAGCCCGCCGAGCTCCCCCTCCGCCTCGGCCGTCTGGTCGCGGGCCTGCTGCGCCGCCACCTCCGCGCTGGTGACCGCTTCGGCCAGTTCGCGCAGCCGAGCCTGCAGGCCGCTCTCCTCGCCCGCGCATTCGCGCAGCGTGCCGGCAAGCGCCTCGCCGGCTTCACTGTCGGCTCGCAACTCCTGCTCGAAGGAGTCCAGCACGCCCGCGAGCGCCGCCCCGAGCGCCTCGAGCGCCTGCGCGAACCGCGTCGCGGCCGGCGCAAGCTCTGCATCATCGAGCGCCTGGGCCTGGAGTGCCGCGAGCCGCTGCTCGCGAGCGCTGCGCTCGCGCTCGATCCTCTCCACAGCACGGCGCTCCGCCGCGCGCTCGCCCTCCAGCTCGGCGCGGCGCACCGCCGCCTCGCCGTGATCGGGCGCCGCGCGACGCTGCTCGATCAGCCACACCGCACTGCGCTCCGCTTCGAGTGCCTCCGCAAGCGCGCGGTCGGCGGCGCGCGCCCGCGCGTCCGCCGCCTCGCGGTCATCCAGCGCTGCGCTCACCGCCGCGCCGGCGCTGTGCGCACCCGCCAGCGCCTCCTGCTCGCTCTGCGCCGCGGCCTGAGCCGCGACGAGCAGCGCCTCGCGGCGGTTGCGCTGCTCGAGCGCCCGTTCGCGTCCCCCGCCCGGGGCCTGGCGCAGCTCGCCCGCCGCCGCGCTCCAAACCCGACCGGCGCGTGTGACCGCGATCCCGCCGAAGTCCTCGCGCAGCGCCGCCAGGTCCTCGACGACCCAGGTGTCCGCGAGCAGCCGCGCAGCGACCGCCAGCGCGCTCTGCTCGCCGCTCAGCAACTCGATCAGCGCGCGGGCGCCCGCGACGGGCGGCGCGCCCGGCGGCGGCGCCGGCGCGCCGCGTGCAATCACGAGGGCACACGCGCCCTCCTCGCCGGCGCGCTCAACGACCTCGTGGGCCTGCGCGCGATCGGCGACGACCGCGGCGCCGAGCGAGCCGCCAAGCGTCGCGGCGAGCGCGAGCTCGTATCCCGCTTCGACGCGCAGCGCGCCCTCGAGCGCGTCGGCGGAGGAGCCGGCAGCGGCGTGGCTGCGCAGGAACTGGTTGACGCCGGCGAGCTGCGCACCGACTGCGGCCGCCTCGCGGCGCGCTTCCTCGGCGGCCCGTTCGGCCTCACGCAGAGCCGTTCGCGCCGCCGCCACAGCGGCCTCGGCGACGACGCTCTCGCTCGCGCGGGCGTCGCGCTCGTGTGCGAGTCCTTCGATCGCGGCCGCGGCCGCGCGGCGCGCGGACTCGAGCTGTTCGAGTTCCCCGGCGAGCTGCTCCTCGCGGCGGAGGTCGAGCTGCTCGAGCTCGGCGTCGAGCTCTTCGATCCGGGCCGTGCCGGACTGCGCCTCGACGCCGCTGCGCGCGCGCAGTTGCTCGAGTTCGCGCTCGCGACGCTCGCCGCGGGCCTCGAGCGTCGCGGAGAGCGCTCGTGCCTGTTCCAGCCGCATCTGGATCCGCTCGCGCGCGGAGCGCGCAGCGAAGGCGCGCCCGGCGATCGCGTCGTGGCGCTCGCTGCGCTGCGCGAGCGCCTGCTCGGCCTGCTCGCGGCGGAGGGCCACCTGCTCGATCTGGCCCTCGAGCGCAGCTCGCTCCGCCCGCACACCGGCGACTGCTCCCTCGGTCGCTGCAAGCCGGGCGCGGCGCACACGCAGCTCCTCGCGGGTGATCGCCCAGCGCGCCTGCAGCGACTGATGTTCCAGGCGCTCGTGCAGCTCGGCCGCCTCTGCCTGGCGTTTGAGCGGGCGCAGGCGCGCGCGAGCCTCGCGTTCCACGTCGAGTGAGCGGTCGAGGTTCTCCTGGGTGCGCTCGAGCTTCAGCTGGGCGCGGCGGCGGCGCTTGCGGTGCTTGCCGAGGCCTGCCGCCTCCTCGATCAGCAGCCGGCGGTCGCGCGGCTTGGAGGTCACGATCGCCTCCACCCGGCCCTGCGAGATCACCGAGTGCGCCTCCTTGCCGAGTCCGGTATCCGAGAGCAGCTCGAGCACGTCGATGAGGCGGCAGTGCGCCCCGTTGAGGCGGTACTCGCCCTCCCCCGCGCGGTTGTAGCGGCGCAGGATGGAGACCTCGGCGGCGCCGTCGGCGATCGTCGCGTCGCTGTTGTCGAGCACCAGCTCGACCTCCGCCTCGCTGCGTGCCTGGATGCCGTGCCCGCCCGCGAAGATCACGTCCGCCATCGAGTGGCCGCGGACGGCGAGCGGCGACTGCTCCCCGAGCGCCCACAGCACCGCGTCGGTGATGTTGGACTTGCCGGACCCGTTGGGCCCGACGATCACACTGACGCCCTCGCCGAACTCCAGCCGCGTGCGGTCGGGGAAGGACTTGAAGCCCTTGATCGTGATCGACTTCAGATGCACGGCAGGCTCACTCCGCCGCCGGCGGCGAGGGGTGACGCGCATCCGCCACGGCGTCGAGCGCGCGCCGCGCGGCATCCTGCTCGGCGAGCTTCTTGCTGCGCCCAGAGCCCTCCGCGACCGGTGCACCGCCGACCATGGCGGTCACCGCGAAGGTCCGCTCGTGCGGCGGACCAGACTGCTCGGTGACCTCGTAGAGCACGGTCTCGCCGCCACGGGCGAGCCGTTCCTGCAGCGCCGACTTGAAGTCGACGGGGCGCTCCAGCGCCTCCTCGATCTGCTCGGCGAAGGCCTCGGCGACCGCGGCCGAGGTCCGCTCGAAGCCCGCGCTGAGATAGCAGGCGCCGATCACCGCCTCGATCACCGACGCCAGCACCCGCTCGGTCTCCACCACGGCGGTCGCGCCCGCCGGCGTGCCCGGCGGCGCCGCCGCGCGCAACAGCTCCGCCACCCCGAGCTGCTCCGCCACCGCACGGCAGGCCGGGCCGGAAACAGCCTGGGCGCGGATCTTTGTCAAGCGACCCGCGCCGAACTGTTCGGCCTCCAGCCGCGGATACAGATGCGCGGTGACCGACAGGGCGAGGACGCTGTCGCCCAGGAACGCAAGCCGGGCGTAGGAGTCGCTGCGGCGCGCGGTCCAGGAGGCGTGCGTGAAGACCTGCCGATAGAGGTCCTCCGGCAGCTCCTGGAGCAGTTCGCGTAGACGCTTCAGCGGTCAGCGTCGTGTGAGAGGACGAAGTCGATAGCCGACTCGACGGTCAGCAGCTGGGCCGCCTGCTCGTCGGAGATCTTCACGCCGTAGGTGTCGTCGAGCTCCTGCACGAGCGTGTAGAGGTCCAGCGAGTCCGCCGCGAGATCCTCGCGAAACCGGGTCGACGGGGTGATCGTCGCCGGGTCGAGCTCGAGTTCGTCGGCTAGATGCGCCCGGATCATGTCAAGCACCTGTTCGCGGGTCATGGATCTCCGCCCAGCACCGTATCGTCCGTCACGGACAACAGGTCATGGCGGCGCAGCGCCCCGGCGGCCTCGAGCGCGCGGTGCGTGCGACCCACCAGATCCTCCTCCGCACCCCGGCGCGCACGCACGATCGCCCGCGCGATGCCGTGCCGCGTGAAGCTCCCGTGGGCCAGCACGCCAAGCTGTCGCAGGCCGAGCAGATACGCGCCGCCCTGGCGCTCGGGGTCGATCTCCTCGCGAAACGCGCGCAGCCCGGTCTGTAGCAGCATCCCGCCGACGCGTCCGCGCACGGAGGCCTCCGCGACGTCGCGAATCGCGCCGAGCGTTGCCTGCGAAACACCCTCCACGAGCTTCAGCGCGACGTTGCCGGTGAAGCCGTCGGTCACCACGACGTCGGCGACCCCCTGGGTGAGGCCGCTGCCTTCGACGTTGCCGATGAAGACGAGCGCGTCGCTGCCGGCGCACTGTGCCGCGAGCCGTGCATGGGTCTCGAGCACCAGCTGGCTGCCGCGCTCCGCCTCGGAGCCATTCGAGAGCAGGCCGACGCGCGGGCGGGCGACGCCCAGCATGGCGCTGGCGTAGGCGGCGCCCATGAAGGCGAACTGAACGAGGATCTCGGGCCGCACGTCGGCGTTGGCGCCGACGTCGAGCAGCGTCACAGGGCGCCCCGGAACCGGCAGCGTCAGCGCCAGCGCCGGCCGGTGCACGCCCGGCGCGCGCCGGATCGCCAACTGCCCGGCGACCAGTGCCGCGCCGGTGGAGCCGTTGCACACAAGCGCCTGGGCGCGCCCTTCGGCGACGGCCCGCGCCGCCTGCACGATCGAGGCGTGCGGCGTGCCGCGGACGGCGCGAACGGGGTCCGGGTCCTTCGCGATCGAGACCGGGGCGTCCACGATCTCGATCCCGCTAACAGCCTCGCCAAGCTGGGCTGCGGGTCCGAACAGCAGGATCTCGACGCCCTGCTGCGCGGCTATCCTCGCCCCCGCCGCGACCTCACCCGGTCCGAGATCGGCGCCGTTGGCGTCGACCGCGACAACCGTCATGCCTAGTGCTCCACTCCCACCCTGGTCAGCCTGCTCGGGCGCTCGGGCTGCTCCGGGCCGCTCACCTAGTGGTCGTGCTCGTGGTCGTGCTCGACCGGCGCGAGCACCTCGCGCCCGGCGTAGGTGCCGCAGACCGGGCACACGCGGTGGGGCCTGCGCGGGCTGTGACAGCGCGGGCAGGCGTTCAGGGTCGGGGCAACGATCTTGTGCTGCGAGCGTCGCTTCGCGGTGCGGCTGTGGGATTGCTTCTGCTTGGGAGCCTGCATACGCGGGCAAGCCTACCAGCCGGGCGCGGCGCTCACGCGCCGGGGCAGCGCCGCCCGTCCTGGCGCTCCGGGGTGACGATCACGACATCCCAGGCCAAGCCGACCTTCGCGAGTCCCCTGATCACCAGTGCCGAGAGGTCCAGCTGGCCGCGGCCGAGGCCGTGCACCGCCGAGCGCGGGAAGGCGTGGTGGTTGTTGTGCCAGGACTCTCCGAACGACAGCGGCGCAAGCCACGCCAGGTTGGTCGAGCGGTCCGAGGTCTCGAAGTCGCGGTTGCCGAAGTAGTGGCAGAGCGAGTTGATCGAGAAGGTGACGTGGTGGAGCACGAGGATCCGCACGGCGCCGCCCCAGAGAAGCCCGGTCAGCCCGCCGTCGAGCGTGCCGCCGGTGATCGCCCAGCCAAGCCCGAACGGGATCGCGAGCCCGGCCAGCACCCAGACGATGAACGTGCGATCGACGAAGCGCACGACCGGGTCGGCGAGCAGGTCCGGGGCGTAGCGCGCCTCGTTCGCCATGCCGCCGGCGAAAACCCAGCCGAGGTGGGCGTGCCAGAGGCCGCGGAGCGCACCCATCACGCCGCCCGCGAAGTTGACGTGCGGGCTGTGCGGGTCGCCCTCCTCGTCGGAGTAGGTGTGGTGCTTGCGATGGTTGGCGACCCACTCGATCGGCGGTCCCTCGATCGCCATGCAGCCAAAGATCGTGAACAGCGCGCGGATCGCCGGCGTCGTCTCGAACGCCCGGTGTGTCAGCAGTCGATGGAAGCCGATCGTGATCCCCAGGCCGGTTGGGACGTAGCACAGCACGAACACGATGACGTCGTAGAAGTGCAGCACGCTGCCCCAGGCGAGGGGAATGGCGACCGCCAGCGCAACCACCGGCAGCAGCGTGACGATCGCCGTCGCGATCCGGTCGGCCCGGTCGTGGCTGCTCGGCGGCTGGAACTCCCCGGGAGGCGCCGCGAGCACGGCGGGCGCCTGGCGAGTGGTTATAGGTCGGGGTTCGGTGACTGCCAACGGTGTTCCACGCGTACCACCAACCCCACGGCAGGGCCTGTGGATCCCGGCGGACTCCTGGACGCGGCGCGGACGCCGGACGGCGTGCGCGGGGCGCTGGTTGAATCATCACACACTCGTCGGCGCGAGCGCGCGTGCATCCGGCGGCTCTACCCATTGCGGTTCGGGTGGGTGCATGCACCCACCCGCGAGTCGGCGCATGCGCCGACTCGAAAAGCCTCCTGCGGGCTAGGACAGATCGAGCTCGCGCAGCTTCGCCCAGCGCGGGTCGGGCTCGCTGTCGTGGCGATGGTCGTCGCCGGCGCTGGCGAGCGCCACGGCGCACACCGGACACAGCCCCCGGCAGCCCGCGTCGCACAGCACCTGGTCGGGCGCCGCGAGCGCGACGGCGTCGTGGACCCATGAGCGCACGTCGAGCAGCTCGCCCTGCACGTAGGGGCTGTCCAGCTCCTCCCCGCCACCGGGGACCTCGACCTCGCGCGCGTCGACCTCGAACTGTGGCTGCGCGTCTTCGAGGCAGCGCATGCAGGGCCCCTGCAGGGCGGCGGTCAGTCGCAGCCGCAGCGCGTAGCCTCCGCCCGTCGTGCGCGAGACGTCCACGATCACCGGCGCGAGCTCCGGCAGCACGCGGTAGGTCGTGCCCGCCAGCTCCAGCGGGTCCTGCACGACGTCCAGCTCCAGCCGGCGTCCCTCGCCCGAGCCGAGGCGCAGGCCACCGAGGTCGAACAGGTCTGCCTTCACCGCGCGCGGAGCTCGCGTTTGAGGACCTTGCCGGTCGCGTTGCGCGGCAGCACGTCGACGAACACGACGTCACGGGGAACCTTGAAGCGGGCAAGGTTGTCGCGCACGTGGCTGCGCACCGCGTCCTCGGTCAGTCCGGCGCCGGGGGCCGGCACGACGAACGCTTTCAGCCGCTGGCCGAATTGCTCGTCGGGCACGCCGATCACCGCCACGTCATCGATGCCCGGGTGCTCGGTGAGAAGGTCCTCGACTTCGCGGGGGAAGACGTTCTCGCCGCCGGAGACGATCATGTCGTCGTCGCGCCCGGAGACGAACAGGTTGCCCTTCGTGTCGAGGTAGCCGACATCACCGGTCGCGATCAGGCCGTCGATCGTCGGCTTGCCGCCACCACCCGTGTAGCCGTCCATCACCATCTCGTTGGCTGCGAAGATCCGCCCGGTCCGTCCGGGCGTCGTAATCGGTGCGTCCTCGTCGTCGAACAGCGCCACGACCGTTCCGCGCGGCGGCGTGCCGGCCGTCCCGGGAGCGCTGCGCAGCTGCGCCGGCGAGGCGATCGTCGCCCAGGCGACCTCGGTGGTGCCATAGAGGTTGTAGAGCACATCGCCGAAGGTGTCCATCACATGCAGCGCAAGATCGCCCGGGAGCGCCGAGCCGCTGACGGCGATCACGCGCAGCGAGCTTGTGTCGTAGCGCTTGATCACCTCCGGCCCGAGCTCGAGGATCCGCGTCAGCATCACCGGCACGACGACCAGCGCGCTCGGCCTCCAGGTCGCGATCGCGGCGAGCGTCGCCTCGGGCTCGAAGCGGCGCTGGAGCACGAGCGTCGAGGACAGTGCGAGCGCCATCGTGAAGTGCCCGTAGCCCCAGGAGTGAAACAGCGGCGCCGCGATCAGCGTCGTCTCGCGCGCCCGCAGCGGGATGCGCGAGAAGAACGCGGCGGCCGGGTCGAGGCTGCGCGGCTGGCGGCGGGAGGCGCCCTTGGGGGAGCCGGTCGTGCCGGAGGTCAGGATCACCACGCGCCCGCGGTCGTGCGGCGGGGAGAGCGACGCCGTGGAGGAGGACGCGATCAGATCGTCGATGCTTGTGTGCGCCGCCCGCGGCGAGTCCTGCCAGGCGATCACGTTCGTGCGCCCGGCGCCCGCGGCGGCGCAGAGGTCGCTGAACTCCTCGTCGTAGATGAGCACGCGCGGGTCCTCGTTCGCGCAGACCTCGGCGATCTGGGGCCCGGCGAACGAGGTGTTCAGCAGCAGCAGCGTCGCGCCGAGCTTGGAGGCCGCGACCGAAGCCTCGACGAAGCCGCGGTGGTCGCGGCAGAAGATCGCGATCGAGTCGCCCTCGCGCACCCCCAGCTCACGCAGGCCGTGCGCCAGGGCGTTGGTCTGCGACTGCAGTTCGCCGAAGGTGATCGTGCCGCGGTCGTCGTGGATCGCCGCGCGATCGGGCGTACGCAGCGCCGAGATCGCGTAGCCGGTGGCGGGGGTCGGCCCCCAGCGCAGCAGGGTCAACCCGACGCGGGCCAGCTTGTCCGGGCGATCGGGACGCAACACACCCGCGCGGGTCAGCGTGAGCCCCGTTCGCAGCGAGGTGTTGATACGCGCGAGGATCACGGCCGATATCCAAGCAGGTCGTCATTGCATCGGCCTGCGGCGAGCACCCGGCGAGCGCCTGGCGGCCTGTCCGGCGGTCTACGGCTAGGCGGCCGCGGACTCGTCGCGCCCGGCGAGGCGGTCGCGACCGCGCTGAACGGCGGCGATGAACTTCGAGAGGTTGATCTCGAGCGTGTTGAGAATTTCGTCGGCGTAGTCCTCTGCTCCGAGGCGGATCTCGCGCTCGCGCGCCTGTGCGTCCTCGACGATGTCCTCTGCGGCCCGCTCGGCAGCCTTCGTGACCTCCTCGTTGGAGACCAGGTGCTCCTGGCGCTCGCGAGCCTCCTTGACGATCCGCTCGGCTTCGCGTTTGGCCTCTGCCAGCATCTCCTGGCGTTCCTTGACGATCCAACGCGCCTGCTTGATCTCCTCGGGGATCGTGGCGCGCATCTGGTCGAGCAGATCGTAGATCTCCTCCTTGTCGACGCGCACCTGATCGGTCAGCGGAACCTGCTTGGCGTTGTGCACCAAGTCGTCAAGCTTGTCAATGAGAACGAGAACGTCCATGGCTACAGGGTAACGCGCATCCGAGGCGGCGCGCTGTCCTCACGAGTTTCGCGTTCGCCCGAGCTCTTCCTGCAAACGCCGCGCGACGTCTTCGTGCACGAGGCCCTCGATCCGCCCGCCGAACGTCGCCAGCTCCTTCACGCCGCTGGAGGAGACGAAGCTGAACTCCGGGCTCGCCATGATGTAGACCGACTCGATCTCGGGCGCCTGACGGCGGTTGAGCTGATTCATTTCGAATTCGTACTCGAAGTCGGAAATCGCGCGCAGTCCCTTGACGATCGCGCTGGCGCCGACATTGCGCGCGAACTCGACGACCAGCGTGTCGAACGGCTCGGCGCGCACGCCGTCGAGATGGGCGGTCGCGGCGGCGATGAATTCGAGCCGCTCGGACAGCCCGAACAGCGTCGTGGCGGACTTGCGCAGCGAATGAGCGACGACCGCCACGACCACCTCGTCGAAGAGCCCGAGAGCGCGCGTGATCACGTCCACGTGCCCGTTGGTGATCGGGTCGTAGGAGCCGGGACAGACGGCGATGCGGTGCTGTTCGCTCATGGTCTCGTCGTTTCGTGGATCCGGATCATCGTGTCGCCGTAGCGCCGCTCGCGGAAGATCGGCAGCGCCTCAAGCTCAAGCGGGGCGCGGCGGCCGGACTCGCTGACCACGCGCGCGCCGGCGCGCAGGACGCCGGGCAGTTCGCGCGAGAGGCCTTCGGCCAACGCCGGCGCCATCGCATATGGGGGGTCGAGGAACACCAGATCGTATTTGTCATCCCCGCGCAGTGCCGCGAGCGCGTCGCCACCGAGCACCCGCGAGCGCTCGCCAAGCCCGAGCGCCGCCAAGTTCGCCCGCAGCGCGACCAGCGCGCGCGGGGCCTGCTCGACAAAGGTCGCGCGCGCGGCGCCGCGCGAGAGGGCCTCGATCCCGAGCGCCCCGGAACCGGCAAAGAGGTCGAGCACGACAGCTCCTTCCAGCGGACCGAGGATCGAAAAGACCGCCTCGCGGACCCGACCGGCGGTCGGTCGCGTCGCACTGCCGCGCGCACTCGCCAGCCGCCTGCCGCCGAGTTCGCCCGCGATCACGCGCATCCGGGCCACCGTCGCGGCTGCGGCGCGGTCTGCCTCAACTCACGCCGCGATCGGGTGTGCCGCGATCTCACCGTAGAGCTCCGCGAGGCGGTCCGCGAGCAGCGCGTGCTCGGGCAGGGCAAGCTTCGGATCGGCGGCGATCAGCGCCGCGGCGCAAGCGCGCGCGGACATCAGCAGCGCCTCGTCCTCGGGCAGCTGCGCGAGCGTGAAGCGGCCTGCGCCCGACTGCTTCGTGCCGACCAGCTCGCCCTCCTTGCGCAGGTGCAGGTCGATCTCCGCCAGCTCGAAGCCATCGTCGTGGCGCTCGAGCGCCTTCAGCCGGGGCGATCCCCTGGGGCCGCAGAGAAGGCACAGCGAGTCGTGCTCGCCGCGGCCGACGCGCCCGCGCAGCTGGTGAAGCTGCGAGATGCCAAAGCGCTCTGCGTTCTCGATCAGCATCACGGTCGCGTTCGGAACGTCGATCCCCACCTCGATCACGGTTGTGGCAACGAGAACGTCAGCCTCGCCGGCGGCGAACGCGGCCATCGCGGCCTGCTTCTCGCGGTGGCTGAGCTGCCCGTGCAGGAGCACGAGGCGGAAGTCGCGCAGCTCGCCGGCGCGCAGCCGCTCGAACTCCTCGGTCGCGGCGCGGGCCTGGGTGGAAGCGCCGAGGCCCTGCTCGAGCTCGCCCGCCTCGACGAGCGGGCAGACGACGAACGCCTGGCGCCCGGCGCGGACCTCCTCGGCGATGCGCTCGTAGGCGCGCACGCGCTCGCGCTCGCCGGATACGAGATGCGTCGCGGTGGCGCGGCGCCCGTGGGGGCGCTCGTGCAGGCGCGTCTGGTCCAGATCGCCGTACTCGCACAGGGCGAGGGTGCGCGGGATCGGCGTCGCGGTCATGTGCAGCACGTGTGGCGCGCGGCCCTCGGGCGCCTTGCCACGCAGGGCGGTGCGCTGGCGAACGCCGAAGCGGTGCTGCTCGTCGACGACCGCGACGGCCAGGGCCCGAAAGCGCACAGAGTCCTCGATCAGGGCGTGCGTGCCGACGATCAGCGAACACTCGCCGCCGGCGAGCCGCGAGAGGATCTCGGCGCGGCGCGCGGCGGGCGTGGATCCGGTCAGCAGGGCAAGCGTCGCCGGCTCGCCTCCGAGCAGGCGCTGGATCGTCGCGAAATGCTGCTCGGCGAGCGTCTCGGTGGGTGCCATCAGCGCCGCCTGATGGCCGTGCTCGACGGCCCGCAGCATCGCGAACAGCGCCACCACGGTCTTGCCGCTGCCAACCTCGCCCATCAGCAGACGCTGGGCTGGGCGCTCGCCGGCGAGCTCGCCGCGCAGCGTCGCGATCGCCGCCAGCTGGTCGGCGGTCAGCGTGAACGGCAGCTCGTGCTCGAGCCAGCGCTCGGTCAGGCTGGGCTCGCCGTCCAGCGCGAGCGCGCGCGCCCCCGAGTCCTCGCGCGCCCGCCGCGCAAGCAGGGCAAGCTGCACGAGCAGCAGCTCTTCGAAGGCGAGCCGCCGGCGCCCGGTCTCGACCTGTTCGGGACCGGACCCGAAGTGCATCGCCTCGAGCGCCGCCCCGCGGCCGGCCAGCGCCGTCCGCGCCAGCAGCCGGCCGGGCAGCGGGTCGACGACCTCGCGCAGCGCCGGGCGCTCAGCCGACACCAGGGCAAGGATCTGGGTACTCGAAAGCCCCTCGCTCGCCGCGTAGTGCGACACCTCCTCGGTGCTCGCGCCGGCCTCCTCGGTGGTGGCGTGATTGGCGACGCGAAAGCGTCCCCTCCCCTCGTATTTCCCATGCAGCACCAGGCGCGTGCCGGGCTGGTAGCGATTCACGAGCCACGGCTGGTTGAAGAATGTCGCCTGCATCGGGCCGGTGGCGTCGGCGACCGTAGCCTCGACCAGCGGCCGCATCCCGCGCCGGCGCACCGCTCGCGCGGCGATCGAACGAACCTCGACGAGTACCGTCGCCGTCTCCCCCGTCGCGAGCGCCGCAACCGTGCGCGCCTCGCGACGCGCCCGCGGCACGTGCTCGAGCAGGTCGCCGACGTTATGCAGGCCCAGGGCCTGCGCGCCCTCGGCGGCCTTGGGGCTGAGCTCCAGCGGGCGTGCCAGTCGCGAGGCGCGCGGCGTGTGCACGGCCGCTGCAAGCAGTGCTCCCCGCGGCGGCGCGGCCATCCCGGCAAACCCTCTCGGCGCCGCGGCCGTCTTGGATCTCGAGCTCATCGTCAAGCAATGATGATCCGCGCTGCGGTCACTATTCGGCCGACAGCAGCCACCAGTAGCTCGGCTGGCCGCCGTGGCGGTGCTCCAGCTCCACAGCGTCGGGCACCAGCGCCGCGATGCGCTCCGGGCTCAGCGGAGCGCCGGCACCGGCGATGCACGTGATCAGCTCGCTACCGTCGCCGAGGCTCGCCAGCACATGCGCGAGCGTGGACTCCGGATCCCCCCAGGCGACCAGCGACTCGCCGACGAAGCCGACCGCCTCGCCGATCGCGAAGCGGCCCTCGGCGTCGTCGCGGGCAGCCGGCGCCACCGAGCCGCTGCGCATGCGCCCGAGTGCCGCCACGATCGCCACCGCGTTCTCCGCCGCCCCCTTCGTCGGCGAGAGCGCGACGAGCGCTGCCAGCGCGGTCTGCTGGCTGCGCGAGGGCACGACGACGACCTGCTTCTCGGACAGCTCGGCGGCGCGCTCGGCGGCCATGATCACGTTCGGGCTGTTCGGCAGCACGACGACCTCTTCAGCGGCGACCGCATGGATCCCGGCGAGCAGCTCGTAGGTCGACGGATTGAGGGTCGGGCCGCCATCGAGGACGTGCGCGCCAAGGCTCTGAAACAGCGTTCCGATCCCGGGGCTTGCAACCACCGCGAGCACACCGCAGCGGGCGCCCTCGGCGAGCTGGCGGGCCCTCGCCGCGACCTGGGCGTGCATGTCCGCCACGTCGAGGTGCGAGACCTCGCCGGCCCCGGCCAGCACCGCGATCGCCTGCTCGGGCTGGTCGGTATGGACATGGATCTTCAGCGTGCGAGCGTCGCCAACGACCAGCACCGAGTCGCCCAGCGCCTCGAGCGCCTCGGTGAAACGGCTCGGCTGCAGCTCGCGCCCGGTGACGGCAAAGTTGGTGCAGTAGCGAAAGGTCGAGGAGAGGTGCTGCGGGTGAGTCACGCGCGCCGGCGCGTGGTGCTCGAGCGCCGGCGGATCGTCGCCCCGCAGGGCAGCCACGATGCCCGCGAAGATGACGACGAGCGCGTAGCCGCCGGCATCGACGACACCCGCGTCGCGCAGCACGGCGAGCAGGTCGGGGGTGCGCATCACCGAAGCCTCGCCTGCCGCCACCGCCCGCTCGAGCACGGCCGCGATCGCGTCGTCCTGCTCGAGCGGTGTGACCTGCGGGCCCAGGCGCGTGTCCGGCATGTGCGCGAGCTCCACCATCACGCGGTGGGCCATCTCGCGCACGACGGTGAGAATGGTTCCCTCGGCCGGCTCCCGCACCGAGGCGTAGGCGCGGTCGGCGGCACTGGCGAGCGCGGCGCCGATCAGCGTCGGGTCGATCAACTCGCCTGGCCGGCTGAACAGCTCCTCCGCCGCGCCGTGGATGAGCTGCGAGAGGATCACGCCGCTGTTGCCGCGCGCCCCGAGCAGCGCCGCGCGCGCAACGTTCTCGACGATCTCATCGCGGCCGATCTCGTCGATCGTGCGGTCGCCGCCGGCGGCGAGGCGGTCGACTTCGGCGAGCACCGCCTGCATGGTCAGCACCATGTTGTCGCCGGTGTCGCCGTCGGCCACCGGGAACACGTTGAGGTCGTTGACCTCCTGCCGGCGCGACTCCAGGTGCGCAAGCGCCCCGGCGACGAGGGCGCGGAAGCGGATCAGGTTAGGGTCAGGCACGACCCTGCCCGGCTATCTGGCCTTCGTGACCTTGCCGGCCTTGAGGCAGCGCGTACAGACGTACACCCGCCGGGGGGTGCCGCCCTCGACGATGCGCACCTTCTGCAGATTGGGGTTGAAGCGCCGGCGAGTCGCGACCATCGAGTGGCTGCGGTTGTTGCCGAACGCCGGACCCTTTGCGCATGTGTGACAGACCTTGGCCATAACGCCTGTCAGTCTAGCCGCTCGCGAGCGCGGCGCGGATCCCGGCGAGCGCCAGCGCCGCGCGAGCGGCGTGCGCGCCGCTGTCGCGGCGGTCGCCGCCAGAACGCGCGAGCGCCTGCTCGTAGGTGTCCACCGTGAGCACTCCGAAGGAGCACGGCACGCCCGTTTTCAGCCCGACCGTCTCGATTCCCCGGGCCGCGGCGGCACAGACGTGGTCGTAGTGGTCGGTCTCGCCCCGGATCACCGCGCCGAGGCAGACAACCCCATCGAAGCGGCCGCTCGCAGCCGCGTACTGCGCGGCCGGCGCCAGTTCGAAGGCGCCGGGCACGTCGAAGACCTCGACGCCACAGCCGTGCTCGTCGAGCACCGCCCGCGCACCGGCTTCCAGCCGCGCCGCGAGATCCTCGTAGAAGCGAGCCACGACCAGCGCGTAGGTCGCCATCAGCGCTGGGAGGGCGTCGACCGGGGCGTGTTCTCGCGCAGGAGCAGTTCGCCGTCCAGGTCGAGCCCCTGGTGGTGGAGCGTGTGTCCCAGCTTCTCTCGCTTGGCGCGCAGGTAGGCGACGTTCTCGGGGTTCGGCGCCTCCTCGATCGGAATCTGGTCGGTGACCGAGAGCCCGTAGCCCTCGAGCGCGTGGATCTTCTTCGGGTTGTTGGTGAGGATGCGAATCGAGGAGAGGCCGAGGTCCACGAGGATCTGCGCGCCGATCCCGAAGTCGCGCAGGTCCGCCGGCAGCCCGAGGCGCTCGTTCGCCTCCACCGTGTCGAGGCCCTCCTCCTGGAGCTTGTAGGCGCGCAGCTTGTTCAGCAGGCCGATCCCACGGCCTTCCTGCGCGAGATAGAGCAGCACGCCCTGGCCCTCCTTCTCGATCTGCTGCAACGCCGACACCAACTGGCCGCCGCAGTCGCAGCGCTCGGAATGAAAGACGTCGCCAGTCAGGCACTCCGAGTGGACCCGGACCAGCACGTCGCTCTTGCCCGCGACGTTCCCCTTGACGAGCGCGAGATGGTGCTTGTCGTCCACGAGCGAGCGGTAGCCAACCGCCTCGAAGACCCCGTACGCCGTCGGCAGGCGAGTCGACACGACGCGTTCGACGAGCCGGTCGCTGCGGCGGCGGTAGACGATCAGGTCCTTGATCGTGACCATCTTCAGCCCATGCTGCGCGCAGTAGGCGACCAGGTCGGGCACCCTGGCCATCGAGCCGTCGTCGTTCATCACCTCGCAGATCACCCCGGCCGGGACGAGGCCCGCGAGGCGCGCCAAATCGATGCTCGCCTCGGTGTGTCCGGTGCGCTCGAGCACGCCCCCCGGCTTCGCCTTCAGCGGGTTCACGTGGCCCGGCGCGACAAGGTCGCCGGGGCCGCTGCGCGAGTCGATCGCGACCTGGATCGTGTGCGCGCGGTCGTGTGCGGAGACGCCGGTCGTGACGCCCTCGCGGGCCTCGATGGTGACCGTGAACGGGGTTTGCATGTGCGACTCGTTCTTCGCCGTCATCAGGTTCAGCCCGAGCTCGACGCAGCGCTCGGGCGTCAGCGCGAGACAGATGAACCCGCGCGCCTGTTTGGTCATGAAGTTGATCGCCTCGGGCGTCACGAACTGCGCCGCCATCACCACGTCACCCTCGTTCTCGCGGTCTTCGTCGTCACAGACAACCACCATCCTGCCGCGGCGGATCTCCTCGATCGCCTCCTCGATCGTCGCGAACGGGCTCTTGCTGGACAGCTCCGTGCTCACCGGCTGACCAACCGCTCGAGGTGCTTGGCCATGATGTCGACCTCAACGTTCAGCCGCGAGCCGACGGCCGCCTCGCCGAGCGTTGTCGACTCGCGAGTCGCCGGGATCAGCGCGACCGTGAGGGTCGCGGAGTCCACCGCCGCGACGGTGAGACTGACGCCGTCGAGCGCGATCGAGCCCTTCTCGACCACGTAACGCGACAGCTGCTCGTCGATCGACACTTCGATCTCGCCCGAGTCTCGACGCGCCCGTACCTCGCCGACACCGTCGATGTGGCCGAGCACCACGTGGCCGCCGAGCCGGTCGCTCAGCCGCAGCGGCAGCTCCAGGTTGACGCGCGAGCCTCCGGCAAGCTCGCCGAGGGTCGTGCGTCGCAGCGTTTCGGAGACGACGTCGGCGCGGAAGCGCCCGCTGTCGATCTCGCGGGCCGTCAGACACGCTCCGCTGACGGAGATCGAGTCGCCGGGCTCGAGCTCGCCGGCGATCGGCGAGGCGATCTCGATCACCACGCCGCGCTCGTTGCGTTCGACGCCGACCACCTCACCCACCGCCTCGACCAGACCGGTGAACATCACCACTCCCGCAGCCGCGCGGAGATCAGCAGATCTTCGCCGACCCGCTCGCAGTCGAGCGTCAGGGCGCTGATCGCCTCGGCGATCCGCTCGACCCCCTCGCCTTCGAGCGGATCGCGCGCGCTGCGCCCGCCGAGCAGCATCGGCGCGAGGAAGAGGCGCACCTCGTCGATCTCGCCGGCGTCAAGGAAAGCGCCGGCCAGATGCGGGCCGCCCTCGAGCAGGATCGACGAGATACCAAGCGAGCCCAGCTGGTCGAGCGCGGCACGGATACGCGCCGGCTCGTTCTCGCCGGTTGCAACCAGCACCTCGGCCCCCGCAGCTTCGAGCGCGTCGGTTTCGGCGCGCGCCGCTGCCCGGGAGACGACGACGATCAGCGGCACCTCGGCCGTCAGGCAGACCAGCTGCGAGGACAGTGGCAAGCGGGCCAGCGAGTCGAACACCACCCGGCGGGGCTGGCGGTGGACGTTCTCGACGCGCGCTGTCAGCTGGGGGTCGTCGGTCAGCGCAGTGCCGATGCCGATCGCGACGGCGTCCACCGACGCCCGCCAATGGTGCGCACGCTCGCGGCTCTCGACGCCGGAGATCCATTTCGAGTCCCCGTCTCGCGTGGCGACCTTGCCGTCGAGTGTCATGGCCGACTTGAACAGGACCCAGGGCCGACCGGTCCTCGCGTGCTTGCGGAAGGCCTGGTTGAGCAGCCGCGCCGCGTGTGCCAGCTCGCCTTCGGCCAGCACGATCTCGACGCCCTCGTCGCGCAGGGTGCCGAGCCCGCGACCGGACGCCTTCTCCGTCGGGTCGTCGCTTGCGACGACGACCCGCCTGATGCCGGCGGCAAGAATCGCGTCGGTGCATGGCGGCGTTGCACCGTGGTGGCAGCAGGGCTCGAGCGAGACGTACAGCGTCGCCGCGCCGAGTTCGCTCTCGCCACAGGCGCGGATCGCGTTGACCTCGGCGTGCGGGCCGCCCAGCTCGTCGTGCCAGCCCTCTCCGAGCACGACACCGTCGAGCGCGATCACGGCCCCCACCACCGGGTTGGGGTTGGCGCGTCCGACGCCGTTGCGAGCCAGTTCGATCGCGCGCGCCAGGTGCGCAAGATCGCTCTTCGTGCAGGTTTGCATCCAACTTGAAGCATACGGCGCTCCGGCACAGCCTCGGGTCGGGGCTCAGTGCGAGCTGCGGGCCCTGCCCGCGCGCTTGCGCGCGGCTCGCTTGCGGCTCGCGCAAGCTCCTGTGTGCAGGCGCCAGATCGTGACCGCCGGCCCCGGGCGCGCGTAGGCGATCGGGTAGTAGTCGAACGACCAGTCGAAGTTGAAGGGGAGCGAGGTGGTGCCGCTCGCATAGGGCGAGGCCGTGAACACCGGGGTGCCCTGCGCGGCCAGCGTGGCGTAGTAGGCAATCGCCTCGGGCACCGCCCGCGGGTCGGCGAGCGCGCGACCCTCCTGGATCGAGCCGGTCACCACCCAGCAGTACCCGTCGCGCGCGTAAAGGCCGACCAGCGCCGGCTGGAGCGTCCGCTCATAATCCTCGAGCCCCACCTCCCGGCCGGCCAGCACGTAGAGGATGCCGCGCGGGCCAAGGTGGGTGAGGAAGTCCGGGAATGCCGCCCAGCGCCCCGCCCAGTTGTTCGGGGCGCGACTCGAGTTGGGAGCGATCGGCTCGACCACGATTTTCGCCATGCGCGGAATGTGCTCGACCATCCAGGCGCGGGCCAGCTGGCGCGTGTCCGCACGCGAGTTCACCAGACCGGAATGCACGCTGTAGGCAAGTCCCTGCCCGCACAGGACGATGGCGCCCGCGAGCACCAGCGCGACGCCCAGGCGCGGTCGCGCGTGCGCGACGAGGTCCGCGGCGCCGACCACGGCGGCGGCGGCCAGCAGGCACACGAGCGGCACGATCGGCATCACCCAGCGCCCGAAGTAGCGGCCCTGCAGTCCCATGAACGCCAGATACGCCAACGGCGCCGGCACCAGCAGCGCCGCCGTCCACCAGGCGCGGCGCGCCAGCAGCGCGACCGCGCCGAGCACCGCGGCGACCGCCGGAACCCAGCCGACGCCCCAGGTGATCGACCACAGGTAGTAGAAAACGCCGCTGCCGTAGGTGAGGCCGAGCTTGCCGTTGTCCTCGCTCTCCGAGGACTGGTGGGCCAGCTGATGGATGAAGCTGTGAAAGTCGATCACCGCGTATGGGTTGGCGGCGATGAAGGCTGCCAGTGCGACGGCGCCCGAGAGCGCCAGCCACAGCGCGGCTCGCCGGCGCCCGCTCGGCGCGCACACGCGCGAGGCACCGGCGACGATCAGCGCCACGATGACGATCCCGCCCGTGTACTTCGTCGCGGCCGCCAGCCCCAACCCGAGCCCGGCGATCACGAAGTCGCGGCGGCGACCGAGGCGCGCCACGCCGGCGCTGCCCCACAGCGAAAGGCAGACGGGGGCCAGCGTCGGCGAGTCGTTCAGGGCCAGCTTGCCGTAGAACACAGGCAGGAAGGCGACCGCCATCACGGCGGCGGCGAGCAGCCCGGCGCGGCGGTCGAGCAGGCGCGCTCCGGCGAGGTAGAGCAGCCAGACCGCGAGCGTCCCGAGCACGCCGGAGGCGATCCGCGCGATCAGCCACACCTCGGTCGAGTGGTCGGAGTAGTACAGGCGGGCGGTGCGGGCGCCGAGCAGCAGCTTGTAGAGGCCGGCGAGCAGATAGGTGAAGGCCGGCGGGTTGGCGAAGTAGCCGCCGGGATCGAGGTTGCCGCCGAGCATGCCGACCGCGAGCGGCACGAAGTGCTGCGCCTCATCGACGTTGTAGACCCACGGTAGCCCGCTGCCCACACCCCACAGCCGCAACGCCAGCGCCACGGCGAGGACCCCCGTCAGCGCCGCGCCGTAGCGGAGGTCGAAGCGCCGGCGCAGGGCGCTCAACAGCGTGCGTAGGCCGCGTAGTACCGGGTGTGCGCGATCAGTTGGAAGCCGGCCAGCGGCACCTGGTCCAGCGGGCTGTCGTTCGGGCTGGTCAACGCGTAGCGGATGACCGCGAGCCCGAGCGGGTAGATCGCGACGCCATGCTGCTCCGCGTCATAGACCGCGGGTCGGCCGGTGTCGAGCAGGTAGCGCGCATCGCCGCGGTCGATCACGCCGGCGCGGCCGAGGTCGAGGATCAGCCGCACGTCCGGCACGAGCTTGTGGTCGGGAACCGACACCGGCCCGCACGCCAGATCGCGGCGAACCTGCGGCTTCCCCAGGATCGCAACCAGCGAGGTCTGGCCGCTGTCGCGAAAGCCCAGCTCGCTCTCGATCTTGTTCAGGCTGAGCGTGCTCGCCGCGAGGTAGATGCCGATTCCCGCCAACACCGCCGCCCCCGTCGCCCAGACCTTGCGCAGCAGCCCCCGTTGGAGCATCGTCCAGCCGCTGAGCGCGAACGCGCAGAACACCAGGATGATCACGGCAGGCATCAGCAGGTAGCGGTCGATCACCGACAACCCCGCACCGGCGAGCACCACGAAGGTGCCGATGCCGCTGAGCAGCACCACGAACGGCGCCAGCATCCGGCGGGGGACGAGCCAGGCCGAGAGCACGATGCCGCCGATCGCCCCCGCGACCACGGGCGACTTGGTCAACAGGATCAGGTAGTGGAAGAGCGTCCCGGGCAGTTGCGCCAGCGGCACGGTGCGTCCAAGCGCGACGGCGGTGTTCTGAGTGCTGGTCAGCGAATGCAGCGGCTTGCCGGTGACGATCCAGTCAAGCAGCACCCAGATGACGGGGCCGGCGGCCACGGTCGCGGCCCAGCGGATGCGCTGGCCCCAGCCGGCTTTCGGCGCGCACCACAGCCAGTAGAGCCCGGCGAGCAGCCAGGCGTCCGGCCGGATCAGCTCGGCGCTCAGCAGCACCGCGAAGACGAGCGTCCCGCGGCGCGGACGCTCGATCTCGAACGCAGCAGCCCAGACAATCGCGGCGCAGTAGGTGAGATCGACGTAGCCGCGCGCCGCCAGGAACATGAAGTTGAAGCGCGTCAGCAGCAGCGCCACGGCCGTCGCGGCGACGAGCGGCGAGAACGCCGTGCGCGTGAGCCGGTAGACACCCCATGCCAGCAGCAGGAACGAGGCGATCGCGCACAGCACCGACAGCCGCAGCGCCGAGTTGCCAAAGATCGACATGACCGTACCCCAGGCGACGGCGAGCGGGTGCTCGGTCGGCGCCTCATAGACCGTGAACGACGGCAGCTGGCCGTGCGCGATCTCGCGCCCCCAGAGCAGGTAGTACTCGGTGTCGTAGATCGGGTAGGTCGGGATCGCCAGGAAGCCGATCAGCGCCGCGAGGGACATCGCGGCGAAAGACAACTTCGCCCATGTCGCGGCAGGCAGCGCGAGCAGCGGCGCGAGCCAGGACGGCCGCTTGGCCCCCATGGCGGTCGCCGCATCCGAGGACTGGCTCAAAGCGACACGCGCTCCGGCGGTGCCACTGGCCGTGCAACCAGCGCGGCCGCGACAGTCGCCAGCCGCACACACGCGGTATTGAGGCAGCCTCTGGGCATCGAAAAGGGAGAATCCACAGAGCCTCGGACGCCGCCGGCGGACCTGGCGGCCTCCCGGCTTCTCTGGGATACTGGGCGGCCAGTTTACGGCACCGTCGTGGACGGAACGCGCGGACGGCACCGCACACGATGAAGCTGATCATCCAGATTCCCTGCAAGGACGAAGCCGAGCAACTGCCGGCGACGCTGGCCGACCTGCCGCGCGTGCTGCCCGGATTCGATTCGGTCGAGTGGCTGGTGATCGACGACGGCTCGACCGATGCCACGATCGAGGTCGCGCGGGCGCACGGCGTCGAGCACATCGTGCGCCTGACCAACAACAAGGGGCTGGCCAGCGCATTCCAGGCCGGGATGGACGCCGCGCTCAAGCTCGGCGCCGACGTCGTCGTGAACACCGACGCCGACAACCAGTACCAGGGCGCCGACATCGCCAAGCTCGTCGCCCCGATCATCGCCGGCAGCGCCGACATGGTGATCGGCGATCGCGACGTGCTCTCGATCGAGCACTTCTCGCCGCTGAAGAAGCGCCTGCAGCGGCTCGGCTCGCGGGTCGTGCGAGCAGCCTCCTCAACCGATGTGCCCGATACGACCTCCGGTTTTCGCGCCTACAACCGCGAGGCCGCGCTGCAGATCCTGATCGTCTCGCGCTTCACCTACACGCTCGAGTCGATCATCCAGTCAGGCAAGCAGCTGATCGCGCTCGACCACGTCCCGATCCGCACCAACCCGGTGACACGCGAGTCGCGGCTGTTCCCCTCGATGTGGTCCTACGTCCGGCGCAATGCGGCCTCGATCTTCCGAATCTACGCCCAGTACGAGCCGCTGCGGGTGTTCCTCAGCGCCGCGGCGATCCTGCTCCTCGCCGCCTTCGGCGTCTGGGTGCGCTTCTTCGTCGCCTACGTCCAAGGCAAGGGTTCGGGCCACGTCCAGTCGCTGATCCTGGGCGCCGTGCTGTTCAACGCCGGCGTCGTGGTGGCCGCCCTCGGCGTGATCGGCGACCTGCTCAGCGCCCAGCGAACAATGATCCAGCGCACCCACGAGCGGGTCCGGCGGATCGAGCTGCAGCTGGGCGTCGCGCCCTCGCACTACGAGGCGCTGGGCGACCGTCCACCGCTGCCGAGCAGCGACGGCGCGGGCCAACCGGAGGCCGATTCGTGACCGCCGTCACCCGCTCGGCCGACGGCGTCGTCACCGGCAACACCTACGACAAATACAACGCGCGCAACCCCGTCGCCCGCGCGCTGATGCGCGGCTTCGAACGCAACCTCGACGACCTCTTCTTCTCCACCGAGCCTCACTCGGTGCTCGACGTGGGCTGTGGCGAGGGCGTGCTCACCCAGCGCTGGGCGAGCACGCTTGCTCCGGCCCGGGTCGTCGGCATCGACCTCGACGATCCGCTTCTCGCCGCCGAGTGGGCGCGGCGCCCAGCGCCCAACCTGACCTACATCGCCCAGCGCGCGGAGCAGCTGCCGTTCGCGGCCGGCGAGTTCGATCTGGTCTGCGCGATCGAGGTGCTCGAACACGTGCCCGACCCTGAGCGGACGCTGGCGGAGATGGCACGCTGCGCCGCGCGCCACGTGCTGGTGTCGGTCCCGCGGGAACCGCTGTGGCGCGCCGTGAACATGGCGCGCGGCGCCTACTGGAGGCAGCTGGGCAACACGCCGGGTCACGTAAACCACTTCTCAAAGCCCGGGATCGTCGCGCTGTGCGCACGCCACGGCGAGGTGATCGAGACCCGCTCGCCGTTCCCCTGGACGATGGTGCTTGTCCGAGTCTGAGCAGCGCTCTCCGCGCCCGTCACGCACGCAGCCGGGCGCCCAGACCTACGCGCGCGGGGCGCGCATGCTCTCGATCGGGATCGCTTCGACCGGCGTCCTGACGCTGGCCTATTTCGCGATCGCGGGCCATCTCCTCGACCGCGACGGCCGCGTCTCGGCGCAGTACTCCCATCTCGACGTGCTGTGGTCGGTGATGTTCGTGATCATCAGCGTGATCTACCGCCCGATCGAGCAGCTGCTCTCGCGCACGATCGCCGACCACCGCGCCCGCGGCATCGCCGCGCTGCCGATGCGAATCCCGATGACGATCCAGGGCACCTTCGCGCTCGTCTTCCTGGCGGTCGCGCTGCCGCTGCACGACCAGCTGGCCGGCCACGTGTTCGACTCCGAGACGCTCTACTGGATCTTCGTCGTCGGCATCGTCGCCTACGCCGCAAGCTACTTCGCCCGAGGCTGGCTCGCTGGCCACAAGTACTTCGCGCTCTACGGCGGTCTGGTGTTCATGGAGTCGGTCTCGCGGATCGCCTTTGCGCTCGCGGCAGCAGTCGGCATCACGCACGGCCAGTCGGCGATCGCGATCGGCATCGCAGCGGCGCCTTTTGTGTCGCTGGTGGTGGTGCCGGCGGCCTTCGCCAGCCGGGCGACCCGCGAGCGCAGCGCACCGCCGGCGAGCGACGCGGCGCTGGAAGGTCCCGCCGCCGAAGGCATCGAGGAGGCCGTCAGCGACCTCTCGATCCGCCGCGGCGGCAGCTTCGCGGTGGCGGTCTCGGCGATCCAGCTGTCCGAGCAGACGCTGCTGAATGCAGCGGTGCTCACGATCGCGGCCACGACAGTCTCAAGCTCGCCGCTGCCCGGGCTCGTATTCAACGTGATGCTGATCACGCGCGCGCCGCTGCAGCTCTTCCAGGCGATCCAGACCTCGCTGCTCCCCCACCTGGCGGGTCTCGAGGTGACCCGCGGCCGCGCGGCGTTTGCCCGGGCGATCCGGCTGACGGTGGTCGCGATCGCGGTCTTCGCGGTGGTCGTGGCGATCGGCCTGCTGGCGATCGGGCCGTTCGTGCTGCACGACGTCTTTCACAACAACTACCCCTACAGCCGCTTCGGCCTGGCCCTGATCGCCGTCGGCATGGGCCTGCACCTGTCGGCCGGCGCGCTGAACCAGGCTGCGCTGGCGCGCGGGCAGGCCACCCGCGCCGCGGCGCTGTGGCTGGCCGCGGCGGCGATCTTCGTCGGCTGGATGCTGGCCGGCGTGATCAGCGACCAGATCCTGCGCACCGAGGTCGGCTACGCCGGCGCCGCCGGCCTGCTGGCGGTGGGCCTGTTCGCGCTCTACCGGCGCGGGTCGCCGACAGCGTCGGCGAGTGCCGCGTAGGCCGCCGCCGGATCGGGCGCTCCGAACACGGCGCTGCCGGCGACGAACACGCCGGCGCCGACGGCTTGGCAACGCGGCCCGGTCAAAACATCGATGCCGCCGTCGACCTCGATCGCCACCGCGCCGCCGAGCAGAGCCCGCGTGCGCTCGATCCGGCTGATCGAGGCCTCGATGAAACGCTGTCCGCCCCAGCCAGGGTTGACCGTCATGCACAGAGCGAGATCCAGGAGCTCCGCGACTTCGCGCAGGATCGCAAGCGGCGTCGCCGGGCAGAGTGCGAGCCCGGCGCCCAGCCCGGCGTCGCGGATCTGCGAGAGCGCGTAGTGGACGTGGGGCGTCGCCTCGGCATGGATCGTGATCAGGTCGGCGCCGGCGCGGGCGAACTCGTCGATCTGGCGATCCGGGCGCTCGATCATCAGGTGCACCTCGAGCCGCGCGCCCGCCGCGCCCACGCGCTCGCGCAGACCGGCAACGACGAGCGGTCCCATCGTGATCGGCGGCACGAAGTGGCCGTCCATGACGTCCACGTGGACGACCCGCGCGCCGGCGTCGAGCACCTCCTGGACCTGCGCGCCCAGTTGTGCGAAGTCGGCCGAGAGGATCGACGGCGCGACGCGCGGCACAGCGGTGAGCGCCGCGCTCATATCTCTCGCAGCATGCTGCCGCCGCATACGTTGCACATCACGATCGCCGTGCTGGCCATCCGCACGATCGTGGAATGCTCGCCACAGTTCGGGCAGACCGAGACCAGCTCGAAGCGGTGCAGGCAGTAGACACAGCGGTAGCGGCCCGGGAGGTTCGTCGGGCGCAGCCACGGCTCACTGCAGTTGGGACAGGCCGTCCCGAGTCCCGCCGCCTCGCTCATCGAGCTGCCCGTCGCTCAGCCTCCGCCGCGAGCCATCGCGGCGATGAAGAAGCCGTCGCTGCCCTGGCGGTGCCCGAGCGCCAGCAGCTCATCCGCGGCGCCAGGATGCGCCCAGGCCGGGTGGCGGGGCTGTAGGTCGATCGGTGCGAACTGCGGATGGGCATCAAGGAATCCTGCGATCTGGTGCTCGTTCTCGGCCGGCGAGATCGTGCAGGTCGAGTAGACGAGCGTAGCTCCCGGCGCACACGCGGCGGCCGCCGCTGACAATAGCCGGGCCTGCCGTGCGGCGAGCGCCGCCACGGCCTCCGGCGAGGCACGCCAGCGCAGATCGGGGCGCGACTGCAACGTCCCGAGCCCCGAACACGGCGCGTCCAGCAGCACACGCTCGAAAACCGCGCCGGCGCCGTGGCGGACCGTCGCGTCGCCGATCTCGACCGTCACGTTGGTCGCTCCCATCCGCGCCGCCGTGCGCTGCAGGGCGCGCGCGCGGCCGGCGTGGCGCTCGACCGCGACGAGGTCCCCCTGCGCGCCCATCAGCGCCGCGAGGTGCGTGGTCTTGCCCCCGGGCGCGGCGCACAGGTCGAGCACGCGCTCGCCCGCGCCGGCACCGACGCAATGGGCGACCATCATCGACGCGCGCGACTGTGGCATCAGCGCGCCGTCGCGCCACAGCGCAGAACCATGGGCGTCGAACGCGCCTGTGACTATCACGGCCTCGGGTGGCTCACCGGCGGCGCTCGCGCTCACCCCGGCAGCGGCCAGCGCTTCGACCAAGCCCGCCGCGTCGGTGCGCAGCGTGTTCGCGCGCAGCGAGCTCTCAGCCGGCTCATTCGCCCGCGCGAGCAGCCCGCGCGTCGCCTCGGGGCCGAGCGCGTCCCACCAGAGCTCAACGATCCAAAGCGGCATCGAGTGGCGGATCGAGGCCGAGCGCGGATCGCGGTCGTCGAGCGCGGCCAGCAGCGAGCCGCCCTCGCGGGCGAGGCGGCGAAGAACCGCGTTGACCAGCGAGTGCCCGTGCGAGCCCTTCGCCAGTTCGACGGCATCGTTCACCACGGCATGGGCGGCGCTGTCGGCGAAGCACAGCTCATAGGCTCCCAGCCGCAGCGCCGCGAGCAGCGGCGCGTCGATCTTCGCTGCCGGGCGACCGGAGCACTGCTCGATCAGCTGATCGAGCGTCAGCGCACGCTGCACCGCGCCGTAGGCAAGGCGCATCGAGAGGGCACGGTCGCGCCCGCTCAGCGCAGCCGCTGCGTCGTGGAAGGCCCGGTCTGTGAAGGCCCCCTGCTCGAACGTCCGCCGCAGCACGACGTAGGCGGCAACGCGGGCCTCAGACGGCATGGCCGCGGCGCCGCGGGCGCATCTGGGGTCGGCGGTGCGGGCGCATGTCCCGGCCGCTCAGAGCGCGTGGCCGCGCAGGTACGCAGCGGCCTCCATCGCGCGCTTGCCCGGCGGCTGAACCACCAGCAACTCGAGTGTTCCGGGCGTCGCGCCGTAGTAGAGACGGCCTCCGTGCGCGGCCAACGCTCCGGCGGCAGTCGGCCGGTCCGACACGCGTGCGGCGGAGACCCCGAGGCCGCCGGGGAGGCGGGCGCCGAGGTGCGGATGCAGCGCGCGCACGCGCCGCTCGAGCTCCGCCGCCGGACGTCCCGGATCAAGCTCGCGGTCGGCCGCCGTCAGCTTCTCGGCGTAGGTGACGCCGGCGGCGTCCTGGTCGAGGTAGCGGCGCGGCCCCGCCAGCGCCTGCGGGACGAGCGCCCCTGCGAGGCCGGCGAGACGCGCACTGAGGCTGGCGAAATCGTCGTCGGGCTCGATCGTGACGGCCGCGACGGAGCAAACCGGGCCGGCGTCGAGCTCCGCCACCAGCCGCATCAGCGACACGCCGGTCTGCTTGTCGCCCGCCATGATCGCGCGCTCGATCGGGGCGGCGCCGCGCCAGCGCGGCAGAAGCGACGGGTGCACGTTGAGGATCTCGTAGCGCGACAGCAGCGGCTCACGCACCATGCCGCCGTAGGCGCAAAGGACGATCAGCTCGGGCGCCACGGCGTCGATCTGCTCGGCGGCGTCGCTCAGCCGCAGCGGCTCGAGCACCGCCAGCCCGAGCTCCCGCGCGCCGGCGGCCAGCGGCGTCGGCGCAAGATGTCGGCCGCGGCCCTTCGCGGCCGGCGCTCGCGACACGACAAGAGCCGGGGACAACAGCGGCGCGGCGGCGCTGAGCACCGCCAGCGAGAAGTCGGAACTGCCGATGTAGACGGTCTTCACGCGTCGAGCTGGCGATCGCGCCAGGCGCGGATCGCCTCGCGACGTTGCGCCTTGCTCGCGCGGTCCAGCATCAGCACGCCGTCAAGGTGGTCGATCTCGTGCGCCAGCACGCGCGCCTCGAGGCCCGAGGCCTCGACCGTAACCGCCGCCCCCTGCGCGTCGGCTCCGGCGACACGCAGATGCAGCGCGCGCTCGACGTCGACGCGAATCCCAGGGATGCTGAGGCAGCCCTCCTCCATCGTCTCGGTCTCCTCGCTGCGCCACTCGATCCGCGGGTTGACAAGCGCCGCCGTCGGGCTCTCCGCCTCAACGCGGTAGACGAGCACGCGGGCCAGCATCCCGACCTGCGTAGCAGCCAATCCGACCCCCAGAGCACCGTCCATCACGCCGCGCATCCAGTCGATGTCCTCGCGCAGCCGCGCGTCGAAAACCGACACCTCGAGCGCCCGCGTTCGCAGCACGGGATCACCGAGCCTGCGGATATTCGCCAGCGCGCTCTCACGCCGCTCACGCTCCTGCGCCGACTCGCCCGCGAGCTCTTCTTCCTCTTCGAGCAGCTCTTCAGCCATGACTCCAGTCTAGGGGTCGCAGGCCGTAGGGATCGCGGATCGGGGGCGCCGGTGGAGCGCTCGCGGCTACTGGGGATCGACGTCGACGCTGACCGAGGCGTCGCGGTGCAGAGGCTCCGCCACCGCCTCACCGACCGCCGCGACCGCGACCGCGCGGTCGGCGGACTTGATCACGACCTGGGCGCGCTCGCGCCCGCGCAGGCGAAACAGCGGCGCCGGCCCGAGCAGCTGAGCATCGGCGAGCGTGAGGCGCGAGCGCAGCTCGCGCGCCGCCTGGAGCGCGACCCCTTCGCGAGCGCTCGAGCAGACGATCCTGATCAGCTCGCCGTAGGGCGGGTAGCGCAGCGCCTCGCGCCTTTTGAGCTCCCCGGCGAGGAAACCCTCGCTGTCGTGGCGCGCGGCGGCGACGATCGCGCGCGCGTCTGGCGCCATCGTCTGCACAAGCACCCGCCCGGCGGTCCCGCCGCGACCCGCGCGCCCGGCGAGCTGGGCGACGAGCGCGAACGTGCGCTCCTCCGAGCGGAAGTCAGGAAAGCGCAGCGTGGCGTCCGCGTCGAGCACGACGCCGAGGGAGACGCCGTCGAAGTCGTGTCCCTTCGCGACCATCTGCGTGCCGACGAGCACGCCGGCATCGGCGCGCTCGAAACGCGCCAGCACCGCCGCGGCGCGTCCCTTTGCACCCGCCACGTCGGCGTCGAGGCGAAAGATCTGGTGCTCGCCGTCGCCGAGCGCGGCGAGCAGCTCATGCTCGAGGCGCTCGGTGCCGAAGCCGTGGCGCGCCACGGCGGTCGAACCGCAGGCGTCGCAGCGCGCCGGCGCTCGCTCGCGATGGCCGCAGTGGTGGCAGCTGATCACGCCCTCCGCGCGGTGCAGGACAAGCGCCACGTCGCATTCCGGGCAGCCCCAGACCTTGCCGCAGGAGCGGCAGGAGAGGAAGTTCGACCAGCCACGGCGGTTGAGCAGCACGATCGCCTTGCCACGGGCGCGGCGCAGCTCGCCGAGCGCGGCCGCGGTCACCTCGTGCAGCGCGCCGGGCACGCCGCACATGTCGAGCACCTCGACCGCCGGCATCGCGGCGCCGTCGACTCGCACCGGCAGCGCGAGCCGCGCCAGCCGCGCGTAGCTCTCGGGCCGCGGCGTCGCGCTCCCGGCCAGCAGCACCGCCGCGGCCTGCTGCGCCCGCCGCGCCGCGACGTGGCGCGCGTCGTAACGCGGGTCGCCTTCGTGCTTGTAGGAGGAGTCGTGCTCCTCGTCCACGACGATCAGCCCGAGGTTCTCGATCGGGGCGAACACCGCCGAGCGGGGGCCAACGCAGACCCGCGCCTCCCCGCGGCGCAGCCGCATCCACTCGTCGTAGCGCTCCCCCGCGCCCAGCCGCGAATGGGCGACCGCGACGGTCTCGCCGAACCGCTCGACGAATCTGCCAACGGTCTGGGGCGTCAGCCCGATTTCCGGCACCAGGACGATCACCCCCCGTCCCTGAGCGAGCGTCGCCTCGGCCGCGCGCAGATAGACCTCGGTCTTGCCGGAGCCTGTTACGCCGTGCAGCAGCAGCTGCTCGAAGCGCCGCGCGCCCACCGCGTCGCAGACCGACTCGAGCGCCGCGCGCTGGTCCGCGTTGAGCGCCGGCCGGCCCTCTCGGCGAGCCCCCACGGCCACGTGCTCGGGCGCTCGCGCCAGCGCCTGGCGGCTCAAGCGCACCAGCCCGCGAGCCTCGAGGCGCCGCAGCGTCCCGTGCGCCGCGCCGGTTGCTGACGCCGGCGTCGCGCCGGCCGGCGCGAGTCGCTCGAGCACCGCGCGTTGCACGGCCGTCAGGCGCACCCCGCCCGCCGGTGCCGCGCGTCCGGCGGCGGTCAGCTCGGCGACGAGGCGAGCCAGGCTGTGCACGCCGGCCCCGGCGCCCGGCGCCAGGACCAGAGAGAGTGCACGGGCCGGCGTCGAGCAGTACTCCAGCGCGATCCAGCCGGCCAGCTCGACCAGGTCCGCCGGGACGTCCGCCTCGACGGTGCGGCGCGGTGCGAGCAGCCGCTCACGGTCGACCGAGCTCGCCTCGCTCAGGCCGACGACGACGCCGAGCAGCTCGCGGCGGCCGAAGGGCACGACCAGCATCGAGCCGACGCCGACGCGCGCGCGCATCTCTTCCGGCAGGGCGTAGTCGAACGGCCCACGCAGCGCACGCGCGCTCGTGAGCGGCTCGACCTGAGCGATCGAGGCCACCGTCGCAGACTAGAGCGACGGGCGGTCGTCTTCGTCGTCGCCGGGAACCGCGGAGAGCACGGGCGCCGGGCGCCTCGAGCCTCGCGGCCGCGTGTTTTCGGCGCGTGACCCGCGCTCGACGAAGTCGATGATCAGCGGCACGCCGTCGAGCGCGTAGCGCTCGCGCATCTGGTTCTCGAGGAAGTAGGCGTAGTCGCGCGTCACGCGCGTGCGGGAGTTGACCTGGATCGCAAAGCGCGGCGGGCTCGTGCCGATCTGCGCCATGTAGATCAGCTTCAGGCGATGGCCCTGCTTGGCCGGCGGCTGGCGCGTCTGAACGGTCTCACCGAGGAACCGGTTCAGCTCTGGCGTGGGGATCCGCCCCGCGCGGCGATCCCCGAGCGTGATCGCCTCGACGAGCAGCCGCGACACGTTGCGCCCGGTCACAGCCGACGCCGTCAGCACGCGCGGACGCTGGCGAAGCTTCTCGGCGACCCGCGCCCGCTCGTACTCGAGATCGAGCGTCGGTGACTGGGCATCCCATTTGTTCAGCACGACCAGCGTCGCGCAGCCGCTGCGCATCGCCAGGTCGGCGACCCGCAGATCCTGCGCCGTGACGCCGTCGCCGGCGTCACAGACCACCATCGCGACGTCCGCGCGCTCGGCGGCCCGCTGCGAGCGCAGCGTCGTGTAGTACTCGACCGACTCGCTGACCTTCGATTGCCGGCGCATGCCGGCGGTGTCGACGATCACCACGCTGCGCCCGTCGACGAGCAGCGGCAGGTCGATCGCGTCGCGCGTGGTTCCGGCCTGCTCGGCGACGATCACGCGCTGCTCCCCGACGAAGCGGTTGACGAGCGACGACTTGCCCACGTTCGGCCGGCCGATCACCGCGAGGCGAACGGTGTCCGCCGCCGGCGCCGGGCGCTGCGAGACGGCCGGCAGCATCTCCACCAGACGGTCGAGCAGATCGCCGGTGCCAAGTCCCTGCGCCGCCGACACGGCAACCGGCTCCCCGAGTCCGAGCGCATGGAACTCGGCGGCCAGCGGGATGTCCGCGACGGTGTCGCACTTGTTCGCGGCCACCAGCACCGGCGTGCGTCCGCGCCGCAACAGGTCGGCGATCTCGTGCTCCCCGGGTCGCGCGCCGGCCCGGGCGTCGACCACGAGCAATGCCAGATCGGCGTCGGCGAGCCCCGCCCGCGCCTGGTCGCGAATCGAGCCCGACAGCGGATCCTCATCGGCGAAGTCGACGCCGCCTGTGTCGATCAGCGTGAAGATGCGGCCGTTCCACTCGCACTCGAGCTCCTTGCGGTCCCGCGTGATCCCGGGGCGCTCGTGCACGATCGCCTCGCGCGTGCCCGTCAGGCGATTGACCAGCGAGGATTTGCCGACGTTTGGGTAGCCGACGACCGCGACCTTCACGACCCGTTCGAGGTCAGCCATCGCTCAGCGCCCCGGGCGCGCAGCTCGCCCGGCCCGCTGGCGAGTCGGCACGCGATGAGGCGCCTGGGCGATCGGCTCGTGGGTCACCCGACCAGCATAGCCAGCACCCGCCCGCGCGCCCGCCCGCCCGGCGCTCCGTGGAGCG
>Ga0302320_10004245_pt1 | contig 32617 bp, 33 predicted proteins | sample Bog_T0_3_FD_202130 | JGI IMG/M metagenome (GOLD analysis project Ga0302320, IMG submission 202130) | Peat permafrost microbial communities from Stordalen Mire near Abisko, Sweden - Bog_T0_3 | ecosystem: Environmental > Terrestrial > Soil > Wetlands > Peat | place: Sweden: Abisko, Stordalen Mire... | reverse complement strand
CAAATCTTGCATGTTCCATTTCTATACCAACATCGCCTTGGGTTGTGCATGAACATTACCTTACCTATCTGCGCGACCTAGATCCAGAAAAAAATGAGGGGAGTCATGAGCTAATGGTGGGCACGCCAGCCTCGACCGTCGCCGGGTCGAAGCGAAAGCCAGTGTCCCCGTTGTTCAGCGCCTCAATAATGGCTTCGCGGCCGATGCCCAGGCTTGGCGTCTTTTCCTGCGCCTGGACGGGAATGGCCACCAGCACGAGCAGGCAGGCCCATATCAATGTATGCATTTTCATGGCATTGTTCTCCATTTGCGAGTTAGCCGACCACCCTTGAGCGTGTCCCACGCCAGAGTCAAGGCCGTTGCGACATTCGTTTTGACATTTTTAGGAGATGCGCCTAACGTGTTCGGTGCCGGGGCGAAAAGGGTCCCGGCGGGGTTTGGCGACCCCTCCGATCTTACGGCGCTCTCAAGCCGCGCCACCGATGTTGCGCGGCTTTTATGGTGGAGCGCAGGGGGCATGCGTGAGCGTGCGCCTCTGTCCGTAAGCGGAGGTTCGCCAACCCCTGCGCTCCACCACCAGACTTTTGGCGAGGTCTCCGGTGGAGCGCGGTCAACCGCGAGCTTACGGAGCCTATGTCATGACGCAATCCCCACAAAACGACTCGAAGTACGTCCGCGCCAAGGCGGTCGTGGACGATTTCGTTGCCCGCAATCGCGGGCGCGCCGCACCCAACCACTGGGCGTTTCTCGGGCACCTGATGTGGTGCCGAGCCAGAGCGGACAAGGCGTTTCTGTTCGCCCTGCTCCGTGTCGCCTGCTTTCATCTCGCCAAGCAGGCCCTGAAACCCGCCGGATTACCGACTCTGTTTGTGAAGGATTGAGTTATGACGACTCTGATGACCGTGTCCTTTCATGGGCACAGCCTGAATATGATCGAGCACGACGGCCAGCCCTTCGTTGTGATGAAGCCGCTGGTCGAGGGCATCGGCCTGAGTTGGCAGGGCCAGCACAAGAAGCTCATGGCGAACCAACGGCGCTGGGGTATCAACATCTTGTTGATACCTTCCGCCGGCGGCCCGCAGGAGGCGGCATGCCTGCCGCTGCGCAAGCTGCCGGGCTACCTGATGACCATCGAGCCGCGCAAGGTGCCGGAGCGGATCCGGCCGACGGTCGAGTTATTCCAGGCGGAATGCGACGACGCGCTCTGGGATTATTGGGAAAAGGGCGTGGCGATCAATCTGCGAAAGGCGGCTCCGGCCGAACTGTCGGAGTTGCGGGAGCAAGTTACCCTGCTTTCGGCGGAACACATGGACCTGCTGCGGCGCTACATCCGGGTGCTGGAGCGGCAGCGAGGGGTTGCGAACCGGAAGCAGCGGGCCTCGGGCTGGAAGAACCGGCCGGTGACCGGGGAAGAGGTCGCGGAGATGGTTCGGCGCCACCGCGAAGGCCAGTCGCTCAACGCGATCGGGGCTGCCCTCAATCGACCGGGGATTACGGTGCGCAACAAACTGCGTGCCGCCGGCGTCCTCACCGGGGAGGCATCCCATGGCTGAGCCCCGACCGGACATCGAGGCGGTGTTGGCGGAGATCAACCAACTGGAATGGGCGACTCGCGGGCTCGCCGAGCTGTGCCTTTCGACCGCCCTCTGCCGGTTCCCGCAGGGCCTTGACGCCCTGCTGTTTGTCATCGCCGATCGCCTGTCAACAGTGCAGCGCCGCCTTATCGACTGACGCCGCCATCGTTTTCAACGGGTTCCTGGGGGCGCGGCCGGTTCGGCCGCGCCCTTTTTTCGTGCGAGGGCTGCCATGACTGCCAAACCATCCGACGCCGCCCGCAAGAAGGATTTGCAGGCCATCCACGCCATGAAACGGGAGTTAAAGCTCCCCGATGACGCATATCGGGCCATCGTCCACCGGGCCTCGAACGGCCGGTGCGAGAGTTCGGCGGATATGACCGCGGCCGAACGCGACCGGCTGCTGGACGGGTTGCGCAAGCTGGGAGGCGGTAAGGACGCGCGCTCGCGGTTTACCGGCGCGCCCCAACATGCCAAGGCGCGCGCCATCTGGATCGCGCTGTTCGAAGGCGGCGTCGTGAACAACCGGTCCGACCGGGCGCTGGACGCCTATATCAAGCGGCAGACCGGCCAGGAGTTGGGGGCGCTCGACGCCGCCGGCTGGGGCCGGGTGATCGAGGGGCTGAAATCCTGGGCCGCGCGCAAGGGCGTGGCGTTGCAGTCGTGAGCGACGCGCTTCCCCCCTCCTTGCGCGATCTCGCGGCGGTGATCGGGGCATCTGCCGCGCAACGGCTGGTCGAGGCGCTCGGCGGCGTGGAAAAGCAGTATATTCCCAAACGGCCGAAGCCCGACCACGCATTGGCGCGGCTGATCGGATGGGATGGGTTGCAGGCGCTGGCGGCGGAATACGGTGGCCACCGTATCGATATCCCGCGAGGGTGCAATATCGGCGGCAAGAAGCGGCGCGTGGCCGAGGCCCTGGACCGGGGCGCCAGTCCCCGGCAGGCCGCGCTGCTGGCGGGTTGCACCGGGCGCCACGCGCGCCAGATCCGGGCCGACCTGAGGGCCGACCCGGTGCAGAGATCGCTGTTCGACGATCCCTGATCGGACGGAACTCTTCCGGGGCGACCGGAAGGCGCCAGTGGGGGATGGTGCGCCCGTTGCATTCTCCCGCGCACGAGGCGCCCGATGCTGACCGTCGCAAAGCTGCCCCCTCTCTCGGCTATTCCCGATGCCCTCAAGCCGACGCTGGCCGAAATCCTCGGCCGCGAAGGCACCCGCTTCGAGATCGATCCCGACGATCCGGGGGGTGCCACCAGATGCGGGATCGACCTGAGATCCGCCCGGGCTGCCCGGCTCGACCTGAACGGCGACGGTCGCACCGATCTCAACGATATTCGGGATGTAACCCCGGACCTGGCTGACCGGCTGATTCTCCTCAACTACTGCCTCACTCCGGGCGTCGACAAACTGCCGGCGCCGGTGCAGCCGGTGATCCTCGATACCACGTTCAACTGTGGGGTCGAGGGCGCGACCCAGGTGCTGCACGCGGCGCTGGGCGAACTCTCGTTCCCCGCGCTCGCCCGCGTTCCGTTGTCCGGGTGTGCCGGATTGCTGACCGCCGCGATTCAGGCTCACGGGGCGGCCACGACGATCGACACCATCGTTCGCGCCCGCGTCACTCATTACCGGCGCATCGCCACCAGGCGCCCGGCGTCGAGCAAGTACCTCAATGGCTGGGTGCTGCGGGCGCTCCACTACGCGTCGCACGGCATGCGCCTGCGCTATGCCACGCTGCTCGGCAGCCACGGAGAAACGCCATGAAAAGGTTGTTTCTCATATCCGTTTTGGCGGGGTCATCGGGCTGCTCGACGATCGGCGCCGAGGTGAGCGCCGCCACCGGCACCACGCTGGCCCAACGTTGCGTGGTCTACCAGGACGTCGCCGAACCGATCGCCGCGGCGGTTGCGGCCGGCGCCGACACGCTGCCCGAAGAGCAGGCGCTGGTCGCGGCGTTCAACGCCGTCAACTGCCCGAACTGAGGGACGCCAATGCGCTCGAACCTATTGTTTGTCATCCCGATCGCTCTGGCGGCCGGGGCTCTCCTGGCCCTCGGGCTATGCGGCACTGCGGCGAGTGCCACCGGTACGATCCCCGGCGATCCGGTGATAGCGTCGATCGGTTGGATTACCGACCATCTGACCACGGTGGTCGGCGTGGCCCTTGCATTGTTGGGCGCGGTGTCGCAGGTGGCGGCGCGGTTCAATCTCGGCCGGCTCGGCGCGGTCGACTCCCGGCTCCAGACCGCGGTGCTCTGGCTGGCCGGCAATTGGGGCTATGCAGTCAACGCCGCCGAGTTGGTGGAGTTGTACCGCGTCGCCGGCCCCGAGGCGGCGCTCGCCCGGCTTGCCGAACTGGCTAACGCGAGAGGTTCTTCCCCGGGCGCCTGATGATCAGCGATCGGCATTGCCAGACTGATTGTGAACTGAGGGGGTGACGATGATCGATTGGTGGACTGCCGAATGGACCGCCAACGTTTTCCGACTCGTGGGACTGCTCGGAGGCGCCGTCGCAGCCACGATTGCGTTGGCGCTGTGGTTTGCGCGCACCGCGCTGGTCAGCAAGGAGGAGCTGCGTCGCCAGCGCGAGATCTACGACCAGATACATGAGGCTATCGAGCAACGACTGTCAGAGGGTGAGATTAAATTCGCGGCACTCCATGCAGATCTTTCCCGGTTACCTGACCAAAGGGACGTAATGGCTTTGACGGGGAGGGTCTCGGCGGTAGAGGGATCAGTTCAGGCGCTTTCCGCCAGCATTGAGGGGGTGGGGGCCGCTTTGGGCCGGCTCGAACGGCAACTCGACATGCTCATCGGTTTTCACCTGAAGGAAAAATCATGACGAGCTTTACCGACGATTGGGCGGCCTCACGGCGCGTGTTCGTCCTGCGCCTGCTTGTTGAGGTCAAGGGAGAGGCCAACGAGAGCGTCATCTATAAGGCGGCTTTGCGCGGCGGATTTTCCCGTGATACCCGCGACACCATCCGCCAGGACCTTGATCGTCTACGTCAGGCCGCCTGTGTGACCGAGGAGTGGCTTGGAGACAGCCTGCGCGTGGTCAGGATCACCGAACGGGGCGACGATGTTGCCCATGGGCGCATTGAGGTTCCCGGCATCGAGTGCTCACGCTGGGACCGCTGATATGGGACGCCCTTCGAAAATCGACCGACTGCCGGAGGAAATTCGTGAGCTGATCGCCGATCTGCGCCACCAGGGGCGCACCATCGACGAAATCCTTTTCCCTCTCCGAGAGATGTTGCCGCAGTCGGAACAGCCCAGTCGCTCGGGCATGGGCCGTCACATCCAACGCATCGACGTGCTGGCCAAGCGGGTCGGCGTCGCCGACGCCATGGCTGACCGGCTGGTTGGCGCCGGCGACGACGGCGCCATCGACCGGATGGTGCGAGCCGGGGCTCGGGCGCTGGGGGCGGTGTTCTTCGACCTGGTGTCGGCAGAAGAAGAAGGCGTCCCGGTCGTCATTGATCCAAAGAACGCTAAGCTGCTGTCCGAGACGTTGCGGAATATCAGCCACGCGCGCCGGATGGACATTGAGACCGTGGCGCGGGCACGAGCGGAAGAGCGCAAGGCGATAATTGCCGAAAAGAAAAAGCAGCTTGATGAACTGGCGGCCAACGCCTCTCCCGGCGCTCTTGATCTGAAGACCCTGGAAGAAGCGCGGCACGCCATGGGGTTTGGTTGATGGCGGAGCCGCTGATTACCTTTCTTCCCTATCAGAAACGCTGGCTGGACGATAGGAGCCGGTTCAAGATCGGCATGTTCGCGCGCCAGACGGGCAAGACCTTTTCGACCTGCGGCGAGATCGTCGACGATTGCGTCCAGGCGATGATCTCGGGACGGCGGGCGCGGTGGATCATCCTGTCGCGCGGCGAGCGGCAGGCCCGGGAGGCGGTGGACGAGGCGATCAAACCATTGTGCCGGGCGTTCTTTATTCTGTATCGCGCGTTCCTTAAAACCGCCCACGCGGTGCAGTTCTCCGAGGACGAGTTCAGGGCCGACGACGCGGTTTACAAGACCTTTGAAGTGACGTTTCCCGACGGCTCTCGTATCACCGCGTTGCCGGCCAATGCCGATACCGCCCGCGGCTTTTCCGCCAACGCCTTCTTGGACGAATTTGCCTTCCACCACGACAGCCGGGCGATCTGGGCGGCGTTGTTTCCGGTGGTGTCGAAAGGGGGTTTGAAGCTGCGTGTCACCAGCACCCCCAACGGTAAGAGCAACAGGTTTTACGAGTTGATGACCGCGACCGATACCGTCTGGTCACGGCACACGGTGACGATCCACCAGGCGGTGGCGGATGGGCTCGACCGGCATATCGACGAACTGCGGGGCGGCCTGGGCGACGACGAATTGTGGCAGCAGGAATACGAGCTGAACTGGCGTGACGAGGCCGGCGCGTGGCTGCCGTTCGATCTGATTTTCGCCTGCGAGGACCCGGACGCGGGCAAGCCGCTGCTCTATCAGGGGGGGCCGGTCTATATCGGCAACGACATCGCGGCCGGCGGCGGTGATCTGTGGGTGGCGTGGGTCTGGGAGCAGGTCGGCGACGTGCTGTGGTGCCGCGAAATCCAGGAACGGCGCCGCGCCAGCTTCGCCGAGCAGGACGCCATCATGGACGACCTGTTCGGCCGCTATCGGGTGGTCAGGCTGGCCATGGACCAGACCGGCATGGGCGAGAAGCCGGTGGAGGACGCGAAAGCGCGCTACGGGGACGCCCGGGTCGAGGGCATCCATTTTACCGCGCCGGCCAAGCTCTCGCTCGCGGGCCTGGGCAAGGCGCGGTTCGAGGACCGGAAGGTGCGGGTTCCGGCGGGCAATATCGCGCTGCGCGCCGATCTCCACAGCCTGATCAAGCTGGTCGGCGCCACCGGCCTGGTGCGCTTCGTGGCGCCCCGCGAAGGCGGCAGCCACGCCGACCGGACCTGGGCGGCCTTCCTGGGGATATCCGCGGCGGATGTCGGCACGGTGCCGATCGAGTTCGCGGCCGGGCCGCCGCGGGAGAGCGTCGCCGCCTTCGGGCCAACGGCGGACGGCCGCGGAGACTCTCACGAGGATTTCAGCGGGCCGTCAGGCTTTCACGGGTGGATACGACCATGACCGACACGTCGACTGTTCCCGACTTTTCCGCAATCGCCACCATCGGGAACGATATTACCCGGGGGTTGGTACTGCCCGACCTGCCGTTGCCGCCCCTCGACATGATCCTGGCTCAAAGGGGGGGGGACTACCGGGCGTGGGATTGGGTGGCGACGGATCCGCTGGTGAAATCCTGTTTCCAGCAACGCCAGTTGGCGCTGGTGTCGCGGCCGTGGACGGTCGAGCCGGGCGGTTCCTCGGCGTTGGACCGGGCGGCGGCCGACAGTCTCAAGGCGCAACTGGATCACATCGGCTGGAACCGGGTCACGGCGAGGATGTTGTACGGACTTTTGTACGGGTTTTCGGTCGCGGAGACGCTCTATGCCCGGGACGGCGGAGAGATCGTGCTCGACCAGCTTAAGGTGCGCCGCCAGCGCCGGTTCTGCTTCGACGGCACCGGGCGGCTGCGGCTGCGCACGCTCGGGGCACCGTTCGGGATGCCGTTGCCGGACGCCAAATTCTGGACGTTTTCCTGCGGTTCCGACCATGATGACGACCCCTACGGGGTGGGACTCTGTTCCTGGCTCTACTGGCCGGTGTGGTTCCGCAGGGGCGGCCTCAAGGCGTTCCTGCGTTATCTCGAAAAATACGCCCAGCCGACGGTGATCGGCACCTATCCCCCTACAGCCTCGGAGGCCGAAAAGGACCGGTTGCTGGAGGCGGCCTACGCGGTCGCCTCCAGCACCGCGGTGCGCCTGCCCGAGGGCAACACCATCAAATTGCTGGAGGCCGCGCGCGGCGGCCAGGCCAATTACGGCCAGCTTGACGATCTGATGCGGGACACGATTACGTTGGTGATCCTCAGTCAGACCATGACCAGCCACAACGGCAGTTCGCTTTCTCAGGCAAAGGTCCACGAGGGCGTAAAACTTGAGGTGGTCCAGTCCGACGGCGAGATGATTGCGGAGTCGTTCCACGACGGCCCGGCGACTTGGCTCACGTCCTGGAACTATCCCGGGGCCGCGGTGCCGGTGGTGCGGCGCATCGTCGAGGACGCCCCTGATCGGGCGGCGCTGGCCAACACCGACGTTGCTCTCGCCGGCATCGGCTGGCGCCGCACCCCTGAGGATTTCGCCAAGACCTTTGGCGATGGCTATATTTACAGCCCTCCGGTCCAGCCGGCGCCCCCGGCGCCGGGGACGGCGCCGGCCGATCTCGATCCGGCATTCGCGGAACCCGACGGCAGCGTCTCGCCGCTGAACGCGCTGTTGCACGCCTATGTCGGGCAACTGGCTGACACCGCCGATCCCGCGGTGGCGGCGATGATTTTGGAGGTGCGCCAGCTCGCCGGGAGTTGCACGACACTGGAGGAACTGCGTGACCAACTGCTGACGCTCTATCCCCGGCTGGACGTGACGCCGCTGGCGGCGGCGTTGCAGCCGGCGCTCACCGCCGCCGATCTGGCCGGACGTGCCAACGCCGCGGGCAGCGAGTAGCGGGCGATGGCGGTTTTCGGGGTCTCGCTGCCGTTCCGCGAACAGATCGCGTATTTTGCGCAAAAGCTCAATTTGCCGACCGGCCACTGGACCGATATTTTTCATGGCGAACATGCGCGCGCCTTCGTGGTGGCGGGCGCCAATCGGGACGCGATCGTCGAGGATTTCCGGGCCAGCCTGACCAAGGTCACCGACGAAGGGATGGCTTACGATCAGTTTCTCAAGGACTTCGACCGCATCGTCGAGACCCATGGCTGGTCGTACCGCGGCGGCCGGAACTGGCGGTCGCGGGTGATCTATCAGACCAACGTCGCCACCAGTTGGGCGGCCGGCCGCTACAAGCAGATGACCGACCCGGCGGTGCGGTCCTATATGCCGTACTGGCGCTATCGCCACTGCGACACCGTGGTCCATCCGCGCCTGCAGCATCTGGCTTGGAACGGCCTGGTGCTGCCGTGGGACGACGGGTGGTGGCAGACTCACTATCCGCCCAACGGCTGGGGCTGTCACTGCTGGGTGGAACCGCTCTCGCGGCGCGACTTGGCGCGTCTCGGCAAGACCGGTCCCGATCCGGCCCCGGCGATCAATTGGACGGAACGCCGGATCAATACCCCGACCGGGCCGGTGACGATGAAGGTGCCGGAAGGCATCGACCCGGGCTGGGGCTACAATGTCGGCGAAGCGGCGTGGGGACGGTCGGAACAGGCGTTGCTGATGGAGCAGGCGGCGGCGTGGCGGCCGACCGAGGTGCCCCGGCGCGCGGCCGAAGCGAATGCGCCGCCGCTGCCCGATCTGCCGGTGGACGCGCCTCGCGCCGCTCTCGCCCATCCGGTGCCCCGGGGTGACGTGACGGCGCTCCGGGCCGCGCTCCGCCGCGCCATCGGCGGCGACGCGGCCGACTTCACGGATCCTCGGGGCGAGCCGGTACGGATCACCCAGGCAGTGGCGGATCACGTCATCGAGGCTCCGGACAAACGGTGGGACGGCCGCGAGGCCTTTTGGCCGTTGATCCCCGAGCTGGTCACCGACCCCGCCGAAGTTTGGGTGGACTTCGCCGGCAACGCAGCCTCGGGCCGCGTTGCCGTGCGGCGGCGGTATGTCAAGGTGATCAAGCTGGGCAAAGTGCGCTCGCTTGGTCTGGTCGCCGACGCGGTGGACGGCTACTGGGTGGCGCTGACCCTGTTCCGCGGGAAGCCGGATTACGCCGACACCTTGCGCACAGGCGTGCGGTTGTGGGGGCGCCCCGAGGGGTGAGGGCTACGGTCGCCCGCGCGCGCCGCCCCGCCCGGCAGCCGGCCAGCGGTGCGCGGCCCGGCCGGTGCCTGCAAGTCTCAATATAGGATATCCGGGCCAGCGAGGCAACAGCGCGGCCGGGAACCGGCCTTTGCCGCGCCGTTAAAGGGGTTTTTAAACGGGTCCGGCGATCGGGACGGGGTTTGCTACCCTCCCGCGCCCGGACGCGCCAGCGGGGCTCTCTCGTGGTTTTTCCTGGCGGCTCCCCCGGAAGGGTTCCGGGGTGTTGGGAGGGTGCCCGGCGCCCATGGTGCGATCGCAACCGCCCTCACGCGCCAGAACGAAGATGCCCCCAGCAACGCTAACCCCGGCCGACCCCGAGATCGAGATATTTGCCGCCGGCACCCACACCGCCGCGAGCGGCGTAGCCATCACCATGACGCCGGCCGACCTCGCCGGGATTGCGGCGGCCTACGACCCGGGGCGCCACGAGGCGCCGCTGGTGATCGGGCACCCCACCACCAACGGACCGGCCTACGGCTGGGTCCAGCAACTGCGGGTCACTGGCGACCGGTTACTGGCGCGCCCGCACCAGGTCAATCCCGAATTCGCGGAACTGGTGCGCAGCGGCGCATACAAAAAGCGCTCGGCGTCGTTCTGGGGACCGTCCGCGCCCGGCAACCCGACGCCGGGCCGGTTTGCGCTGCGGCATGTGGGGTTTCTCGGCGCGATGCCGCCGGCGGTGAAGGGGCTGAAGGCGTGCAACTTTGCCGATGGCGACGACGTCACGGTGTTTGAATTCGCGGATCAGCCGCGGGAGGAGGAGCGCAGGATGGATGAGGATATGAAAAAACGGCTTGAGGCGGCCGAAGCGAAAGCGCAGGCGGCCGAGGACAAACTTCGAACGTCGGAGGCCGATAAGGCCAGGTTGGCGGCGGTCATTACCGACTTCGCGGAGCGCGACCGGACCAACCGCCGGGCGGCTGACCGGGTGCGTCTCGACGGGCTGCTCAAAGAGGGCCGGGTGCTGCCGCGCGAGACGGCAGCCCTCGGAGCGCTGGTGCAATTCCTGGGCGGGGTCCCGGACGGCGTCGTCGAGTTCTCCGAGGGCGACGGCACCGCCAAAGTTACGATGGGCGCCACGGACCTGCTGTTCGACCTGCTGGGAAAACGCCCGAAGATCGTTTCGTTCCAGGAGCACGCCCCCGCCGCCGGTGGCGGCACAATCGACTTTTCGGACCCCATCGCGATTGCCGACGCCGCCGCAGCCTACGAGGCGCAGATGTCGAGCCGTGGCACTCCCGTAACCAGCAGCGCCGCGGTGTTGCATGTAATGAAGGGGCGCCCGTGAATTTTCTGCGTCCAGTCCAGACCGTCACCGCCCAGGGGCCGGTGCATCATCGCCAGATCGTGGCCTGGGGCACCGGCGACGGCACCGGCAAGGCCGCGACGGGGCCGCTCGACGCGATCGTCGGCATTGCCGATTATCCGGGAGGCGCCTGCGACACCGGCCGCGTCGATGTGGTGCGGGCCGGCATCACCGAGGTGGTGCTGGGCGCCCCCGTCACCCGGGGCGACCCGTTGACCTCGGACGCCGCCGGCTGCGCGGTGACCGCGGCCCATCACGGCCATCCCGAGAACCTGGCGGCGGTCTACACCCAGAACGCCACCACCGGCGCCGCGACCTACGGGCGCATCGTCGGCTACGCCGAAATCAGCGGGGTCGCCGGCGACGTCATCACCGTCCTGGTTGCCCCTGGCCTGATCTGAGGAGCTTGCGATGCCCCCCCTTTCCGCCTCCAGTGGAACCCCGTTCGTCGTCCAGCCGGCCCTCACCGCCGTCGCGCTGAGGCGCCGAAATCCCGTCTACATGCTCATTGCCGACAACGTCATGCCGCGCCTCGCCGCACTCGGTACCAAACGGTTCCGATGGCTGGAATACGCGCCCGGCGAGAATATGACGGTGCCGGACACCCGGGTCGGCCGCAAGGGCTCGCCCGCCCGCGTCGAAATGACCGCGGTGGAACATTTCGACGAATGCCTGGATTACGGCATCGAGGACTCGATCCCACTCGACGACGTGGCCCAGGCGGCAGCCTCGCTCGCCGGCGGGGGTTTTGCCATCGATCCCGAGGTGCGGGCGGTCGAGGCGCTCACCGATCTGATGGACCTCGATCGCGAGGTGCGGGTCGCGGCGGTCGCCTGCAATCCGGCATCGTATCTGCCGGCCAACGTTCTGACGCTTGCCGGAAACCAGCAATTCAGCGACTTCGCCGACTCCAATCCAATCGATACCATCCTTGGCCTGATGGATCAGATGCTGTTTCAGCCGACGAGCATCACCATGGGCCAGGCGGTCTGGACGGTGCTGCGCCAACACCCGAAGGTGGTCATGGGCGTCTTGGGCAATGCCGGTTACTCCGGGGTGGTCAGTCGTCAGCAGGTCGCCGACCTTCTCGAAGTAAAAAGCATCAATGTCGGGGCGGCCTGGGCCAACAGCGCGCGCCCGGGGCAGCCGGTGACCAGACAAAGGGTCTGGGGCAAGAGTCTATCCATGCACTTCGTTGACCCGACGGTCACCGCCGATACCGGTGTGACCTGGGGGTTCACGCAGCAATACGCCAACAACGGCGCGGTCAAGTATGCCTCGACCCGGATCGAGCCGCTGGGCCTGCGCGGGGCCACCGTAATCCGGGTCGGCGAAACCGTAAAGGAGTTGGTCTGCGCTCCCGACTGCGGCGCCCTCATTCTCAATGCGGTGGCGTGATGTACGCCAGCCAACAGGACCTGACCGATCGGTGCGGCCTTACCGAGATGACCACCTACGCCAGTGACGGCGCCGGTGGCGTGGACGCCGCCAAGGTCGCGGGTGCGCTCGGCGACGCCGACGCGCTGATCGACCGGCATCTGGCCAGCCGCTACCGGTTGCCGCTGTCGGCGCCCGACGCCGGCCTGACCCGGATCGCCTGCGACGTCGCCCGCTACGCGCTGCGGGGCGACGAACTCAAGCCCGACAGCATCATCGCGGTCAATTATCAGACCGCGCTGCGGCAGTTGCTGGCGCTCGCCGCCGGAGTGACCCAGCTTCAAGCTGCCGGGCTGGCGTTGCCTGAGGCGCCCGGCAGCGGGGTGGCGTTCCGACAGGCGCCCCGGGTCTGTCGGGGCTGGCCTCTGGACGACCACTGTTTCGGCGGGGAGGACCGGAACCTGTGACCGGCGCCCGCGTCACCATCACCGTCGACGACGCCGAGGTCCAGGCGGCGCTGGCCCGGCTGGCCTCGGCCGGCGACGATCTCAGCGCGCCCATGAAGATGGTCGCCCAGAAATTGCTGGTGTCGACCCGGGACCGGTTTGCGAGCCAGGGCGCCCCGGACGGCACGCCTTGGGCGCCGATCAGCGCGGCGTGGAGGACGCGCAAGGAGCAGAAGGGCTGGAGCCCGCTCATTCTGGTCATGCGCCACGACCTGTCCACCAACATCGCCAGCCGATCGGACGCCACCAGCGCGGAGATCGGCTCGTCGTTGCCCTATGCCGGCATCATGCAGTTCGGGGGCACGATCCAGCACGCGGCGCGCAGCCGGATGCAGGCGTGGACGGTGAAGAAGAAACGCGACGACAACTGGGCCGACGGTTACCGCTATGACTGGAAGTTCGCGACGCAGAAGAAGGCGAATTTCGAGTGCTCGGTCGACATCGGCGCCTTCGTGCAGACCGTCGTCGCGCGTCCGTGGCTTGGGGTCAGCCCCGACGACCGGGCGCGCATCATCGAAATATTTTCGGATTTTTTTGCCGGGACGGGAGGGGCTCATGTTGGCTGACGTCATCGCGCGCGTAGGCGCCGAAGTGCCGGCGCTCAAAGAGGTATCGGGAGCCGCGGCGTGGATTGACGCCATGAGCCACGCGCCCCCGCTCAACCGGCTGCCCCTGGCCTACGTCGTCCCGGTGGCCGATATGGCCGAGTCCAATACCCGGATCGGTGAGGTCTGTCAGTTAGCCCATCTCCATTTCGGCGTGGTGCTGGTGGTGGGGCCGAGCGTGGCCGACGCCCGGGGCGGCAACCAGGCTATCGCGATCGAGGGCCTGCGCGCCGCGATCAAGGGGGCGCTGATCGGCTGGCAACCGCCCGAAGCCGAGACGCCGGTGCAGTACACGCATGGACAGATGCTGGGATTGGATGGCCAAACCCTCTGGTGGGCCGACGGGTTCCAGGCCACCGTTACATTGAGAGGATAACTCGTGGCACACCTACCACTTGCCACTTCCGGCGGCATCTGGCGCATCGACGAGCACACCGGTCTGCCGGTGCTGGTCGATCCGCCCACCGACCACCATCCGGCGCCCCCGGCAAACCCGGCCGCCCATCCGGCGCCGGTGCTCCCGGTGCCCGCTTCCGAGGAGACCCACCCGTGAGTCCCTATACCGGCAAAATCCACCAGGCGCCGCAGCTGATCCTGGCTGCGGTCGAGACCAGCTACGGCACCGACGTGGTGCCGGTCACGGCCAACGTGGTCCGCGCCTACGACGTGCAGATCGACGTGCTCAAAAGCACCATCATAACGCGCAACGAAGTGCGGCCGTTCCAGGGTGCCCAGTTGCGCACCCCGTCCCAGATCAACCGTGGCCTCAAATTCAAGGTCGAGGCCCAGGGGTCGGGCAACGCGGCGACTGCCCCGGCCTATACCGCGCTGCTGCGCGCAGCGAAACTGGCGGCGACCAGCGTTGCCGGGCTGGCGACCATCGTCTCCACGGCGCCGGTCCCGGTGAGCGCACCGGCGCCCCCCGCCGGGGCCTGGACGTTCACCAAGAGCACCGCCTACGCCGGGCTGTGGGACAGTACCGTCACGATCGTCTGCACCACCCCGGGAGCCAGCGGGGTTGCGGTGGCGACGCTCTCGGCCCCGGCCAGCCCGGACGGCAGCGTGCCGGCCTGGTCCAGCCCGGGGGTGGTGGTAACCAACAACACGCCGCTGACGCTGCCGGGCGGCGCGAAGGTCCTTCCGACCATCGCCACGCCCTGGGCGGCCGGCGACACCTGGACGATCGCGTTGACGCCGCCCGGCACCGTGTTCGCCCCGGTCTCGACCAATTTTGATTCGATGACCCTCTATTACTATGGGGACCAGGGGGACCTGCGACGGCTGACCGGGGTTCGGGGCTCGGTGGCGCTGACGGTCGAGGCCGGCATTCCCTATTGGGATTTCACATACATCGGCCTCTATAACCCGGCCCAGACTGCGGTGATGCCGATCAGCGTCGACCGCTCGGCGTGGCTGTCCGCGGCGATCGCCAGCCCGCGCACGGTGCCCTATTTCGGGGCGCTGGGGGTGCAGCCGGTGTTCAAGACGGCGACGTTCGATCTCCAGGCCAAGACGAGCTTTGCCGCCCGGGTCAATCAGGAATTTGTTAATCAGGAGGACCACGACGCCCAGGCCAAGATTACCTGGGACGCGCTGCCGGTCTCGGTCCTGGACCTGGAGGACGCCATCACCCAGGGGACGACTACGACGCTGGACCTGCGGCTTGGGACCGCCGCCGGCTTCGCGATCCACGTCCACGCCGGCACCGCGTCGGCCACCGGCTATACGCTGGCCTACGACGCCGGTATTGCCACCCACGCGGTGGACCTCTCGCTCTACCCGGTGCTGGGGGGCGACGATATCAGTTTCAAGGTGATGTAAACGACAAGAGCCACGACGGTTAACCACCGTTTATCGGGAGACAGAAAATGGCGTTTCGGCCTGTAAAAAATCTTGAGGTCACGCTGGCGATCAGCGCCAGACACACCGGAGCCGGGGTTAACGGCGCCGATCATACCGTCACGGTCACGGGCCGCATCCTGCGCAATTCCGAGGCGGCGGCGTTCCTGGACGGCCTGCGGGCGCCCGCGGTGCGCGCCGAGGGCGTGAGCGACGCCGACTGGCTCGCCGTCCAGACCGCGCGCGCCCGGCGGCTGGCAAACTCCGACGCCGAGTTCATGAAGCGGGTGATCATCGGCTGGGACGCCGACAGCGGCATCGAGGACGAGGACGGCCGGCCGCTGCCGTTTTCGCCGGCCGCTTTGGACCTGGTGCTCGATCACCCCTGGTTCCTCGCCGCCGCCGTCCAGGCCTACAACCGGGCGCTCTCGGGCGCGCGCGCGGGAAACTGAGGGAGGCCGGCAGGCGCTGGGTGACGGGCGCGGGGGCGCCCGAGCCCGGGCGGCTGGCGGCCCAACTCCGGCAGGCCGGGTTCGGCGAAGCGGAAATCGCCGCTCAGGTGGCAAACGCGCCGTCGGGGGTTCCGATCCTCGAAGAGGCGTGGGCGGCGTTCTGCCTGTTCGTGCGCGCGCCCTGGCGACGGTCGCTGTGGGACGGCACGCCGGTAGGTTTGGACTGGCCCCAGGCCGAGAGTCTGGCGCGCGCACTCGCCGTCCCCTGGAACGCTGAGACGCTGGATGATCTGACCGCGCTGGAGGCGGGCGCGCTGGAGGCGGTGCGCGATCGTCGCCGATAGGAGTGTATAATGGCCGGCGCCAACGAGTTGACGGTTGCCCTCAGGATTACCGGCGACGCCAGCGGCCTGAAGGGCGCGACGGACGAGGCGACGGCCGACCTCGCCAAGGTGCGGGACGAGGCGGCGCGGACCGAAACCGCGTTCGCGCCGGCCAACGGTCCGGGCATCCTGAACCGCCAGCCGCTTGACCGGCCGTCGCTGCCCGACGGCACCGACGAACTGGCCAAACTGGATCGGGCTCTTGACGGGGTGCTGTCCCGGCTCGACCCGGTCTACGCCGCCACCAAACGCTACACGACGGCAGTCGACGCACTCAACGAGGGCCTCGAACGCGGTCTGATCGGCGAGCCCCAGTGGGTGAGCGCCATGCAGGGGGCGCAGGCCGAACTGGAGCGGGCGGCGCCTTCCGGTATCGCGCAAGGGGGCGCGGCAGCCGACGACGCGCGTTTCGCGGCGCTGGCACGCCGCGCCGCCGAACGGGGCGCCCGGAACAACGCCGGGCGTCCGGCCGAAGCAGCGCATCCCGCGACCGGTATCGGCGAGGAGATCGCGGAGACGGCGCTGCCCTCCGGGGTGCTGGCCACCGGGGTCACCCACGCCGAACTGATGCCGGACGCGGCCAAGGGGGCGGCGGCCGCCCGTGGCTACGGCACCGAGTTGCTCCAGCTCGATCGCCAGATCGGCTACGTCAGCGCCGCGACCTCGACCTGGCAGTTGGGACAGGCCAAACTGAACGACCTGTTGGCCGCGGGCGCGATCACCGCTGCCGAACATGCCGAGCGGGTTGCCTTCCTCCGGGCGGCCTATGAGACCGGCGCCAGCGCTGCCGAACATTTGGGGCATGGGACCGCCGGCGTCACGCGGGAATTACTGGTGCTGGGCCACGAGGGGGTGGCCGGCAACTTCGCCCGCATCCCGGGCAGCCTGATGGTATTGGGCGAGCGTTTCGACGCGGTCGGGGCTGCCATACGGGCGGTCGGGGTCGGCGGCGTGGCGGCCGGGGTGTTGCTGGTGGGGGCGCTGGCCACGGTGACGGCGGCGGCGCTGGGGGGCGCCGAGCAGATCCGGCGTCTCGACGCCGCGATCAAGGCCAGCGGGGGCGCCGTCGGCCTGCGCGGCAGCCAGGTCGATCAGATCGCGACCCAGGCCGCGGCGGCAGGGCACCAGTCGTCGGGGACCTACCACGACGTCGCGCTGGCGGCGATCGGCAGCGGCCAGATCGACAGTGCGGTATTGCCCCAACTGCTGGGCGTCACCGCCGACTACGCCGCCGGGACCGGCCAGGACGCCGATAAGGCCGGGCACGAGCTGGTCGCGGATCTGGCAAACCCGACCGCCGCCGCGGCGCGCCTCACCGAGCAGTACCACCTGCTGAGCGCCGCCGAACTGGAGCATATCGAACGGCTGCAACGGCAGGGCGACCTGGAAGGCGCGCAAATGGCGCTCCTCGACGGGATCAATCGCCGGTTCAAGGGGGCGGCCGACGAGGGGCTGAGCGATTTCGACCGGGTACTTCGGAAAATCGGCGACAAAATGCGTCCCATTGGGGACGGAATGGCGGCTCTCGGCAAGCCGACGGCTGTCGAGCAGATGATCGCGGCGCAACGGGCCAAGTTGGCTCAAACGGGCACAGACAACATCGCGGTGGGAGATGATGCGGCGTTGGGGGACGGCGGTGGTCCAACCCTGCACGATTACCAGCACCTGGACCAGCTGGTCACCTGGCAGGCCGAGCGTGACGTCGAGGCGCGCCTCAAAGAAGAAAGTGCGGGACGTCAAACCAGCATCAATGCCGGTTTGGACCTGTCCAATACGTTGGATCCCGACGCGGCTAACCAGAAACGGCTTGTCGATCAGAGTATTGCGGCCCAGCACGCGCTTCAGGCGTTCAAGGACGAATATCCCGACCTTGGCCCCCACAACCTCGGGACGGACGGGATCGCCTATGGGCTGGCCGATCAATTCGCGCGGTTGGCCCGGAGCGCCGAGGCCGCGTTGCTTCAGGTGCGCAATTACCGCACCCAATTGCAGCAACTCCAACAGCAGCACACCGATATCGAGGCGCTGGCCGGGGTGCCGGCGGGACAGCAGCGCCAGTTGGCCGAGACCCACCAGTCGGCCCTGAGGCAGTATCAGGCCGACCCCGATGGCGTCGCCGACGCCGACCAGGCCCGGGACAACGCCGCGGCCGGGATGGCCACCGCGGCCCGCGACGGCGCGGCCGAGACCGAACGCGGGACCCAGGCGATGCTGCGGCTCGCCGAGGCCACCCGGGGCGGGGCCGCGGCGGCGCGCGAGGCGGCGCTCGCCAACCAGATCGAGGCCGAGACCGCGAAGGCGTTGCCGGGATTGCAGCGCCAGATCGCCGGCGCCCTGATCGCCCGCGACGCCGCCGAGCGCAAACTGGGGGAGGCCCAGGCGATCGCCGGGGCCGAGGAGCAGCAGCTGGCCGGCGCGATGGCGCTCTACGGGGTGACCGGTCAGGCCGCAGACCTGGAACGGCTGGTCGGCCTGGAGCAACGGCGCGCCGAGGCGCTGGCGCACTCCAACCAGCAACTGGACGCCACGGTGGCGCGGCTCGGCGCCGTCCAGAGCGCCGCGGGGGATGCCACGGGCGGTGTGGACCGGCTGGTCGCGGCGGTGATCAAGGTCGAGAGCCGCGGCAACAACAGCGAGGTCAGCCACGCCCACGACGGTCCCTATTACGGGTTGATGCAGGTCGGCCACGCCGCCGCCGCGGACGTTGGTTTTGGGGACGCCGACCTCACCGACCCCAAAACCAATGTCGCGGCCGGCACTGCGTATCTGCAGAAGATGGTTCGCGATCAGGGCTCGACCCCGTGGGGACTGGCCGCCTACAACGCCGGACCGGGACCGGTGGGCCAGTGGCGCCAGCAGGGTTTGACCGTCGACCAGATCCCCTGGGCCGAAACCAGGGATTACGTCCGGCAGGTCACCGCGGCGATGGGCGAGCAGGTCGGGACCGCCGACAATCTGGCCGGTGCCCAGACCCGGGTCGCGACCGCGCTCACGGCGCACGGCGCCGCGCTCTCGGCCGACGCCCCGCTGACCGAGGCCGACCGCGCCGCCAACGCGGCCCTGGCGGACGTCTACCGGACGGCGGCCGGTGCGGCCGGCGCCACCAACCAGACGCTCCGCGACGCCGAACTGGTGATGGCGGCGCACAAGGCGGCCACCGACGGCTCGCGGGCGTCCTTCGAGGGGTTGCTGCAGGCGATGCGGGACGGCGCGACGCTCAAGGCGACCGCCGATCTCAATAGCCAGATCGACGCCCTCAATCGCGAGACCAGCATCTTGCAACAGCAGGTGGCGATCCGTCAGCAACTCGGCTACGGCCCGGAGGGCGATGCCGCGGTCAAGGCGCGCGGGAACGCCGCGGCGGCACAGGCGGCGGCGGCCGGCTCAAACGACCCGCAGGGGCTGGCGGCCAAATGGCTGGCGGCGACGAATGCTGCCGATGATTACAACAAACAACTCCAGGACGGCGAGCAAGAATACAAGAAACACCAGGACGCGCTGAACGACATCGCCCGGCTTGGCGAAAGCTCTTTTGACCGGATCGGAGGCGCCATTACCCAGGCGTTCGTCCAGGGTCAGGGCGGCGCGCTCGGTTTCAAAACAGTTTTGAAGGGCGTCTTCTCCGAGATCGAACAGGACGTGATCAAGCTCGGGGTGATCAATCCCATCGAGAATTGGATGCTGGGCTCCGACGCCAAGAAGGCGCGCCCGACCCTCAATGACCTGGTGGGTGCGGACGGCGCCGCTTCGTCGGCCGGCGGTTCCGACGGCTCCGTCAGCAGCACCAGCCTGTTCGCGGCGCTGTTCGGCGACTCGTCGTCGTCGAGCCCGGGGCTGCTCCTCGCCCCCCAGAGCGACGGCACGCTGTTGGTGAGTTCCGGCGCCGACGCCGGGGCCGCGGCGAACGCCAATACCCCGGGGTCGGGGGGCACCGTTGACCTGTCGTCCCTGACCAAACTGCTTTCCGGCTCGGACGGTTCCCGGTTGTCGGACACCCTTGACGACGCCTGGTCGGGCAGTTGGCTGCAATCGCTGTTTGGCGGCGGCGACGCGGCGTCGGTGCCGCTCTCGAGCTGGGGCGTCGACGCCACGCCCGACTGGTCGACGATTTCGGTGGGATCGGATCAGGCGCTGGCGACGCAAGGCGCGCTTGACGACGTGCCGGCGACCGACGGATTCGGGGTCGGTTCGGGGTCGGCGTTCGCCCCGGGCGGCCTTGCGGCCGGCAGCGCGTTTGCGCCCGCCACCGACAGCGGCGCGCTGGCGACCGCGGCCGGCAGCGGCGGCTTCATGGCCGGCGCCGGCCCCTACGCGCTCGGCGGCATGGCGGCGAGCCTGCTCGGCAACGCCATCGGCGGCACCGGGGGAGCGGTCCTTTCGGGCGCCGGCCAGGGCGCCGGCATGGGGGCGGCGCTGGGGTCGGTCATTCCCGGGGTCGGCACGGCGATCGGCGCGTTGGGGGGTGCGCTGGTGGGCGGCATCACCGGGCTGTTCGGCAACAGCACGCCGTCGGTCGGCCCCAACGGGGGGACGCGGGTGGCGTTCGACGGCGGCACCGGCCAGTTCGTAAGTGGGTTGTCGGGCGGCGACAACGGCTTTAACCCCTCCCAGACCACCGCCGAAGCCAAACAACTCGCCTCCGCCCTCAATCAACTGGTGGTCGGGGACAATCTGTCGGTCGACACCACGGCGCTGACCGGGATGGGACAACAGGCCGATATCCAGCAGGGCGGAACGCAAGGGGTTTCGGGAGCGCCGGCGGGTCAGACGGCGGATCAGGTGATCAACAATATGTTGGGGGCCGGGGTGTTTTCCGGCAGCGGGGCGGTCGGAACCTCGCTCGATTACCTGACCGGGCAGGCCGCCAACGATAACCCAATCGGTCTACAAAGCCTTCAGACGGCACTCAATTTTGCCCAAGCGCTGCAGACCGCGACCGACGCCGCCGACACGTTCGGAAGCGGCCTGAGCGGGGCCACCGATGCGGCCAAGAACAGCGCGGACGCCAACACTCAGACGATCAAGGGGCAACTGAGCACCGCCGAAACCAGCGGCGTCGAGAGCCAGTGGCAGTCCACCGAGCAACTGTCGCTCAAGAATCAGGTCACGTCGCTGACCGACGCGACCCCGACCACCTCGCTGGGCAAATCGCTGGCGACGCTCCAGGGGCAAATCGCGGGGGTGGCCGACAACGCGGCGGCGGCCGGGGTCACGCTCGATCAGGGCCAGATCAACGCGCAGCTGACCTCCTGGCTGCAATCGCAGATCACCCAGGCGCTGGGGGGAACCGGCGCCGCGGCGTCGACCGGCACCGCCTACGTCGCCGAAAACGCCGCCAACGACTCGGTGCTGACGGCGGCCGGGGCGTCGACGGGCGCGTCGGATCAATTGCTTCAAAATGAACTGACCAAGCTGCTGGCCGGGATGGATCCGGCGGTGGCGGCGCAGTTTGCCCAGCAACAGGGGGGCGCCGTGGCCACCGCCTGGGGCAATATGGCGCAGGCGCCGTCGGGCTATACCGTCCGCCGGACCCAGGCCACCCAGTCCCTCACCGCGGTCGATCAGGGCAGCGGCAGCGTGGCTGCGGTCGATCAGGCGCAGACGGTCGCCAATCTGCAACGGCAGGTAAGCCAAACCCAAGAACTGAACGCCGCCACCGACGATTACACGCGTAGCCTGATCGAGCAGACCCAGGCCGAAGAAAACGCCGCGGCAACAGCGCAGCAGGCGCAGCAACTTCAGCAAATACAGAACCAGCAACAGGTCAACACCGATAATCTCTCGGCGCGGGCGGCCTCGGCAAGCGGAGACTCCGCCGACGCCCAAACGATCAAGCTCGATGTGCAGCACGAGCAGGAGCTTGATCAGGCGCGGACCGACGGCATGACGGATATCGATCAGTTGATCGCCGTTCAGGACAGCGAGAATGCCCAGTTGCAGGCGCAGATCGCCAACCAGCGACAGGTCAACACCGACAACCTCTCGGCCCGGCTGGCGGCGGCTACCGGAGACTCCGCCGACGCCCAAACGATCAAGCTCGATGTGCAGCACGAGCAGGAGCTTGATCAGGCGCGGACCGACGGCATGACGGATATCGATCAGTTGATCGCCGTTCAGGACAGCGAGAATGCCCAGTTGCAGGCGCAGATCGCCAACCAGGAGGCGGTCAACGCGATCAATCTGACCGCGCGCCAGGACGCGACCGAGGGAGCAGCCTATCAGCAGAAACTGGCGCAGACCGAGGCGCAGTTTCAGCAGGAACGGTACGAGGCGGCACAGGACGGCATGACCGATATGGTTGCTCTGGAACAAACTGAACAGGATGAATTGAACAAAATCGCCCAGGACGCCTATCTCTCGCTCTATGACTGGATGCAGGATCAGCTGGCCGGAACCGAAACCCCGGCCAATCAATTGAGCCTGTATCAGGCCCAACTGGCAAACGTCTATGCGGGCCAGTTCACGGGTGCCGACCAATTGTCCGCGATCGAGCAGGCGACCAGTAACGTGCTGAGCGCGGCCAAAACTTACTTCGGGACCGCGACCACCGATTATCAAAATTTTGCGACACAGGTCCTGGAGCAGGTCTCGGCCTGGGCGGCACAGAACGGCATCCCGGGTTTCGATGCCGCGGTGCCAGCGCCAGAAGGGACGCTCGCGGTGCCCGGCTTCGCCAGCGGCGGCACGTTCACGGTCGGGGGGTGGGGTGGCGTCGACAGCACGCTCGTGAAATTTGCGGCGACGCCAGGCGAACAGGTCACCGTCACCGGTTCCGGGTTGGCCGGTTCCGGCGCCGCCTGGTCAGCGGGCACCGCGGCGCCGTCCTCGAACGACGCGCTGATCCAGGAAGTGCGCCAGTTGTGTGCGCTGGTGCAGCAGTTGCTCGCGACGACGGCCCTGGGGCTGCAGGCGCAGTTGGACAGCCTGGCGAACGTCAACCAGACGCTGCGCACCCGCTCGGATCTGCGGAGGGCCGCGTGAGCCTCATTCGCCTCGCTGAAATCGGCTGCTATATAGCGGCTCCCAGCGCGTCCCAGGTGGCGATCGGCGGCGGCAGCGCGTCGTTCGTGCTCGCCAACGACTACCGGTTTCCGGTGGGGACGGCCGTCACCGCGACCGCGCAAACCCTGACCTCGGTTGCCAGCGCCACCGGGCTGACGGTGCAACTGGGGACCTGCTCGCTGGTGCTGGCCGCCGACACCCCGTTCCCGGTGGGCAGCGGCGTCACCTTGACCGATACCGCCTACGGCAGCAACGCGCTGGCGGGTTCGGTAGTGTCCTACTCCGGTCTGACCCTGGTGGTCGCGGTCACCACCATTGCCGGCAGCGGCAATTACACCGCCTGGAGCGTGAGCGGCAACCTCAATACCCTGTCCGGCCTGGTCACGGCCTACGATCCGTCGAGTTATACCCTGACCGTTGCCGTCACCGGCGCGACCGGGGCGGGCTCCTACGCTGCCTGGGTGATCGGGGGGGCCGTGACCTGGCTGTTCTGTACGGGGCGTGGGTTCGCCGCTCCGGACGGTCCCGGATTTTACGATCCCGCCATGATCCTGACCGATGGCGGCGTCGACACTGTCTTCGGGGACCTCAAGACCTTCGGGCTGGTGCAGACCAGCGTCGGCGCGATCAAGGTCGGCAATATCGACGGGCGCCGCGATCACCTGCGCCGCTACGCCTGGCGCGGCTGGACCGCCCGGGAGTTGCTGGTGGACGAGGCCGGCAGCTATGCCTCGGCGGTGGCGATCAGGGCCGGCACCATCGAGCAGCCGGTGGGCTCGGTCTCGGATATCCTGTTTCGCTGGCGCGATTGCTCCGAATTACTGCAAAAGCCGGTGCAGCCGACCAAGTACTCCGGCACCAACAATGTCATAACAAACGGGGTGGAAGGGCTTCAGACCGACATTTATGGGCAATACAAGCCGTTTCTTCGGGGCTACGCCTATAATTTCAGTCCGATCCTGGTCAATGTCGGGCTCGCCACCTACCAGATCAGTGCCGGCCGGATTGACGGGATCACCGCGGTCTGTGATGGCGGCGTCCCGATCGGCGCCGGAGTGGCGCACACCAGCCTCGCGGCGCTGCAGGCGGCGACGGTGGCGACCGGGCGCTACGACTGGTATTTCGGGATCGACGGCAGCTACTTCCGGCTCGGCAGTCTGCCGGCCCGCGGCGTGACCTGCTCCGCCTATGAAGGGGCGCTCCGTACCACCGCTCAAATCGTATTGCGCATCCTGACCCTGGACGCCGGGTTTGCCGCGTCGTCGGTCAGTGCTGCCGACGTGGCCGCTCTCGATGCGGTCGCGCCCTGGGAAAACGGGGTGTGGGTCGACACCGGGGGGGCCACGCAACTGGACGCGATCAACGCCGTGTTGCCCGGGGCCGCGGCGTGGCTCGCGACCGACCAAGCCGCGGTCTGGCGGCTGGGGCAGATCTCGGCGCCGGCCGGCCCGTCGGTGCTGACCCTCAAGCGGGTGGTCACGGCCACTGACACGCTGGCAGCCGGGGAGTACGGCTATATCAGCCTGGATCTGGTCGCCAACACCGACCCCGGGCGTGGCGTGCCGGCCCAGGAGGTGGTGGTCAGCTACGGCAAAAACTATACGGTTCAGGCGGAAGGCACGCTCGGCGGCGACAAAACGTCGCCCACCGATCCGGTCGGAGGGTTGGGGGTACGCTATCGGCTGGCCAACCAGTGCCTTGACGCGATCAATGCCGCGACCATTCCGACCGCCCAAAAAATTCAGTGGCCGGTTGAAAACGACCTGCAATGGGAATGTAATCTTCGCAATACTGCGGACGCGATTGCCCTCGCCAACCACTTGGCGACGATCTACGGGGTGCTGCGCGACACCTGTCAGATCGAATACAAGCCCGATCAAACCTCGATCGTAGCGGCACGCCTGGGCGCGGTCATCACCGTAGTCTCTCCGCGATTTGGTCTCGCCGCCGGCAAGTTGATGCTGGTGATCGGGGTCCAGCACACCGACCACCACACGGTGGTGCTCACCGCCTGGGGGGCGACCCCGTCATGACGGCGCCGTCGAGCAACGCCATTCGCGGACTGCCGCGCTGGACCACCGGAGCGATATGGCACCCGCTCTATGGGTCGTATAACGCGGCGTATCCGTGCGGCAATCTCGCCGTCGAGCCGTTGGCCCGGGTCTGCCGCAGCGCAGGCGTGGCGCCGTCGTCGACCCGGTATCTGGCGCAGTTCGCGCAGCCCTGCGCGGTGCAGCTGGTCTCGCTGGTCCGGCACACGATCAGTCTCGCCGGGCAGTATCGGTGCCGCCTATGGTCGGGCGCCGGCGTGCCGGTGACGGCCAATCCGGCCACTGGGCAACTGGCAGGGGTCCATCGGCGCCAGACCGGCGACGCGGTCGTGGTCTGGGCGGCGGCAGGGTCGCTGCCGGCCGGTCTCTCGGACGGCAGCGTCTATACCGTCCGTGTGGTGACGCCGTGGGCACTCACCCTGCACGTCTCGCCTGCCGACGCGGTTGCCGGGGTCAACCCGGTGGCGCTCGGGACGGCAGGCTCCGGGACGCTCTACCTGCTCGGCGCGCTGCTCCAGGACACCGGCTGGGCCTCGGCGTGGCCCCCGGCCTTCGATGTGGGTGCCCTGGCGTGGGAGGACCCGCGGTGGTGGAGCGGGCAATACAGCAGCGACGACATCGCCGGCTATATCTGGACCTACCCGATCCTGTTCGCCGCTCCGTGGCTGGCGCAGAGCGTCACCGTTGAGGTCTCGGACCCCACCAACGCCGCCGGGTTCGTGGATATCGGCATGATCGATCTGGCGTCGGCATGGCAACTGACGGTCAACTATTCCTATAAAGGCGCCATTGGGTTCCGTTTTCGTACCCGGTCGAGCGAGCAGGAAGGGGGCGTGCTGGAGTTCGATCGGCGGGCCGCCCCACGGACATTTTCGGGACAGGTCGAAGCGGCACCGGCCACCGACGCCTGTCAGTTAACCTTCCAGGATCTGCGTCAAAACGACATCGATACCCCGGCGATGTGGATACAGGCCCCAAACGATCCCAGGCAGTGGCTGCGGACCTCATTTCTCGCGCGCAACGTCAGTCCCGGACCGATATCGGCGGTAACCGACAATCAATTCAACTTTGTAATAAATATTGAGGAGGTTATTTAGTCATGACCCAGATTTTCGCCAATGGAAACATCTATAATGACGGGATTCTCCCTCCCGGGAATATGGGGGCCGGCGGATTTAGGTCAAATTTATTGCCGATGTTGTCTGATGTCTTGGCAGAATTGAGCGCGCTGGCGGGCGCCGGGGCCACCTCGACGACGCCTCTGACGCTGCCGGGCGCGCCCCCCTTCGGGCAGACGATCGTGATCCAGGTCCCGGTACCGTTTGCACTCTATACGTTTGTGCAGGGCACCTCGCGCGCAAACCCGGCCCTCCGGTGGTGGGGCAACGTGACCGCGGTCACCGCTATCAACGTCACGGTGCAAATTACGGCGACGGCGGGAGCCGGCACCGCGGCGGACTGGGTCGTTGTCGCCGTGGTCAGTCCGTCGGCCCCGGTGTATTCGGATACCGGAGCCCTGAACGCCTGTGCGGTGACGGTCGCGGCTACGCTGCCCGTTATCCCGTTCGGTTATCAGCTCCGGTTCGTGCCGGCGTACCCCAACAGCGGCCCCTCGACGCTCAACCTCAACGGCACCGGGGCACTCCCGATCACCCGAGCCGACGGCACGCCGCTGCGGGGCCGTGATCTGGCGATGGTCCCCACATTCCTCGTCGCCACCGGGTCTGCGTGGATACTGGTGGCGCCCGCTCCGGCGCCAACCGCCGAGATACAGGCCCAGGCGGCCAACTATGGGGTGGACACCGGCACCGTCAACGCGCTGGCGGTGACGCTGACCCCGGCACCATCGGCGTTGATCGCAGGGCAAATACCACTCCGGGTCAAGGTGGCCACCACCAACACCGGCGCGGCAACCCTGAACGTCAACGGTCTGGGGGCGGTGGCGATCAAACTACAAAACGGGACGCCGATACCGGCCGCTTTGCTGGTCGCGGGCGGGGTCTACGAACTATGTTATGACGGAGCCGCGTTCCAATTGCTCTCCTACAACTCGCCAATTCACGGCTTCGCCATCCTCACTATCTCGCAGGTTTTTACTGTCCCGGCCGGGATCACGTCTATCAGAGTGTTGGCAATCGGCGCCGGCGGCGCAGGTGGGACGGGTCAAGGGGGGCCGGGCGGGCCGGGCGGGGGTGCCGGAAACGTCGCAGTTGTCACGCTGGCCGTCACGCCTGGACAGCAGTTGCAGATCACGATCGGGGCGCCCGCCTACGGGACCGGGGGCACCACCAGCGTCGGAGCGCTCATAAGTGCGACCGGGGGCACCCAGTCGATGAACTGGAACAGTCCCGGCACCGGTGGCGCGAGCGGCGGCGCCGCTGGAAACGACGTAAACACGGCCGCGCTGGCAGGTACCTCCATTCCTACCGCGCAGTTCGCGGTGTTCGTGTGGAGCGCCGTCAGCGCGGGGGCGCCGGGGATCGGCGGAGGCTCCGGCCCGAGCGCGAACGGCGGTGGGGGGGCCGGCGGGCTGCTGTTATCGGGTGCCACGGCCCCCACGGCGGGATCGGGCGTCAGCGGCGGTGGCTGGTACGGGGGCGCCGGCGGCGTCGGGTTTGGCGCAGGTGGCGGCGGCAGCGAAACCAACACGACTACGGCGTCGCTGGGCTGTGCTGGTCTCGTGTATATCGAGTGGTAGGAGATTTTGAAAATGGCCTATTGGATACGTATTGACGAACACAATCTCGGCGTGTGGGCGGACCTCACGACCGGCGATCCCACCGGACGATTTGCCCCGACGCTCAACTGGGTGGTGGTCCCGGACGGATTGGCCACCGACGCGCTCGCCCGTCAGAGCGGGCTGTCGGTGGCCGCTGACGGGGTGACGGTGCAGATCGCCAACGTGGCCGCCTACGCCGCCGCCGCCGTCGTCGCCATGCAGGTGGCGTTCAACACCGCACTGACCGCCGGCATCACGGTCCCGAATGTGCCGGCCGCCGGCGCGAACCTCCCGGTGGCCACCGACTTCAACAGCCTGACCCTGGTCCACGGCGCCTATACCGCCGCGAGCGCCGGCCTGTTCACCGCCACGCCCTGGCAGACCCCGACCGGCTTCGTGACGCTGACCGCGGCGCAGGTCATCACCGTCGGGCAGGCGGTGCTGACCTTCGAACAGGGCTGCTTCGGCCGGCTGCAAACCGTCACCGCGGCGATCGAGACGGCGCTGGCCTCCAGCCCCGACCCCGCCACTCAGGTCGCCGCGATCAGGGCCGCGGCCGTGTGGCCAGCCTAATACTACAGTTGCACTTAGCGTTTTGGTGTACGCCGGCCCCCATAAACGCGGCTACCGGATCGCTGGGTGGGGCCGATTTCCCAAGGGAACAGGTACGGAATGCGTACAGCGGGCGGGGCGCGCTCACCCCATTTTGCGGAAGTGCAACTGTAGTACTAATAACCGTACCTCGCCGGTCTCGGCCGGCGGGGGCCGGGGCGCGCGAACGCCCCGAACCACGAGAGGATACCTCGTATGACCGGAACCGGCCGACCCCAGGCCATCCCGCCACCCTCCGGAGGGTGCGGGCAACATACAACGGTGCGCAGTGATAGACCATCGATGCGGCTCTTGCGATCGCCTGCTGCTACGCGGTATTATTGTGTCAATCCAGATCAAGTGCCCCAGATGCGGGGCGATAAACAATATCCAGTGTGCGCCGTCGAGCGCCCCATCCAGGGCCGCCGAGCCACTCGCCCGATCGCCCCGAGCGACCGAGGCAAAACAGCTATGAATCGCACCGACTCGACACGTCCCGCGCACGCCCGGCCGCTCGCCCCGTGGGTGGGCGGCAAGCGCGGCTTGGCGCGCCACCTCGTCGCGCGCATCGCAGCAATCCCCCACCGGCTTTACGCCGAGCCGTTCGTCGGGATGGGGGGTGTTTTCCTTCGTCGCCCATCTCGTGCGACGGTGGAGGCGATCAACGACGGGTCCCGGGACGTGGCGACGCTGTTCCGGGTGGTCCGGCACCATCCCGAGGCGCTGCTCAGTGAAATGAGGCTCCAACTGGTCAGCCGCGACGATTTCCGGCGACTGCTCGCGGTACCCCCCGAGAGCCTGACCGATATCCAGAGGACCGCGCGATTTGTTGCCCTGCAGCGCATGGCGTATGGCGGCAAGCCGGACTGCTCATCGTTCCCGGTTCGCCCGTCCAACCCGAAAACGTTCGACGCGGGCGTCCTGCGGTCACTGGTCGAGGCCGCTCACGATCGGCTGGCGCGCGTAACCATCGAATGCCTCGATTTTCAAGAGTTCATCGAGAGATACGACCGGCCAGAAGGCCTGTTCTATCTCGATCCGCCCTATTTCGGGTGCGAAAATTACTATGGAAAAGGGCTGTTTGTCCGGTCTGATTTCGAACGTCTGGCGGCGTTGCTTGCCAGAACCAAGGCTAGGTGGCTGATGTCTCTGAACGACCACCCAGAAACCCGACGCCTGTTCGGCGCCTTCGCTGTCGAGGAAGTGCCGGTTACCTATCAGATCGGCGGTCCAAAGCCGGTTGTGGAGTTGGTGGTATCAAGCAATTCGTAACATCGGAGGTTGCGACGTGGGAAGGTTGGGCGGCTATCGTGACTGGGTCAGTTGGCCCATATGATCAGCGATCACGGGGTCGCTTGGGGCCTCGAGACTCGAGTTTGTGCGCCGTCGGCACTGCCAAACCAAGTGCGTTTTACTGCCAAACCAGTTGCCGCGCTACATTCCGCCAGCACCGACAGGGTGTGCTGCCTCAACTGCTCGGCCCAGCCCTGGGCCTCGGAAGAGGCCATGATCCGTTCGAGCGGCCGGGTCCGGCTCTGCTCGGCGATGGCGGTTTGGACGCGGCGGACCTGCGGCGCCATCAATCCCGAGAGCGCGAGCCACCACGCCCCGGCATCCACCACATGCAGACTGCCGGGCAGGCGGGGTTCGATCAGCAGCACCACCTCGTCACGCAACAGGATCGGGTCGAACCAGGTGGTCCACAGCCGCCGGGCATGTTCCGAGCGCGGACCGTTGAGCGACTCGATCAGCAGCCGGGCGATGTGGGGCCGCATCTCGTCGTCCTGGAGTTGTCCGCGATCGATCAGATCGAACAGCCGGGATTGTTCGGTCCGCTTCATCGATGCCAGCATCACCCGCACCCGGTCGAGGCGGGCGGCCGTCTGCTCGCTTTCGGCGGGGACGTCGCCGGCCGCAGATATGACCGGCTCCTGGCCGGGTCGTCGGAACGAAGGCCGCTTGAACATGGCGTGTTCACCTGGGACAGGGTGGCCCGCACCTCTCAGAGTGTGACAAACAATCGAGTCTGCCAAAGAACGCCCTTTGGAAGCATTGGGTTTTTTCCTTCAAAGCCGAGCAGGACGGGCGTTCTCCGGCAGCCTCTCGGGGGACGGCCGACAAGGAAGCATGCCCTTCATCGAGGGTGACGACAATACCCGGGCGACGACAACGCGAGGGGTCCGACACTGCGAGGGTATCGCGATCGGCAGGCCATTGTAACCGACGCATACCGCGTGACCGGCGCATACGGTGGAATGATAGCCCCAAAAGTTTTACAGGAGGATGAAGGTTGTTCCCGCCCGGTGATATTCCTGGGCGCCCGCGGCAGAGATTTTGACGGAACTGGAAATGATGGGAGTCGAACCAACCCGGGACAGGGCCGGCGCGCAGTTCGTCCGGCTGACCCGCGACCTGATCGGCTTCGCCGGTGGCCGGCTTGGCCGGGTGGCGTTGGCGGCGACGGTGGCGGCGCTGGCCGAGGGGACCGGGCTGCTGCTGCTGGTTCCGGTGTTGGGCCTGCTCGGCGTCACCGGTTCGCCGGGGTCAACCGGTTCGGCGCTGGCGCCGTGGTTCGGCCCGGTCACGTTGGAAACCGCTCTTGCCATTTATGTCGGGCTGGTCGCCGCCGCTGCGACCATCGTGCGCGGCCGGACCCTGGCCACCCAAAGGTTACGACTGGACTATATCGACAATTTGCGCCAACGGCTGCACCATGCGTTGGTGGCAATGGAGTGGCAGGCTTTCGCCCGACTGCGGGGTGCCGAGGTGACCCAGGTGCTGACCATCGACGTCACCCGTGCGGCCCAAGGGGTCGAGTTCCTGTTGAAACTGGGCGGCTGGGCGATTCAGGTCACGATGCTTTTGGCGGTGGCGGTTCGGCTTTCGCCGGCCTTGACCGTCTGCCTGTTGGCGTCCGCGGTCCTGGCGGCGGTTCTTGCGCAGCCGCTCAATCGGCGGACCCATCGGTTGGGGCGGGTGTTGGGCAAAGCCGGGCAGGCGTTGCAGGCGGATCTGGCCGACGATCTTGCGGGCATGCGCGTCATCCGCGCCTTTGGACTGGAGGCCGCCCGGCAGGCCGTCTTCGCCCACCGGATGACCACCGTGCGCACCAGTCAACTGGCCCATCAACAAGCCATCGGCACCGCCCGCGCGGTGACCCAGACCGGTGCCGCGGCATTGGTCGCGGCGATTCTGGTGACGGCGACCCGGGGATTCGGTTTGCCCCTGGCCGATACCCTGGTGCTGATCCTGGTGCTGGTCCGGCTGCTGGTAACCCTGACCGGCATCCAGGATGGCTGGCGCATGGTCCTGCATGCGCTGCCGGCCCATGCCCATGCCCATGCCCTGCTGGAACGCTGCCGGGACGCCGCCGAGCCCGCGGACCCGACGCCGGAACCGGCGCCACCGTTGACCAAAGCCATCCGTCTCGAGGATGTGGGCTATCACCATGGCGGAGAAGGTCCCGATGCCATCAGTGGAATCAGCGCCGAAATTCCGGCCCTTGGGGTCACGGCACTGGTCGGGCCGTCGGGCGCCGGCAAATCGACGCTGGCGGACCTGCTGCTCGGCCTGACCGCCCCCAGTTCGGGCCGCATTCTGGTCGATGACAGGGTGCTTGAAGGGACGCGACGCCGTGACTGGCGACGAAAAGTTGGCTATGTGCCCCAGGATGGCTTCCTTTTCCACGATACCATCCGCACCAATCTCTTGGCAGTGGCGCCGGCAGCCAATGACGACACCCTGTGGCGGGTGCTGGATCAGGCGGCGGCGGCCGGCTTCGTGCGCATGTTGCCCAGGGGGCTGGACGCGGTGGTCGGCGACCGCGGAAGTTGTCTTTCTGGTGGTGAACGCCAACGGTTGGCCCTGGCCCGCGCTTTGCTGGCCAATCCCTCGTTGCTGATCCTCGACGAGGCGACCAGTGCCCTTGATGCCGCCAGCGAGAAACATATTCTTGATGCACTAAGCCGCCTGAAGGGGCGATTGACGGTGGTTGTGATTGCGCACCGGCCATCCACGGTGGAGAACGCCGACCATGTGCTGGTGCTGGATCACGGTCGACTTGCTGCCGCCGGTTCCTGGTCCGAAGTCGTACTCAATGCCGGACCGTTGCTTGACCGGTTGGCGCTTGGCGAGGGGCGAGGTTGAGGACCGTCTTGCGCAAAAGGGGTCGATGGCCTGTCCCCCCGCGCACCGCTGTCGATCAGCAGTTCTCATTTTGGCTATTGGCTGGGATAGGGGTGTTTTTTTCGGAGGCGGAGGGGGTCAGGAAGCAGGAAGATGGCGGGGCGGTCATGGCGGGAGAGGTGGCGGCTTGGCGAAAGCGAGG
>Ga0302320_10004243_pt1 | contig 32642 bp, 23 predicted proteins | sample Bog_T0_3_FD_202130 | JGI IMG/M metagenome (GOLD analysis project Ga0302320, IMG submission 202130) | Peat permafrost microbial communities from Stordalen Mire near Abisko, Sweden - Bog_T0_3 | ecosystem: Environmental > Terrestrial > Soil > Wetlands > Peat | place: Sweden: Abisko, Stordalen Mire... | reverse complement strand
CGATGTGCTTGCAAGCACACCTCGGTCGTCTTTGACCCTTTTTCCTCGGCGGTTTGGCGATCTTTGGCCGTTTTCATGAAATCTTCGGGCTAGCGTATCGACAGCGGGCGCACCCCGGCGCCACTTGGCGTCGTCCCCACGGGCGGCAGCATGGGTCATCTCCGGGAAGATTCGTTCAAATGTCACAAAAGCCAGGGACCTTTGAGCCGATTCAGGAACGATGACCATGGCTTTTCGACGACTTACGGTCGGGCAGACCCTGTGGTTCGGCTTCGGCCTGTTGCTGGCCATGCTGGCGATCCTCGCCTCCGTATCCTATTCGTATCTAGGAATATCAAGGGCCAGTTCGACCCGCCTGGCGGACGAATCGGTTGTCCGCGCGCAGATCGCCTCGGACATGGAGCGGGCCCTGGCGGGCGCGCAGGACAGCCTTAGAGTCTACCACCTCACCAACCGCCCGGGATCGTACGAACAGGGGTTTGCGCGGCTAAAGGACTTTCAGGGCGATCTCGCACGAGCTGAGGATCTCGTCGGAAAAGGGCTCGTCCCGCCCGGTTTTGCGGAGTCGGTGGCGGAACTCGCCCGCCGTGCCCAAGTTTTCCGGTCCGAAGCGGAAGCGCTTCATGCCTTGCGCGGCCAGATCGCGTACAGTCGCGAGAATACGGACGCCGGCTTCGAAAAACTGACTTCGGTCCTGGCCCAGTACGCCGCGGGCAGCGACAACGACTCCCTGCTGGACCTCGTTCTCATGCAACAGGTGTCGACAATCCGCGTTAGCACACTGGAGGCATTCATCGACCGCGACGCCGTACGTGCCAATGACGCTTTGGCGCGTTTTGGCCGCTTCAAGAGGCAAGTCGCCGACAACAGGGAGATCGCCCAGACCTTCGACGCCCTGATGGCGAAACTCAGCGACGCTGTCGGCCTATTCGGCAGATTTGAGGCAACCTATGCCGCCTGGGCTGCAGATGGCGACAAGATGACGACACTGGCGGCGGATATCGGGCGGCCCGCGATGACCGAGGTCCGAGAAGTATCGCTTTTCAGCGCGGCGGAGATGGACCGCGCGGCCCGGATCGTGACTTGGGGAATGATTGGGGCCCTGGGCCTGGGCCTCGCGGTTGCGGCGTACGTGGGAAAAAATGTCCGCGCGGCCCTTGGCGCCACCGCGAAAACAATGGCTGAGACAGCCGATCAACTGGCCGACGCCGTTCAACAGGTGGCGGGTGCGAGCCGAAAGCTGGCCGCCGAAACCTCGGGCCAGGCAGCGGCGCTTGAGCAGACGAGTTCCGCGGTCACCGAATTGGCCGGACTGACGCGAAGCAGCGAGGCCATCGCCCATGCGATGGCCGATTCCGCCCGAAAGACGGCCGCCGGCGCCGAAACGGGCATGCGGGACATGGAGGCCATGGGAAACGCCATTGGGAAGATAAGCCAGTCATCCGGAGAAGTGGCGCAGATCGTGAGCACGATCGATGAGATCGCGTTCCAGACGAAGCTGCTCGCGCTCAACGCCGCAGTCGAAGCCGCCCACGCCGGCGCGGCAGGCGCGGGATTCGCAGTCGTCGCCGAGGAGGTGCGAACGCTTGCGCACCGCAGCGCTGAGGCTGCCCAGATCACCCGGGACAAGGTGCAGGCGGCGGTTGCGAACATTCATTGCGGGGTCGAGCTGGCGACCCGCGCCGCCGGCACCTTTGAAAACGTTGCCCGCCAGTCGCAATCCCTCGCTGATCAGGCTGCAGGGGTCGCCGCAGCCTCGAAAGAGCAGCGCCTGGGGCTCGACCAGATAAGCGATGCCACGCGCTCCCTCGATAATGCGACCCATGCCAATGCCGCGAACGCCGACGAAACCGCGCAGGCGGCGGCGTTTCTTGAGAAAAGCATCGAAACCGTCGTCACCACCGCGAGGCACTTGGTCGGTCGGAATTCACCGGCGCGCGCCGCGCCGCAAGCCGAAACGCGCGATCTTGGCACACGCAATGGCCCGGCGCAACGAATGGCAGGCAAGGTCGTGCTGGCGGGCGATCGAGCCTGAGCGAAAACTGCGCCGGCGATCGGTCCGGTGAGGTGTCATTCGGCGGGTTGCTATTATCCTGCCGGTGCACCTTGGACGATACTTGGCCGGCATCGCGATCTGCGCGCCGGCGCTCGAACCCGCCTCCGCCTCTCCTCCTGAAAGGCCTGCGGGCCTTCAGGCGTCGACCCTGGCGTCCTCGGCGGACGTTTCAGACCCGGTGATGCCTCTTCGCATTCCCGGATACGAACTTCGGGTTCTCGACCGCCGGAAGCCCATTCGCTTCAATGTTTCGGGGGTTTGGGTGGAGTCTGCCCTGCCGATTTTCGTCTATGTCCCCGCGGGCGATCCGGGACGCGCGGCCGGACTTCTCCGGCAAGCATACGACGGACTGCTGAAACTCGGGCTCAAGCCGGAGTGGACCCCGGCCGAGCTCAAGGCCGTCCTGACGAATCTCGATGCGGCCATCCGGGCGCTCGAGCCGGACAAAGCCGAGAGCGCGCCCAATACGGGGGAAAAGGCCGCGCCGCCGCAGGCCCAGCGATGACCCCGCCATGCCCCCGATCCGGTTTCACCGCCAGCTCGCCCGCTCGATCTACATCTGGGGTGTGTTCACGCCAAATGACTTCGGGGCGCTGATCGTCGCCCTCGCCTTGAACATGCTGATCCTGAACAGCAATGCAGGAATGCTCGCAATCCTCGGGGGGTACCCGGCCTATCTCGCCGTGTTCCGCCTGGGGCGCCCCCCGGGCTACGACTCCCATTTCTTCCGCTCGTTTTTCCTGGCGAGGACGCTTCGGCCCGGCAGGGCGGACGCGCTCTCCCCGTTCCTTCGGTGATCCTCAACCTGGCAAGGAAGTTTCAGCGAACCAACGCGCTCGACGGCCGCACGCTGGACCGCGAACTGTCGCCGCTCGCCCTTGCCGACGGAATCGTCGTCAACCAGGATCGCTCGCTCGGGCTCGGGCTGCGCGTGGACGCGCCCTTCACCCCCACCCTGGGCGATGAGGCCGTGCAGTGCATCTACCAGACCCTCGGAGGATTCCTCAATGCACTGCCCGAGCATTTCGACCTGCAGGTCATCTGGACCCAGCATTCGCGTTGCGCGGAATTGACCGCGCGCCTTGCCGCACTGGAGTTTTCGCCCGGCCTGGTCGGCGAGGTCCAGCGGGAGCAGCAGGAGAATCTTCTCGGCCTCCTCCGCGAGGGCCACCTGCGCTGGATCGAAGTCTACCTGATTCTCGTGCGGAAGCTGCCCTTTGACGAGCGAACGCTGCGCCGAATGGCGGCCGGTCGGCGCGAGGGAAAGACGGGCCTTCTTGAAGCGCTGTCCGGGTATTTCGCGGGAGCCCGGGAGAGGTTTCGCTACGACCGCGAACAGTTCGCCCTAGCCTCGGCGGAACTGCTGACCCAGGCGCGCACGCTGGCTGCAGCCCTGAGCCCCCTCGGCTGGATGCCCGAGGCCCTGGACAACGACGCTGTCTGCCGCCTGTTCTTCCGGCGTTGGAATCCCCGGCAGTTCGAGGCGGGAGCCCTTCCTCGCCCATGGCGGCCGAATGCGGGGATCCCGCTGACCGAGAGCTTTGCGCAGAGCACGTTTCGCTGGGATCCCGACGGTGCGAGCCCGCCGGCGGGGATCGCCGAACTCGACGGCTGGTTCCACGCGGTGCTGACCCTCTACGAGCCGCCCGAGGAGCTGGCCCGACCCGCATTCGACGAACTGCTGCTGCTCGGAGGCCTGACACATGCCGAACTCGTCGTGAACGCGGAGCGGGGCGACCGCCTGAAGCGCATCAAGCGTTTGAAGACCCTCCTTCAGCAGCGCCAGTCCGATCCGCAGACGGCAGCCGATCCGGCCGAACGGGCTGCAACGGCGCAGCTCACCCTGGAACTCGAGGAGATGGGCGCCAATTCGGAGGCGAGCTGGCGCGCGGCCTGTTACCTGCACCTTTGGGCTCCGGGACTCGCCGAACTTGGCGAACGCGTCGCCGCGGCCCAGGCGCTTGGCAGGGCGCGCGACGCCGTATTCATCCCGGAAAAGCGCGCCCTGTGGCCCTACTGGCGTGCGATGCAGCCCTTCTGGACTCAGGACAAGGACCGTTACCGCCTGCTCGACTACTCGACCCGCCAGCTTGTGAGGCTGCTCCCTCTTTTCGGGCAGCCCGCCAACCTGGGGGCCGGGAAAAGGATCGGCGTCCTCTACCAGACGGCCTCCCGCAGCATCTTCAATTGGATCGTCCCCGACGAAAGCCTGTTTGCCAATCCCCACCATCTCGTCGTCGGGGGGACGGGCTCGGGAAAATCGGCCCTTGCCGTGGAGAACCTGATCGCCCTGCGCCGCCACCGCGCCCGGATGGTCGTGATCGACCTCGGTGGATCGTTTGCGAGTTTCTGCGCCTCGAGCGGCGGGGTCTACATCGACTACAACATCCAAAGCCGGTCCAACCGGCTCAACCCGCTCTGGCTTCCGCCGGGAACGGTCCCCGACCCCGAGGTTCTGCGCTCGCGAACCCTCTGGCTCGAAAGCCTCGTGAGGGATCGCGACCGGCGGCTTTCGTCCGATGAATTGGTCGTCGTGGAGGATGCCCTCCGGCGTGCCTATTTCAGGGATTTGAACGAGCCCGTCTTCGTCCGGCACGTGCGCGCCGCCCTCCTTCGCGACGGGCGGGGCGAGGCGCTGGCCCGCCGCCTCGCCCCCTGGTGCGAGGACGGCTCGCTCGCCAACCTCTTCGACGGCCCGGCCCAGATCGACCTCTCGGCGCCGGTTGTCGTGTTCGACCTCAAGCGGGTCGTCCACGACCAGCGGGACGCCGACCTTGCGCGCGTCATCTTCAATTCGATCGTCAGCACGGTCGTCAGCCTCGCCCTGGCCCCGGGCGGCGACCCCAAATTCCTGACCTTCGACGAGGCCGGGGTTCTCCTCAAGGACGAGGCGACCGCGGAATTCATGGAATACTGTTTCCGCACGCTTCGGAAGACGGGGGTCGCCGTGGCGGCCCTCTCGCAGGGCCTCGAGGACTTCCTCTCCTTCCGCCAGGCGCGCAACGCCTTCGTCGGCGCGGCCGACAATCTCTTCATCCTGCGCCAGGACAATGCCGACAAGGCCCGGCGGGTGGCCGATGAGAAGAACCTCTCCCCGGTCGAACTCGCGCACATCCAGTCCGTGACGACCGTGCCCGGGCGCCACGCCGAGTTCCTTCTCATTCAGCAAACGCCCCACGGCCAGCGGACCCTGCGGCTGCTCAGCGCCTCAACGCCGCTCAAATACGCCTTCACGGCGAATTCCCCCGAGGACCGGCGGGCGATCCAGGCCTACCAGCAGGAGGGCCTCTCGCGGCCCGACGCCGTCCGGCGGTTCGCAAGGGAGCACCCCCAGGGGATCGTCTCCTCGCGCCAACCCTCAGCCACCCGATGAAAAGCGCCCGGCCAAGCGCCCTCGCCTGCGCGGCCCTTCTCGCCCTGTGCGCCGAAGGCTGCGCGTCCCGCACGGCGGATCCTCCGCCCCAGGCGGAGGAACTCGAGCAGGCCCGGCGGGAGGAGCGACAGAAGGTCCTGCAGCAGTATTGGAGCGAGCGGACGGGAAGCCTCCCCGGACCGGCGCCGGCCGCCCGCTCCTCATGGCCTGACCTTTCGTATCCTGCCGGCCAATATGGCGGAATGTGGTTCGGCCCGCGCCAGGCCCAGGACCCGTCCCTGACCGAGCCTTTCCGATGAAACCGAATCATACCGCCCGGCTCGCCGCGGCGGCCCTTGCCCTCGCATGGCCGCTCAAAAGCCGCGCCCTTTTCGGCGCAGGCGACATCGTCTTCGACCCGGCCAGCGTGGCCCAGACGATCAACGTCCTCCACACTGCGCAGCAGGAGTTCGACAGGCTCGGGTCGATCCTCGGCATCTCGACACGCCAGCTCGACCAGCTCGTGGGGCTGGCAGCCGCGATGGGCAATCCCGCCGAATCGGGTTCGTTCGGCCGGGTCCTGTCGCCGGATGAGTTGCGCGTCCTGGTCCAGGCCAATCCGGGCCTCCAAAATGCGCAGATCGGGTCGCTTTTCGACACGACCGGACAGCTCGACGCATTCCTCGGCGTCCCCCTCGACCAGTGGGCTCTTGCCATAGAAAGCCCGACCGCCTTCTACCGGCAGATCCTCACCGACCCGGCCATTGCCCGGGTCGGCGGCTCCGCCGGCATGACACCCGCGTCGGTCGCGTACGCCCAGTGGTATTCCAGCCGCGCGCCCGAGGACCAGGCCAATCTCGGGGGACGGGCAGCCGTCGATGTCGCCCACCTTCTCGAGGCCGATTGGCTGAATGACTCAAAACAGCGGCGGATCAGCCTCCAGGCTCTCTCGGCGAAGGCCCAGGCAGCTGAAAGCAGTTCCGGCAGCGCCCAGACGCTCGCCGACGTGGCGCACACCCAAGCGCAGATAGCCGCCACGACGAACCACGTCCTGCTCGAGTCGGCGGCCCAGGCCGCGGGCGCGCAGGAAACGGCCCTTCGCGCCGCCGGCGCGCAAAGCGAGCTCATGCTGGAGCAGAACGACGCCCGGCGCGACGCCGCCCAGATGCAGCTCAACATGCCGCCCTGAAGCCATGGATGGCACGACTGCGGCAGCGCTCGGCGGCACCACCCTTTCGGCCGGACTTGCCGACTCCCAGGCCCAGATAGCGCAGGCCCTCGGCTCCGGCGGCGACCTCGGCTCGGACAGCATCGCTCACTTCAAGGCCGCATACCAGGCGAGCGGCGGCGGGCCCACGCTCGCGTTTCTGGGGTTCAATCCGTTCCAGATCGTGGCAACCGGTGCCTTTCACCAGCTGTTCTGGGGGGCGATTGTGATCTTTCTTGGGATCGCCGCCATCACCGCCATGCAGCGGGCCCTTGTCGTTCGGTACAGCATGGGGGTGCGCGCACCCCTGGCATCGGTGGCCCAGGTTTATTTCCGCCTGCTGGCCGGGGTCCTGATCATAAGCAACACACCGTTCCTGTACGCGATTCTCATGACCGTGAACTGCGCCCTCGCCCAGGGAGTCCAGGCCATGGCCAGCCAGTCGATGAGCGCAATTCTCCAGGCAGGCAGCATGGGCACCCTGAGTTTCGCCCAGGCGCGGATCGAATCGATTCGAAATGCGGCAGCCCGCAGGACCATGGCCTTCTATCCCTCCGGCGCGTCGCGGGATGAAATGACGCAGATAGGCCTCTGGTACAACGCGACGGCGGGCGCCCTCAATGCAAGCCTGTCGGCCCGCCAGCTCCCAGGGCAGCTCCCGATCCTGACCCCGTCATGGGAAAACGCGGCCACGCCCGACGACCAGGTCGCCTCCTATGTCGGGCGCAATGTCGTTCAGAATTTCGGCCAGATCGTGGCCGACCTCGGGGCGCTGCCGGCGGGAAGCGGTCCCCTGTCGATAGCCTTCCCCTCCGGCAGTTCCACTTCGCTCCCTCTCCTCTCCGACTCCCTTTCATCCGACGACCAGGCGGCTGCGCAGGCGATCGCGATGCCCGACACCCCTTCGAACAACGGGGCCTTTGAGTCGGCCCGCCAGCTGTATGGGAAGAACGTCCTCGCCCATGCTCTGGGCTACCTCGACTCGCAGTTGCTCCCTGTCGTCGGCGCCTCGCCCACGCTCGCCGGCCGGGTGAGGGCGTGGTTTTCCGAAAAGGTCGAGCAGGCCGCGGCCGCGGCTGGCGGGTTCATGACGCAGTGGCGCGCCGCCGTGGACTGGCTGGGCCGGGGAATCGGTGTCGTCCTCACGCGGATGGTTGCGTTCTTTTTTGCGGCCGGAGTCGGCGTGCTGATCGAGGTGGAACTGTTCGCCCTGGTGGTCGCCGTGCCATTCTGGCTTTTGCCGGCGACCGAGGATGCCTTCCTCGGCGTATTGCGCTCGCTTGTGTCCCTGACCCTGGTCGTGCCCGCCTACCAGTTCATCATGCTTTTTGTGGACGCCCTGATGGGCCTTGTTCTCAGATACATTCTTTTCGGGCCTCTCGCATCGGGCGATTCGGGAACGCCCGGCACGGTGGGCGGCGCGGCCTACATGGTGGCCGCGGCGTTATCCGTTGTCGGCAGCGCCGGGGAGATCGTCCCCCTGGCCATGTTTTGCTACCTGGTCGCCTACCTGTTCCTTGCGATCTATATCGCGATCAGAACGCCGAAACTTCTCGCCGTGTTCCTGAAAGGGGCGGGTGCGGCGGGACTATTCCTTTGCAACTTTGCAACAGGGCTTGTCGCGGGAGCCTCTGCCGCTCTGGCTACGGCCGCAGTTGCGGCGGGCGGCGGAGGGATGGCCGGCCGCCTTCTCGGAGCAGGACAGGCTGGGGGCGCGCTCGGCCATACCCGCTACCCTGCGCGGTCAAACCTCGGACCCGTCATTGCATCATCGCTTCGGAGGCCCGCAGGACAAGCCCCGCTCCCGGGTCCGCCTCCGCCTGACGCGCCGTCGGTCCCAGCCCCCCACCGGGCGGCTGGGTCCCTTCGGACCACGGCCGCATTCGGCGTGCGCACCTTTGTCGACTGCCTCCAGGCGGACTCGCCCGTCGAAGGAATCAGCCTCGCCGTCCGCGCACTCGAATCGCACCGAAAGCAGAATGAAAAGGAGGCAGAGGCCCGGCACAAGGCCCGGGCGCAGGCTGAAAAAGCGGCGTCGCCCGGGCGCAATGCCCGCCGCGCCCCCGCGCCATCCTGAACACGGAGCTTGCTAATATAGGGCGCAATCAAACCTCGCCTCTACAGTCTTCTCCTGCCCCTGGGCGCTGCGGCGCCCGGCGCCATCCTCTCCACGCCCCTGCCTGATCCGCGCCCCATATCTTCTGCGGAGCTTGCGCCCGGCGGTGAGGACGCAGCGGTACAAATCCGGGCGGCCGTCCCGGATCTGCCGCCCGCACCGACCCCGGCTGGCAAGCCTCCCGGCGCGGACCACCCCATCGTTCCGAATTCCGACGGCATCATCGATCTTGTCGCCCTCGACACCGCCGATTCCACGGGGGAGCTTCCAAATCCATTCATTGTCCGCTTCCGCCCGCCGGCGTCCATACGCGAGGTTTCGCTCGCGATCGACGCCGTTCTCATCGCGGGAAAGGCCGCGGATGACTGCGCCATCGTCAACGGTGAGATCTACAGCCCGGGCGACGCGCTGGACGGCCTCACGGTCTCCTCGATTGCCCCGGACGCGATCGAACTGCAGGCGGAGGGTGTGCGGTTGCGCATACCCGTCGGGGACAGGCCCGTCCGGCTGCGCCTTCCTCGATGACACCCATTTATGACAGCCCTCTTCACCGCAATCTCGTCGGCCGCCGTCCGTCTCCGCAAGCTTCTCCCCGGTGCCGGGCTGTCGTACACGCACCGCGTCGTGTTCTTCCAGCAGATGGAGATGCTTCTTTCCTCCGGGGTCCTGATCGAGGATGCCCTGGGGCATCTGGCGGTCCGATTCCCGGACAGGCGCGTCCGGCGGATCGTGGGCGCCGTGCAGACGGAGGTCGCCGAATCACGCTGCAGGCTGTCGCAAGCCTTCGCCGCATTTCCGCGCAGCTTTTCTCCGACGGTCGTCGCAGTCATCGAGGCCGGCGAACAGAGCGGCTCGGCCCAGCTCGCCCAGCGGTTCGGGGAATTGGCCGAGCGAACGGCATATGAGGAGGCCCATCGCCGGCAAGTCCGGAGGGCCTGCGCCTATCCCGCATTCACCGCCTTCCTGGCCGGCTGCCTGTGCTGCCTCCTCCTGGGGGTCGTCTTCCCCCGCCTTGCCGATCTTCTCTCCTCGCTCGGAAGCGAACTGCCTCCCCTCACGCGGGGCGTGATACTTGTCGCGACTCATGTCCGAAAGGGATGGCCCATAGCCGCGGCCGCGATGGTCGCCGCACCCATCCTCATACTGGCCTGCCGCCAAATCCCCGCCATCGGGCGAAGGATCGACCATTGGTTCCTCAGGGCGCCCATCGCGGGCCCGATCTACCGGGACGCCACCGTCGCCCTGATCTGCAAGATCTATCGTTCCCTGTATCTCGCCAACCAGCCCGCGCCGGCGAGCATCGATCTTTGCAGCCGGCTCGTCGGCAATCGCGCTTTCCGCGAGGGTCTGACGGCAGCCCGCCTTCGGATCATCCAGGAGGGAGTCACGCTGTCGGCGGCCTTTTCGCGCAGCGGCCTGTTTCCGCCGCTCGCCTGTCTCGCAATCGAGGTGGGCGAACAGTCCGGCCGAATGGCCCCGGCCCTGGAGCGGGTCAGCGCCTACTTCAGCGCCCAGTCGCGGGAGCGGCTGGAGGCGGTGATCGCCATTCTCAATCCGGCGCTCACCCTCGCTGTCGTCGGCGGCATGGGCGTCATTCTGGTCTCATTCTTCCAGGCGGCCTACCAGGTCGTGTATGCGACGCACTGACCCCATTGCGGCTTCGGCCGCGCTGCGGAACAACCGCGGCTTTACGCTCATCGAACTCGTCGCTGTCTGCGCAGTGATCGGGATTCTCCTTGCGATTGCGGCCCCCTTCATCGGCCGGCAAGTGATCGATGCGCGCGTGGCCGCCGAAACCTCGACCCTTCAAGCGATGGGCGCCGCGGTGCAGGCATCGTTCGAGTCGGTCGATCTCGAGGGGACCAATATTGCAGCCCTTCCGGGCGCTGTGCCCGCGGGCGTCGATTACACCGAATTTTCCCTGTCGACCGATCCAACCCTTGTCCCGGCGACGACCGAGACCTATGATTGGTTTGCCAAGCTCGCCCGCCAGATGGGCTATGCACCTCAGCCCGGCCTCGCCCCGACTCCGGGCCTGCAGCCGCAGGTTGCGCATATCCTGATCAACGCGAACCGCTACTCCCGCCTGATGCTGGTCGGACCCGAGAATGAACCCAACCAGCAGCGGTTTCTGATCGCCTCGCTCATGGCCCCATCCGGACAGCTGGCGATCCCGCCCCTGCCCAACCCTGCGAACACCCAGGATCCAGGCAACCTGGCGCTTTTCAATGACATCTGGAATACGGACTGGACCTATCCCGGAGCCGCCCTTCCGCCCTCATGGACCGCCGCCCTGACCCAGGCGCAGGTCCAGGCGTGGCAGGGGTCCGGAGGCACTCCTGGGCGCCTCTGGCTCTTCTGCGTCCAGCGCATCGTCTGCCCCAAATACACGGTGACGATCAATAACACCCACCCGTCCGACAACTGCTACGTGTATTTCAACCTGAATGGCACGACCGCGGGAAACTCCGCTTCGGTTTCCGCCAACTCGGGTGTTTCCGTTGTTTCGGGGGTCTGTTTTGGGCGCTTGATTCAGGCTTACCGGGGATCGGCTCCGCCGCCGACGGCCCAGCTGTTCTCCCAATTCGCGCTACGCGACAATTGCGAGATCACGCTGCAGGACTAGCCTGCATCCATCACAAAACTGACCAAGATTGACCAATATCCTCGAGTAAGAAGGGCCGAAGCCGACTGAGCTGTGCTATAAGCACAGCGCAAGGAGGATGAGGGCCTTTTTACCGGGGAGACTGGGCAAGATTGGCCAGAATTTGTGATGGATGCAGGCTAACCTGCATTGTTCAAGCCAGCCGAGGGCCGTGCCGGCAGGCCGTCTCTTGACGGTCAAATTTCAAGCGACTTTCGCGCGATCATGATTGATGTTATCTCGAAAGCGTTGGTGCCTGTCCCCTGCGGGTGCCTGTCCCCCGAAAACAATGAATCCATCATCACCGCGCATATTCCGACTTGCGGCCCGTCTGTCATCGCGCCTTGTTCCGGCCCTGGCTCTCGTGTGGGCTGCCGCCCTCCGGGCGGATGACGCCGCCTGCCAGCTGACCGTCCACGCCGACCAGCCCGGCGCGGTCATAAACCGCAACATTTACGGCCAATTCGCCGAGCACCTCGGCCACGGAGTTTACGGCGGAATCTGGGTCGGCGAGGATTCCCCCATTCCCAATACGCGCGGAATGCGAAACGACGTCATCGACGCCCTGCGCCACCTCCGCGTCCCCGTCATCCGCTGGCCGGGCGGCTGCTTCGCGGACGAGTACCATTGGAAGGACGGAATAGGCCCCCGCAACCTGCGCCCCTCCATGATCAACACCCATTGGGGCGGGGTTGTCGAAAACAACGCCTTCGGCACCCATGAGTTCCTCGATTTTTGCGACTTGGTCGGAGCAGAGCCCTACATCACGGGCAACCTCGGAAGCGGGACGGTCCAGGAAATGCAGGACTGGGTCGAGTACATGACATCCGACGCCAGTTCCCCGATGGCCGACCTGCGCCGCAAGAATGGCCGGAACGAACCCTGGAAGATAAAGTACTTCGCTATCGGAAACGAAAACTGGGGCTGCGGCGGCGACATGCGGCCCGAGTACTACGCCGACGAATTCCGGCGATATAACACATTCATCAAGAATTTCTCGGGCAACCAGATCCTCCGGATCGCATGCGGGCCGAGCAGCGACGACTACGCCTGGACCGACACCGTCATGAAGATCGCCGGCAAGCGGGCCAACGGCCTCAGCCTTCACTACTACACGGTCAAGGACGACAATTGGAAACAGAAGGGTTCCGCGACGCAGTTTGGGGAGGCCGAGTGGTTCGCCATGCTGAGCCAGACCCTCAAGATGGAGGAACTGGTCACGCGCCACTCCGCGATCATGGACCGCTACGATCCCACGAAGAAGGTGGGGCTCATGGTCGACGAGTGGGGCGCCTGGTACGACGTCGAGCCCGGCACGAATCCGGGCTTTCTGTACCAGCAAAACAGCCTCCGCGACGCGCTCCTCGCCGGAATCAACCTGAACATCTTCCACGAGCACGCGGACCGCGTGCAGATGTCGAACATCGCCCAGATGATCAACGTTCTCCAGGCGATGATCCTGACCGACGGGCCGAGGATGGTTCTCACGCCGACCTACCACGTGTTCGCAATGTACAACGTGCACCAGGGCGCCCGGCTGCTGCCGACGGATCTGGCCGGCCCGGACTACCACTTCGGGGCCAAGGCGATGCCCGCAATCAGCGCCTCGGCTTCACGCGACGTCGAGGGCAGAATCCACATCTCCCTGTGCAACGCCGACCCGCACAGCCAGGTTGCGGTCGCCTGCCGGCTTGCCGGGGCGAGCCCCTCGAAGGTTTCCGCCACGGTCCTCACCGCCGGTTCGATCAACGCCCACAATACGTTCGACCGGCCCGGCGAAGTGTCCCCCGTCCCCTTCACCGATTTTTCGGCCGAGGGCGGGACGCTCACGCTGCGTCTTCCTGCAAAATCCGTGACCGTCGTCGAAATCGACTGACCCCATGCGCCTCCGCCACCTCGGCCTCGCCATCGCAATCGCCGCCTTGGTTAATCCGCCCGTTTCGGCCCAGGCGCCAAACCTGGTCGCCGAGGGCGGGAACGCCAAGGATTTCGACATGGCGCCTGAAACCCGGATCGAGGTCGTCGAGGCGGCGGTGGCCTCGCTGCCGGGGTCGCTGCCGCCAGGTCCGTTCCAGCCCACCTGGGAATCCCTGAAGCAGAACTATCGCGTCCCCTCCTGGTTCTACGAGGCGAAGTTCGGGCTGTTCATGCACTGGGGTCTGTACACGGTGCCTGCGCATCACAACGAGTGGTACGAAAAGCACATGTACGGCGCCGATCGAAAGTGGCACGAGGAGCACTTCGGCCCGCAGGACAAGTTCGGCTACAAGGATTTCATCCCGCTATTCACGTGCAAGGATTTCGACCCGGATGCCTGGGCAGACCTTTTCAAGAAATCCGGCGCCCGCTTTATCGTGCCTACCGCAGAGCATCACGAGAACTTTGCGATGTGGGACAGCCAGGTCACGCCGTTCAACGCAAAGGCCATGGGGCCGCACCGCGATCTCATCGGTGAACTCGCTAAGGCCGTGCGCGCCCGCGGGTTGAAGTTCGGCGTCTCGAACCACGGCATCGAGAATTTCCAATTCATCAACCCGCCGCCCGACCTCGCCGCCGAGATGAAGGCAAAGCACGCCGACCTCTACGATCCCAAGTGGGCCGATTTCTACAACGTCGCCGACCGAAGCGACGCGGCCTGCGAGAGATTCCTGGTCAACTGGTTCGAGCGCAACGTGGAACTCATCGACAAGTACCAGCCCGACATGCTCTGGTTCGACAACGGAGTCGACCAGCGTTACCTCGACCCGCTAAAGCTGCGCATTGCCGCCTATTACTACAACCGCGCCGCGCAGTGGGGCAAGGAGGTGTCGATCAGCACGAAGAAGGCCGCTTTCGCGCCGTCCGACCGGAACACCGAAACGATCGGTTCGATAATCGATTTTGAGAAGATAGGCCCGCGCTCGCCGGCCGGGATCCGCACGGGAGCCTGGCAGGTCGATCACCCGATCGGCACGACCTGGGGCTACACAAGCGACATGAAGGTCTCCGGCCCGGCGTCGATCGTCGCCGCCCTGGCGGACACGGCCAGCAAGAACGGCACCCTGCTTCTGAACCTTTCGCCCAAATCCGACGGCACGTTTCCCGCCGAACAGCAAAAGACGCTTCTCGGCGTCGGCGGATGGCTCGCCGTCAACGGCGAGGCGATCTACGGCACCCACAACTGGATAATGTTTGGCCAGGGCGGTGGCCGCGGCCAGACCGGCCTTCATGTGCGCTTCACGGTCAAGGGAGACGCCCTTTACGCGATCGTGTTCGAGGAAGGGGCCGCTGGCCGCGAGGTTTTCCTCACGCCCCTGGCTGCGCGGCCGCCGATCGAAGGCCGGATCTCCCAGGTAACGCTGCTCGGAGCCCCTGGAGAACTCACCTTCACCCAGGAGGAGACCGGCCTCAGGGTTGCCCTGCCTGAATCGCGGCCGAGCAAGTACGCAAGCGTCCTGAAGATTGTCGGCCTGAAGATGAACCCGCCCGCCGACACCTCCGACGGAAATCCACTTTAAGACCCCAGCCAGTTCGGCATTGCCCTCCCCCGCGGGTTGGGCACATGTAGGAAGCATGTCCATTGTACCCAGTTTGCGCAGTCCCTATGCCAAGGTGGGCCGGCTGGTTTATTTCGGCCGGATGATCGACAAGATCCGGCTGCATGCCTCCGGCAGGCTGCCGTTGGACGAGTACGGTCCCAACATGGGCAAGGGCTTCGACGGCCGTTGCTGCACCTTTTTGCGGGTTGATTACAAGGAGCTGGATGCCCGCGTGCGGGCAGGGACAGAATCCGACCTGCAGTTGCTTGCATGGGCGGAAGAACGCGGCGGACGTCGCTCGGATGAGGAATGCGAGATCTGGAATGGTTTCATGATGAAACGCGGCTTCCGCGATGAGGCTGCTCCCATCCTTGCCAAGCGGATCCACGAAAGCGGTCTGGAGGGCAAGCCGATCCTGACGATGTTCGACTACCTCGATTTTGACGAAGGGCGCGATTCGGTCAGCACGCGGGCCTGGGAACAAGGTTCCTGAGGCTTGGCCGATGGCCATGCCCGGATGCCGGCTGTCTCTTCTCCTCGCCCTGGCCGCCTGTGCAGGATCCGCGGCGGCGGCCGAATTGACGATCGATGCCGGAGCCCCGCCGGCCGGGCCGCAGCCGCTTCCCTTCGCCCTCGGCGGAGTCTCACCGGAGGGGCATTCGCTTTCGGCCAACTCCCGGTTTCTGACCCTGGACGGCCGCCCGTGGTTTCCGGTCATGGGCGAATTCCACTACTCGCGGTATCCTGCCGAAGAATGGGAGGCGGAGCTTCTGAAGATGAAGGCTGGCGGAATCACGGTCGTTTCGACCTATGTCTTCTGGATTCACCACGAGGAGAACAAGGGGAAGTTTGACTGGACTGGCCGGCGCGACTTGCGGCTTTTCGTGGAGCTTTGCGCGAAGCACGGCCTGTACGCCTGGATCCGGGTGGGCCCATGGGCCCACGGCGAGGCGCGCAATGGGGGGTTTCCGGACTGGCTCGTCCAAAGCGGCGTTCCTCTGCGGCGGGATGATCCGCGCTACCTCGACTGGGTGGGGAGATTCTACAATGAGATCGGCCGGCAGCTGCGCGGACTCTTTTGGAAAGACGGCGGCCCGATTGTCGGCGTGCAGGTCGAAAACGAATACCACCCGGGATCGGGCGGGATCGAGCACATGCTGACGCTTCTCCGGCTGGCCCATGCGGCCGGTATCGATGCGCCATTCTACACGGCAACAGGTTGGGACAAAGCCACCGTGCCGCACCAGGGTTTCCTGCCGGTGTTTGGCGGATACACCGAGCAGTTTTGGAGCGGGAGCCTCGAAGAGCTTCCACCTAACCCGAATTTCTTTTTCAATCCCATCCGGGCCGAGGACAATGTGATGGGAGACCTGAGTTCGAAGAACCCCGCTTACAATGCATGGTCGGACGCCTTTCCCTTTCTGACGGCAGAGATGGGCGGCGGGATGGCAATTGCCTACCACCGCCGTCCGGTCATGCGCGCGGACGATTCCGCAGCCGCGGCCCTGGTGAAGCTCGGCTCCGGAATCGCCGGGCTCGGCTTTTACATGTATCACGGAGGCACCAACCCGGACGGGCTCACTCCACTCGAGGAGACCCAGTTGGGTTGGAACGGCTACAACGACCTGGAGGCGAAGTCCTACGACTTCCAGGCCCCATTGGGCGAGTTCGGCCAGGAGGCCGAATCCTACCGCATCATCCGCGCCCTCAATCTCTTCCTGGCTGATTTCGGTTCCGAACTGGCAACCATGCCCGCCTATTTCGCATTGCCGGCGCCGAGGGACAGCCTCGACCGGTCGACGCCCCGCGCAGCCGCCCGTCTGGACGCCAAGGGCCGCGGCTTCATCTTCATAAACAACTACCAGCGCAACTACGGCCTTGGCGACAAACCGGACTTCCGCGTTCTTCTACGGCTGCCCGCTGCCGCGGTGCCTGTCCCCACTGGGGTGCCTGTCCCCCGGCAGCCGGTCACCATTCCGGAGGGGGTGTACACGATTTGGCCCGTGAATCTGGATGTCGGGGTCGCTACGCTTCGCTATGCGACGGCGCAGCCGGTCTGCCGGCTGTCAGATCCGGAGACTCTCGTCTTCTTCGCATGGCCCGGCCTGCCGGCCGAATTTGAGTTTGCGGCCGCTGCGGGACTCCGTGTCTCGGCGCCCGGCGCCAGCGTCGTCCGCGAGGCAAATTCAATCCGCGTCACGGGCATCGTCCCCGGCGCCGGCCCTGCGATTGAGGTCGGGTCGGCCGATGGCCGCCAGACGCGGATCGTCGTTCTGACCCGCGCCCAGGCGCTGCAGCTCGCAAAGACGAGGCTCGGCGGCCGCGATCGCCTGGTGCTCTCCGCCTGCGAGACGTATTTCGACGGAGGGCGAATCCATTTGAGTGCGCGCGATCCAGCGGATCTCGGCGTGGAACTATTCCCGGCGCTCAAGCAGCCGGGGCGGGGCTTCCGCGAAGCGGGGGCGGATGGGCTCTTCAGGCGTTACACCCCGACGGCTGAGTCCGCGCCAAGGCCACCGCCGGTCGAAGCCTCATTGATCAAGGCAGCGGGGCTGTCCCTGCCGGCGAAGATCAACCCCAATCCCCGGCGACCCGTCGCCATGGAGCCCGACGACGGCGACTTCAGTCGCGCCGCCGTCTGGCGCCTGAGTTTTCCCGGCGGCGCCCCGAAGGCGGACGAGCGCGTCGTTCTGCGGATCTCCTACGAGGGCGACGTGGCGCGCCTCTACGCCGGCAACCGGTTTGCCGATGACAATTTCTACAAGGGCACGCCATGGGAGATCGGCCTCTGGCGCTTTTCGCCCTCCGAACTGGCAGCGGGCCTCGAACTGAGGATCCTCCCCTTGCGGCGCGATACGCCCCTGTTTCTCGAACACTTCGCCCGGCCGGCGTTTCCTCCGGCAGGCGATGTCCTTCGCCTGGAGGCGGTAGCGCTTGTGCCGGCTTACGCGGCCGACATGGATGCTTCCGAATAGGGCCTGAACGGCGGCCCTGGGGGCAGGCCCTTGGAATCGGGCTCAGCGCAGGCTCAGGACGCGCGCCAGTTCCCGGCGGAAGCCTTCGACCGTGTAGGGTTTCTGGATAAAGCCATCGATGCCCTTCCCGAGCAGCTCGTGGCCGTCGCCCCGATCGTTGCTGTAACCGCTGGATATGATGACCTTCACTTCGGGCCTTATGGCGCGCAATTCGCGGAAGACGGTCATGCCGTCCATCTGCGGCATGGACAGGTCGAGCAGAACACAGGTTATCTCTTCGGAATTTTGCCGGAATAGCGTGATCGCCTCGGACCCCCCCGCAGCGGGCAATACCTTCCAGCCGTCGTGGGTGAGCATCCGCTCGCAGACGAGGCGGACCATGTCCTCGTCGTCGACCAGAAGAATGGTTCCCTTCGCCTTGGATTTCGCCTCGGCGGGCGATCCGCCCACCGCCGAAGCCGGCGCATTCGCGATCCCGGCGCGACCCGTCTCCTCGATCGCGGGGAACAGGACTTGGATCGACGATCCCCGCCCCACTTCGCTTTCGACGAGAATGGCTCCCTTGTGGCCGCGAACAATGCCGAGAATCGCCGACATGCCAAGGCCGCGGCCCATGAACTTTGTCGTGAAGAAGGGATCGAACAGCCGCTGCTGGGTGACAGCGTCCATCCCGCAGCCCGTGTCGGCCACGGATAGGTAAACATAGCGGCCCGGCATCGGAATTTCGTCAACCCTGCTGCGGCGCAGATAATCGCCGCTGCAGTCAAGCACGCCGGTCGCCAGCGTAATGACGCCCGCCTGCTCGCCGATCGCCTCGGACGCATTGGTGATCAGGTTCATGACAATCTGCTGCAACTGGCCGGCATCGGCGGTGATCAGGGGGAGGTTGTGGTCGATCCGCAGGTTCAACCCCACGATCTTCGAAATGCAGGTGCGCAGAAGGTGGGCATTCTGCTCGACGAGCTCGCTCAGGTTGATCCTGCGCACGTCGAGACGGCCCTTCCCCGAGTAGGCGAGCATCTGGCGCGTGAGATCGGCGGCGCGGCGTGCGGCGATGACGCTTTGCTCGATGCTGGCCCGGGCGGGAGAAACCGGGGAGAGGTCCATCAGCGCCAGGTCGAGGTTGCCGAGGATCGCCATGAGCAGGTTGTTGAAATCATGGGCGATGCCTCCGGCGAGGACGCCGAGGCTCTCCAGCTTCTGCGTATGCAGCATTCGCCGCTCGAGCTCCATCCGCTCAAACTCCGCCCGTCTCAGGCCGGTGATGTCGTGGCCGAATCCGGCTATGCGGTACACCCGCCCGAATTCGTTGCGGATCGGGACGAGCGTCGTGCTCCAGAAGCGCCGTCCTGGTGCATAGCCAAGGTCGGCCTCGAATTGCAGGACTTTTCCCCTGTCCCGGCACTCGCGGTAGCGGGGCATGAGCAGGGCCGCCTCCTCCGGAGGCAGCACCTCCTCAGGCGAGCGTCCCCAGACATCGGTCGACTTGAGTCCGGTCATCTCCTCACAGCGCGGATTGAAGCTTTCGTAGATCAGGCGGCCATCCTCCATCGCGTTGAGCACAAAGACGGCCCCATCCATGTTCGCGAACACCTCGGTCAGCCGGGCCTCGCTAGCGCGCAGCGCACTCTCCGCCCGTTTTCGCTCGGCGATATAACGGGCCTGCTGCAGGTTTTGAAACGCGCTTCTTGAAAGCAGGTTGGCAAAGGTGAAAAGCGCGTCTGCCACCCGGTTGAACTGCTCGCGCGACATCGCGGGCACTTCGCGGAATGCCTTGAGGAACTCTCCCTCGTCCACCCCGATCTCCCGGGCGTATTCGAGCACGCCCTGTTCGGTCTGGGTTTCGTCCCTCACCTGCCCGATCAGCCAGTTGGCAACGTGCTGGCTCCCGGCGTTGATGCTGGCGCCCGCCTCCCACAGCCCGCCGCTCAAGCAGGGCTGGATCTTCGGACCGTCGGGATTGTTCAGGCCCAGGGCCGCATCGGAACGGAAACAGTTTGCCCGCCCCAAGGAGGTCTCGCGGATGATGTCCCGGCACAGCCTGCAGAAATTGCTAGGCCGCGTGATTGGCGTGCCGTCGGTGTGGGTGATGATCGAGGCCACGCCAGTGGCATCCGCGAACAGGTCCTGGATTCGCTGAATTTCCTCGAGATCGAAAAGATCCTCGAATCGGATGCTGCCGACATCGGTCGTGGGCCGGGTCAGGGCCTCAATGCGCTTCCCCGCGTCGGTGCTCTCGCGTATTCGTGCGGTTACGTCGCGGAAAAGCCACACGCGCTCGGCTTCGGCACCCGCCGGCCGCGCAAGCGGATATGAAATGCGCTCGAGAACCCGGCCGTTCTTGAGATGCACGAGATCCTCCGTGCGCAACTGGGTCTGATAGATCTCCGCGATCCGCTTCTGGAATGCCTCCGAGTCGGGTACCGTCGATCCGACAAAACTTAGCCGTGGCGCGCTCTCCTCGGTCAAGGTCCATTCCGGAGGGATCGCGTGAAGTTCAAGATACCGCTGATTGTAGTACAGGACCCGGCCGCTCGCAGAGATGATCAGCAGCCCGTCGGCCATCATGTCGAAGGCTGCGCGCAGAACCGAATCGCCCCCTCGCATCCCCTCACCCTCCGGGGTTTGCACCACAACCGCCTCCCCGGGCGCGACCGATTGATCGGCGTGCCACTCGGGCAATGAGTTGCTTTGGCTGCGGGAATTCATGGGTCTGGAAGGCGGCGCAACTGGGTCTGGATCAATTGCTGCCGAAGACCATTCGCTGGCTATCCGCGGATAATATCGGCCCAGACGGGCTGTGACTGAATAGATGCTGCGACAATTATCCGGATGGCACAGCCCCTTTCAACGCCATTCCGGATGGGAGCGGCCTTTTCGCCGCCGGAAATAGGTTGGTAACGCGCCAATCTCCCATATAGACCAGACCCTCGCATGGATACGGAACGCGTCAACCTGCCCCTCGAAGAAATTCCATCGGCTTGGTACAATGTCCTCGCCGATCTGCCGCAGCCCCTGGCGCCGCCGCTTCATCCGGGCACCGGCCAGCCGCTCGGACCCTCCGACCTCGCGCCGATCTTCCCGATGGCGCTGATCGAGCAGGAAATGAGCCGCGAGCGCTGGATAGGGATTCCGGACGCGGTGCGCGAGCTTTACAAGATCTGGCGGCCGACGCCGCTTGTCCGGGCGGTGCGCCTGGAGAAAGCGCTGAAGACGAGCTGCCGGATTTACTACAAGAACGAGAGCGTCAGCCCGGCGGGCAGCCACAAGCTGAACACCGCCCTGGCCCAGGCCTATTACAACAAGCAGGAGGGCGTCCGGCGCCTCAGCACCGAGACAGGCGCCGGCCAATGGGGCTCATCGATGGCGTTTGCCTGCCAGCTTTTCGGCCTCGAGTGCACAATCTACATGGTGAAGGGCAGTTATCACCAAAAGCCCTACCGCCGCTCGATGATGCACATCTGGGGAGCCGAGGTCCTGGCCTCCCCGTCGGAGCGAACCCAGGCCGGAAGGGGAATCCTGGCCGCCTTCCCGGACACCCCGGGCAGCCTCGGCATCGCAATCTCCGAGGCCGTGGAGGACGCCGCCACTCACGACGACACCAAGTACACCCTGGGCAGCGTCCTGAACCACGTCCTCCTGCACCAAAGCGTGATCGGACTGGAAACCAAGCGCCAGCTCGAGATCGCCGGCGAAAAACCCGACATCATGATCGGCTGCGTCGGCGGCGGGAGCAACTTCGGCGGATTCAGCCTGCCATTCCTGCCCGAGAAACTGCGGCGCCCGGCCATGCGCATCATCGCGGTCGAGCCCTCCGCCTGTCCGTCGCTGACCAAGGGCGTCTATGCGTACGATTTCGGCGACACGGCCAAGCTGACGCCGCTGGTGAAGATGTTCACGCTCGGCCACGGCTTCGTCCCCGAGAGCATCCATGCCGGCGGCCTGCGCTACCACGGAACGGCCCCGATCATCGCGCAACTGGTCCACTCGAAGGCGTTTGAGGCGCAGGCCTATCCGCAGAGCCAGGTGTTCGACGCGGCGCTCCAGTTCGCCCGCACCGAGGGATTCATCCCGGCGCCCGAGACCGCCCACGCAATCGTCGCCGCGATTGTCGAGGCGAAGCGCAACGCCAACAAGTGCATCGTCTTCAATTTCAGCGGCCACGGCCATTTCGACATGTCGGCCTATGATGCGCACCTCGCGGGCGACCTCGAGGACTACGAGCATCCCGCCGAGAAGATCGCCGCTGCCCTGAAGGACCTGCCCAAGGTCGGAGCCTGAACCTCCGCAGTAGACGGAATCGTTGAATTGCATCGCCGGTTGACCCACCGGCGCACAGGAGCACCTTTGTCTCCTCCCATTCGTCCTGCGAGTGGACGATCATGACGACAAACCCCCGTGTCTGTTGCTCCCGCCTCTTGCCTTCGCCCTGGTCGCCCGCAGCCAGGGCGCCGAGACTCCCCAGGTCACCGACCTCTGGACGGCGGCGGGAACAACTTATTGAGCGGGCCTGCGTCTGGCGCATCGGGCCCCATTGATTCGGTACACCACCCCATGATCCCTTCAAAGCCGCCAGTGGTCCTGCGCGCCCGGCGCCCAGTGGATCTACCTCTTCCGTCCCGAGCGGCTCACGGCCAGGGGAATGATCAGCGGTGCCGACCTGATCCGGATGGGCCTTTTCCACTCCGAGCGCCTCGTGAACATGTCCAGGCACGACTACCGCCTGGAGCCAAATGTGACCTTCACCCCGGACGCCAAGTTCGTCGTCTTCCGCTCCAACATGTTTGGCCCGACCTATGTTTTCGCAGTCGAAGTCGCCAGCATGCATCCATCACAAAACCGATGAAGATTGCGCAAGATCGTCGGAATTTGTGACGGATGCGGGCTGCGGCAGCCCCCTGGGCGGCCCGCTCAATTCAACACCCTTATGACCATGAAAAAATCGCTGAATCTCGTGCGCGCCCTGGGTCTATCCGCGGCGTTTTCGTTCACCCTGACCGCTCCGGCCCTCGCGCAGACGGCCGAAACGCCGACTCCCCCCAAGAGCTGGATCGATCCCGACACGGGACACCGCGTCATCCGGCTGTCCGACGAACCCGGCTCAGACAGCTTCTATTTCAACTTCAACGCCTATACGCCCGACGGGAAGGAGATGATCTACACGACGACCAACGGTGCAATCCGTGTCATAAATCTCGACACGCTGCAGACCAGGGCGCTGGCGAGCGATGTCGTTCGGGCGATCGTCGTCGGCCACAAGACGCCGACCATCTACTTCACCAAGGCGACCGACGATCCCGCCTTCGTCACGCTCTGGGCCGCCAACATCGACACCGGGGAAAGCCGCAAGATCGCGGACCTTCCGCGCCGCGGCAGCGTCGTCACGATCAATGCGGACGAGACCCTGGGCGCCGGCAGCTACATCGAGGGCGATGCCGTCGGACCCGGCGTCTATGGCGGAAAAATCGTCAGCCAGAACCGGATGGGAGACAAGAATCTCGGCGAGCCCGTGAACAAGGGCGAAATGATGGCGCAACGCCTGGCGGCGAAGCTTCCCGTCACCCTGTTCACCGTCAATCTGCAGACCGGTGCCATCACCAAGCTCATCGAGCACAGCACGGACTGGCTCAACCATTTCCAGTTTTCGCCGACCGATCCCACGCTTCTCATGTACTGCCATGAAGGGGCCTGGCACCAGGTCGACCGTATCTGGACCATCCGCACCGATGGCACCCAGAACCAGCTGATCCACAAGCGGACCATGAAAATGGAAATCGCCGGCCACGAGTGGTGGGGCCTCGACGGGAAAACCCTCTATTACCAATTGATGTTTCCGCGCGGCGTCCAGAATTCGAGCTTCCTGGCCAGCTACAACATAGAGACCGGCGAACGGGTCTGGCTGCACCAGGTGCCGGAGGCCGGCTCGATACACCACAATACCTCGCCCGACGGAAAGCTCTTCTGCGGCGATGGCAACGGCCGCAATCCCTGGATCGTCCTTTGCCGTCCAGTGCTCAGCGTCGACGACCACACCCTCGGCACCGGCCTCATCCAGGGCGGCACCATCGAGGTGGAGAAGCTGGTCAACATGTCCAAGACGGCGATCCATGGGGCGCAGAACTACCGGCTCGAGCCCAACCCGAGCTTCACGCCCGACCAGAAGTACATCGTCTTCCGGGCGAATATCTTCGGCCCGGATTACGCCTTCGCGGTCGAAGTCGCCAAGGCAGCGACCCCTTAAGGCGCAACCCGGAGGAGGGACAGCCTCCTCTAATTTCTGTCGCGCAATTCCCGGTTCGGCATAGAAGTCATCGGATGGGATCCATGGCTTCCATGCCGGCCGCATTGAAACGACTGGCCCTGCTTCCGCTCGCGGCGGCCGCGCTGGGCGGCTGCCAGAGCCCCGGACGGGGCGGAGGCAACGCGGTAGAATTTGGGATTCCGCCGCTCAAGCCCGGTGTCTATGACGTCAAGAGTGTGGACTCCCGGCCTGTGGCGACGAAGGAGCCGCCGGCTGACTTTCCCCCGGAACTGCTGAGGGAAGGCGTGCTTGGGAAGGCCCTGATTGTGGTCACCGTTCGCGCCAACGGCACAACGACGGACGCCTCGATCGTGATGGCGGATGACATCCTGTTCGGGGATTCGGCGGTGGCCGCCATCGAGAAGTGGCAATTCACCCCGGCCAAACTAAAGGGCGCCGCGGTCGACTGCCGGATCCTCGTGCCATTCTATTTCTCCAACCCCTGGGGCTCGAGCCAGCTGGACCCATCGCTGTCGACGCCGCCGCCCGATTTCCCGGAGGGAGTCCTCAATCCCGGGAGCGGCTCCAACGGCCCCTCGTCCCAGCCCGCGCCGATCGAACATCATTAAGCGGCGAGATACGGAATGGTAAGCGGCCCCTCGGGCAGGATCGCGACCGGCGCGTCCTTCCCGATCCGGGCAAGCTCCCGGCGCAGCTCCGCGCCGAGGTCCGGCACAGCCTGGAGATGCGCGCGGCCCAACTGATCGGCGGGCACCTCGCAGTGAAGGCCGACCCGCGCCTTGCACTGGATGATCGCCAGCAGCTGCGCCTGCCATTGGTCGAATCTCGCAAAGCCCGGCCGTTCGATCGTCGCAAGGAGAGCCTGCGGAGTCGCGTGCGAAAAGAGCATCTCCCTGAAATTGCCGTGCTCGGGAAAACCGTCGTTGCAGCGCGCGGCGCACAGGATCAGCCCTCCGTGGCTCACGATGCGGGATGCGGCAGAAATGCCCTTCACCGACTGATAGACATTCTGGTCGAGCGGGAAGCCGCTGTTCGTCGTGACAACGATCGGAAACGGCCGCGGGCAGCCCGTCATTGCGGTCGCCCTGGCATAGGCGCAGCCGGCCTCATGGGCAGCCGGCGTTGCGCCGCAGAAAAACCGGGTGATTCGCCGCTCCGCGTTGAGCGTCACGTTGATGCAAAAATCGATCCCCAGAAGCGCCCCGCCCTCCCGCACCCGTTCCTGCGTCGGATTGTTCTCCAGCTGCCCCCACGTGCTGAGCGGATCGCCTATCACGGCCGCGCTGTGGTAATGCATGATGGCCCCGATTCCGAGGATGCCGGGGAAGACGGCCTTGTAACCGCCCGAAAACCCCGCCATGAGGTGCGGCTCGATGAATCCAAGGACGATGCGCCGGTCGGCCGCGACCGCCTCGCGGTTGAACGCCAAATCGTAGCCGAAGCGGGACCGCCCGACTCGCGTGAGCGTGGCCGGATCGTGCGCGTTGTGATTCACCACCCGGTGGCGCCGCGCCACTTCGGGCCCGAGCATGCGGTCCAATTCCTCCGCGGTGTTGGCCCGGTGCGACCCGGTTCCTACTACGATCGTAAAATTTTCCGCGGGCACATGGACCAGTTCGGCGAAGAGCCACGGCAGCAGCCGATCGCTCGGCAGCGGCCGCGTGCCGTCGGGAATGACGACGGCCACCGTCTCGCGCGCCGAGACGACTTCACGCAGCGGCCGGGCGCCCAGCGGCGAGCGCACCGCCTCGGTGAAAGCCGCCGCCTCGTCCGCGAGGCCGGGCAGGTGCCGCGGCCGCAGCACCGTGGCGTTCACGCCGGCCAGGTCGAGCTCCAGCCCGGCCGTGCCGTAGTCGAGGCGGATGCGCATTTACCGGGCTCCAAGCGACTCCTGTTCCGCGCCGGCCACGCGCCGATCGGAAACACCGGGGGAATCGGCCACTGAAAAATCGCTGACCTTGCGCAGGACGAAAAAGGGCGCTCCCCCCGCGCGCTGGGCCTTCACGTGCTCGAATTCAGCCCCCGCAACATCGTCGAGGACGATCGCCGGGCGCGAATCGTCCTGGGCGAAGCCGAGGTCCACATCGCGGAAGACAAGGCCCTTCGCGTGGCGCGCATAGACGCCGTAGGCGGGCAGCACGCCGAACATCGAGGGCTCGGGATAGGCCTTCTCCTGCTCGGGCGGAAGGTAGGGATCGCGCGGATCGGCAAGCCCCGGAGCCCGGAGGAAGAACCGGTTGACGAGCTCGGCCGGCTGCTTCGCCGCCTCGTTGAGCGACAGCCCTCCGCGGGAGACGACCCGAATGTCGCTCAGGCGCACGTCCTCGATCGGATGGCCCGGCAGGCCGGCGATCAGGATCGGGTAGCGGGAGTCGACGTCCGATGCGACGACATGGCTTATCGACACCCGGCGGATCACGCCGACCGGCGTTCCCGCGGGGCCGCGGGCGCGGTTGCCAAGGCGAAGGAAGATCGCCGCGTTGCAGATGTTGCGCATGGCTATGTTGCTGATCGTGACGTCCTCGATCGTGCCTCCGTCGACTGTCTCGAGCGCAAGTCCGCGGCTGCGGTCGAATACGCAATTGGAGATCGTAATGTTCTTGAAGCCCCCGTCGGACTCGGTGCCGAACTTGATCCGGCCCGTGGGTCCGTCGCGGTCCACCGCGCGCGCCTGGGTCGTCTTGAACGTGCCGTCGAAGAACGAGCCCGGATCGTAGCCGCTCACCTGGCAGCCGGTGATGGTGAAATTCTCGCAGGCGCGAAGGGTCCCGAGGGCGTAGGTGCTCTTCAGGACGATGGCATCGTCGTTGATCGCGTTGACGGTGCAGTTGCTGATCCGCACGTTGCGGCAGGCGTCGATGTCAAAGCCGTCGCGATTGGTGTCCACCTTGACATTGTCGATCGTCAGGTTGTCCACGCCGGTCGTGATGAGGGCGAACCAGCCCCCCTGAAGAATGGAGAAGTCGCGCAGGAGCACGTTGCGGCAGTTGAAGAATGCGATCGACTTGTTGCCGCCCCGGCCCCTTGCGGAGACGCCCGCGGAGGCCGGCAATGCCGGCATCGGGGGCAGCGCCGGCATCCCGGCAAAATCGCCCTTCGGAGTGCCGTTGTTGCTGGGACCGCGCCCGAATCCGCCGTTGGCGCGGGGGAGGCCCTTGCCATAGATCATGCCGGGGCCGGTGATGGATACGTCCTCGAGGCCGTCGCCCCAGATCAGGCTGTTGTGGAAATGACTGTGCCCAAAGTCCTGGTATTGGAACTTGTCGCCCCAATCGTTCGGCTCGGCCGGATCATAGGCGCCGAAGCCGGGCGCCTCGGTCGCGGCGATGATCACGCTTCCCTGACCCAGGTGAAGGGCGACGTGGCTCTTCAGCCGAATCGAAAAACTCAGGTAGTTGCCGGCCGGCACCTCCACGGTCCCGCCGCCCGCGGCCGCCGCGGCCTCGATCGCCTTGTTGATGGCGTCCGTATCAAGCGTCTTTCCGTCGCCCGTGGCGCCGTAGGCACGGACGTTGTAGGTCTGCCCGGAATTCGCCGGCGGGACCGCCTGCCCGCGGGCAAGGCCTGCGGAGAAGGCTGCGATGCAGGAAACGAGAAGGCTGCGCCGGACAGTGGATGAAATCATGGGTGAAACGGGGTTATTGGGGAAATGAGCGGGGCGGCCGCCTGCCATCAGTCCAGATCGATTCGGCGCCCTTCTTCGGCGGATAGATATGCCGCATAGATGATCCTGACGCAATCGACGGCCAAATCGATTCCCGCAAGGGGCTCTTTTTTCTCCCGAATCGCGCTTGCAAAATCCGCTATTTCCTGGGCGAAGCCCCGAAACCAGGCCTCATCGCAGCTCGGGCGGTTCCATCCGGCCCTGGTCTCGAGTTTCTCGGCAAAGTATTCCTGCTGAAAGACCGACGCGTCAGGGGCATAGGTCTCGACTGCGTCGTTGGAGGTCATGTTGGCCTTGATCACCCCGTCGGTCATGAAGGCTGTCACCCGCGTATTCAATCCGCCGAGCCCCGTGTCGCTGACCACCACGCTGGCGCGCGAGCCATCGTCGAATCGGATGACGACGCTGGCCCAGTTTTCGACGTCGATCGGGTTCGCGCTGATCCACTGGTTCGCCCCCGCCCGCAGGGCGAGGGCCGCCGCCTCGGAGTGAACCAGCTCGGCCGTGTCCGCCAGGACCGACACGGGGCGGACGCCCTTTCCCCGGCGAAGCTGGCCCTCCCAGTCCTTGAGGTGGAGGCAGGCGCCCACGGAGTGCACGCCCATGCGAAGCAGGGCTCCGCCGCCCGTCGCCTTCCATTCGCGCGAATACACCGAGTTGGAGCCTGAGTGGTTTTCCTCGGCGCGAAGTTCGAGGATCGATCCCTTTGAGGCGGCGATCAGCCTGCGCATCTTGGCGATCGGCGGGGCATAGACCCAATTCTCCGCGTAGCAAAATAGTATGCCCGCCTTCCGGACCGCCTCGCGGACGGCCTCGGCATTGCGAAGGGCCCCCTCCCTCATCCGGGCGCGCGGCACGCACCGGCCGATCGGCTCCGGATCGCCGGGGGCTCCAAAATAGCCCGTCAGCGGCTTTTCCATGATGATGTGCTTGCCTGCCTCGGCCGCGCGGATGGCGAATTCATGGTGCAGGGCGGGCGGCACGCATATGTCGATCACATCAATATCCTTGCGGGCCAGCAACTCGCCGAAGTCGCCGGCAACGAACGGGATCTTCGCCTCCCGGGCGAGGCCTTCGGCGCTTTCGCGCGTGCGCGCGCAGATTCCCCTGACGGCGACCGACCCCGGCGGCAGGCCGGCATAATTGGCCAGATGCATCCGGGCTCCGAAGCGCGCCCCCGCGATCCCAATTCCGATGGTCCTCATGGCCTAAGCGGCAGCCTGCGGTCAAAGCGTTCGAGGAGCATACGGGCGGCGCCGGGGTACATTCGAAGGAAGAAAGCCGTGGTGCTGCGCAACGTCAACCCGCACGGTTCGTCTTGAGTGGAGCTGGGACGAAAGGCAGGCTCCGGCCCGCCCCCTTCCCCGCCCTAGATTTCCGCGAATTGGCGACCTTAGCCTGCATCAATCACAAAACCGATGAAGACTGCCCAAGATCGTCGAGCGAAAAGGGCCGAAGGCGACCGAGCTGTGCTGAAAGCACAGCGCAGGGAGCCAGAGGACCTTTGTGCCGACGAGATTGGGCAAGATTGTGGCCGCTGCCGCGGCCATCCCTTCGGGACTCGGCCTTCGGCCTCGCCATCTTTGCGCTGCTGCGCTTTGTCGTCGGAATTTGTGATGGATGCAGGTTAGGGCAGCAAACCCCAAAAAAACATGGCCCTCCCAAATTCAAGCCTCCTTCGTTCTTGGATCCTGTCCCTTGCGCTGTGTGCATCAGCCCGGTTCTGCCCGGCAGCCACCGAGGCCGAGCGCAACATCGTCGTGCCTGGGCACCGCAACCAGGCGTACATCGACCCGGTCCCGGACGCGGATTACCACCACGCCCCCGAAGCGGCGTACGATGCCTTCCGGGACATGAAATACGCCGTGCGGATCCACTGGGGCATTTACGCGGTCGCGGGCATGGCCCACGAGTCCTGGCCCTTCCTGGGCCTGTCCGACGAGGAGCGCCAGCGCTACAACCAGCTCTACAAGACCTGGAATCCGCAGGGATTCGATGCGGAACAGTGGATGCGGTTTTTCGAGCAGGCCGGTTTTCACGGCCTGGCCTTCACGGCCAAGCACCATGAGGGTTTTTCGATGTTCGACACAAAGACCCGCGTCCACTCCCGCGTGAACTGGGCGGCTCCCGGCGGGCCCGCCCTGGAAGACTGCGATCTGGCGTACAGCATCATGGAGACGCCATACCACCGGGACATCGTGAAGGAGATATGCGACGCGGCACACCGGCATGGGCTCATGATAGACCTCTATTTCTCGCACCCGGACTGGTACGACGCCGACTTCCGGCCGTACGGCTATGATCCGGCGCAGGTGGAAGGCAGCGACACCCTGGCGGGGGTCGTGCAGCGGCAGCACCGCCCTGCAGCAATGTTCCCCCCGGTCACGGCGGCGGAGCAGGACCGCATGATGGCCCGCCACCGGGAGCAGCTGCGCGAGCTTCTGACCAATTACGGCAAGATCGACATGCTCTGCCTGGACATCTCCCTGGGCGCGAAGGTCTGGCCGCAGATGAAACAGACGGTCAAGCAGCTGCGCGCCATCCAGCCCGACGTCATGTTTCGCGACCGCGGGATCGGCAATTACGGCGATTACTACACGCCGGAGCAGGTCGTTCCGAGCGACAAGCAGCCGACCGGGATGCCCTGGATGGTCATCTATCCGCTCGGCAGCGGGTTCTCCTACGATCCGGTGAACGGGAATTACAAGGGCGCGAAATGGATCGTGGACAATCTCGTCGACTCGGTGGCCAAGGGCGGAAACTTCATGGTCGGCATCGGACCGGACAAGGACGGGCGCTTTCATCCGACCGCGATCGCACAGATCACGGAGGCCGGCAGCTGGATCCGCGCCAACGCGGAGGCAATATACAGCACGCGGGAGAGGCCGGGCCTTCTTTGGAAGGAGGGCGCCGGCGTGCGGTTTACCCGGACCAAGGACAATCGCTTTGTGTATGCGATCAGCCTGTCCCGGCCGCAGGGGACGCTCGTTTTGAAGACGGTCACGGCCCAACCGAATTCGGAGGTTGTGCTGCTGGGGGGCGCAGGCTCGGTGCCCTGGCGCCAGACGGCGGACGGCCTGGAAATAACCGTGCCGGAGAATGCACCCGCGGCCCTCGCGTACGCCTTCAAGATCCAGACCGGCGCATGATCAGTCGGAATTTCATCGCCGACGGCGACAATCCCGTACAACAGAGAGCGGCAAGATGACAGCCTGGGCGCAAAACTACAACCCGACCGGGATCGCCGCGCTCTCCACGATCCTGGCGGCCCTCCCGGTTGCCGCCCTCCTGGTGATGATCGTCTTCATGCGAATACGCATCCACCGGGCGGCGCTGATTGCGCTGGCCCTGGCCGCGGTCATCGCGGTGGGCGTATTCGGAATGCCGGCCCACATGGCGGCGGCCAGTGTCGTCTATGGAGGGGCCTTCGGCCTTTTCCCCGTCGGCTGGATCATCCTCAACGCCATTTTCCTCTACCAGCTGACGGTGCACGGGGGGCATTTCGACGCCCTGCGCGAGAGCCTGGCTTCCATTGCCCCGGATCCGCGGATACAGTTGATCCTGATCGCATTCGCCTTCGGGGCCTTTCTCGAAGGGGTCGCCGGCTTCGGCGCGCCGGTCGCAATCACCGCGGCGATCCTCGTGCAGCTGAGGTTCAGGCCCCTGGAGGCCTGCGCTCTCGCCTTGATCGCCAACACGGCTCCGGTCGCCTTCGGTGCAATCGGCATACCGATCATCACGCTCGAGCAGGTTGCCGGCCTCGACTCCCACCTCGTCAGCATGATGGTGGGCCGGCAGCTGCCCTTCTTTTCGACCCTGATGCCCTTTTGGATCGTGGTGATCTTCGCCGGCTGGCGGGGCATGCTCGCCATCTGGCCCGCCGCATTGACGGCGGGCCTCGCATTTGCCGTGCCCCAGTTCCTCGTCTCCAATTTTCACGGCCCATGGCTCGTCGACGTCATTTCAGGCACCTCTTCGATCGTGGCGACGATCGTCCTCCTGCAGTTCTGGAAGCCGAAGACCCTCTGGCGCATGGAAGGCTTGGAAAACGCTGCGGCGGACACCCGGCCCGCCCGCGGCCGCGGCGAACTCTGGCGGGCCTGGCTTCCCTGGATCATCCTCACGGTTCTCATTTTTGTCTGGGGGATCCCCTCGGTGGCCAGCGCCCTCGATCGCATCGTTTCACCCCTATTCGCCGTCCCCCACCTTCACCACCTCGTGCAACGCATGCCGCCGGTCGTGCCGGTGGGTGCCAAGCCTGAAGCGGCTGTGTTCAAGCTGAACCTGCTCTCTGCCACAGGCTCGGGCATACTGCTGGCCGCGATTGTGGCCGGATTCACGATGGGTTATTCCCCGCGGCGGATGCTGGCGTGCTACGGCAGGACCCTCTGGGATGTCCGCCTGGCTCTCCTGACGATCGCGGCGATGCTGGCGCTCGGGAACCTGACCAAGTACTCCGGCACGGATGCCACAATGGGCCTCGCCCTCGCGCACACGGGCCGGCTCTATCCGTTCTTCGGCACGCTTCTCGGCTGGCTCGGCGTGGCCATGACCGGCTCGGACACCTCTTCCAACGTCCTGTTCGGCAATCTCCAGGCGATAACCGCCCGCCAGGCCGGGATCAGCCCGATCCTGATGGGTGCGGCGAACAGTTCCGGCGGGGTCATGGGCAAGATGCTGTCCGCCCAAAGCATCGTGGTCGCCACCACGGCGACCAACTTCTACGGCGAGGAGGGGCGGATCATCCGCTCCGTTTTCGTGAGCAGCCTCGTGCTCGTGACGCTGATGGGCATTCTCATCACGCTGCAGGCTTATTGCCCGCCGTTCACGGGCATGGTTCCGAAGTGA
>Ga0302320_10004241_pt1 | contig 32651 bp, 31 predicted proteins | sample Bog_T0_3_FD_202130 | JGI IMG/M metagenome (GOLD analysis project Ga0302320, IMG submission 202130) | Peat permafrost microbial communities from Stordalen Mire near Abisko, Sweden - Bog_T0_3 | ecosystem: Environmental > Terrestrial > Soil > Wetlands > Peat | place: Sweden: Abisko, Stordalen Mire... | reverse complement strand
TGCCCCACCTGGTTTTTGGATGGAACCAAGGCTATGCTGCCGAATTCCGCGGTCGTGTCGACGGCCAGAGTCAGCATTACTTGTTCAGCGTGTAGTTGCGATCCACGATATAAACCTTACCCAAGCCGTTCATCGCGGTCACCTTAATATGCAGCGCCGCTGGATAATCCGCCGCGATCGACGCAGGAATATTGAATGTCCCCTCCGGACCCGTCCCGATCACACGATAGCTGCGTTCCGAAACAGTCACCTCGCCAGTCCATTCATACATCATGGCGCGTAGAGCTTTCGAATCGCGCTTGAGCTTCACGCCGAAATGCGCCGGGTGTCCGAGCGAGAGCGCATCGTTCGCAGGCTCCGTGATGTCGAACGGGACCTTATCCGGATTCCCCTCAACAATCTGCAACTCAAACGGCGGATCGCGCGAATCGAACTTGTAGCTCTTCAGCATGCCGGCCTTATGGCCTTCGCGAGAAATGTGCAGCACCCAATCGTGCGACGCATCGGGTGGAGTAAGGGTCATGGTCAGAACCTCATTTTTCGCCTTTTCCTTCTCTTTGACCTTGATGCGTTCGCCGTTGATGGGATTGAGCCACTCGATGTCGTAGCTCTGCTTCTCGGGCGTCACTGTGACCGGCCCGGGCTTCTCCACGTAGATCACGTATTCGACTCCGGTGAGTGCAACGCCGCGCCCATTATCGATATCGAAGAACGGCTCCAGTTCCCAGTGCCGCGTCGTCGCCATGAAGTCGTACCAGATCTTCATCTGATTGGCGGCCTCTTCGTTGGGTATCTGAGCGGCGGGATACTGGCCATCGGCGGTAGCGTTCCATAGGCGATGCCGAAAGGTATCGGTGTCGTTGACGCCCACGCCGAAGTTATTCACGGCAGGAAATCGATACACCTGCTGTTCAACCGCGCTCACCTGATCGTTGGGCGTCTGGTAAGAGCGATATTGCAGCCAGCCATCGTCCGCCAGGGCCGCCGAGGTAACGCTGGTGCGCGAGGATCTGATGTGCTTGTAAGGATCGAGATTGGTCAGATATTCGGCGATTTCTTTCAGCAGCGCCCGGCCGTTGGGATAGCTTTCCCAGTCCTCGATGCCCTGCCAGGTTACATCGAAGGCAGCCAGGCGGGAGAGCGCATAGGTGAACCACTTCTGCCGATCGTCATGCGCAGGCAGCAGGCGATTCATCAGTCCGTTGGGACCGAAGAAGGCGACGTCGACGATGATCCCGTGATCGTTGGCATAGCGAATCTTCTCCTCCGCCGTCTGATAGAAGGCTGGTGAGGTGAAGTTGCCGGCTACGCTTTCGTCAACCAGCGTGATCGCGAGGTGGTTGAAATGCTGTTGCGCGCGGGCGTCCACCAGCGCCTTCCAACGGGCCAGATCCATCGAGGCGAATCCGGGTACTACGGCGCCCATCCACAGATGCGGCGTAAAGACGATGCCTTCGACATCGGCAAAATGGTGGACGTTGGCCGGCTCAACCCATCCCTTCTTGTTGTTATCCGTCGCCGTGAACTGGCCCTCTTTGCCATTGCTGAGCCGAAAGGTGTACACCCCCGCCTCGCTCGGCGTGTAGCGGATCACCCACTTCGTCCCGCCGTCCCAGAACGCATGGACGAGGGCAGTGTCGAGTCTCGGTGAACGAAACTCCGCGCGCAGATCGGCCGAAGGGACGTCGAAAACCAGGTCGCAGGGCGAGTAGCGGGGCGTGGGCGGACAAACGGTTTGCGCCCAGGCTGCGGCGCTGAGGGCGAGCAGGGCGGCTATGCGAACCACCATTACTAGATTTTACGGTACCAGTCGAGGGTTGCGCGCATGCCCTGCTCGAAGGTGAACTTCGGATCGTGTCCGAGATCCCGCACCGCAGCCACCGTATCTGCCTGCGAATCCCGCACATCTCCTTCGCGCGGCGGTCCGTAGTTGGCCGGAATGCGCACGCCTTCGATCTTCTGCAGCAGATCCCACGCCTGATTGAGCGTGATGCGCCCGCCATTCCCGCCGTTATAAACGCGCCCCGCCACGCTCGCCGAGGCCTGCGAAGCTTTGATGTTCAAGGCGACCACGTCTTCCACGTAGGTGAAGTCGCGGGACTGCTCGCCATCACCGAAGATGGTCGGGGCACGCCGCTCGATGATCGCCTTCATGAATAAGGAGAGCACTCCCGAATAGGGGCTGGATGGGTCCTGGCGCGGCCCATAGACATTGAAGTAGCGCAGGCTCACTGTATCGAGGCCAAAGCACGAAGTCCAGACCGACATGTAGTATTCACCCATCAGCTTCTGCGCGGCATAAGGAGACTTGGGATTGGCCTGCATGGTCTCGACCTTGGGCAGCACGGCGGTGTCGCCATACGCCGAGGAGGAAGCAGCGTAGAGCACGCGCCGCACACCCGCCTCCTTCGCCGCGCGCAGCACATTGAAAGTGCCGTTGATGTTGACGTCGTGGGAAGGAAGCGGATCGTGGATGGAGCGTGGAACCGAAGGGATGGCGGCCTCATGAAACACCACGCCGACGCCGTCCATCGCCGGGCGCAAGGCATCGTAGTCGCGAATATCGATCAGGCGGAAGTCCACCGGGCCGGACACGTCGTCGAGATTGCTCTTAAAGCCTGAATTCAGGTTGTCGACCACGGTTACGCGATCCGCGCCCGCCGCGATTAATCCGCGCACCAGCGCCGAACCGATGAACCCGGCCCCACCGGTCACCAGAAAAGTGGTCATTGACGCGCCACCGCTTCCTGTTTCTTCAGATACTCAATCGATTCCCCGGCGATGGTTTCGGCGCCGGCGGTGAAGTCGAAGGCTTCAAGTGAAATCCATCCTTTGTAGTCGAGCCGAATGAGCTCGCGGAAAATGCTGACGAAATCGTAATTGCCGGTGCCGGGGTGGGCGCCATCCATCTCATTCACGTGCACGTGCCGGATCAGCGGGAAGTATTTCTCGATTAATCGATCATGGGCCTCGGTCTCGTCTTCGGCGTTGTGGCAATCGAACATGGTCTGGACGGCGGGGCTGCCGATCTCGCGCACGACCGCCGCCGCTTCCGCCAGGGTGTGGACTACGTCGCTCTGCGAATGCGGGAGCGCTTCCATCAGAATCGTTACTCCGCGTTGCTCGGCACGCGGCGCGACGCTGGCCAGGCCTTGTACGAAATTGCGCGTGGCTTCCTCCGCGGTGAGCCCTCCGGTAGACGAGCGCTGCTTCGGCGAACCGAAAACCATCACGGCTGGCTTGGTGGAAAGATCGGCGCAAAGATCCACCAGATTCCCCACGTATTGCCAGCTTTCCTCGCGCAGTTTGCTGTCGGGCGTGGAGACGTGGATCTGTTTGGGCGTGACGAGAAGCCAGTGGAGGCCGGCGAATTCGAGGCCTTCGTGATCCATGATGCGGCGACACTGGCGGCGCTGCTCGGGGCTGATGTCGAGCGGATCGGCGGCCAGGGTGAACGGGGCGATTTCTATGCCTTGGTAGCCGTAATGGCGGATGATCCGGCAGCTTTCGTCAAAGGGGCGGCCTTCGAAGGCCTCGTTGCACATGGCGTAGCGGAATGGCATTCAGGGGGTAACTCACCAGTGTAGCGGTGGGGCAGATTTCCGATCTGGCCATGAATGGTGTGGCTCGGGCAGACCGGAAATCTGCCCCACCGGGCGCCCTGCTATCAGCGGCGCCGGCGCCCCGCGGTAGTCTCGCGCCGAGACCACCGGCCCAGTGTATATTCCCGCCGGTAAGCCGCCGAGCGGTTGGAAATCGTCACCTTCACGATGCCGTTCGCGTCGCACGAATACTCCTCTTCCACTTCCGGCCCCGTGCCTTTGCGGCATACGTCTACCAGAGTCAGATCCTCGGTCCCGCGCAAAGCCGGGTCGAAAGGAAACTGGATATCGTCCCACAGCGTCAGGTCGCCCGAAGGCTGGCCATCCGCCCCGATGGTCCCCGCCTCCGCGTACCGGAAGTGGCCGATATTGTGCACCGGCCGGTAAGAGCGCACCACACGCAAAGGAGGCGCGCCTCGCTCCGGCAACTCGAGGCCGCGCGGGAACAACAGATCGAACTTCACCACGCGCCCCTCGTCGGCCTCGCGCCACACTCCGAAATGCCGCGCAAACCGCTCGCGCAGCACATATCCCGACCGCGCATCGGCACTGATCGCCAGCCCGATCGCCGTCGCCGAGCGCATGTAAGCCGCCCGCCGCACACGCCGCCCAAAAGTTTCTCGCAGCACGCGCGCCACGGCCGGTAGTTCCGACCCGCCGCCGGTCACATAGAGCGTTTCAACCGACAGGTCTGCGTGCTCCGCCAGTAACTGCTCGACCGCCTCCACCGTCCGCTCCACCAAAGGCCGGCAAAGCTCGTAATAAGGCGCCACTGACATCGAAACCTCGCCCCATCCTTCGCGCACACGTTCCAGATCCACCACAATGCGCCGGGTATTCGGATTCAGCGACTCCTTGCGCTCCCGGCACTCCTCGAGCAGGCGGAAAGTTTCAGCGTCGGACAATGACTCGCGCTCGGCCGCGTGCCCCGCCGTTTCGAGCGCCAACTGCGCCAGAATTTCGTCGAAATCGTCCCCGCCGAGATCCGCAATGCCGGCGCTCGCCACCACCGTGTGCGTGTCCCCTTCCATCTCGACCAGCGACGCATCGAACGTGCCGCCGCCCAGGTCATACACGAGCAATGACCGCCGAGGCTGCCCCTGGCGCCGAGTCCGCTCGCCATGCCCGAACTCGACGCTTGCCGCCGAAGGCTCGTTCAGCATGCCGAGCACCTGGAAGCCCGCCGCGCGAAACGCTTCCGCCGTCAAGAATCGCTGATTGCTGTTGGCATTGGCTGGTATGCCGAGCATTACCTCAAGCGGTTCGGTGCGGTTGATCGAAAGCGTAGACGCCTCGCGCAGTTGCCGGCGAAAAGCCGAGAGCAGCCCGGTCACCACATCCATTAAAGGCATGGTTCGGCCGCCGAGTTCGAGCGAGGTAAGAGGACTGGCGTCTTTCAAGAGCCGCTTGAGCGAGCGCAGCACGGTCCATTCGCGATCGCCCTGCACCCTCCAGGCGTTCCATCCGAAGCGAAGTTCGCCGCCTCGCACCGCGACCAGCGGAGGGAACCACTCCCGGGTTTGGGCTTCTCCTGATTCAACATCGGGCGCTTCAAAACCGACCAGCGGATAGTTTCCACGGTCCGCCGCCGCGGCCACGATACGCGTAGTGCCAAAATCAATTCCGAGTTTCATCGGCACGCGCTGACATATCCAATTTTAACAGTGGGACGGATTTCGATCTGCCCACTCTGCACAGGCCTGCGACTATAGAATTTGACACCTTACAAGCAGCCTGAAGTGCGCGTGTCCCGCAAAGGCGCGGACCGTTTTCGCGATGGACATCCGTGGATCTTTCGCTCGGATGTGCTGGATAGTTCCGAGGCCGGCCCTGGCGATACGGTCCGCGTCCTCGATGCCCAAAAGCATTTCATCGGCCAGGCGCACTACAGCGCAGCGTCGCAGATCGCGCTGCGCATGCTGTCGCGATCGGCCGATCCGGTGAATCTTTCGGAACGAATCGCCAACGCGCAGAAGTTCAGAGAACAGATGGTAACCGATTCGACGGCATACCGGCTGATCCACGCGGAAGCCGATTTTCTGCCCGGGCTTATCGTCGATCGCTACGGGGATTGCTTCGCCGTGCAGGCCCTGAGCCAGGGGATGGACCGGGCGCTGCCGCTGATCGTGGAGGAACTGGAGGATCAATTTGCGCCGCGTGCCATTGTGGGGCGCAACGATGCGGCGGTCCGGTCGCTCGAGGAGTTGCCGCGTGAAACCGGTCTGCTCTCGGGCGAACTCGAAGGCCCGGTGGTGATCGACATGAACGGATTCCGCCTGGAGGCCGATCTACTGCATGGCCAGAAGACGGGAATTTTTCTCGATCAGCGCGAGAACTACCTGGCGGCGGCACGCTATGCGCGGGGCAGCGCGCTCGACTGTTTCACCAGCACGGGAGGTTTTGCGCTGCACCTGGCGCGTGTGTGCGAAAGCGTGGAGGCCATCGATTCCAGCGCCCCCGCACTCGCCGCGGCCGGGCGCAACGCGGAGGCGAACGGCGCGGGAAATATTACCTTCCGCGAGGCCGACGCGTTCGAGATCCTGTCGAGCTACGCATCGGCGCGCCGGAATTTCGATACGGTGGTGCTCGATCCGCCGGCTTTCGCGAAATCGCGTAAGCAGATGGACGGCGCGGTGCGCGGGTATAAGGACATCAATTTGCGCGCGCTGCAGCTGCTGGGTCCGGGCGGGATTCTGGTTACCTGTTCCTGCTCGCATCATTTGAGCGAGGCTACGCTGCTGGAGATTGTTGCCCAGGCGTCACTCGACGCGGGGCGGACACTGCGTGTGATCGAGCGGCGAACCCAGGCCGCGGACCATCCGGTTTTGCTGACCGTTCCGGAGACCCATTATTTGAAATGCATAATTCTGCAAGTGGCGTAGCCGTGCCGGCATTACAGGTCCCGAACGGCCTCCTCGATACGCCTGGCCAGGCTTGGGTAATCGTCTCCCTCGAGATTGAGTGGCGCGCCGAATTTCACCTGCGCGCGTCCCGGAACAGCCATCTTCCAGGTCTTGTGCAGCACACGCTCCAGGCCTTCGAGGCGCACCGGAACCACGGGGAGGCGCAGACGAGATGCCAGCATTCCGGCGCCCGGCTGGAAAGGAAGAAGCTCGCCCTGGTCGGTGCGCTTGCCTTCCGGGAAAATCAGAATCGAATAACCGTCCGAGGCCAGTTCTCCGGCATAGCGGAGCGCTTCACGCGCGCCCGCTTCGCGCTGCGGCAGAGGGAATGCGTTGAATACCAGGGCGGCCAGAGAATAATTTAATCCGCTGGTGAAGCGCTGGGTCCATGGATAGCGGTCGGGGTGGAAATGGGCTTCGAAGAACTCCTTCGCCATGGCGGGCGCCACACGGTAGCGCCAGCGTGCGGGCAGGGCGTAGAGGATCGCCGGTGCGTCGAAGTGGCTTTGGTGATTGGACGCGAAGATTACCGGGCCACTGAGGCCGCGCAGATTCTCGAGGCCGGAAACTTTGATCCAGGCGAAGAGGCGCGTGAGGGGCAGGATTAATCCCGGCAGCGCTACGCGACGCAGCGCGCGTGCGGGTAACGTCCGGTTCCACGTGGGAAACTCGAAGGCTTCCTGCGGCGCGGCGGCGGCCGGTTGCACTCGCGCCAAATCGGCTACGGTGCGGGCGCTGCCGAATTGCGCTTCATCAATGCGCGTGCCGGTGCGCTGCTCCAGTTCCATCAGCAATTGAATGCGGTCGAGGGAACTGAGTCCCAGATCGTCGAGCGAACTCTCAGCCGTGACGCGGCGCGAACCCGCGTATCTCTGAATGATCGATTCCACCGAATCCGTTGGCGATGAGGCCCGGGGCGCAGGCACGGCGCCAGCTACCCAGGCGGCCACTTCCGTGCGCTTCAGCTTGCTGGTGCCCGGGGTGCGCGGCAGCGAGGCTTGGGGCCAGACGGAGACGCCTCGGATACCCTGATGGGGCTCCAGCTTGCCATTGGCTTCATTGACCACCCCGTCGGCATTCACGCCGGAGTCAAGCACCAGCACTGCATGCACCTGCTCGCTGGTCCCCTGGCGCGCGGCCACCACAGCCGATTCGCGCACGCCGGAAATGGCGTTCAATACGCGTTCGACATCTTCGGGGAAGACGTTCAGGCCGCTGGGCGATACGATCATTTCCTTCTTGCGGCCGAGAATTTTCAGGCGTTTATCGGCATCAAGCTCGCCGATGTCGCCGGTGTGCATCCAGCCTTCGGGATCGAGAATGCCAACCTGGTCGCCGTAATATCCGGGCGTTACGTTCTCGCCGCGCAACAGCACTTCGCCGTCGGGAGCAATGCGAATCTCGACGCCCGCGATGGCCTTCCCCACCGAGCCTTTGCGCGTGTTGAAAGGATGGTTCAGGGTAGCCACCGGGGCGGTTTCGGTGAGTCCGTAGCCCTGAATCACCACGAAGCCGAGCTTGCGCCAGAACTCTTCGAGCTCCGGATTGAGCGGCGCGGCACCCACCACGAAGCTCCAGAATTTCCATCCGAAGCGGCGGTGGACGCGGCGGTATTGCCACCAGGCCAAGTACCACTTCTTGCTCTCGGGCGCGTCTTTCGATTCGGGAACCGCGTGCTCGATTTCATAGCGCAGAAGCTCCAGCATCTGCGGCACGCATACCAGCACGGAAATGCGCCGGCGGTGGATCAGATGGACGATATCGCGCGGCCCGTAGCCGGAGGTGAAGAAGACCTGGCCTTCGATCATGGCCGGAATGAAGGCAGCCATCGCCTGCCCGAACATGTGGCTGAGCGGCAGCAGATTCAGAAAGCGGATGGGCTTGAACGGGCCCATGTATTTGCGGTACTTCTCAATGCCTTCGTCGATAGGCTGCAGGTTCGCGAGGATGTTGCGATGCGTGATGGTGACGCCTTTGGGGACTCCGGTGGCGCCGGAGGTGAAGAGGATCTCCGCCAGTTCGCCGGGCGGCACGGGGTTGAAGGTGTGGACGGCGCTGGGCTTGTCGAGGACGGAGCGCATTGGCCACACCGGGCAGGCGAGGTTCGCCGGGGCGGTCAGGCCCTCGCCAATCAGCAGCGCCCGGGCTTTGACGATATCTTCGATGCGCTCGACGATACTGGCGGAAGAGCGGAAATCTACCGGCACGGCAACCACCTGAGCGAGCAGGCAACCCCACAGCGCCACCACCCATTCGGGCCGGTTTTCACCCCAGAAAAGAATGCGCTCGCCCTTGCCGATACCCTGCGCTTTCAGATATTCGGCGAAGGCCGCGGCGGCGCGCGAAGCTTCCGCGTAAGTGAGGTGGCTTGAGCCGAAATCGCCTTCATAACGCAGGAATTCGCCCCGATTCTGCTTCCACAGAGAGTAGAACGTCGCGAGTGACGGAGGGTTGCCAACCACCTTGCGAGTATAATCGCCCATTGCTGCTCGAAGCGAAAGGAATTGAAAAGCGCTATGGGGGCGTGCGCGCCCTGAAGCATGTCTCGTTCCACCTGAATGCCGGCGAAGTGCATGCTCTGGTGGGCGAAAACGGGGCCGGAAAAAGCACGCTGATTCGCGTCCTGACCGGTGCCGTAGAGGCCGATGCGGGAAGCGTTTTGCTCGAGGGCGCGGTGATTGAGGAGAACAGCCCGCACCGTTCACGCCAGCTCGGCATCGCGGCCATTTATCAGCAGCCGGCGATTTTTCCCGACCTCACCGTGGCCGAGAATATTGCGCTGGTGAACGAGCCGGGGGGCCTGTTTCGGCGCGTGGACTGGGCAGCGCGGCGCGTCAAGGCCAGGGAACTGATTGAGGCCATCGGCGCGGAGATCGATCCGGATCGGGAAGCCGGAACGCTGAGCATGCCGGAGCAGCAGCTGGTCGAGATAGCCAAGGCGCTGGGCGGTAATGTGCGCGTGCTGATTCTCGACGAGCCCACCGCGTCGCTGACCGAACGCGAGACCGAAAAGCTGTTCGAAATTATTGCGCGGCTGCGCGAACGTGGCGTGGGGATCGTTTACATTTCGCACCGCCTCGAAGAACTTGGGAGGATAGCGGATCGCATCACCGTGTTGCGCGACGGCGAAACCATCGACACCCGGCCGGCGGCTGAGATGGACACGCGAACTTTGATCCGTCTGATGGCGGGGCGCGATCTTTCGGCGGTGTTTCCGAAGCGCGTGGTACCCATTGGCGAGCCGGTTATGCAGGTGCGCCTGCCGGGGATCAGTTTCGACGTGCGGGCGGGCGAGATTTTCGGTGTGGCGGGGCTGGTGGGATCGGGGCGCACGGAAATGGCGGAGATGCTCTTCGGTCTGGCGGATGGCGGCCCGCATCGCAACCCGGAGTCGGCCATTGACGCCGGGATCGCTTACGTTCCGGAGGATCGCAGGCGTCACGGGGTGGTGGGTCCGATGCCTGTGCGCGCCAATGTGACGCTGGCGATTCTCAATCGCATCGCGCGCGGCACGCTGTTGAACCAGGCGGTAGAGCGCACGGTGGCCGCGGACTGGGTAGCGCGGCTGGGCGTCAAGACAGATGGCATCGATGCGCCGGTTGCGTCGCTCTCGGGCGGCAATCAGCAGAAGGTGGCGATTGCGCGCTGGATCGCTACGGAGCCGAAGGTTTTGATCCTCGACGAGCCGACGCAGGGTATCGACGTGGGGGCGAAGTCGGAGTGTCATCGCATTATGTGCGATCTCGCGGAGCGGGGATTGGCGATCCTGATGATTTCGTCGGAACTGGCCGAGATTCTGGGGATGAGCGACCGGATCGCCGTGATGCGCGATGGCAAAATAGCGGGGATTATGGAGCGGGCGGAGGCCAGTGCGGAGTCGATCTTAGGGCTGGCGCTGGGGCATGGAGGGAGCCAGTAGTGTTTGGGACATGCGGCGATAGCCGCGTTTCTTCATGTCGGGAAAGACGCGGCTGTCGCCGCATGTCCATATGAAGCAGCGGGCGATTGCGATCGGCATCTTCTGGGCGGCGCTACTGATCGTATTGGGCGTGCGCGCGCCGGGCTTCTTCGAGATCGGCAATATCCGCGACATGGCCGTCACCAACGCCCCGGCGCTCATCGTAGCCATCGGCATGACGCTGGTAATCATCGCCGGGGAAATCGATGTCTCGGTCGGATCGCAGTTCGCCGTGGCCAGCGTAATCGCGGGCGTGCTCGCCAAGTCGGGACTTCCACTGATTGCAACGGCGGGCCTCACGGCACTGGCGGGCGCATTCTTCGGCAGCGTCAACGGGGCGCTGGTGACCTGGTTGGGCGTGCCCTCGATCGTGGCGACGCTGGCGGCCATGGCGTTCTGGCGCGAACTGCTGCGGTGGATCACACAGGGCGCATGGGTACAGGGGCTGCCCGCGACGTTTCAGTGGATGGGCATGAGCCAGGCGGGCGGAGAGTTCGCCATCCTCGCCTCGGCGGTGGTGCTGTTCGGTGTGTTCGTGTGGTCGATGAGGAAGGTGCAGGCGGGGCGTGCGGTATACGCGGTCGGATCGCAAAGGGAATCGGCGCGGCTGGCGGGCATCCCGGTGACCTGGATCTCGTTCGGCGTTTTCACTCTGATGGGGGCGCTGACCGCCGTGGCCGCGCTGCTCGATGCAGTGCGCTTCTCGCAGGTGCAGAGCAGCGCGGGCGCGGGGCTGGAACTCAAGGCGATCTCGGCGGTGGTGATCGGCGGCGCTTCGATCACCGGTGGGAAGGGTTCGCTGTGGGGGACTTTGCTGGGCGCAAGCGTACTGGCCGTGATCGCACCGGCGCTGACCTTTCTCGGCATCAACGCGTTTTGGGAGAAGGCGATTCAGGGCGCGATTATCCTCGGCGCCATTGTTCTCGAAAGGGCTGCAACGCGCCGTGTTCAATAAGCCCGGACTAGTGGAGAATCGGGCGGGCAGCGAACGCGCGCTTGCCATCCTGATCCTGATCGAAGTGGCCTTTTTCGCCGTCACCGGCCCCAACTTTTTCTCCGGCGCAAACGCCTTTGAAATCGTGCGGCTCGGCGTGGAACTGGGCCTGCTGGCGCTCGCCTTGACACCCGTAATTGTGACCGGCGGCATCGATCTTTCGGTGGGCTCCATGATGGGCCTCTGCGCCGTGGTCTTCGGCTACCTCTGGCGCGACTGGCATTTCTCAATCACCGCGGCGGCGCTTACCACGCTGCTGGTGGGGATGGCCGGCGGTGCCCTGAATGCCCTCGTGATCACACGTTTCGGCGGCGCGCCCTTGATCGTCACGCTGGGCACCTATTCGCTGTTCCGCGGCATGGCGGAGGGGCTCACGCGCGGCGTGGATAATTTCTCGCAGTTTCCGCCCTCATTCCTGTACCTCGGCCAGGGCTATCTCGGCGGCACGGTTCCGGCGCAGACGCCCGTGTTCATCTTTTTCGCCGCCTTCTATTTCGTGCTGTTGCATCGCAGCATCTACGGTCGCGCGTTTCGGGTGATTGGATTCGCCTCCGACGGCGCGCGCTGGGCAGGGATACCGGTGAAGCGGCGCCTCGCCCTGGTTTACACGCTTTCCGGTTTCACGGCGGCCGTGGCGTCGTTGATTTACGTGGCGCATCTGGGGCAGGCGCGCTCGGACGCAGGCACCGGATATGAACTGCTCGCCATCACCGCGGTGGTGCTGGGCGGTACCGATATCATGGGCGGACGGGGGAGTATCTGGGGTACTTTGCTCGGGCTCTGCGCCATTGTCGTGTTGCAAAATGGATTGCGCGTGTCGGCGTTCCCGGCGGAACTGGCGGGAATTCTCACCAGCGTGATTCTGGTCGCGACCATCGCCCTGGGCCGGTTGAAACGCAGTGCGGAGGTCGTGCAGGAGATTGTCACAGGAGAGACGGAAGACGAAATGAAGAATTCACAACTGGCGGTGTTGAGCGCCGTCATCATCGCCGGATCTCTGATCGTGGCCGGCAGCAACTGGTGGATGGTGCAGTCGGTGCGCGGCACGGGCAGCGCGTCGACTGGCGGGGCTGCCGCTCCGGCACATCGTTATACCGTCGCCGTAATGCCTAAGGCCAAGGGCGATCCGTACTTCGTGAGTTGCCGGATCGGCGCCAAAGAATCCGCCAAAGAGCTGGGTGTGGACATGATCTGGGACGGCCCTACCGATCTCGATCCGGCTAAGCAAAATGAGATCGTGGAAGCCTGGATCACGCGCGGCGTGGATTCGATCGCCGTCTCGGTGGTCAACGCGCCAGGCATTTCGACCGTACTGCGCAAGGCGCGCGCCAAGGGGATTAAGGTCCTGACGTGGGATGCCGACGCGCTCCCCGATGCCCGCGATTTCTTCATCAATCAGGCGACTCCGCAGGGCCTCGGCGATACGCTGGCGGATGAAGCGAATCGCATCCTGCATGGCTCAGGCGATTTCGCGATTATCACCGGCGCGCTCACGGCTGCCAATCAGAACGAATGGATCAAGTTCATCAAGGCGCGCGTGGAAGCGAAATATCCGAACCTGCACCTGATTACCATCCGGCCCAGCGACGACGACCGCAATCGTGCGTTCTCGGAAGCGCAGACGCTGATGAAGGTGTATCCGAACATGAAGCTGATCATGGCGATTTCGGCACCCGCGGTGCCTGGCGCGGCCGAAGCCGTGAAGCAGTCGGGCAGGACGGACGTCAAGGTCACAGGCCTTTCGTTGCCGAATATGTGCAAGCCTTACGTGAAGGCGGGGATTGCCGAATCGGTGGTGCTGTGGAATACGCGCAATCTCGGCTATCTGGTGGTGAATGCGTCGAAGCAGGCGGCGGAGGGAACGCTGAAGCTGGGCGTGACTTCGATCGAGGCGGGCAAGCTGGGTAAGATCGCGGTGGATGGCGACCAGGTGCTGCTCGGCAAACCGCTGGTTTTCACCAAAGAAAACATCGATCAATACGATTTTTAACCTGAGAACTTCCCCGGCGCGCGCCACATATTCAGTGGTCGCATGGTCGCCCATACCGAGATTGTCGATATCCGGCAGGTGAGTGCTGACGCGCTCAAACCGCTGCTGGCCGAAGAAACGGCCGAATTCGAACGCGAACTGGATTGGGATTTTTCGCAATCCGCCGCATTGGTACGCAAGGTTGCCGCTCAAGGGGGTTTGGGCGGTGCGGCCCTGCTCGATGAGGCAGGCGAAGTGGTGGGCTACAGCTACGCCGTTATCGAAGACCGCAAGGCCATCGTGTGGGACGTCTATGTGCGGCCCGATTGGCGTGTGGGAAATGCCGAAGCGCAGTTGTTCCTCGCGCTGCTCCACGCGTTGATCGAAAATTCGGGTGCGCGCCGCGTGGAGAGCCAGTTGATGCTGATGGGCGCGGATTCGGTGGAAGCGCTGCGGCGTTCGGGGCAGGTGCGTTTGTTCGAGCGTGTGCTGATGCGTCTGGACGCGCTCCTGCCGCCGGAACCGGGCAGAACGGCAACAGGGCTGCGGTTCATGATCGAGCCGTGGGCTGATGGCCGGCTCGATTCGGTGGCCAGGGTTGTTTGCTCCGCGTATAACGGGCATGGCGATTGCCGTTTTGACGATCAATACAGCACCTTCGCCGGGGCGCGCCGCTGGCTTTCGAATCTGGTTGAATTCTCCGGATGCGTCAAGTTCTGGCGCCAGGCCTCGTATATCGCGTTCGACATGGCGACAGGCCGACCTGCGGGGATTTGTCTCGGTAGTTTCGTTGCCGATGAAGTCGGGCACATCGCGCAGTTGTGCGTAACGCCGGATGCCCGAGGCGCGGGGCTTGGATACGAATTGCTGCGGCGGTCAACGGTGGGGCTGCTCGAGACAGGCGCCAAACGCATCAGCCTTACGGTGACATGCGCCAACCATGAAGCAGTGGAACTCTACACGCGCTGCGGATTCCGTGAGATGCAGCGGTTTTATGCCTACTTGTGGGAAGCCGGCCCGGTGGGGCAGATTTCCGATCTGCCCGGGAAAGTTTGCCTCGAAGGCGCGCGGGCAGATCGGAAATCTGCCCCACCGGGCTACCTGTCGCGTTCGGTGACCAGATCGGTCAGGGTGAAGAGCGCGCGCTGATAGGGGCTCTCGGGGAATTCCGCCACAATCTGGCGGGCGCGATCGGTGAACTGCTGGGCGCGTTCGCGAGTCCGCTGCACTCCGCCGTGACGTTCGACAATCGCGAGGATATCGGCAAACGGCACCTTCTCGTAATTGCGGTTACGCAGCACCGTTTCAACCAGACGGCGTTCGGACTCGCTGGCTCGCTCGAGCGCATAGACCAGCGGCAGCGTGACTTTGCCCTCCTTCAGATCGCCGCCCACCGGCTTGCCAAGGGTGGCCTCACGCGAGATGAAGTCGAGCATGTCGTCGATCAACTGGAAAGCCATGCCCAGGTTCCACGCGAACTCGCCGAGCTTCTCCTCGGCTTGCGTATCGGCGCCCGCGGCAACCGATCCCAGCTTGGCGCAGGCGGAGAACAGGCAGGCCGTCTTACGATCCACTAATTCCATACAATCGGCCTCGGTAATTCCAATGCGGCCGATGCGGTCGAGCTGAATCAGTTCGCCTTCCACCATCATCTGGGTCAGACCGATCAGCAGATCGAGAACGTGGAAATTTCGCTCCCGCAGGGCCACCTGAAAGGCCTGCATATAGAGCCAGTCGCCCGCCAGCACACAGGTGTGGTTGCCCCACTGGACGTTCGCGGAAGGGCGGCCGCGCCGGGTCTGCGCCACGTCGATCACATCGTCGTGAACCAGGGTCGCGGCGTGGAGCATCTCGACCACGGCGCCAAGCTGAATGGCGGTCTTACCGCCGCCTCCCGCAAAGCGCGCGGAGAGCAGCAGAAGGGCGGGACGCAGGCGCTTGCCACCGCTCTGCTGCAGGTATTTGCCGATGGCCGTAACGGTCTCGACGGAGGCCACCGATTCAAGATCGATAGCCTTCTCCACCTGTTGCAAATCTTCGCGCACGAGATCGAAAATCTCCCCCGCGGTGAGGATCTGCCCTGCGCGTTCAGTCTCCATCGGAAACCTCAGTGTAACGGGTCGCATTTGGCGGGCGCAAACAAAGATTTTCGAAGTTGGCGGTGGTGGTGGCGGCAATTTCCTCAGGCGTGGTCCCGCGCACCTCGGCGAGTTTGCGTGCGGTCTCGGCCATAAACGACGGTTCGTTGCGTTTTCCACGCCACGGAATGGGGGCCAGATAGGGGGCGTCGGTCTCGATCAGGAGCCGGTCGGCGGGCGTGATACGGGCCGCTTCGCGGACGTTTTCGGCGGTGCGGAAGGTCAGAACGCCTCCGAAGGCGAGCGAGAATCCCATGGCGAGAGCTTCTTCGGCCTGGGCCGCGTCTCCGGTGAAACAGTGCATAATGCCGGGGCCTTGCCAGTGCATGCGGAGCAGCGACATCGTGTCCTCCCAGGCTTCACGGGTATGGATGATGATGGGGAGCCCGAGGTCGCGTGCGAGTCCTAATTGTTCGATGAAAACCTCGCGCTGGACTTCGCGCGGGGAGAAGTCGTAATGATAATCGAGACCGATTTCACCGAAAGCTACGACTTTGGAATGCTGTCCGAGGGCGCGCAGATCGTCATAGGTGTTGGGAGTTACCTTAGAGGCGTCGTGCGGGTGCACTCCCACTGATGCGTAGATCTGGCTGTAGCGCTCGGCGAGTCGGATGGCGTGATCGAGTTCGGGCGGTCCGTCGCCGGTACCGATTGACAGCATACGCGTGACGCCTGCCTGGGCGGCGCGGTCGAGGACGGCATCCAGATCGTGCGCGAATTTTTCGGCGTCGAGGTGGCAGTGAGAATCGATCAGCATAGAGCCGAATCGACAGGTTAGACCGGGTACGAAGACGCGAGGATAAGCTTATCCAGGATAAGTTCAGCCATTAGTCTGCGCCACCGGTCACGCCTGTCGCACATTACTGTCGCACATTACTTTAATCTGGCGCCTGTCGGGACATCTTCGAGGAAGCCGGCCAGGATGGGCTTGCCTCCTTCGAGCGACGCCGCCACGATCATGCCGTTCGATTCGATGCCGCGCAATTTTCTCGGCTGCAGGTTGGCCACGATTACTACTTTGCGGCCCACCATCTCGGCGGGCTGGTAGGCCTTGGCGATACCGGCCACGATGGTTCGGGGTTCGGGCTCACCGATATCGACTTTCATATGCAGAAGCTTATCGGCGCCTTTCACAGGCTCGGCGGAGAGCACCTGGCCGACGCGGAGGTCCACCTTGACAAAATCGTCGATCTCGATCTTTGGCGAGGGCGGATCGACTTTGGCTGCGGGAACTTCCGGCGTGGCTTCAACGGAACGCCCCAGCACCTTCGCCTGGCGGATGGTCTCCTCTTCTTCGAGGACGCGCATTCTCTCGATGGCGCTCTTGGCGTCCATGCGCGGGAAGACGGGAGCCACCTGTCCGATGGCTTGCCCGGCGGTGAGTTGGCCCCAATCGAGTTTGGCGAGTTCGAAAGTTGCGAGCGGCGGGGTCATCCCCAGTTGCTCCCAGATCTTCGTGGTCGATTCGGGAAGGATCGGATGCAGCAAAGCGACGGCGATGCGCAGCGTCTCGGCCGAGGCATAGAGCGCGTCGTCCAGCTGCTGCCGTGCCGCATCGCCGGGGGCCTTGGCGAGTTTCCAGGGCGCCTGCTCGACGATGAACTTGTCGGTTGCCGAGAGCATGATCCAGATGGCCTCAAGGCCTTTAGAAAATTCGAACGCATCGAAAGCCCGGCTCGCATGGTCGATCGCCGTCCGCGCCGTAGCAGCCAGGGCGCTCTCCACGTTCGATGCCTCCGGGATCAGCCCGCCTCGATATTGGTGGATCATCGTCAAAGTTCGGCTGGCCAGATTGCCAAGGCCGTTGGCGAGTTCCGAATTATAGCGGCCGACCAGAGCGTCGTAGCTGAAAGCCCCGTCCTGCCCGAAGACTACTTCGCGAAACAGGAAGTAGCGCAGGGCTTCGATGCCGATCGTTTCATGGATGGGGCCGGTGCGCACAATGTTGCCGCGGGACTTACTCATCTTGTCGTTCTCGAAAAGCAGCCAGCCGTGGGCGAAGATGCGTTTGGGCAATGCGACGTCAGCCGCCATCAGAAAAGCGGGCCAGAATACGGCATGAAAGCGCAGGATTTCCTTGCCGACAAGATGCAGATCGGCGGGCCAAAGGGCTTCCCCCGAGCCGCCTTCGGCAGCGTCGCGCACCGCGCTGATGTAGTTCGTCAACGCGTCGAACCAGACGTAGGTGACGTGCTTGCCTTCGAGGGGAATGCCCCATTTCAAAGTCGTGCGGCTGATGGAAAGATCCTGCAATCCGCCGCGCACGAAGCTGACCACCTCATTGCGCCGCGACTCGGGTTGAACGAAATCGGGATTGTCTTCGTAATGCTTCAGAAGCCTTTCCGCGAATGCGGAGAGCTTGAAGAAGTAGTTCTCCTCAGTGATGGTTTCGGTGGGGCGTCCGCAGGTGGGGCAAGGATCGCCGGGCTTGGCGTCGTTGACGTAGAACTCATCGGAAACGCAGTATTGTCCGGTGTAAGTGCCTTTGTAGACATAGCCGTTAGCGAGGCAGCGTTCGAACAGCCAGCGCACCGTTTCGTGATGCCGCTGGTCGGTGGTGCGGATGAAGTGGTCGTACTGAATGCCAATCCTGTCCCAAAGCGTTCGGTACTCGTTCGACACGATGGCGGTGAACTGTTCGGGCGTCATGCCCGCTGCAAGGGCGGAGCGTTCCACTTTCTGCCCGTGCTCATCGGTTCCGGTGGTGAGCACGGCATCATAACCCTGCATACGCTTCAGACGCTTGATAGTGTCAGCGGCGAGGGTGGTATAGGTGTGGCCGATGTGCGGCGCTGCGTTGACGTAGTAAATCGGCGTCGTTAGATAGTATTTCATTCGGTTAAGTCGTAATCTTCAGGTATTCGTAACAGGCTTCGGCGAGCACCTGTTTTAGCGGCGTGCCGGAGGCGGCGGCGATCCGGCGCGCATCCTCGTATTCGGGGGCAAAGCCGTCCGGCGAAGTTTTCACCCGGACAATCCCGTGCTGGGTGTGCACTTCCACCCATTCACGGGTCTGCACGCGCCGCTCGGCACTCGTGAAGCGGACGCCCAGGGTGGTGGTTTCGCGGAACAGCACCGCGATCAATTCCTCGCGCTTTTCCGGTACGGAAATGATCTGCAGGAGCACGCCGGGGCGGCTCTTTTTCATCTGCGCGGGGATCACTATGGCGTCGAGCGCGCCCGCCTCCAGCAGCTTCTCGACAGCGTAGGCGATCACCTGCGGCGAGGCGTCGTCGATATTAGCCTCAATCACGGAGACGGTGGTCGATTCGAGCGCACCGGAACGTTCACCGACCATGACGCGCACCACGTTGGCCTGTTCGCTGAAATCACCATCGCCGGCGCCGTAGCCGATGGATTTAACGCTCATGGCGGGCATGGCGCCGAAGCTTTCCGTAAGAGCGGTGACGAAGGCCGCGCCCGTAGGAGTGGTCAGCTCCATGGCCGGTCCCCGCGAATAAATGGGACGGCCTTGCAGGAGGCGCGCGGTCGCCGGCGCCGGGACGGGCAGGATGCCGTGTTCGGTGTTCACCGTTCCGCTGCCCACGTTGACGGGTGAACAATAAACCCTGTCGATATCGAGCAAATGCAGAGCCAGACAGGCGCCTACGATGTCGCAGATGGAATCCACCGCGCCGACTTCATGGAAGTGCACCTTCTCTATGGGGACACCGTGGACGGCGGCTTCCGCCTCGGCCAGGACGCGGAATACGCGCTCGGCGTTAGCCTTGACCGTGCCGGGCAGATCGGCGGCATGGATCATTTTCATGATGCCGCTCAGGTGCCGGTGCGGCGTCCTCGGTCCCCCCCCGGGCGCCTCAGTTACCTTTACGCGGAATTTGGTGGCGGTCATGCCCCGGCGCTGCACGCGATCCCACTCGATGGCGCCGCCGGTGGCAAGGCCGGTCAAGGCATGAGAGATCGCATCGCGGTCGGCGCCCGCATCAGCGAGCGCACCCACCAGCATGTCTCCCGCGAGACCGGAAAAAGCATCGAGATAACAGATCACGGTAGTTCCAGTGTATGAGATGAGGCATGTCCCTCCCGTTGGCGAAGCTGAGTCTTACTAATGAGGTCCCCGGGGTTCCTCGGTTATTGGCGTCCGCTATATTGTGATCAAGTGCTGGTAGGCGAACAAGAGTGGAAACCGGAGCTTTTGGCCGAGTATGAACTGAACCCGGCCATTATCTACGTACTCGATAGTTCATTTCGAATTGCCTGGTGCAATCTGGCCTGGGACCGCTTCGCGCTCGAAAACGGCGGCGACGGTGTACTGCGCGAGCAGCAGATCGGGCGCAGCGCGATCGACGCCACCCCAGCCCGGCTGCGGGCTTTTTACATGGCCGTCTATAACCGCGTTCTGCACTACGGCGAGGAGGCGGATTGCGTGTATGAGTGCTCGAGCGCGGAAACCTTCCGCCGCTTTCATATGCACATAAAGCGCAAGGACACGCCGCGGGGTGCCTTCCTCGTGGTAATGAATTCACTGATTCTGCATGAGCCGCATACCGGTCCCGATGCCCCATACGACACGCACGGATTGCGTGACGAGCACGGATTGATCACCATGTGCGCGCATTGCCGCAGGACGCAACTGCCGGAAACCACCGACACCTGGGTGTGGGCGCCCGAACTGGTAAGAAGAATGCCGCTCGAAGTCAGCCACGGAATCTGTTCCGTCTGCTTCGATATTTATTACGGCAGGTGAACCCGTTCATCAGAGTGCTGCACGGCCCGACTGACCCGGCTCCATCGAGACATTCGCGCCCCGTGTTAGATTCAGGAATCGGTTAGATTCAGGAATCGGACGTGCAATGGTAATCGGTACGCGCAACGACAGAGCGGTGGATGCGGCTCGCGTCCCGAGGCGAAGCTATGCACTGTCGATTATTGCGGCCGGCGTGGTCATCGCGCTTCTCTATTGGGCGCGCATCGTCTTCGTTACCGCGATGCTGTCGGTGATCGTGGCGCTGATCCTCGAACCGTTCGTGAGTTTGCTGGTAAAAGCACGGTTTACACGCGGAATCGCCAGCTTTGTGGTGTGCCTGGTTGCCGTGCTGGTTCTCTATTTCTCCGGCCTTGCCGCCTATAACCAGATGTCGAGCATCGCCGGTGACGTCCCCGCGTTTAAGGAACATCTCAGCGCGCTGATCGCCGATGTGTCCGATAAAATTCAGAATTTCGAGGATACCGCCGCGCACCTCGTGATGCCGACGCCCAAACCGGTCGCGCCTGCCCCGGTGCCTTTGGGAACAAAGAAGAACCGCAGGACGGCGCCCGCACCCGTTCTGGCTCCCCCGCCCGGCTATATTCCCGAGGTTCGGATTCACGAAGATCGCAGCCCCATCTCGAGCTACATCTTCACCCGTCTCGATACGCTTTATCAGTTCATCCTGATCGCCTCGTTCCTGCCTCTGCTGGTTTATTTCATGCTGAGCTGGCGCGACCACGTCTATAAGAGCTTCCTGCGCTTCTTCGACGGCCCCGACCGCATGACGGCATCGCGCAGTCTGCAGGGAATCGCCGGCATGGCGCGCGCATTCGTGGTTGGGAATTTCATGATCGGGGTGATGCTGGCGGCGGTAAGCTGCGCATTGTTTGCCGTCATCCGGCTGCCTTACCCATTCCTGATCGGTGTCCTCAGCGGCTTTCTGAGCCTGGTTCCTTATGCGGGTCTGGTACTGGCGCTGCTGCCGCCGGCGCTGGCGGCGCTTGCCACGGGATCGCCCAGCTCAGTCCTGCTGATCGCGCTGATCGCCGTGGCTGCCCTGCATTTAATCGCCATGAATGTTCTCTATCCGACGCTGGTCGGTGCGCGCGTACACCTGAATCCGCTGATCGTGACCTTTTCGCTGATGTTTTGGGGATTTCTGTGGGGCGCGGCGGGCCTGGTGCTCGCCATCCCAATCATGGCGGGAGTCAAGGCGGTTTGCGACAATGTGCCGGGCCTGCGCAATTATGGCCGTTTTCTGGGAGACTAGGGAGTCTGGGAGATGCAGTAAAAATGATAAGCCATAACGAAGTATCGCTGAGAGATTCCTTCCCTTTTCTCGAATCGTGGCTGAAAAAGGCCGGCTACGCGCTGGTGGCTCTGATCCTGCTCTTTAGTGTCGTCACCACCGTTCCCGCCGGGAACGTCGGCGTGCCGGTGACATTTGGAGAAGTCGGCTCCGTAAGCTGGGATCCGGGCCTGCATTTCAAATTCCCCTTCATCACTTCCGTGGTGACCATGCCGACGCGGCTGCTGAAGCATTCCGTCAGTGCGCCCGCCGCCAGTAAGGATCTGCAGATCGTAACCGCCGAGGTAGCAGTTCCGTTCAGTCTTCACGGCCTCGCGGCGTCCTCGGTCTATCAGGCGCTCGGCTCGGTGGACGCCTTCCAGGCTACGATCATCGATCCTGGCGTTATGGAGTCCGTCAAAGCCGTCACGGCTCAGTTCACCGCCGAAGAACTGGTAACGCAACGCGAGGCGGTGAAGGTCAAAATCGAGGCCGAGGTGAAGCATTATGTGGCCAACGCGCTGGCTGGAAGACGCCTGCCTGGCGCGATCGAAATCGGCTAGGTGGCTAAACCCACTTCGATTTCTCTCCGGATTTCAACAATTCCATTGAGCAAAAGGTCAAGGCGGAGCAGGACGCCTTGCGCGCCGAGAACGAGAAAAAGCAAAAAGTGCCACAGGCGGAGGCAGAGCGCGATTCCGCCAAGGCGCGGGCCGCGAGGCCTACTCCATCGAGTTGCGATCCAAAGCGGAGGCGGCGGCTATCCAGCGCAAAGCCGATGCCTTGCGCGCCAATCAGAATCGGGTGCAACTGAACGCCGTCGATAAGTGGGATGGCAAGCTTCCGGCGTATATGTCGGGGCAAGCTCCGCTGCCGTTCCTGACCGTGGGTGGAAGATAAGTCAGGAGACCTCGGTGCCCTTCACGGCCATCCCTGGAGTGAGAACGTCTTTGGCAGTTCCCCTTCGCCCGCCAGGGTGAAATTCGAGAAACGCTTGAACCACATCCCTTCAGGCACGTCGACATCCGACTTCAGCCAGTGCTTCAGCTCCACAAAATCCTCGATGGCAATGCGCCCATTCGGAACCGCTCCAGCAGATGTTTCATGATCCCAGCCGGAGGCGGCCTGCGGATCTTAACCATTATCGAGTTGCTTGTGAAAGATTACCTGCTCGATTTGTTCCGACAGGAGATGAATCTCAGCAAGGTCGGTGGCTGTGCGGAGGCGTGCGAGTAGAGTGCGCAGCGCGTGATCGGACGTGTCCCGAGCCGGGTGGGACGGCGTGCCGTTTGCGGTTGGGAGATCGGCCGCGACAACAAGCTTTCCAGCTTTCGCCCAGCGCGCCCGAACCGCCTTTCTGGCACTGGCGCTCCGCTGCTCGGGAGTCAGTTGCGCGGCGCGCGCGACCCCGCCCTTGAGCCCGCCCTTGCGTCCGAGAGTCACTGCCGCACGGTCCTTCTTCATACGCTTTCAGTATACGTGACCGCTTTCGTAGTACACTGAAGCCACTACGCTGGCGACGGAATGCCCCCATTCATCGAACATCTCAAAGACCGCGCTCGCGCCACGCGCCGCCGCATCGTTTTCCCCGAAGGGGATGACGAGCGGGTGGTCGCGGCCGCCCGCATGCTCAAACAGGATCGCGTGGTCGAGCCGCTGCTGATTTCGAAGAACTCCTGCGCGGGTATCGAGACCATTTGTCCCGCCGATTCGGCCAGGCTGTCCGATTGCACCGCTTACTATTGCCTGCGCCGCGCCTCCAAAGGCGTGACGGAAGAGGAGGCGGGCGCCATCGCCTCCAGGCCGCTCTACTTTGCATCCCTGCTGGTCGGGATGGGAGACGCGGATGGCTGTGTCGGCGGCGCCGTGAACACCACAGCCGAGACCGTGCGCGCGGCACTCCATGCCATCGGCGCCGCCCCGGGCATCCGCACCGTGTCGGGCGCGTTCCTGATGGCGCATCCCGATCCGCGATTCGGCAGAAACGGCGTGATGACGTTCGCCGATTGCGCCGTAGTGATCGATCCGACTTCCGAAGAACTCGCCGACATCGCTCTCGCCTCTGCCCGCACAACCCGGCAGTTTCTCGAAACCGAACCGATCGTTGCGTTGCTCTCGTTCTCCACCAAAGGCAGCGCGCGGCATCCCCACATTGACCGAATCTCGGAAGCCTTGCGGATCCTGCGCGAGCGCGCTCCGGACCTGAATGTCGATGGCGAATTACAACTGGACGCAGCCTTGATCCCCGCCATCGGGGCGTCAAAAGCACCGGGCTCCACGGTGGCAGGGCGCGCCAATACGCTGATCTTCCCCAACCTCGGCGCCGGCAACATCGGTTACAAGCTCACCGAACGGCTGGGTGGAGCTACGGCTATCGGTCCACTGCTGCAGGGACTGGCGAAACCGGCCAATGATCTCTCGCGCGGCTGCACGGCGGCGGATATTTACAACACCGCGATTCTGACGGCGTGCCAGGCTGAGACGCCAACTGCAATATAATCCGATTACCTCTATGCGCATCGATATTCTGTTCCTCGCGGCTGTTATTGCACCGGCCGCATACGGTCAATTGGTGGAGGACTATAATCCACCCCATGCCAACTGCTGTCTGGCTTCCGCCGCGCAGACGCTGGCCAATCAACTCGAAGATTGGAATCAGCTGGGCCGTTATCACGCCGATAATGAGAAGCTCAAAGCGCAGCCGGCGGATCCGCAGCGCGTGGTGTTCATGGGCGATTCGATTACCGATGGCTGGAAACTCACTCAGTTTTTTCCCGGCAAGCCTTACGTGAATCGCGGCATCAGCGGGCAAACCACGCCGCAGATGCTGGTTCGGATGTTTGAGGACGTGATTAATCTGAAGCCCGCGGCGGTGCTGATATATGCCGGCACCAACGACATTGCGCGCAACACGGGGGCGGAGACAATCGAGATGGTGGAAGAAAATTTCCAGGCCATGACCGAACTGGCGCAGGCGCATGGGATCAAGGTGATCCTTTGTGCCGTGACGCCTGTGGCCGATTACGGGCCCCGCAAGATGACGGATGGGCGCCCTCCCGCCGACATCCTGAAGCTGAATGCATGGCTAAAGCAGTACGCGGAGAAGGCGCACGTGGTTTATGCGGATTATTACGGCGCGCTGGTGGATGAAAAGGGGCTGATGAAAGAGGGCATTTCTCGCGACGGCCTGCATCCCAACGAGAAGGGCTACGATCTGCTGGTGCCGGTGGCGAATGCCGCCATCCAGCAGGCTATGAAGTAAGTCTTATTGATGCTGCGCAACCAGCATCATCAACAGAAAAATTCCCGCCGGAATCATGGCCAGTGAGAACAGTACCGCCTTGCGGGGTTCCTGGCGAGCCGTTCTACGCTCGGCATGGCGCGGATCGGCGGGGCGTTTCAGGTCGTGGGAGAACTCGCGGGCATCGGCATAACGCCGCAGTGGGTCGCGCTGCATCGCGCATTCAATGACGGCGCGAAGTTCTTCCGGGATGCCGGTCATGTCGGGATCGGCGATGAGCCGCTGGTTCATTACGACAAACGGATTCATGCCTTCGAAAGGCGCGGTGCCCGTCAGCATCTCGTACATAATTACGCCGAGGGCGTAGAGATCGCTCTGGCTGTCTCCCCGCTTGCCCTTCAGTTGCTCAGGCGAGATGTAATCCGCTGTGCCCATCAGTTTCGACCAGCTACCAAAGGTCAGCCGGCGCGCTCCGGCTTTGGCGGCGATGCCGAAATCCAGCAGCTTGATGCTGTCGCCTTTGCCCACGATGATGTTCTCGGGCTTCAGATCGCGATGGGCTACGCCCTGTTCGTGGATGTACTCCAAGGTTTCGCAGAGGGAAATCGCCAGCCGGACGGCGCGCTCTTTCGGCAATTTGCCTTCGGCATCGAGGATTTTCCGCAGCGACGTCCCCTCCACCCACTCGGCAGCCATGTAGACCCGCTTCGAGCGGACGGCGGGCAGCACCTTCACCACCGCCGGATGGTCCAACTCGCGGCCGATCGCAGCTTCGCGCCGGAAGCGATCAAAGAAGACGGGATCGCATTCGGCTTCGGGATGCGGGACTTTGATCGCCACCTGTTCGCCGGTAAGCGAATCGGTAGCGCGAAAAACGGAAGCCATTCCGCCTTTGGCGACGAGTTCGTCCAGGTTGTAATGGTCGAGCCGATCGCCGGGATTTAACGGGGTCACGTTTGCAGCTTAAAGTTCAAGCCGTCAGAAACGTGTAGGAGGATCGTTAGAAAGTTATAAGAAGTACGACGCTAAGGTCCTGATATCACTGGCCGTCTTCGAGGCGGGTGATCCGATTTTCGTGGATTTCGGCGATACGTGCGAGTCTGCGGATGTTTTCGGCGTCTATCTCGACGAGCCTTCTGAGTTCCTGAATCTCGCGGCTCTCCAGCTCAAGATTCATTGTCAACGCCTCGTGCCGTTCAGTAAGCGCCTCGAGTCTTTCGTCGATATTCATGTTGCCTTAAGCATAGCGCGGATTATCGCAGGCGGGCGGCCAGCGTCCTGGCGATCGGTTCGGCATCCTTCTGCGGCAGTCCTGCGACTCCAGCCAGATACTGAAGCTTGGCAAACACAAATACCGGCTGCGCTCCATGGGTTCCGAAATATCCCCCGAAATTCGGCAGATACTCTGGATTCTGTAATGCGCCCTTGATGTCGAGCAGCATCAACGCCGCGTTCTGCGCATTGTCCGATTCGACGACGAACAGCTGATACTTTTTGCTCCCTACCGCGTATTCGCCCAGAGTTCCGCCCGGAAGTTTGGGCTCATCGAGAATATGATCCGGCACCACTTTGGCGCTGACCCGGCCCGCCGATGGCAGCAGGCTGGTAAGGTCCTTAACCGGGGCCGGCGCGGTGGCTGGCGGCGCTTCCGTTGTCTTGACGGCGGGTTGCGGAGAGGAACCGCAGCCGGCCAGAATCAACACCACAATCGGGAACAGAACCCGCATCACAACTTTCCGTACATCTTTTCGTAATACGTCCGGTACTCACCGCTGCGGCAGCGGCGCACCCATTCGGAATTGTCCCGATACCACGCCACCGTGTCCGCCAGCCCCTGCTCAAAGGAAATCTCCGGACGCCACCCGAGTTCCGCCGTGATCTTACTGAAATCTACGGCATAGCGGCGGTCGTGACCCAGGCGATCGGTCACGCGGGTCAGAAGCGATTCCGATTTCCCCAGTGTCTTCAGCAACAGCTTCAGAACCGAAAGATTAGGCAACGGATGGCCGCCCCCAATGTGATACGTCTCGCCCGTGCGGCCGCGTTCGAGAACCACCAGCAGAGCCCGGCAGTTGTCCGCCACATGGACCCAGTCGCGCACCTGCAATCCATCACCATAAACCGGAATCGGCCTGTCTTCGAGCGCATTCGAAATGGCCAGCGGCAGCAGCTTTTCGGGGAATTGAAAAGGTCCGTAATTGTTGCTGGTACGGGTGACGATCGCATCCAGGCCAAATGTATGCGCGGCGGCGCGTACAAAATGCTCCGCGGCCGTTTTACTCGCCGCATACGGACTGCTCGGCCGCAGCGGAGAGTCCTCGTGAAACCATCCCTCGGGCGGCATATCGCCCCCCACCTCGTCCGTCGAAATATGCAGAAAACGCCCCACCTTGCGATGCCGCGCCACGTCCAGCATCACCTGCGTCCCGAGGACGTTGGTGCGCACGAACTCCTCCGCGCTCAGAATGCTGCGATCGACGTGCGACTCGGCGGCGAAATGCACCACGGCGTCGCAGCTTTCGGGCATGGCGTCCGCCACGGCTTTGGCATCGCAGACATCGCCGATTACAAGCGAGTAGTCAGGGCTGTTGGCGACCGAGGCGAGGTTATCGAGATTGCCCGCGTAAGTGAGCTTGTCGAAATTGATGACGCGCGCGCCCCCCGGAACGGCCTGCCGGATGAATTCCGATCCGATGAAGCCGGCGCCACCGGTCACGAAAATGGTCATCAGGCGCTCTGTTTTTTGCGGGCTTTCGATTTTGCCGCCACCACCGGCGCAGCGCCGGTGACAGGGGGATCCGCCTGGGCGGGGTCTGCCGGGGGAACGACAGCGGGCTCCGCTGCGGCAGCGGGAACGCTGCCCGCGATGTTCCCCAAAACCTGATTGAATAGGGCGGCCTTGCGTGGGTCCACTTTGGGCGGTGGCGGCTGCTCGTTGCGGAAATCGTGGTCGCTGTGGCAGGTGCGGCAGCGCACCTTCGCCGGACCGTCGTTCAGCAGCGAAACCACCGCATGGTTCATGACCCGTTTACACTTTACGCAAAAATCGTCAATGTCATCGCCGAGCCGGCTGGCGCGCATTCCAAAGTCTCCTTCGTTAAGCCTGCGCGCCCTGGGGAGCGTTCACCGGCGCGGGCGGCATAATATTCTGAGGCTCGGGAACGAACCAGCGCGCTTCCTCGAAGCCGACATATTTGCAGATGCGCAATTGGCCGGAAGGTGTTTCAAGGATGTCGCCGACGCCCACGGACCGCTCCGAATCGCGAAGCAAAGCCCACGCGGCATATTCGTTCTCAGCCTCCACTTCGTCCGAGGGCTCATAGTCCTTCGGCTTCACATTCGCCGTACCGGAAACATGTGGCGCCCAGCGGAACTGCTGACGCGGCGCTTCTTTCATCCGATGAATGCGGAAGACAGGCATAAAAAGTAATTGTAGTGGATGGGAACTCACAGGGAAAGCGGCGTTTAACGTGTGGCCAGCCAGCGCGCGGTGGAATCCCAATCCTGCACGCCCGCCGTAGCCCCCACCTTTTGCACCGCCAGAGCGCCCACCGCGTTGGCGAAGCGCGCCGCCTCTTCAATGGGCAATCCGCGCTGCAGCCCCGCTACAAATCCGCCGGAAAAACAATCCCCGGCTCCTGTCGTATCGATCGCATCAACCTCGAAGCCAGGGACCATGACGCCATCGGCCCAGCACCCGCGCCGCCCCAATTTGATGACGACGTGATTGGCGCCCAAATCGCGCAGCACGCGCGCGGCTTCTTCAGGCTCGGTTCGGCCGGTCAGGATGCGCGCCTCTTCTTCATTCATCAGCGCGTAATCGGCCCACGGAAGACTCGGCGCCAGCACTTTCATCCACTCGCCTTCGGTATCCCACTGAGTATCGAGCGAGGTCCGCAGCCCGGCTTCCCTGGCGCGCTTCAACAGTTGCGGTGCGATTTGCCGTAAATGCCGCATGCGGTAGACGGCGGCGAGGTGGAAGTGCGTGGCATCGGGCGGCAGCGTGAACGGCTGAAAATCTTCCGAAGCGGCGGCGAGTTGATAGAGCAGGGCGCGCTCGCCGTTGGATCTGATCAGCGAAATGGCGATGGAAGTGGGCGCATCGACATATTGGACCAGGCTCAGATCGACGCCCACGCTGCGTAGCCGATCCATCACGGTTTCCGCGGCGGCGTCGCGCCCCGCCAGCGTCACGATACTGACCGGAATGCCGAGCGTCCCTAAGGTGCAGGATGTGCTGCCCGCATTGCCGCCCAATTGTTGCGAGACGCTTGCGATGACGGTGGTCGCCTCCCAGCGAACTTCCTCCACGGGACGCGCCAGAATATCGAAGACCACGTTGCCGCAAACCACCACCCGGCCAGGCGCCATCACAGGCCTTCGGTGAGGGTATCGAAGATGTGCCGATCCAGCGGCCATTTGCCGGTGACACGGCGCTCAGTCTCATCGAAGCTGCCGCCGGCCAGCATGCGGGCCAAGTCGTCCTGCTGCGTCTGCTTGTTCGCCGCGAGGGATTCTTTGATCATGCGTGTAGTGTTGCGCAGCTGGCTGGCGAGGACGCGGGCATCGTCCGCCGAGCGGCACGAAGCATCCATCTTCGCTTCGATGCCATGCGCGGCGGGCATTAACGTGATGACCACGCGATCCGCATTGATCAGCGCCGAGAACACTACGCGCACACCGACCGGCACTGCGCCCTGTTGACGCAGCGCCGCGCCGGGAATGGAGAGCCATGCCGGGGCCGACGGAAGCTGCGCCGCCACGCGCTGTCCGGCCTTGGTGAGACGCGAGGCCGCCAGATCGTCCGTGCTGACCGCCAGTGCGAGGGCATCGTCGCGCAGAGGCAGGAATGAGATATGGCGTTCGGGAGTGCTGCCCTGCACGCGGCAGAGTTGCTGGTAGCAGGATCCGCCCTGACTGGCCGCATAGGCGCGCAGCTTGTTCCAATCGAACCGGCCGCGCGCGATGAAGTAACTGCCGCTGCCGGAAAACGACGCCACCAGAAGATCCAGATCGCGCCGGTAATCGAAACCCGTGCCATCCACGAACTGCTTGTACTCAGGCTCCAGCGGAACCTTCGAATTGGTCAGAAATCCGGCTCCGCGAAGCAGCGCCACATCGACGCTGAGAACAGTCGAATCCTCCACCGGGAAGCGTGACAGCAGTACATGCGGATCGAAAAAATCCCGCGAGTCGCGCCACTTGAGCCATGCCAGCCCCAGCCCGGTCAGAGACAACAAGGCCAGCGCCAGAATCAGCGTAATGGGGCGATGCGGGAAGCTCACCGGAATCAGACCGCCACGGCCATCTCGGCCTCACGTTCGTGCTTCCACAATTCGATGTAACCCGAAAGATTCCGCATCATCGCCCGGAAGCCGTCGAGGGTGAGCGATTGCGCCCCATCGCTGACCGCCTTCTCGGGGCAGGGGTGCACTTCCACGATCATGCCGTCGGCTCCGATAGCCACTGCAGCCTTCGCCAGCGCGGGCACCAGGCTGCGTTTTCCCGTCGCATGGCTGGGATCGAGGATCACCGGCAGATGTGTGAGTTCGTTGAGAACCGGAACCGCCGTAATGTCGCAGGTATTGCGCGTGGCCGTTTCAAACGTGCGGATACCGCGCTCGCAGAGCATAACCTGCGGATTGCCGTGCGCCACGATGTATTCGGCGGACATGAGCAGTTCCTTGATCGTGGAACTGAGTCCGCGCTTCAGCATGACCGGACGTCCGCAGCGGCCGAGAACTTTGAGCAGCGCGAAGTTCTGCATATTGCGCGCGCCCACCTGCATGATATCGGCGTAATCGGCCACCAGTTCCACATCGCGATCGCTCATCACTTCGGTGACGATGGCGAGGCCGGTAGCTTCGCGCGCCTTAGCGAGGAGTTTCAACCCATCGCCCTCCATGCCCTGGAAATCGTAAGGCGAAGTGCGCGGTTTGAAGGCGCCGCCACGCAGAATTTTCGCCCCCGCGGCGGCCACCGCTTCCGCCGTCTCCATGATCTGTTTTTCGCTTTCCACCGAGCACGGCCCGGCCATGGTGACGAATTCGTCCCCGCCGATTTCCGCCTTGCCCACGCGAATCACCGTGCGCTCCTTGCGGAATTCCTTGCTGACAAACTTGTAAGGGGCGGAGATGCGCACCGCACGCTCTACGCCGGGCGTGGCCTCGAGCGATTCCAGGCAGGCGGTCACATCGCCCCCCGCACCGACAACGCCGATGACAACGCGCTCTTCGCCTTCGATCGAATGCACGCGGAATCCGAATTCGCGAACTCGTTCACAAACATGGTCAACCTCTTGCTTCGTGGCATGTAACCGCATTGAGATAATCATTTCCTGAAAAACCCTCTTCGAAAAAATTCAACAACTAAAATAAAAAACCCACTCTTTCGAGTGGGTTGGTTCAGCGGAACTTACTTAAAACTCAGTCCAAACCAACGCCACTATGGAGTGGGACTCCAAAATCGATAGCCAAATGTGGCCGAAGCGAAGGTCATGAAGACACCACTATATCACTTCAGCCAGGATTTGCAAGTGCGAAATATTACGGGGGCAATAACCACCTTGACGTGGTGTAAATTGTCAACTTCATAGACGCGCGACAACAGCGTCAGTCACTTCGGTCGTATTACTTGTACCACCAAGGTCCGGTGTACGGATGCGCGTTTCGGCGAGTACGGCGGCGATGGCACGCTCGATATCGGCACTGGCCTGGCTGTGCCCCAAATGTTCCAGCATCTGTCCCGCGCACATAAACGTCGCCAGCGGATTCACAACTCCTTTGAACGCAATGTCGGGCGCCGACCCATGCACCGGCTCAAACATCGAGGGGAAGCGGCGCGTAGGATCGAGATTGGCGCTGGGCGCCAGCCCCATGCTGCCGATAATCATGGCGGAGATGTCGCTCAGGATATCGCCGAACAGATTCGACGCCACCACCACATCGAAGCTTTCCGGCCGGCGAATGAAATTCATCGCGGCCGCATCAACCAACAAAGACTCGGTTGCGATATCGGGATATTCCGCGGCTACGGCTGCGAACGCGCGATCCCACAGCACCAGCGAATAACCCTGCGCGTTCGACTTGGTGACGCTCGTGACCTTCTTCTTCCCATTGCGCCGCCGCGCCAGATCGAAAGCCACGCGCACTACGCGATCCACGCCGCGGCGCGTGAATACGGATGTCTGGACCGCTACCTCGTCGGGCTGATCCCGATAGAGGAACCCGCCGATCTGCGCGTATTCGCCCTCGGTATTTTCGCGGACGACCACCAAGTCGATCGATTCGCCTTTGCGCAGGGCGAGCGGTGAATCGACGCCTTTGTAAAGCTTCGCCGGACGGATATTGGCGAACTGATCGAAGGTGCGCCGAATGGGGAGCAGCAGCCCGTTGAGCGAGATGTGATCGGGAACGCTGGGATGGCCGACGGCGCCCAGCAGGATCGCCTCCGCCGGCCGTAACTGGTCGAGAAAATCCTCCGGGGCCATGCGCCCATGCCGGTGGAAATAATCGGAGCCCCAGTCGTAATCGGTGTATTCAAGATGGAAGCCGTGTTTAGCCTCAAGCCGGGCCAGAACACGTTTCGCTTCGGGGATGATTTCCTGGCCTACACCGTCGCCGGGGATCACCGCAACAGGATGCGATTGCATGGAACTAATACTTTATCTTGCGATATCCTCGTAGAGATGGGTGTACTTGCGGGCGTCTCCGTCGAAGCTGACGGTACCCTTGTGGAGCGCTCAAGGCCCAACTATCTGCATGGAAAAACGCCGGCGCTGCTGATTGCCCTGTTCATGGCCTTGCGGAAGTCTTTGTCGCTGTACCCATGCGCCGAAACCCGCATGA